>WNEQ01000047.1_pt1 | contig 51087 bp, 56 predicted proteins | sample 5399971 | NCBI WGS metagenome assembly WNEQ01 (sample SAMN13153330, study PRJNA577476) | soil metagenome | isolation source: 20 cm grassland meadow soil 2 days after 1st rain plot 5 | place: USA:California | collected 2015-09-18
GGTACTCGTGAAGTTCCATGACTCTGTAGGCCCTTAAGTAAGCGCGAGAGACTTCTGGGAGCAACGCCCCGGCCGGGGCCTGAGCCGGGCGTCTATGATCTCGGGCCGCTGCTACCTCTTTGCTTGGCCATTTCTTGGCCCTCACCATCGTGCGTCATCGGTCGTCACCGTACTTTCACCCCAGCGAGCGCGCCTCGCAAAGGCACGATAAGTAACGATGACGACCGATGACGACATGGTGAGGGCAGGGGCCGCGCGAACTTGAAATCCACCGGGCCGCGAGGCCCTTGGGGGTTCGAATCCCTCGCCCTCCGCCATCTATCAACTACTTAGGCGACCGTATCTTCTGAGCCTCGATCGTCCTCGCGGGCTCTTTACCTGATTCTTGTACTGAGCCGTTCAGAGCCTCGACGTAGTCGGCGAAGGGCCCTGGACGATGGTCCTATTGTCACCCCGCCGCAGGCGAAGCTATGGGCAGGGCAATAGTTAGTTAGCAAAGCCATCGTTTCGCCAATTTAGCTTCATCGCGGCGGGGAGATCGCATTCCACTGCCGCCAGGAGGTCCAAAGCCATGACACAACAGACGGGCAGTGATAAGACCGCCATTCGTCCGTTTCATGTGAATGTTCCGGAAGCGGAACTGACCGAATTGCGCAGGCGTATCAACGCGACCCGGTGGCCCGAGCGGGAGACGGTCGGGGATGCATCACAGGGCGTGCAGCTCGCGACGACTCAGCAACTCGCGCGCTATTGGGCGACCGAATACGATTGGCGCAAGTGCGAGGCGAAGCTGAACGCCCTACCGAACTTCATCACCGAGATCGATGGGCTCGACATTCACTTCATTCACGTTCGCTCGAAACACGACAATGCCCTGCCGCTCATCGTCACGCACGGGTGGCCCGGCTCGATCGTCGAGCAGCTGAAGATCGTCGATCCACTGACCAATCCCACGGCCCATGGCGCAAGCGCATCGGACGCGTTTCACCTGGTGATTCCGTCGATGCCGGGCTACGGGTTTTCGGGCAAGCCGACCACTCCCGGCTGGGACCCCTCCCGCATCGCGCGTGCCTGGGTCGTGCTGATGAAGCGCCTTGGCTACACGCCATTCGTTGCGCAAGGCGGCGATTGGGGCGCGATTATCACGGACGTAATGGCGGCACAGGCGCCTCCGGAACTGCTCGGCATCCACTCCAACATGCCGGGCGTGATTCCACCCGACATTGACAAGGCTGCGCAATCCGGCGCTCCGATACCGCCCGGGCTCTCAGCCGACGAGAGACTCGCGTACGAGCGACTGGCCTTCGTATATGCGAAGGGCGTCGCCTACGGCTACCAGATGGGGTTGCGACCACAGACGCTTTACGGGATTGCGGATTCCCCCGTCGGCCTGGCCGCTTACCTGCTCGACCACGACGCGCGCAGCTACGAGCTGATCGCACGCGCCTTTGCCGGACAGCCCGGCGGCCTCACACGAGACGACGTTCTCGACAACGTCACGCTCACCTGGTTGACGAACACGGCGATTTCCTCGGCCCGTCTCTACTGGTCTCGCGTCCATGGCGATGGAGCAGGCACGTTCGGCTTTTTCGGTGTCAAGGGCGTCTCCATCCCGGTTGCCGTGAGCGTCTTCCCGGACGACCTGTATCCAGCCCCGCGGAGTTGGGCAGAGCAGGCATATCCCAGACTCATCCACTACAACAAGCTCGATAAAGGTGGCCACTTCGCGGCGTGGGAGCAGCCGCAGCTCTTTTCAGAAGAGGTTCGTGCGGGCTTCAGATCACTGCGTAAATAGCGGACACAGAAAGGGCCGCGCCCGTCCCGGCGTTCAGGAACGAACGCGGCCCGGTTCTCAACTTGTCTTTCTTGGCCATGTCCGCGTTTTGCGATCCGCGAGCACGACGACAACCTTCGCGGGAACGAGCCAGCACTGCCGCCCCGAAAACGATGGCGCCGCTCATGCGAATCCAATGGGGCTCGGTCAGATCGCGGACTATCAACTTCCGACGGATCTCGCCCTCCAGACCGGCGGCGCCCTCATTGCAATCACCAGATGAACCGAGAGAACGGGAACCCCTTCTTAGGCCACACTTGGTCAATCGCAAGTTTCCCCGCTCCTGTGAAGAACAGTGTGATTCCGCCGGCGAGCAGCACCCGCTCCAACTCGCTGCCATTCCAGCCCTTCGCTGGCATCTGGACCCAGAACGTCGCGACCAGCATCTCCATCGCAAACAGGAGCCCTAGCCATCTGGTCGCCCAACCTAGGACAAGCAGAATGCCACCAATCAGCTCTAGGACCGCGATCACGGGTCCCATCAGCTCGGGCAATGGGATCGAGACCTTGGCGAAGAACGCCGAGGTCTTGCCAAGGCCCGCAGCGAACTTCGCGTAGCCGTGGACAGCGAAGACGAGACCGATGGCAATGCGCAGAACGGTGAGGCCCCATCCCGGTTCGAGTCCGCCGATTGCCCGCATCGTCGACCTCCTGTTAGCGTTGCCTGATCGTAGGCCGCGCGTCGTAACGCCTGCAAGGGGCAAGGAAAGGTTCGGACGCAGACGGGATCGTCAACCGAGACATCCCATGAGATGTCAAGACCCAATCGTCGCCGGCGCGACGAGGAGACGTGAGGGGTTGTAGGGCTGCCGGTGCTTGAGCATGGCGGACACCGCATGAAGCAGCTTGACGGCGACCACGACCAGCGCTTGCTGGGCCGTTTTGCCCTGGGCCTTCTTGCGGAGATAAATGGTGCGCCACTCGCCACTACGGCGCACGGCATTGACGGCGGCGAGGTAGAGAGAATGGCGCGCAATGCGAGATCCCACGGGCGACAAGCGGGGAGTCGCCGCCCGGTCGCCGCTCTCGTTGATGACCGGGTAAAAGCCAACATACGCGACGAGCGCCCGAGCATCGGTGAAGCGTGTGAGCGCGCCGAGTTCGCCGATCAGGGTGGCGGCCGTCTGAGGGCCGATGCCCGGGATGGTCTGCAGCAACTCGGCGTCGGAGGGCCCAGTTCCCCCAGGCCTCCCGCGTTGCTGTCGTCAGTATTCCTCGGCGAAGCCAGGGCTTGGCTAACCAGTGGAGCGAAGCCGGGCTGCAGCCCCCACTCTTCGCCTGACGCTCTTACCAGTAGAGGTACAGGGCCCTGAGGACTTCGAGCGCGGTTTCGCCGCAATGACGCAGGCACGGACCCAGGCGCTCATTGTCTTGGGTGATCCATCAGTCCGGCTAAATGCAAGACGGTTTCTCGATCTCGCAGCCAAGCACCGGCTACCGGCCATGTACAACGGGAGCAGCCTCGTTGAAGCCGGGGGCCTGATATCATATGCGCCGAACGACCTCGACGGGTGGCGGCGCGCCGCGACCTACGTGGACAAGATTCTCAAGGGCGCGAAGCCCGGCGACCTGCCCGTCGAGCAGCCCTCCAAATTCGAGCTTGTTATCAACCTCAAGACCGCGAAGGCACTCGGCCTGACGATCCCGCAGTCGGTGTTGGGGCGGGCCGACCAGGTGATTGAGTAGCCCATGGCCCGACCCACGCGGCCAGCTCCTACCGGCAGCACTCGGATGCGCGAACTGCTCCATGCCCTCCTACGACCGTGACCTCCACGCCCTCCTCACCGTGCCTGGGCAATGGCCAGGAGTGGTCGAGCCGTTGATGCATCCCGCGTCGCGCATGACCTCATCCGTCCGCGCTGTACTGCTCATGCTCGCTATGTGCGCAACGCTCGTGATGCCCAGCACGGTCGTCGCCCAGAACAATTTCGAGATTCAAGTCTACGGCTCCGAGACCGTAGCGCCTGGCAGCACGATGGTGGAATTGCACAGCAACGTGGCCGCGCAGGGCAGCACGAAGACCACGGACCACCTTCTCCGAACACAGGGTGCTTTCCACGAGACACTGGAAATTACCCAGGGCTGGGCGTCCTGGTTTGAGACCGGCTTCTATGTCTTTACGAGCATCCAGCCTGACACCACCTGGGAGTGGGTAGGCGACCACATCCGCCCGCGCGTGCGCGCACCCGAGAGCTGGGACCTGCTAGTGGGTCTCAGTCTCTCGGCGGAGGTCGGCTACCAGCGGCGCGCCTTCTCTACGGATACCTGGACCCTGGAACTCCGCCCGATCATCGACAAGCAGTGGAAGCGCTGGTATGTCTCGATCAATCCAGTTCTGGATCGGGCCATCAAGGGCGAGAGCATCGGCCAGGGCTTCGAGTTCTCACCCGCTGCCAAGATCAGTTACGAAGTGGCCCCAAAGGTGGCCGTGGGGCTTGAGTACTATGGCGCGCTCGGCTCGGTCACTCACTTCAACCGGGCGCACGACCAGCAACACCAACTCTTCCCCGTGATCGACCTCGACCTGGGGCCCAAGTGGGAGTTCAACTTCGGCGTCGGTTTCGGCCTCACGCCCAGTACGGACCGCTTGATCGTCAAAATGATTCTGGGTTACCGCTTCGATTGGGCCGGGGGTGCGCGGAAGTAACCACGCACGCCGTGGCATGCGGTGCAGAGCGCGGCGCGGGAGCGTTGCAGAAGGTGGTGGCGAACAACGACTAGCGTCTAGCGGATCACACGCATCGAGCGGGCGCGTTGCTCGTGGTCGGTGGCGCCGGCTTCTACTTGAAAGGTGCCAAGCCTAGCGTTCTCCCCGTCGAGCAGCCCACGAAGTTCGAGCTGGTGATCAATCTCAAGACCGCCAAGGCGCTTGGGCTGACGATCCCGCAGTCGATCCTGGAGCGGGCGGACGAAGTCATTCAGTGACCGGGACCCGGAGGTGAGTATGGGCGCTGAGAGCGTCGCGCCGAAGAGCGTCAGGTTCCCCAAGGGCGAGGACGGCTGGACCCGAGCGCAAGCGAATCGACTCCTGCGCGTAGTGGAAGACATGTTTCACCGCGTCGATATCGACGCCCTGGTGCAGGGCTTTACTGAAGATTGTGTCTTCCGGTTCGCCGAGCAGCCGGAGCGTCGTGGTCGCCAGGCACTCCGGGAATTCTTCGCCTTGCGCCTGGCTCGTCAGAAGAACTATCGGTTGAAGAAGACTCTGCTTGCGCTTGACGGCAACGTGCTGGCGAACGTCTGGGAAGGCACGTGGGAAGACCGCGACACAGGCAAGGAAATGGCTGGGCGCGGGATCGAGGTCTGGCGGATGCGCGACGGAATGATCGCTGAGTGGGACGCGGCCTTCAACGTATGGCGCGAGGGCGGTCCGCGGACGTCGCCGATCATGTGAGGATCGAACTCACTGTGTCAGAATGGTGCCAGAACTATCCGCCACCATCGGTCATCAATGGGCACAGAGTTTCTCGAGTCGTACCGCCCCCACGGCCCTGACCGCCGACGCCACGGAGCCCGCGTGGAATGGCTACCTGCTCCAGGTGGCGTGTCCGTGGGGGGCGGTGTTTGGAAGATGGATCACGCCAGATGAAGCGAGCGGACGCGGACCTGACTTCTGGTCCGCCATCAAAGCCAGCAGAAACTAGGCGACGTTTGCATGAATTGACACCTATTTGCCCCGGGGTCTACCCTCCTGGGTGTAGTGAGGTAGTCGAAATGCGAAGGGTAGTGGCGGTCTCCCTCCTGGCCGCTTCGTTCCTTCTCGTCCCGGCAGTGCCGAGCTACGCATGGAGCCACGGGGGCCGTGGAGGCCACGGCATCACGCAGGTCTACGAGAAGTCCGGGGAGCCGCTCGAAGTTCGCCTGATCGAAGGCTGGTGGTTCACGTTCGTCGAGCTGACCGCCATCCGCGCTGAGCCGCACGCTACGAAGTAGCGAGGAGTCTCAGGGGCGCGGGTCGCGGAGGTCCCAAACCGCGGCTCTCTCCCGGCCAACAAGCCCCTGCCACAATCGCCACGTAAGCGGTCAAATCGTCGCCCACGGCGCTGGAGCCGATAGCGCAGGTCGTCATCGCCTCATCAGTCGTCGTCGTCCTTGCGCTTGCCGTAGGGGGGAAGCGTCACGACCTTCGCGGTTGCTGGGTCGACCAGGACGCTGTGCGTGATCAAGTCCTTGACCATGGCGACCTCGAATAGTGTCGAGCCGTACTGGCTCTTCACGAGGGCCTTGACGGCTCGGCCACGAGTCTCCTTCTCAGCCGCCTCGACAGCGCTCGCGAGCGTCATCGGAGACGCTTCGAGCTGGACGAAGGCGGCTTGATCCTTCCGTCGGTCGTCGCGGTCGAAGATATTGGACACGAACCCCGGCTCCTGCACTCGCAGGATGCTCCCTGAGGCAGGGTCGACGTGGACCTTGCTCGACCCGTCCTTCGAGACGGTCTTGATCTCGTACACGTAAGTACCCTTCTCGCGGTCCATCTCGGCTTTCCTGGCACGTCCGCCGGTCTGCCGTTCGGCGACGCGGATTGCCTGGGCCAACGAGGTCTGCGGCTGCGGGCCACCGCCGCTCCGCGACTGCTGCGCTTCAGCCGGCGCGACGCCGATCGCCGTGTCCAGTACGGCGGCGATCTCGACCACAGCCGATGCATCCGCGAGCGTGGTCACTCCGGCGAGAAGCCCGCCCCGGAGCAACGTGCGACGGGACAGGGGGCATTCACCCCTCGCTGGCTTCGGGGTCTTCATCGCTGCGGCCCCTTCACGATCTTCACGAGGTTCATCGATCCGTCGCTCACCATGCCGATGCCGGGGGCGTAGTACTTGTACTCGGTGGTAAAGCGGGTCAGGGGACTGGTCTCCTTCACCTTCACACAGTTCTTGAACTCTCCCGCCGGAGTCTTGACCGTCTCGGTCACGCTGACGATCGTGGCGCGGTCCATCGCGATCTTCGGGGCGACCTCCTGGTAGTACCTCGAGTGCATTAGCACTCGGCCCGGCATCATGAGGCCGAACTTGCTCCCGTTGACACCCGAGAGCCACGACCCGTCGTGATTGACCACCTTGCCGTCCTTGTACATGTCGACGTCCTCCCCGAAATAAAAGACGTCGTTGGTCCGCTTGCTGATCGCGAAGTAATTTCGCGCGACCTCGATCAACTTGCCATCCTTCGTCTCCCGCTCCTCGACCACCCGCGTCTCGATGCCGTCGACCTTCTTGGTCTCGTTCAGGACCGTGATGGTCAGCCGGGCGCCCTCTCCCTCCAGAACGAGCGTGTAACCGGGTTCCAGGATGAAGTAGGGGTTGCGCCCGGTCGAAGCCAGCTCGTTCGGTTCGACCTGGAACGCCGAGGTCCAATCCGCGGACGTGGCACAGGCCGCGAAGATCCCCAGCCCGGCTACGACGACGATGAACGGTACGGCGAGCCGCAAAACTCTCCGCCTGAGCATGAATAGCCTCCCTTCGTTGATTGTGTGAGCTGCTGACCACATGACAGTGCCTCCTTGAATTCCTGCCTCCGACCATAGCGGCTCCTACCTGAACTGGCCGTGAGCCCGGCATTCATCTGGTGTTCAGGAAGTGCCGCCACGCACTCCGCCGCCGCGTCGATGAGGTGCCCCCGCGCATGACCGTCGGCTAACAACGTCGACGCCGTTTTCCGCTTGCATATCGTCACGGACCGATCTATCTCGTGAGTCATGTCCCGTCGTTCCAGCCAACGGAACCTCCAACCAGCAAGGAGAGCACGATGACCGCCGCCGCCGATGCCATCACGAACCGGGGCTATCACGCCCATATCTACTACGATCCGGAGAAGACGCGTCCGAGCGCTGAGCGCCTGTGCGCCGTTATCGGGGAGAAGTTCCCGGTCCAATTCGGCGGCCTCCGCGACCAGCCGGTCGGGCCGCATCCGGTCGCCAACGCTCAGGTCATCTTCAAGCCCGAGCAGTTCCAGCCCGTCATCGAATGGCTGATGCTGCACCGCGACGGTCTTGACGTCTTGATCCACCCGCTGACCGACAACTCGGTCGACGACCATAGCATCTACGCGATGTGGCTCGGCTCGCCGGTGCCGCTGAAGCTCGACGTGTTGCGGCGGAATTACCGCGCCGAGCTCCTGCCAAGCGCCTGAATCGCCGCGCCAACACGGACGAACACCTCGCGGCGGACGACGATGTCCTTCTTGAGCGCTGTCACAGACGTCTTGAGACCGCGGTCGGCGGCCGGTGACCTCGGCATCGGTCCCCGGGCGATCGCAAGAGAGCAAGAGCCGAGCACTCGGGAAAAGCGAGCGATGCTCCACTTGAGCAACGTCTCGCATGCCGTCAATCACTTCCAGAACCAGATGATGACGATGCTGTACCCGTACATCATGGCCGACCTCGGCATGAGCTACACGGCCGTGGGTGTGCTCTCGGCCATCTGTTCGGTGCTCAGCAGCGTCTGCCAGGGAGCCTCCGGGTTCCTGACGCCCTTCTTCTCACGCTGTAAGCTCCTGGGCTTCGGCAATCTCGGCATCGCGCTCGGGACGCTGATGAGCGGCCTGGCCCCTTCGTATCTCGCGATGATCGTGGCCCGCGGTGTCGCGTCGATCGGATCGAGCGCCCAGCATCCGGTCGGCTACAGCATCCTCTCGAGCTACTTCCCGAAGAACCGCGCGGCCGTGATGGCCCTGAACACGAGCGTCTCCAACGTGGGAACCCTCGTGGCAACGCCGCTCGCGACCGCGCTCCTGCTGGTCATGGGCTGGCGACAGATCTTCTTCGTCGTCACCATCGCGAGCGTCGTCATGGGCCTGGTCTACTTTTTCTTCCGCGATTACGGGATGCCGGGTCGATCGGGTTCTGGACGGGCTCGGCTCGTCCAGGGCTTCGGAAGCTACCGGAGAGTGCTGAAGGACCGCAACATGCTACTCATCGCCTGTGTGTTCATGGTCGGCGGCGCCGGCCGTGACGGCGGGGTGAACCAGATCTACTTCGCGCCACACCTGGCGAACGATTTCGGCTACTCGAAGCTGACCATCGGGATCCTCATTACCGCGATCAGTGTGGGGAGCATCCTGGGTCCTCTCTTCTTCGGCTGGCTGTCCGACAAGTTCAGCCGCGTTCGCATGCTGCAGGCTTCTCTGGCGCTCTCCTGCGTGGGAACCTTGTGGGTCGCCCATCTTGGACCCGGCGAAGTGATGCTGTTCATCAGCCTGCTCCTCTACAGCGCGTTTACCGCTTCGCGCGGAACCCAGACGCAGGCGATCGTGGCCGACGCCACGTCCAACGAAGACCGCGATGCGGCGTTCAGCCTCTACTTTTTGCTGGGCTTCCTCTCTCAGCCGTTCTGGGTGCTGGTCACGGGGTTCCTCATGGACACCGCGGGATTCGCGACCGCGCTGACGCTGCTGAGCGGCACGTACATTGTCGGGATCTTCGTTCTGTCCTTCATGAAGGAAGAGCGACCGCTTACCTCTTGAGCTTCACGTCTTCGTACGGCGCCGAGAAGATGTGACCGGCGTGCCTCGCACCGGAGGACGGGCGCACTCGTAATGGCGTCCCCGTCCGGCCCAACTCGCGGTAACCAAACATTGCGAGTTCCGAGTAGGCCAGATCGCCGAGACGCGGTGGGTGGGGGCCCTTGAAGTATTTGGGAGATGAGCCGGAATACCTGCCGATGAGGCCCCTGATCGGGCCGTTCGAGTCGAGCATGACGAGCGGGCATCCCCGCAAGGCGAGGAACCGACCGAGCGGCCCAGCAAACCGGACGAAGTCCTCGAGAGCCCGGCAATAGACGAGGTACGCGACGGACACGAGACCGAGCCGGAGGAGCCTGAAGATGAAGGGGTGCCGTTGGCCCGCCGAGTTGCAGACCAAGCTCACACACCCATACCGCGCGTGGGCCAGCAGTAGCTCGATTTCGGAAGGCGACAGGCCGTCTCGCGCGCCCGGCTCAGATTCGACGGCTTGGACTCGAGCGCCACACGACTGGGCCGAGAGCGCTGCGACGGCCACAAGCCGCCCGCTGGAGTACGGCATGTAACCCTGCGCTTCGAGTATGGGGAGCGTATGAGGCGCAGGCGAGATATTGAAGTAGGTGACGTGCCTAGGCTTCAACGCTTGGGCCGCCAGCATCGCCGCGTAGCTCCGGAATGCGGGCTCCACGTACCAGCTGGACAGATTACATCGGATGCGCACGTCTGCGTTGACGTGGATGGCCGAGTGGATTCGAAGAATGACTCCCACCGGAGCGCCGGCGCTCTCGAGCAGATAGCCATACTTCGAAAAACCAGACGGCGTGGGATGTTGCGACAGTCGCTCGAGCGCGCGCCGAAAGTAGTGAGGGTCGCGGCCAGGGAGGCCGCGTTCGAGCAGAGCGATGATCCCGTCGGTGTCGCTCTCGCCAATCTCACGACAGCGGATCCGCTGTGGCGGTGGCAGCCCCATCAAGGGCAGCGTTAGGGGCCGCCGGCTCGCCCACAATACTGAAACCCCCTCCGGGCCAGGGCGGGAATTCCCTGAGCGAGGCGCTCGCGATCCTTGGCCGAGGGTTACTCGTTCACCACCGGACCCTTAGCTGAGCCCCGCCTGTCTCGCCCGTCGCACACGACGCACCCCACGGCACCCGCCCGCGGTATGATCCCCCTACGGGAGGAAGCCCATGAGCACAGCGCTGAACGGCATCCGCATCCTGGACCTCACTCAGTTCGAAGCCGGCACCTCGTGCACCCAGATGCTGGCGTGGCTGGGCGCCGAGGTCATCAAGGTCGAGGAGCCCGGCAAGGGGGAGCCCGGGCGCTACGGGCGCGCCGAGAAGCCGGGCGTCGACTCGAGCTACTTCCTCCTGCTCAACTCCAACAAGAAAAGCGTCACGCTGAACCTCAAGCATCCGCAGGGCAAGGCCATATTCCTCGACATGGTCAAGAAGGCCGACGTGGTGGCCGAGAACCAGGCGCCGGGCGGGATGGAGAAGATGGGCCTCGGCTATGACGCGCTCTCGGCCCTCAACCCGCGCCTGGTCTATCTCTCGGTGAAGGGCTTCGGCAACTACGGGCCCTACAGCGAGTACAAGAGCTTCGACATGATCGCGCAGGCCACGGGCGGCGCGATGGCGTTGACCGGCTTTCCGGGCTCGCCCCCGCTCAAGCCGGGGCCGACCATCGGCGACTCCGGCACGGGCATGCACGCGGCACTCGGCGTGATGGCCGCGCTGTGGCAGCGGCAGGCGACCGGTCAGGGCCAGAAGGTCGAGTGCTCCATGCAGGACGCCGTCGTCAATCTCTCGCGCGTCGCCATGCGGCTCGCGTACGCGGGCGGCGATTTCGAGCCGCGGCGCGGTAACGAGATCGCGAACACGTCGCCCTCCGGCATCTTCCGCTGCAAGCCGGGCGGGCGCGACGACTACGCCTACATCTACTGCCAACCGGTGCGGCCGCACATGTGGGAGGCCCTGCTGAAGACGATCGGACGCCCGGACCTGATCGGTCATCCGGAGTGGTCGGATCCGAAGTGGCGCGCCGCCCACAAGGACCAGGTCAACGCGCTCGTCGAGGCCTGGACGATGACGCGCACGAAGCACGAGGTCATGGCCGACCTCGGCAAGGCCGGCGTGCCCACCGGCGCCGTACTGGTGCCGCAGGAGATCCTGAGCGACCCGCACCTGATCGCGCGTGGCATGGTCACCACCATCGACCATCCGGGCTGGGGTCCGTTCACGATGCCGGCGAACCCCGTGCAGCTCTCGAAGTCGCCCACCCGGGTACGCCCGGCGCCGCTCCTGGGCCAGCACAACGCCGAGGTCTACAAGGAGTGGCTCTCGCTCGGGCCCGCGGACCTGGAGCGTCTCAAGGCCGATAAGGCGATCTGAACCCCCGCGGCGAGGCCTGCGACACCCGGCTCACGCCGGCCGGGTTCGCCGGCCTCGCCGCGCTCGCCCTGATCCTCGCGATTCTCTCCTACGCCGTTCAGGGCGACGTCGGGCTCAACCTGACGGACGAGGGCCTGTTCTGGTACGTCACCGAGCGGACCGCCGCCGGCGACGTGCCCCTTCGCGACGTCCGCTCCTACGAGCCCGGCCGCTACTACTGGAGCGCGGCATTTCTGCGTATCCTCGGCCCGGGTGTGAAGGCGCTGCGCGTCTCGCTCGCCGCGTTTCAGGGCGTCGGGCTCGTCCTTGCTTTCCTCTTGTTGCGTCGCATCGTACCGTCCGTGGGAGTCCTCGCCGCGTTGGGGCTGATCCTCGTGGTCTGGATGTGGCCGATGTACCGCAGCTTCGAGCACGTCGCCGTGCTCGCGCTGCTGTTCGCCGCCGTCCGGGTCGTCGAACGGCCGATCCCCTCGCGGTGGCGCGCGGCAGGCGGCGTCGTCGGTCTCGCCGCTTTCGTCAGGATCGATCACGGCGTCTACGGAACCCTCGCCCTCCTGCTGTTGCTGATCTTCAGCGCCATCCGGCTCGACGGGGTCCGACCGGGGCGCGCGCTCGCGAACTGGACGCTCGGCGCGATCGCGGGCTATTCGCCCATGCTCCTCCTCGCCATGCTCGCGCCGGGCTTCGTGCACGGGTTCACGGCCAACCTCGCGTACATGGCGCGGACGACCTTGTGGGCGGGCACCGTCAGCCTGCCGCGGCCGGCGCCCTGGCTCTGGACGGTGCTTCCCAAGCTCGGCGGCCGCTCGTTCGCCGACGCGGCCGCGCTCGTGACATTGGGCTCGCTCTTCACCTTGCTGCCGGTGGTGCTGGTGCTCGCGGGCTACCTCGCGTTCCGAGTCCGCGGCGCGGCGACGCCACAGCAGGCGCAGCTCGCCGCCGCCGCGATCGTCGGTCTGCCCTATCTCGCGCACACCTTCGCGCGCGCCGATCTCCAGCACCTCACGCCGACGGCCATGGCGCTCGTCGTGGCCGTCACGGCATTCGTCGCCTCGCTCCCCGCCGCGGCCCGGAGGATCGCGAGCATCGCCGCGCTTCCCCTCGCACTCGTGGCCACCTATCTGGTCGTGGTGACCGAGACCCCTTACGGCATTCGCATGCGGCACCCGGAGACTTACGTTCGCTCGAACGTCGCCGGCGACACCCTCTGGTTGAATCGCGAGACCGTCGAGATCATCGACAGCGTGAAGCACGCGACGGCGGCCCACGTCGGCGCCAGGCGGCTGCTCGTGATCCCGCTCTGGCCCGGCATGTATCCCATCCTCGGCAAGCAGGCTCCGCTCTGGGAGGTCTACTCGCTGTTCCCGGAGCCGGAGTCACAGCAACACGAGGCGATCGCGCGACTCCGACGTCTGGGCGTCGACTGGGTGGTCCTGGCCGACATCGTGCCCGAGCCCCGAGAGGACCTGCGCTTCAGGAACACCCATCGCGTCCTGTGGGAGCACTTCCAGCAGAACTTCGACTGGCTCGGCGTCGATCCTCGTCACCCGTGGATCTACCTGCTGCGACGCCGGGCCGCTGCGTAGCTTTGAGTCCCGCGCGGCTCGATTCACGGGGTCTGATTGCCGAACGGCGGCCCATCCCAGCGCTCGCGCTTGGCGAATTCGGCCACTGGCCTGCGCTTGAGCCGGGTGAGCGAGCGCACCGGCCGCCCAAGGGGCATGACCGCGCAAACGGCGACGTGCGGCGGGATGCCGAGCAGCGCTTTGATCTGCGGCTCTCGCGCGGTGGCGAGAGTGGTGAGGGTGCCGGCGAAGCCCTCCTGCCGCGACGCGAGAAGGATATTCCACGCGAAGGGGTAGATCGACGCCCCGCTGATGATCCCGACGCGGTCGAGGTCCTGGTCGATCGAGGCCACGACCTTCAAATCCACGCACACCACCAGCACGACGGGCGCGGTCGCGATCGATTCGGTGAGGCGCGCAGGCACCGGCGTCCGTTCGATGATGGCGGCGTCGACTCGGGGCGGGTCGATCGTGTTCCAGGGGTTCTCGCCGTTCGCCGCTTGCGCGGCGTAGCGCCGGCCCGCGAACGCGCTCAGATCGGCCAGCGCGCGCTTCGTCGCAGGGTCGCGGACGACGATCACGCGCCAGCCCTGACGGTTGCCTCCGCTCGGCGCGAAGCGCGCCTGATCCAGGATCCTCGCCAGCACGTCGTCGGGCAGGGGATCGGCGGTGAACTCCCGGGCAGCGAAGGTCGTGCGCAGCACCTCGTACAGTTCCATGGAAGCTCCTTGGGGGTCGTGAGTGACGCACCAGCGCGCGATAGAGTCTCACGCGGCATGAGCGATTGTCATGGGCGGTGAGCCGGGGGTCGACAGTGGCGCGGCCAAGATTCGCTGGTATACCAATCGAGAGCGACGCTATCCGTTCGGCGAACGCTCGCCCGATCCCGAATGGTTCGAGCCGATCGGGTTCCCGCCTCCGTGGCCCGATCGCCCGTGGATCTACGGCGTGGTCGTCGTGTCCGCGAACGGCGTCCTGGCCTGGCGGCGCGCGAGCCCGGACGACGATCCCGTGCTCGCTGTGCTCGGTGATGCGACCCGGCCGGAGCGCATCGCCGACGGCTGGCACCTGCGCCACCTTCGGTGTTTCGGCGACGTCGGGCTCGGCGCGCAGACCTTGCGCGATCAGCCCCGCCTGGTTCCGAGTCCCCAGGAGCTCGGCGATCCTCCGGCGCCCGCGCTTTACCGATTTCGCGAAGCCCACGGCATACCGCACCATCCGCGGGCGATCGTCTACTCGCTGCGAGGGAACCTCGAGCTGACCAGCCCTATCTTCAATACGCCGGGGATGGACGCCATCGTCGTGACAGCGCCCGCCGCCGCCGCGGCGCTGTCGGATCGCGCCGTCCGGACGCCGGCGGTAGGTATCATCGCCGAAGAAGTGCTGGAGCCGGCGGGCCTCCGACGCGCGCACGAGCGGCTGTTCGCGGAGCGAGGAGTTCGATACCTCGCGTGCGAGGGGGGCGAGAAGATCCTGCGCGCCCTCCGGGCTGCCGAGCTCCTCGACGAGGTCTTTGTGACCGTGACGGACCGGATCATCGACGGGACCGCGCACGAGGGCGTAGTCAAGATCTTCGATTTCGAAGCGGAGGGCGCCGACTTGATCGCGGAAGGCAAGATCTCTCCGCCGAGCGGCTGGACGTTTCGCCGCTGGCGATTCAACGGCCGCTGACGATGAAACCGGCGAGCTGGACCCGGGCTCCGCTGCTCGTGGTCTTGACCGTGTTCGGAGCGGCGTCCGCGCAATCTCCGGCCGTCGTTCCGTATCCCCAGGCCTACAAGACCACGCTCGTGCGATATGCCGTGGTGGATCGCTCCGACGGGATGTCGAGGGATCTCTACGTCTCCCGCGACGCGATCGAGGCGCTGAGGGGTGATCCGCGCCTCAAGGAGTTTCCGGCGGGCGTGCTGTTCGCGCTCGACGTCCATGGCGCGAGAGCGATCGGCCGCGATGCCAAGACCGGCGCGCCCCTGTTCGAAGTCACGCCGCAGGGTCGGCTCGTCCGCAGCAAGCACGAGCGCACGCTGCACCTGATGCAGAAGGTCCGCCCGGGGTTCGGCAGCCAGAACTGGGCTTTTGGAGGCTTCGATCCCACCACCGCCGAGCCGTTGAAGCTCCAGCTGCCCGGCGACTGCCACCTCTGCCATCAGGCGGCGGTGATGAGCGACATGACGTTCTCACTGAATCTGCTGAAGCATTTCGTCTCCAGCGGTACAGTGCAATACAGCCTCTGCCGGCAACCAGGACGACAACCGTGTCCGTTTCAATGAGCCGCGCCACGATCGGTCGGCCACCTACGTGGACAAGATCCTCAAGGGAGCGTCACCCGGCGACCTTCCGGTGGAGCAAGCCTCCCGGTTCGAGCTCGTGATCAACCTCAAGACCGCGGCGGCGCTCGGCCTCACGATCCCACAGGCGCTCCTGGTCCGCGCGGACGAGGTCATCCGCTGACTCAGGTTGTGACGAACGCGGAGTAGTGATCGCCTTTCGAGATCGGCGCCAGCCCGGTGACGATCTCCGTCCAGTGCTCGCCGCCGTCGTCGCTCGACCACACCTCACCCGTTGCCGTGGCGGCGAAAAGCGAGAACGAGTCGCCCCAGTCCTCGAGGCACATCGCCTCGAACGCCGGCCGGATCCGATCGGGGAGCCCCGCGCGCAGGATCTGCCAGGTCCGGCCGCCGTCGGTGCTCTTCGAGACGCGGGAACCGGCGAAGTGGCTCTTCCGCCACGAGCCCGGACCCTTTTCGGCCGACGCGATGAACATGAGCTCGGGCCGGCGCGGATGGAGCACGAGGAGATCGGGATAGCCGCCGATCTCGTGCTGGAGGTCGGTCCACTGCTCCCACGTGGCGCCGCCATTGCTGCTCACGTACATTCCGATGCCCGTCGTGATGTAGATCCGATCGGGATCGAGCGGATTGATCACCGTGCGGTGGACGTCGTCGTCCATGCCCGGGATCACCCGGAACGTCTGCCCCGCGTCGGTGCTCTTGAGAAGCCCACCCTGCTCGATGCCGATGAACAAGGTCGCGGCATCGCGCGGATGGAAATTGATGTGCTTGGTGTGCGCGACGTTCGGCGGGGCCGGGAAGCTCCACCGCGACGTGTCGACCGACCGGAGCGCCGGGAGCTCGGTCCACCCGCGCCCGAGGTCGTCGCTGCAGAACAGATGCGCGGGCTCCGTCCCGGCGAAGACGCGGACGCCCCCGCCCAAGCGGGCGCAGGCGAGGCTGTACACATTGTGCTCGGTCAGGCCCTTGTCGCGGCGCTCCCAGGAGCGGCCGCCGTCGTCGCTGGCGAACAGCGAGCCGTGCTTCATCCCCGCGAAGACCGTGCCGCTTTCCGACTCGATCAGGATGGCGTGCACGTGCTTGTCGGTCAGGGCGCGGTCGGCGACGTGCCAGCCCGAGCCGGTGGCATCGCGCTCGATGCACACCACGCCCTCGATCGTGCCGACCAGAACCTGTCGCGAGGGAGCAGCAGAACGATAGATCGTAGGCCCGCCATGCGAGAGCGTGATCGCCATGTGCGTCTCCTTCCCTTCGAGAGGATGAAGATCTGGATGCCGCAGACAGTGCGCCCAGGAGCCCCGCGTGTCAAGGCGGGCGAGACCGCCGGTCCGCGCGGCGCGTCGTGCATGGTTCGCTTGAAGAAGTAGCCCCTCGGGCGTTATAAGGGGGGCCATGAAACCGAACACACCCTCGCGCCCGCATTTCCAGAAATCGATCCCGCTCCGATTCGGAATGGCCGTCGGGATCGGCCTGCTATTGGTGGGCTGCGGGAAACACTACTGGAACAAGCCGGGTGCCGGCCCGAGCGACTTCAACAGGGACAGCGCCGAGTGCGCCCGCGAGAACTCGGTGCAGATGACCGCGAACAAGGAGTACGGCATCGTCATCGCCGACCTCTACAAGATGTGCCTGAAGTCCCGGGGCTGGAATCGGGCGCAGCAGCTCGAGCCTTCCCCGGCCGAATGGTTCCGCGGAATCGAGGAAGACGGCCCGATGCGGTTCGCGCCGCCGACGTCGGGAGCATCCGGCCTCGCCACCAACAACACGATCTATCGGCTCTCATTTCAAAAGCGCTAACCGCTTCCCGCCGCCGGCCGGGCGCGCTCGTGCACGATGCGCCCCCCGACGATCGTGATCTCGGCCGTGATGTCGCGGATCCGCGCCTCGGCGCACGTCATCGGATCGTCGGACAGCACCACCAGATCGGCAAGCTTCCCCGGTTCGATCGAGCCTTTCTGATCCTCCTCGAACGTGAGGTAGGCGCCCTCGATGGTCGCGGCCCTGAGGGCGTCGGCGCGCGACAAGCGCTGCGCGGGCCCGATGACGCGGTTTGCCAGGCGGCCGACGCGGGCGACGGCCTGCCACACGGGCCAGAACAGCGAAGGCGGGACATTGTCGGTGGCGAGCGCGACGTGGACGCCCGCGGCTTTGAGGCGGCGCAGCGGGACGATCGTGTCCTCGGCGGCGGGTCCCACCTGCGCGCGGGAGAGGTCGCCCTCCTTGTACAGATATCGATTGGTGTGCGTGGTCAGGACGACGCCGAGATCGCGAATCCGTCCGATCTCGTCGGCGGTCAGGATGCCGATGTGCTCGATCACCCAGCGCCGGTCGCGAATGGGCACCAGGCGATTCACGTGCTCGTAGAGGTCGAGCAAGCCTGGCCCCATGCTGAGGACCCGGATGTCTTCCCGGGCCGCCGCCAGCAGCACCGCGCGTAGCTGTTCGCGCGGCAGCGCCGCGTCGTACGAGAAGCCGGCCCAGCCGGTGTAGGGCATCGAGCGCGCGCGGAGGGCGCCGTCGGCGCTCGGGTTGGTCTCGGCGACGAGGCCCGCCACCCGAAGAAACGCGTCGCCGCGGCCACGGCCGGCGATGCGGGGCTTCCACGCCGCCAGCCGCGACTCGATCGTCGCCGGGTCCGCGGCGCCCCACGATGGGCTCACGGTCAGATGGGCCCGGACCGTGAGCTCGCCGCGCCCGGCCGCGTCGTCATAGACCCGCATCACCTCGTCCGCGACCCCGTGACCTTCGACGATGCTGGTCGTGCCGGTCGCGTTGTAGATCTTCATCGAGTCGCGCAGCCCCTGCGCGCGGTCCTGGTGGGTGAAGCGGGGCGCCGCGGCCATGAGCGAAAGCTCGACGACCGGAATGTACGTCTGCTCGACGAACACTCCGGTGGGCTCGCCGGTGGCATCGCGCTCGATCTGGATTCCGTCCCACGGCGGCACGGTCTGACGCGTGATGCCCGCGAGCCGAAGCGCTTCGCTGTTGGCGATCGACACGAGCGGCAGGGTGTGACGCCAGTAACCCCAGATCGAGCGGATGTAGACGGGATTTCGCGGCGCCACCCGGTCGAGGTCGCGGCGCGTCGGAAACCGCTTCTCCCGAAGGTTCCCGGGGACGTCGAGGTAGTAGGGCGGGTCGCCAAGCGGCATCGTGAGGATCCAGTCGCCGGGCGCGGCCGCCTTCACGAGGCGCTCGATGCGCTGGAGCACATCGTCGATCGAGCGCGCGCCGGCCAATGACGGATTGAGCAGCTTGAGCCCTTCGCGGTCCATGTGCGCATGCGCGTCGACGAGCCCGGGCACGACGGTGCGCCGGGCGAGATCGATCAAGCGCGTGTCGGCGCCGGCGAGACGGCGAATGTCTCTGCTGGCGCCGACTTCCGCGATGCGGTCGCCCGCGATCGCGACGGCCTCGGCGGTGTGCAGGGCCGGATCGAGCGTGACCACGCGCCCGCCGTAGAGGACCAGGTCGGGCCGCGTCATGAGTAATCGCGCGGGTTCATGGGCCCCCCCATGATAGAACTTGAAAAGGTGATCGATTTTCACACCTTTTCCATCACTGCGCGCGATCGGGAGGCCGGCGCATTCGGCGTCGCCGTCACCACCGCGCGACCCAACGTCGGCAGCCTCGTGCCGTGGGTCTCACCACGCGGGGCCATCGCCACGCAGGCGCGCGTCAACACCGATCTCGGGCGCCAGGGGCTGGCGCTGCTCGCCCAGGGCGTGCCGGTCGACGTCGCGTTGAGCGCGCTCCTCCGGAAGGACAGCGAGCGCGAGATCCGCCAGGTACACGGGCTGGACGGTGAGCGCGCGTTCTGCCACACCGGGGCGAGCTGCGTGCCGTGGTGCGGTCACGAGCAAGCTGACGAGTTCACGATCGCCGGCAACATGCTGGCCGGTCCCGACGTGGTCGCGGCGATGGCGCGCGCATTTCGCGAGAGCGCCGGCGAGCAGCGCGATCTGTCCGAGCGTCTGCTCCTGGCACTCGAGGCCGGGCAGGCGGCCGGCGATGACAAGCGTGGCAAGCAATCGGCGGCGCTCCTCGTCGCCGCCATCCGCGAGCCCCGCATGTACCACAACCTCCGCGTCGACGATCACGCCGATCCGGTCACCGAGCTGAGACGCGTCTGGGCGGTCGTCGTGGCGCACACCAAGCAGATCGAAGCCGAATACGGCCCCGCGGCGTTCCGGCTCTTCGGCCGGGTCAAGTATTGAGGAGGATCGCCATGGCGCTTCGCGCGATTCCGTGTCTGGTCGGGCTGGTCGCGCTGGCGATGGGCTCTCTTGCCGAGGCGAAAACGTACCGCTGGGTAAACGATCAGGGCATCGTCACCTACTCGGACCAGCCCCCTCAAGTGAGACCGGTCGAGGGCGAACGCGAGGCGCTGATCACCGAGGCCCTCGACATCTCGGGGACCAAGAAGGCGCTGGAGACGATCCCGGCCCACATCCGTGCGCAGTTCGAGGCGCGTCAGACGCCGCTCAAGCCCGAGGAAAAGGCGCGCGTGGTCAAGATTCTCGGCGACGCGTTTCGAACCGAGGTTCTCTACGGCGCCGTCCGCGGCGCCTTCAGGACGAACTACGATCCGTCGCGCATGGGATTCGTGATCGGGCAGCTCCGGACGCCGCTCTTCCGGAAGGTCGCGGCGCTGGAGGTCGCGGCCAGCGAGCCGGGCGCGAGACAGGATCTCGAGCGCTTCACCATCGGGCTCCAGGGGGACATCCCGAAGCCGGCGCGCGTCGCCCTCGTGCAGCGGCACGAGGCCTCCATGCGGAGCGCGGAGCTGCAGATCGAGATGGGCGTCGTCGCCTACCGGGCCGTCACGCGCTCGCTCGAGCCGGTGCTCCCGGCCGAGAAGCGGCCTACCGCGCGCGAGACCGACTTCGCGGAGCGCACGCTGCGGGCGCAGCAGGACCGGCTGGTCCGCGAGGCCCTGGTGCGGTGGCTCTACACCTTCCGATCACTGACCGACGAGGAGCTCGCCGAGTATGTAGCGTTCGGTGAGACGGACGCGGGGCGCTGGTTCATGGGCACCCAGCGCAAGGGGTTGCTCGACGCGATGCGTACGGCGATGGACGCGGCGGCCCGGCAGATGGCGGCCGCCTTCCCAGCCAAGCGCTAGCGAGCCGGCCGGCGCTCCTCCAGGAGCTTCAGGAAGCGCGGGTCCTTCTTCAGGCTCACCAGCGAGGGGTCGAGGCTCAAGTAGTCGAACTGGTCGTAGCCGAGGTCGAGGGCCTTGTTGAGCCACGCGAACGCCTGATCGGCGTCGCCGAGCCGCGCGTAGACCCGCGCGGCGTTGTACGCGGCCTGCGGATCCTGGGGCTTCGAGTCGGCGGTCTGCACGGCCGAGGAGGCCTGCTCCTTCTTCTCCTGCGAGATCGTCTTGTTCTTCAGCACGCTCTCGAGGTTGGCCTTCGCCGTGGCATTGGCCGGATCACGCTGGACGACGTCCTCGAGCTCTCGCGCGGCATCGTCGTAGAGCCCCTGCTTGCTGTAGAGGTTCGCGAGGTTGTTGCGGGCGCTCGTGTTCGCCGGATCGAGCTCGAGCGCCTTGCGATAGGTGGCCACCGCCTCGTCGATCCGGCCCTGGCGGTCGTACGCGTAGGCCAGGTTCGACTGGATGACCGCCGACTTCGGCGACGCCTCAGCCGCCTTCTGCAGCTCGACGGCGGCCTCCTCGAACTTGCCTTCCTTGACGAGCGCCGCGCCCCGCGCGTTCTGCTGGGCGGCCGCGTCGGCGGCGGCCTTGTCCTGGCCGCAAGCGGCGCCCGGCAGGAGCGCGCACAGCGTCAGCGCGATGAGCGCGAGCTTCTTCACTGGATCCGCTCACGCCAGGAGCGGACCTGCTTCAGGAACGGGGGCGCCGGGATCGGATTGTTCGGCAGCTGCTGGTTCGTCGTAGCCGTGATCGCCGAGGCCGTGGCCGATCCCGAGCCCTGCGGTGGCGTCACGATGACGACCGGCATCGAGGCGATTCCTTGGCCGATCGTCGTGGAGCGGGTGCTCGACGCGCCGGTCGAGGTGAGCGCGGTGCCCGTGCTGAAGTCGATCGCGGCATAGCCCGTGGTCATCTGGACCGAGTAGAGCTTGGCCGTCCCGCCGCCGCCGACGCAGCTGGCAGTGCTATTCGGCGTGAAGGTCGAGAAGAGGACATCCGCGTTGAAGACGTTGGCCGGGTCGAGCACCTTCTCGTTGCTGCCCAGTCTGAAGAACCATCCGGCCGCCGCCGTCCCGTTGGTCGACGTCACGTCGAAGAGGTTACTCTCCGCCAACGCCGCCCCGTTCGACATGTCGGCCGGGTTCGTCTCCTTGACTCCATAGAAACGATTCGAGGCCGTGCTGTTGGGATGGTTCCGGTCGCCGGTGCCGAGGAAGACCCAGAGGTGCATGGAGGTGTCGTATGCGAGCACCGGGGCGCCGTAGAACCCCTGAGTCGGATAGAACTCGCCGGCCGCCGGTGGATTCGCCTGACTCGGGGCCGCCGTGAAGAGGCGCTTGCCCGCCCAGCTCGTCGTGGCGGTCGCCGACACGTCGAATTTCCAGAGCTGGCCACCCGTATCGCCGACGTACACGTGGTCGACGAAGCTGTCATTGTTCAGGTCGACCGCGGTGGAGTTCTCCGTGAGGCTGAAGTTCATGTACTGACGGTCGTCAGTCGTCCCGTCTTTGTAATACTCCCAGATCTTCGAGCCGTTCGAGAGGTCGACCGCGAAGAACGCCTTACCGTGGGCGTTGTTGGTCGCCGTGTCGTACCCGCCGCCGAAGAACGCAACGAAGCTGCAGGGCGTGTTGTTCGGGTAACACAGGGTCGAGGAAGAGCTCATCTTCACCTTGCCGATCGAAGGCTCGGACCACGTCTCCGCGATCTTCGAGTCGGTGAAGCGCCACATCCACTGAGGGTCGGTCGGGTTCGTGATGTCCAGGGCGTAGTACTGGGGGCCGCCGCGTCTCAGCCCGAACACGACGATCGTCTTCCACGTACTGCCAACCTTGATGTCGGCCGCGATCGGGCTCGAGTCCACGAAGAACTGGTGGTCCGCGCCGGTGTCGGCCAGGACCTTCAGGGTGTCGAGGACGTCCGGCGGGATGAAGGCCCAGAGCTCGACGCCGTTGCTCTCGCGGAACGCGTGGAGCATCCCGTCGTTCGCGCCGGCGATGAGCACCTTGGTCCGGTTGGCCTGCGCGGTCTTGAACGCCTGGTAGGTTGGATCGGCCGACGCCAGAACGGGAGCCGTGACCAGCACCGGCGTCGAATGGAAGATGTCACCGAGCTTCCACGCGCGCTCTTCGGTGACGTTGCCGTTCGCGTTTTCGTCGTAGGAGTCGATACCCCGGATGAAGTCGATGATCTTATCGCGCTCGGTGCTGCTCGCCGCGTCAAGCATCGTGGACGTGATGGCGGAATTGCTCTTCGTGAACGCCTGTCGGTTTCCACTGGAATCGACCGTATAGATCGTCCGGTTCGCGGCCGGCGTCGTGCTGAGCACCTGGCCGGCCTCCCAGTCCAGGGCCGAGCTCAAGGGCACGCCATTGCCGTCCACCGGCACCAGGCCGTTGGAGTCGCGCTGGTAGGCCTTCAGGTAGCCTCGCCAGAACGGGATGGACGGGTCGGACCGGAACGCGGCGAGATACGCCTTGGTGCTGCCCGTCGTGCTCGTCGTCGGCACGACCGGTGTGGCGAACGTGAACGTGGCCTGGACGATGCGACGGATCGCGTCCTGAAGTGCATGCTGCAGCTGGGTCTCATTGTCCGAGATGTAGAACTGACCACCGCCGTTCTTGGCCGCTGCACTGAGGGTGTCGTACGCGGTCTGCGTCTCGGCCGCCGTGGTGTTGACCGTGACGCCGAAGCCCACGGTGTGGACGATCACGTTCTGCACTCCCGTGAGCGAGCTCGCGTGGTCCTGGGTGAAGCGGTTCGTCGCCTCGGCGGGCATCTGCCGCGTCCCCGCGGTCTGCATACCGTCCGTGACGAAGATCACGAAGTTGGGCTGGCACTCGAGCTGGATGGGGCTCGAAAACGGCCCCTGGGTCCCGTTCGCCGTCTTCTCCCCCTTGTAGTACTGGCCAATGTCATAGAGGGCGTCGCCAAGCGGCGTGAGTCCGATCGGGGTGAGCCCGTTTACCGCGTTCTTCAGCGTCGCGGTGCTCGCGCCGATCGTCGCCCACTGGCCGTCGCTGCCTGCGACCTTCGCGCCCAGCGGGATGAAGCTGCTGTCGTAGTAGAACGTCATGATTCCGAACCGGACGCCCTGCACGCTGTCGAGGAGTGAGTTGACGACCTCCTTGGCGATAGCCATCTTCGGCTTACTGCAGGCGCCGCCGCTCGCGCAGGTCCCGAGCAGATAGTTGAGGTAGTTGCCCGTGAAGAGGTTCACCGTCGAGCCGTTGATCTTCCCGGACCAGTAGCCCGCCGAGTTCAAGGCGGTCCGGGCGGCCGAGCTGTTGGTCCCGGTGACCGATGCGACGTCGTCGGCGTAGGTCGAATATATGGAGCTCGACGAGCCGCTCTTGTACACCTTGACCGACGCGCACGGCTGGAAGGTCGGATTTTTCTTCCCGGCCGGATCGCAATTGTTGAGAACTGGATAGTAGGCCGCGGAGCCATTGGGTGGGGGAACGGCGAAGGAGTTCGACGGAGCGCTGTCGGCCATACTGCCCGAGTTGTCGATCATGATCACGACGTTCGGCTGGATGTTGGAGCCGAAGATGTCGCTGTCGTCGGCGAACACCGCCGTCGGCGCTGGAGCCACTAAGAGAGCGGCGATGGAACCACAGCCAATCAATCGCGTCAGACTGTTCATGATGGACCTCACTGGGCAATTGGCCCGTACGAGACTTGGGCGTCGATGGTGCGCTGGGCACTCCGGGGGCCCGTCCCTGAGCCGGTGATCGCATAGTTGTAGAAAACGAAGCCGCCTGGGTTGTATCCAGTGCCGGAACCGATGGAGTATCCGGAGCGCTGCGTCGTCGTCAGGAAGCAGTTGGCGTCGGCCCCCGGCCCGGCCGCGACCGAGTACGCGAACGCGCCGAGCGCGGTCGACGATTGCACGCACGTCGGGCCACCCGGCACGATGGTGTCGATGCCGACGTTGATTGCGGCGTCGGCGGCGAAGAAGCTGCCTTCGGCCCACATCGTTCCGTACGCGATGTCGCCTTCCGTGCTCGACATGCGCACCAGGAAGATGCCGGACACGAGCAGCAGGACCATGATGAAAATCGCCATCACCGAGGCGATGCCGCGCTCGTCGGTGCAGTGACGCCACAGTCCACGCATGTCACGAGCCTCCATCAGGGATTCCGCAGCCTCACGTCCGAGGCGAGGGTGTACGTCTGAGCCGGCTGGTTCGGTACGTTTTCCCGGGCCGTCACCGTGATGACGATGCGCCTGACGGCGGACCGCTCGGTCACGCTGGCGAAGTTCGGCGCGCCGCCGAGCCCCTGGGCATCGAGGTTGTAAGTGGAGGGCGGCGGATTCGGGACCGGATTGTTGGCCGAATCGAAATAGGCGAAGCGCAGTGCGGTGACGCTCTCGGCCATCAGATCGCCGTTGGCGCAGATGTAGGAAGCCCCGGTACCGATCGTGCCGCGGACTCGTCGCAACCCGGTGTTGTCCAGGCAAAAGGTGTAGGCGCTGCTCGCGCCGGTCATATCGAGGTCGCCGGAGATGGAGAGAGCGGACTCGGTGGCCACCTGAATCGAATTCGAGAGGTCGTTGGTGTTGTCCGCGTCGATGTTCTCGGGGAAGTAACCAGCCATGCGAATCTGCCGGCTCATGCGATCCATCGCGACCCGGGCATTCTGCTGGACGCCCAGCTTCCGCTCGCTGACCTGGTACGCGTTGCGGCTCGGGTCGAAGACCTGGAAGATCCCGACCAGAATGAGCAGGAAGATGCTCATGGCGACCATGAGCTCGACCAGGGTGAAGCCGCCTTGTCCGCGGAGCCAGACGGGGCGCATTAGAACATCCTCACGACGACTGTGCCCATGGTGATGTTCGTGGGAAGACCGGGTATCGTGACGGTGACCGTCACCGTACGCAAGGTCGTGCTCGTGTTCGCGACCGTCACGACCGCGCGGCCCGCGTAGGTCTGTGGGGTGCCCCACGCGGCGGTCTCGGCGGCCGTGAAGGTGAAACCGTTGCCCGGGCCCGCCAGCATGTATCGCCAGCGCCGAGCGATTGCGGATTCCGTGCCCGTCAAGGCGGCGATGACTCCGGTGTTGCTCGCCGTGTCGACGCCGTTCAGGTTGCTGACGTTGGCGAACGGAACGTCGCCGACGTCCTCCAGGATGTGGCGCGCGCCGGTCACGGCTATGGTCATCCGGCCGGCGTCGGCGATCTGCTTGTACCCCATGGGAAACATGCTGGCCACGGTCAGCAGCGCGACGACGAGGATCATCGACGCGACGAGTACTTCGACGAGCGTGAAGCCGCGGTGATCGCTGAGCGCCCGCGCGATCCTCCGGCTGATGTTCATGACGCTCCTCAATTGGGTGGGCAGGCCGTTCCCACGGCCTGGACCCTGATGCGGCCCGATGGGGCCACGCACACGTCGAGCGAGCCGGTGGCCGACGAATTCTGAACTCGGAGAATGCCGTTGGCGGTCGCCGCTCCGAGCGAGCTGAATGTGATCGTCGGCCCCGCCGTGATGCGGGAACCGTTCTCGAGCGTTCTCCACCCGTTGGCGTCGGTCCCGGCCTCCGTGTACACGTTCCCGCCGGGGCACGGCACGACGGTGCCCGAGCAGAACCGCATCCGGTTGTTCGGGTTCGTCTGCGTCTCGGCGCTGAAGGAAACGCCGCGCGTGATGGCGAGCTGCCGCGCCTGGTTCAGCGCCACGACGATGACCCGCGCGGCACCGTCGGTCTCCTGAGCTCTCGAGTAGCTCAGGTACATCGGAAAGCCGATCGCGCAGAGAATCGAGATCACGGCGAGCAGCAGGCCCAGCTCGAGGACAGTGAATCCGGCCGAGCCCGGCCGGAAACTACGTCCGAGGAGCGCCGTATTCTTGGTCATATTCGACTCGCGTTCGAATGCATAGGGCATCACAGCAATTCCGTCCGAGAACGGTTTGGAGCAATGGATGTGCCACGGCCCGCTCGCCGTGGAAACGCGGAGTTAGCAGACCGCGGGGAGGGTCAGTGACAATTTGCTAAGCCCGAGGTGACAAAGATCGGCCATTTCACTCGAGAATTCGCCAACGATTCCGGAAAGCTACGAGGCGCTCCTGCGGCGGCGAGACCCCATCATCTTATAGGGTTTATGGGGTCGAATGGCGAGCCTCCGCGTCGTCCGGGTCGCTCGTGCGGGGAGTGTATACTAGGCGCGCTTGATCCTTGGAGAGGTGGCCGAGTCGGCCGAAGGCAGCCGCCTGCTAAGCGGTTACAGGGTTAAAAGCTCTGTCCCGGGTTCGAATCCCGGCCTCTCCGCCAAATTCCACCGCCGGGCCTGAAAACATCACGAGCGCCGAGTCACCTCGGCGCTCGTGTCTGCGTCGACCGCGGGCGCGGCCGCTACTTCTTCTTCTCGAGCGTGATCCCGGCCGCCTTGGCGGCCTCGTCGTACTTCTCCTCGGACTCCGAGTGCTTGCCCGATACGTGCAGAGAGTTGGCCTGCGCTGCGATCGAGCGGGCGTTGGCCGCGCCCGGATCGAAGCGGTTCCCGATTGCCTTGTCGATCTGAGCCTGCAGCATTGGGCACTGACTTGCCAGTGCGGGAGCGGCTACCCAAGCGACCAGGACGAGGGCGGTGACGAGTGTCTTCATCTCTCTCCTCCTTGGGGGTCGGACCGGATCAGTCGCCGGGGATGATCGTGGCGATTAGGCGCGATGTCAAGACGCGACGCCCCTGGGTGGCGGGCGCCCTCGTAAGTACCCGTTGCGCCCTTAGCTCAAGTGGACAGAGCGTCGGACTACGAAGCCGACGTAGTACTCCATCGCACGTCATCGTCGTTCCTCCGCGCACTTGCAGCAATCGACACACCGTACTCGTGCGACCGCTTGGGACTGAGCGCGATGGAAGTTGACCTGCAACTAGCCCGTAACTAGGCCTCGTCGTCGCGGCACGCGAATAGAGGGACCAATGGGTCCCATCGGCGGGCGGGAGTGGACCGTTCCATTCGTCAATGGGGGATCGAAGCGAACTTTTTCGACAGTTTCGAAGTCTTCGTTCAGCGCACCCGATCGCGATTCCACACTGCGAGCAGCGCTCGATGAGCGAGCACGCCCGAACTCCTCGTCCGTCGGATTCGGTGGTACCAGCGCTTGACAGATCTCGCACCGTCTTCCCCGCGCTGACTAATTTCGTCCGGTCACTGGCCCAGTAGCGTGCAATCTGGCGGGGGCCCCCTCGTAACCACTCGAAATCGCGGGGTCGCGCTTTGGCAAGTGTAATGCACCGTTTTTCAGCGGCATGGAAGATTCAGGACTCGGTCGCCGGAGCGCACGCATCGCGGTGCTGTTGTGCGCTCTCGTGCTGCTCGCATCGGCCGAGCGCCGCTTGGCGTATCTGGACTTCGACACCTCCAGCGACGTACGGATCGAGAACAACGAGAAGCCCGACGGGGACGAGATCATCAACCGACTCGTCTTTGTCGGCGACGCAACCGAGCCGATCCTACCGGGGGTTGGCGAGGCCTGCCGTGCTGCTCTGGCCTCGCTCCCGGCGTGCTCGCTCGGCCTCGTCGTAGTCCGCCTCACGGAATCTCGCGGCCCCCCGCTCGCCTCTCCGTCACAGGCCTAGTGACGCTCCGCCGTTGAGGCGGAGCCCGGCAGCAGTCTGAAGAAAGTTCGAAGCCAAGGAGGAAACGTATGCTTTGCTTTGGGAATGCTCGACGTCTGAGCTCTCGCAACCAACACGGCTTCACTCTCATCGAGTTGATGATCGTCGTCGCGATCATCGGCATCCTGGCGGCCATCGCCATCCCGCTCTACGCCAACGTGCAGGCGCGTGCGCGGATTGCCAATGCCCAGGCCAGTTCCCGCGCGCTCATGTCGGCCATCTCGATCTACGGCGCCCACATGGGCAACGTGCCCACCGGCCTGGCCGACCTCACGGTAGCTGCCACGAACAACCAGGGGCAGGTGGCCGGTCCGTTCATGGCCCGCGTCCCGCTTCCGCCGTCGGGTTGGGGGGCGTACGCCTACGCTTCCGCCACGAACGGCCTCTTCACCGTCTCTGCGACGGGGGACGGTACCTCCGTCCACATGCCGTAGCAGGCCGTCACTCGAAGGATCCACGAGGAGTCCGTCCCTGCTCCTCGTGGGTCCTCGGGGCGACGCGCGTTCATCCTGTGGATCGAAGATACGTCACACTCCGGGCCGTGAGGTGCCCTCCGCCGTCACGACGCCTGACTGACACGGCGGTTTCGCAAACGAGATGATGTGGACGGCCTCGATGCCGTTGCTGGCTCGAGTGTTGCCCGCCGGCGGCCGCGTACTCTAAGCTCGCGGCATGGCGAGCGCGTCGCGGCGCAGGCCCGAAGTCATTGTCGAGTTTCTGCTCGACGACGAGCTCCTGTTCCTCGCGGTGCGGAACATCGGCGACGCGCCGGCGATGCGGGTGCGCGTGCGCCTGGAGCCATCCATCCGGGGGCTGGCCGGCCAGCTCGACGTCGGTGGCCTCGCGCTGCTGCGGCAGCTCGAGTTCCTCGGACCCGGACGCGAGATCCGGGCGCTCGTGGACTCGCTCGCCTCCTATCTCGAGCGCCAAGAGCCCCGGGCGGTCTCGGCGACCGTGTCCTACGCTGACCCGGGAGGCCGCCGCTACCGGGCCATCATCAGGCACGACCTGGCAGTCTTTAGCGATCTGCCCGCCGCGGTCCGGCGGAGCTGACGCACACGGTCGTATCGCGACCGACGACACGAGGAGGTAGCGGCATGGCCGTAGAGCGGGATCAGCCCTATCGCAACGGCAACTTCCGGGTCGACCTCGGCGCCGGCGAGAGCGAATCGCTTCGATCCCAGTTCAGCGTGGTGGTGCTGCCGGAAGCCTCGATCGAGGCGATCGAGTACCGGACCGGGGGCGATCGTAGCAACGAGCCGCACAAGCTGCCGGGCCGGATCCGCTACCGCGACGTTGTGCTGCGCCGCGGCCTGATCGGCTCGCTCGATCTCTACCGCTGGTGGAGCCAGGTCCGCGACGGCGACGTCGTGGGGGCCCGCCGCACGGTAACCATGCAGCTCCTCAACGAGGACCACAGCGAGGTGGTCATGACCTAGCGCCTCGTCCACGCGTGGCCCACGAAGTACGCCAGCCCCACCCTCGACGCGACGGGGCAGGACGTGGCGATGGAGGAGCTGGTCCTGGCCTACGAGCGGCTCGAGATCGAGTGATCAGAGGCAGGGATTGAGATGGAGAAGGACTCGGCCCTTTAGCGCGCAGCTTTGTCAATGTGTGGCGACGATCGGCACATCCGATAGGGAGAAAACGATGGCGGTGACATCTTGGTACAAGAAGGTGCAGGAGGGTGGCGCCCTTACCGTCACTGCCGGCAGCGCCTTCAAGGGCGGCCATTGGACGAGTGTTCTCGATGGGGCGATAAGTACGTTCAACAAACTCATGACGGAAAACGGGGTGAAGCTGGCGCTGAGCAAGGCAGGCGACGCCAAAAATGCGCACATCGTCGTCGAGGCAGCGGGCACGAAGGCGGGTTTTAGCTACGCGGGGACTTCGTACTCGGCGACGTTCGACGGAAACGGATTGCACGGGAGTACAACGCCGGTTGCCGATGGAAGAGGCTTTTTCGAAAAGGCGTTTGTGTTCGTTCCCGCAACACCGCGCGTGAGCCCGACGGACAAGCGATCTCGCGAGGCGGGGCCAGAGGTGCGTCGGTTCATCCTTGTGCATGAGTTCATACACGCGGCGGGGCTCAGCAATGACGAGCACACCAACGACGACGTGTTCTGCTATCCAGGCCAAATCGATGGAGGCAGCCGAGCTGCCGACGACAGGATCGAGCCTTGGGGCGGTCTTGGCAAACCCATGCCGCCATACACCCTTATCGCCAAAACCGTCACGAACCTGAAGAAGGCGTGGCCGTGACGAAAGGTGCAGCTTATTTGAAGCGCCTCCGGCGCTGCACGAGCATTCAAGAGGCCCTCGCTGGACGCAGGTGGACAAGCAACGTACCGCGCCATCCGCAAGAGAACTCAGTGGGGTAAGCTTGGGCATGCTTGGCCCGATTCTCGAAAGTGATCGCGTCAGCTTAGAACCACCCTCGCGCGAACATCTGCCGAACATCGCGAGGTGGCGAGCCGACCTCAAGGCAACGCGCTATCTCCTGATTCTTCAGTTCCCTCCGTCACCCAAGCAGCACGAGGACTGGCTCGAGAAGGTCGCAGCGAGCCAGGACGACATCGTCTGGACGATCGTCGACCGCAGCGACAGCACACTCGTCGGGCTTTGCGGGCTCGAGAAGATCTCGTGGCGCCATCGGCATGCAGTTGGCTGGACGTTCCTCGGCGACAAGGAGCGCTGGCGTCGTGGCCTAGGTACCGAAGCGGCGCGGCTGCGCACATCCTTCACATTCAAACAGCTCGGCTTCGAGAAGGTGATGACTGAGATCTACACGGGGAACGCCGCATCCATCCGCATGGTCGAGAAGGTTGGCTTTCACCACGCAGGGCTATTGCGACGTCATCGGTTTGTCGACGGAGCCTGGCAGGATCTCTGGCTCGGCGACATCCTGCGGGACGAGTGGAAGTGCTAGCGGTGAGCGAACGGCTGAAAATCGTACAGCCGTCTTGCTCAGAATCGCTCAAAGAGTACCCGGAGCCGGTCCCTTCAAGCGGAGTGCACCCCATGCGTAAGTCTACCGACGAGTTCCGTCTGGAGACCCACATGGCCATTGAGGCCCTCACCCGCGCCCTCACCATAGCTAAGCGTGGCGTTGGCAGGGGCGACGTAACCGCCAAAGGCGGGCGCTGGCCGCCGGCCAAATCGCGGCCTACGTCGTCATGTGCGTCTCGGCCGTTCACACGGCGGCAGGCAGCCTCCTCATCACCGAAGCGGACGGCACCGTGTCAGACATCGACGGGCGCCCCTGGACGATTGACTCGGACTCGCTTGTCGGCAGTGCACATCGTCGCCTCCACGAAGAGCTGCTAGATCTTGCGCGCGCGTCTACGTCCTGACTACGTAGGAGTGCTTTCAACGTAATGGGCAGCCAACGGCCGCCGAAGCCACCGCAGCAGCTGGGTGGTGAGACGTCGTGAAGTCCTGGTCGCCGTATACCAGGTTCACACGAGCCGAGTGGGCTCGGCTCCGCGCGGATGCCGCGCTGACGCTGACTCCCGAAGACATACTGCGTCTCCAAGGACTCAACGAGCGGGTGGGGATGGACGAGGTTGTCGCCGTCTACTTGCCACTCGCCCGCCTGCTGAGCCTGTACGTCGAAGCCGAGCAGGTCCTCTACCGGGCTCGGGCTACCTTCCTCGGGGACGCCACGGCCAAGGTGCCCTACGTAGTCGGGATCGCCGGCAGTGTCGGGGTTGGCAAGAGCACAACCGCGCGGCTCTTGCGCGAACTCCTCGCGCGTTCGGCGAAGCATTCAACGGTAGACCTCGTCACGACGGACGGCTTCCTCCATCCGCGACGCATTCTCGAAGAGCGTGGCCTGATGGGGCGTAAGGGCTTCCCGGAGAGCTACGACCGTCCGCGCCTCATTCGGTTCCTGGCCGACGTGAAGGCTGGCCGATCGCCCGTGTCATGCCCGGTGTATTCCCATCTCACTTACGACATCCTCCCCGAGGCAACGGTCGTCATCGACCGGCCCGACATGGTGATCCTTGAGGGCCTGAACGTGTTGCAGGCGGCGACCGATCGTCCGGGCGACGCGCGCGCGTTCGTCTCGGACTTCTTCGACTTCAGCATCTACGTGGACGCATTGGAAGCCGACATTCGCCGCTGGTACGTTGAGCGATTCCTACTCCTGCGGGCCACCGCATTTAAGGAGCCGGAGTCCTATTTCCATCAGTACGCTGCTCTATCCGACGACGCGGCCGAGCGAACAGCCGAGACCATCTGGGACGCGATCAACGGCCCAAATCTCCGGGAGAACATTCTGCCGACACGCGAGCGGGCTCATCTCGTCCTCGTCAAGCGCCACGATCATGCGATCCATGAGGTCTGGCTGCGCAAGCTATAGTCGGTCTGCCGAGGTGCCGCATGGGCACCTCAGTAGGATGGCGCCACTCGCATTCCCTCTAGGGGAGCGAAGGGAGAAGTCAGTCTCGCTCAGTTCCTTGACGCCCCTGGTCGCGGTCGCCTAGACTCCAGAACGTTCCTCGGTGAGTCCCCGAAACGCCTTCGGCCGCAGGAGGTCAGCTATGAAGGAACTCGTCTTTGCTCTGGAGTTCAAGGGCAGCGCAGCGCCAGTGCCCGGCTCGGACAAGAGATTGCACGCCAAGACCTCAGCCACCAGTCAGACCCTCCGCAGCATCCTGAAGCCTGACGGGATTCAGGCGAGTGTTGAATCCGCTGGTGGAGGGTCGGCGAGCTTCGAGTCAGAGGTCGAGATCGTGGGTGAGGGCATGTTCGTCGAGTCAGGGAGCATCCGGTACGGAGAGGCCCGTCGTGTCTCTTTTAGGACAGTAGGGCGCGGGATCCTCGGCCCGAGCCCGCTCGATGGAGTTCAGCGGGGGTCGGTCATGTGGGAGGTGACAGGAGGCGAAGGGCGTCTCGCGGGCGCACAGGGTCTGATCACATCGAACTTCACAGTCGGCTCACGCGGAGAGGTAGTGGACGACCAGTTCGCCCGACTGTTCGTTCCGTAGTCAGTCCTGAGGCATCGCACGAGCGTCGGGTTAACCCTCGGCGCTCGTGGTGTCTAGGCTTCAGCGCCGTATGAAGGGCTCCAGCGCCCGGCCGGTGCTCCTGGAGGAAGGCGGCCAGAGCGTGGAGGAGGTGACTTAGGTCAGTCCAAAGATCGGAAGGCCCGTAACTAGCCCGCTCGCACCCGAGGGCAGCGTAGTGTATCGTAAGTCCCCGTTGCGCCCTTAGCTCAGGTGGACAGAGCGTCGGACTACGAATCCGAAGGCCAGAGGTTCGAATCCTCTAGGGCGCACCACCTAACCAGGAGGCCTCCGTGACCTTCAAGCGGTTTGTGTGTGTGGTCCTGCTGGTCGCGCTGACCGCAGTCGTGGTGCGGCCGGCGCGCGCCGAGGCGATGGATCCGAATGTGATCCTGATCATCGTCGGCGTCGGGATTGCGGTCGTCGCGGTGATCGCGGTCGTGATCATCGCGAACGCATCGGAGGGCCGGCGCCGGAGCGCCGCGGCGGCGGCCACAGCCAGCGGCCCCGCGGTGGTGGTATTCCACACGACGGCGGTCGAGAGCCCCTGAGCTCCTGAGAGTTGGACGCCGAAGCATTCATGCGGGCGGCGCTCGCCGAGGCGCGCGCCGGCCTCGCGGCGGGCGAGGTCCCCGTGGGCGCTGTCGTCGTCCTCGACGACGTGATCATCGGGCAGGCGCACAACGCGCCGATCGCCCACGGGGACCCCACGGCCCACGCGGAAGTTCTCGCGCTGCGCGAAGCCGCGCGGAAGGTGGGCAACTACCGGCTGCCACGCGCGACCCTCTATGTGACGCTCGAGCCGTGTGTGATGTGCTGCGGCGCCGTCGTCCATTCGAGGATCGCCCGCGTCGTGTACGGGGCCGCGGACCCGAAGGCCGGCGCGGTCGCGTCGCGCTATCGGCTGCTCGACGACGGCCGGTCGAACCACCGCGTCGAGACGCTCGGAGGCGTGCTCGAGGCCGAGTGCAGCGCGCTGCTGAAGGAGTTCTTCGAAACCCGGCGCGGCTGAGCCGCTAGAGCGACGCCACCGCCGGAATGACCTTCGCGCCCATCAGCTCGATCGAGCGCATCGTGGTCGGATGGTCCATGCGCGACTCCTGGGCCTCCAGGAGGAGATGGCCGACTCCGAGCTCGCGCTGCACGCGGGCGAAGCGGTCGATCACCTCGTCGGGCGTGCCCGCGACGATGAACTGCCCCTCCACGAGCTCCTCGTAGCTCATCGTCGCCAGCGATCGCGGGCGCGCGCGCAGCGCGAACTGCGACCCCGCGCGCGACCGCATACCGACCGGCGCGAACCACTCGGCGGGCGCCCGCAAGGTCGGCCCCATGCGCCACACGAAGTGACGTCCGGCCTCGAGCGCCTTCGCCTTCGTCTCCGCGGTGACCGCGCAGATGAGGAAGCCGAGATTGTCTTGTGTCACGCTCCGCCCCGCCTCGGCGGCGCCCTGGCGGTAGAAGTCGAACAGCTCGCGCGCGATCTCGAACGGCACCAGGAACGGCACGTAGGTGTAGCCGCGGCGCCCGGCCCACACCGCCGTCTCCGGACTGGCGGTGCCGGGGATCCAGATGGGCGGATGCGGCTTCTGCAGCGGCAGGCACCACGGGTTGACGTGACGGAAGTGGTAGTGTCGGCCCTCCCACCGGAACGGGCCGGGCTCCGTCCAGCACTTCAAGATCAGATCGTGGCATTCCTCGAAGCGCTCGCGGTTGTGCACGGGATTGGAGTTGGCCCACCAGGTCTCGACCCCGACACCGCGTACGAATCCGGAGAGCACACGGCCGCCCGAAATGAGGTCCGCCATCGCGAGCTGCTCGGCCATCCGGACGGGGTTGTCCTCGATCGGCAGGATGTTGCCGAGGAGCAGGATCTTCGCCCGCCGCGTGGTGCGGCCGAGGACCGCGGCGGTCATATTCACGCCGACGTTCACGCACGACGGCGTCGAGTGGTGCTCGTTGATCATGAGGCCGGCGAAGCCCGCCTGGTCGGCGAACTCGTACTCGGTGAGGTAGCGCCGAAAATTGGCCGCGGCCTTCTCCCGGTCGAAGAAGCGGTTCGGGAACTCGAGCCGGAGCGACGGGTACTTGTCGCCCTCCTCGTCGGGGAACTCGTGGTGCGGCATCTCGCTGAAGTAGTAGAGCTTCATCGCCGCGAATCTCCTCCGAGGAAATCGAGCACCAGGCGCGCGAATACGTCCGGCTGCTCGATAGGCGGCAGGTGACCGCACCCCTCGAGCACGGTGAGCGTCGAGTTCGGCAGCCCACGGCGATATTGCTCGCCGCACTCGACCGGCACCACGCGGTCCTCGCGACCCCAGACGATCAGCGTGGGATTCGTCACGCGCGGCAGGAAGTGCGCCAGCCGAGGGTTGTGCATGTACGGCTTCCACGTCAGGCGCGCCGCCATCTCCCGGTTGCGTGTCGCGATCTCGATCTCCTGAGGCGTCGGCGGGCGGCCGTAGAGCTCCTGCCATTCCGGGACCGTCTTCGGGTCGTGAACCGTCATGGTCAGGAGTTGCGCCGGCGAGTAGTAGAAGACGTCGAGGATCTCGGCGGTCTCGGGCTTGATGCCGACCGGCGCGACCAGGACGAGTCTGGCGAGCGCGCCCGCGCTCATCGTGGCCATTTCCGCCGCCGTCCAGCCCCCGATCGAGTGACCCAGGAGGTGCGGCCGCCCCAGTTTCGCCGTCTCGATGAACCAGAGATAGAACCGGGCGAGGTCGTCGATGCCCTCCATCCAGTCGGCGTCGTCCGAGCGCCCGAAGCCGGGATGAGTGGGCGCCCACACCGTGAAGCGCTCCGAGACCTGGTCGAGCCAGCGCGTCCATCCGCGGTTGCCGCCGGCGCCGTGGAGCACCAGCAGGGGCTCGCCGTGCCCGCCGACCCAGGTATGTACGCCGATGCCGCCGACCGAGATCGTCTCCTCACGTGGCCGCATGAGCCGTATTATGCTCCACCGGTAGTGCGCGGCGCAGGCCGTCGCGGGGAGCGGCTTCGGCCGTACCGCGTACATGCTCGCGTACACCTTGATCGCCGGCGACTACCCGGTGTTGGAAGCGAACGTCGAAGATCCGCGCGATGCCGGCGCCTCGACCGGGGCGGAGCAGGCCGCCCGAGTTGCCGCGCTCCAGCGCCGGGTCGAGATCGTGGGCGCGGTCGGCCGCGAGTGCTTCGCGCCACGCCTGACCGTCGCGCTGCGGGACGGCCGGCGCGTCGTCGGCGAATACCAGGGCCGCGAGCTGATGTGGGACTTTACGCGGGACGCCCAGGAGCTTCGGCGCTTCGTGCCCGGGCTTCCGATCTCGGCCGAGCGCTACGAGCGCTTCGTGGCCGCCGTCGCGGACCTCGACAAGGCGTCGTCGGTCGACGAGATCATCCGACTCACGCTGCCCGGCTCTAGGGCGCGCCGGGCTCCCCGGCCTTTCTCATGGTCGGCGCAGCGCCTCGCGCAGGGACGCCGCGACGTGGGAGGTGGCGCGGTTACCGGTATCGATCAGCCGCCCCATCGGCATGAACCCGTGGATCATCCCGCCGTAGTTGATGTAGTCGACGCGGACGCCGGCGTCCGAGAGCCGCCCCGCGTAGGCTGCGCCCTCGTCGCGGAGCGGGTCGAAGCCCGCGGTGACGACGAGCGCCGGAGGCAGGCCGGCGAGCGAGGCCGCGCGCAGGGGCGAGACGCGCCAGTCCTGCGCTTCGCCGGGCGACTTCAGATAGTGGTTGGTGAACCAGCGCATGCTGTCGCGCGTCAGCATGTAGCCTTCGGCAAAGTCGCGATACGACTTCGACTCCGCACCGACGTCGGTCACGGGATAGACGAGCACCTGCAGGGCGATGGCCGGTCCGTCCGCATCGCGCGCGATGAGCGCGACGACCGCGGCGAGGTTGCCACCGGCGCTGTCCCCGCCGACGGCGAGCTTGCCGCCGTCGACGCCGAGCTCGCGCGCATGCGCGACAACCCAGCGCGTGGCCGCCCACGCGTCGTCCACGGCCGCGGGGAACTTGTGCTCGGGCGCCAGGCGATAGTCGACGGCGACGACCGTGATACCAGCCTCCGCCGTGATCTGGCGGCACTGCACGTCGTGCGTGTCGAGGTCGCCGATGACCCAGCCGCCGCCGTGGTAGAAGACGAGCACCGGCAGCGCCGCGCCCGCCGCCACCCCCGCGGGCCGGTAGACCCGCAGCGGGATCAGCCCGCCGGGCCCGTCGGCGGTGAGGTTGCTGACGGAGCCGATCTCCGCCGGCGTCGGCGTCGAGGCGGGCCGGGTCTCACGAAAGAGCTGCCGGGCGTCCTTGGGCGACAGCGTGTTGTACGCCGGACGCCCCGACTTGATGACGAGGTTGATCACGTCCTGGGCTTGAGGATCGAGGGCCATGGCACGTCTCCTTGTCAGAACACGTCGTCGCGGCGTCCGCTCTCGAACTCGCGCGTGCGCTCGGCGAGCGCCCCGTCGTCGAGCAGGCCCTTGTCGGCCAGGAGCTGCTCGAAGGCGCGGAGCCAGCGCTCGTAGTAGCTCGAGGTCTCCCCCTCGCGCTCGGCGTGGGCGATCTCGTCGATGAGGTGGGACTGGAACTCGCGCCACGCGAAGCAGGCCTCATGGCTCATCGCCACGGTCATGCCGAAGATGCGGCCCTGCCACGCCTCGTCGAAGATCAGCTCGCCGTTTTTTCTCGGGAGCGCCGCGGCGCCCCTCATGTCGGCGATCTCTCGGCTCGGGACGGGTTCCATCCGGCCCCCCCGTCAGCGGCCCACCGCCGGCGGCTTGACCGCCGCCACGCCGATCATCGCGTCGCGCGTCACCAACGCGGCCAGCTCGGCCTCGCTCAGGCGCTCGGTGCCGGCCGGACGCTCGGGGAGCACCAGGTAGCGGAGCTCCGCGCTCGAGTCCCAGATGCGAATCTCCGTCGTCTCCGGCAGGTCGAGGCCGAACTCGCGCAGGACCACGCGCGGCTCACGCACCGCCCGCGAGCGGTACTCGAACGACTTGTACCAGACCGGCGGCAAGCCGATCAGCGCGTGCGGGTAGCACGAGCAGAGCGTGCACACCACCAGATTGTGGAGGCCGGCTGTGTTCTCGACCACCCGCAGGTCGACGCCGCCGAAGCCGAGCTCTTCGATCGCCGCCGTGCCGTCGGCGAGCAGCCGCGCGCGATACGCGGGATCGACCCAGGCGCGTGCCACGACCTTGGCGCCGTTGTGCGGGCCGATGTCCTGCTCGTAGGCGCTGACGAGGCGATCGACCGCCTCGCTCGACACGAGCTTCTTCTCGACCAGCAGCGACTCGAGCGCGCGGACGCGGAGCGAGAGGACGGACTCCGGCTCGCGGTGATGATGGCCGTGCTCGTCGTGGGCGCCGCTCATCAGGTACTCCTTTGGGGAGCGGCCGGCAGTAGATAGCGCTCCCAGAGATCGATGTGGACGGGCGCGTGGGGCTCGGCCGACTCGCCCCACAGCGCGGCGGCGTCGAAGCGCACGCTGTAGAGGGCGTGAGGCTGCTCGCCCTGCCCGTGGGCGTTGGTGTCCGGAAAAATGAAAGTCCCGTGCACGCGGACGATGACGCCCGGCTTGCCGCGGGCGTAGCGCGGCAGCCGCGTGTGGCCGACCGGGACGTCGTGACGGGTCAGGACCCGGTCCCCGAGCGCGAATTTCGGCGGCGGCCCCGGCCGCCGATACGGTGTCCGCTCCCGGGTTACGCGCAGCATGCGATCGAGCAGCCTGGGGTCGGAGTGCGGCGGCGCCGGATCGGTCCCGCCGGCCAGCTGGGCCACGCGTCGCGCCAGCTCCTCGCGCGTGATCACGCCCTTCTCGACGAGCAGGCGCACGTTGCGATCGAGCCAGCGCTCGTAGTAGCTCGAGTCGAGATAATCGACGGGCGCCATCCGCTCGATCGCGTGACGGCTCTCGTCGATGTTGAAGATCCCCTGCACGCCGCACGCGCGAGTGATCCCCAGGACGCGTCCTTCCCACGGCGCGTGGAAGACGGGCTCGTTCTCCTCGCGCTCGACGCGCCCGAAGCCGTGCATGCCGCCCATGTCGTGGATGCCGTTCACGTCACGACGCCTCGCGTGGCACTGTGCAACGGAGCCGCGATCCTGTCAAGAAACCGGCGCCAGCAGCAGGCGCGTCAGCTCGTCGGGCTGGCTCAGCATCGGGTAGTGGCCGGTGTCGAGCTCGTGCCAGGCGGCCTTCAAGCGCTCCGCCGTGCGGCGCTGGTGCGCCTCCGGGGGGTTCGCCGCGCGGCGGCAGCGGATAACGGTGGTGGGCCAAGCCTGGGTCCAGAAGCTGCCGAGCTCGACCGGCGCCTCGAGCGCCGCCACCGGGTGCGGCGTGTACCGCGCCAGGGCCCAAGCGCGCAGCTCGGGATCGAGGTCGGCGAAGAGACGCTTCTGCGCGTCGTCGCGCGTGGGCCCGGTCGTGATCGACGTCGTCTCGTTGGCCGACACGCGCTTGACGATGTCCCCGACGCGCTCGCCCGGCATGAGCGCCAGCGCGTCCACGAAGGCGAGGTGCGCGATCCGGTCGCGGGCCAGCTCGGCGGCCTTGCAGATGACCATGCCGCCCGAGCTCGTCCCGACGAGCACCACGCGCTGGACGTCTTCGTAGAACATGAGCTGCGCGATCTCCTGTGCGTGCGTGCCCACGGTGATGCCCGGGCGCACGAGGTGGTGGCGCTCGGCGCAGCCGTCGAGCGTCGGCGCGTACACCTGGTGCCCGGCCGCCCGCAGGCGGTCGACGACCCGCTTCCAGATCCAGCCTCCCTGATACGCGCCGTGAACGAGGACGTACGTGGCCATGGTCGCTCCTTGATCCAGAGGCGTCGGCGACCCGCAGTGTACACGGCGGGGGCGCTCTGCGATACTCGGCGGGCGCGGAGGATCAAGAAAGGAGAGGATTATGAGGCTGGCGGGAAAGGTCGCGCTCATCACGGGTGGAGCGAGCGGTATGGGCCAGAGCGAAGCCACGATCTTTGCGCGGGAGGGGTCGAAGGTCGTCGTCGCCGACATCCTCGAGCTCGAGGCGCGTCAGGTCGTCGAGAAGATCGCGGCGTCCGGCGGCCAGGCGCGGTTCGTGAAGCTCGACGTGACGAGCGAAGCGGACTGGGAGGCGGCCATCAAGGCGACCGTGAGCGCGTTCGGTAAGCTCGACCTGCTCGTGAACAACGCGGGGATCAGCGGCACGTTCGACCCGGACACGCTGAGCACGTCGGCCTGGGACACCCTGCTGAACGTGAACGCGAAGGGCGTGTTCCTCGGCATGAAGCACGCGGTGCCCGCGATGCGCGCCGCCGGCGGCGGCTCCATCGTCAACATCTCGTCGATCTCGGGCTTCGTCGGTCAGGACCGCATTCACATGGGCTACAACGCGTCGAAGGGCGCCGTGCGCATCATGACCAAGTCGGCGGCCGTGCAGTTCGCGCAGCACGGGATCCGCGTCAACTCCGTCCATCCGGGCATCATGCCCCCGATGCGCACGTCAAAGGCGTCGGCCGATCCGGCGTGGCGCGAGAAGTCGCTGCGGGCCGTGCCGCTCAAGCGCGAGGGCCGGGTGGAAGAGGTCGCGCACGCGGTACTGTTCCTGGCCTCGGACGAAGCGTCGTACATCACGGGGATCGAGCTCCCGGTGGACGGCGGCTACCTCGCGGTATGAGCCGCGGGCGGTAGAGGGACGGCGATGCCCGAGACGGATCTCGACCGGGCGAAAGCCAAAGCCTTCACGCAGCTCATGGTGCGCCACCTCGAGGGCGCCGCCGTCACCGTCATGCTGGAAGTCGGCCGCCGCGTCGGCCTCTTCGAGGCGATGGCGAAGATGAGCGCGGCGACCAGCGGGGAGATCGCCGAGAGGACCGGCCTCAGCGAGCGCTACGTGCGCGAGTGGCTGGCCGCCATGGTCTGCGGCGGCATCGTCGAGTACGCGGTGGCCGAGCGCACGTATCGACTTCCGCGCGAGCACGCGGCCGCGCTCACCGGTACTTCCACCCGCAATCTCACGAGCATGGTGGAGATGTTCCCACTCATGAATCGCGTCGTCCCCGACGTCGCCGAGGCCTTTCGAACGGGCGGCGGCGTCCCGTACAGCGCGTTCCAGCCCGACTTCACCGGCCTCATGGACCGGCGCAGCCGCCCGCGCTACGACGAGCTCCTCTTCAGCGCCTACCTGGGAAGGCCCGAGGGGATCGTTCCGCGCCTCGAGGCCGGCATCCGCGTCGCCGACGTCGGATGCGGCTCGGGGCACTGCGTCACCCTGATGGCGCGCCGGTTTCCGAAGAGCACGTTCGTCGGCTACGACATCTCCGAGGCTGGGATCGCGAGCGCGCGCGGGGCGGCCGCCGGCGTGGGCAACGCGTCGTTCGTGGTGCAGGACGTCGCGAAGCTCGAGACACGAATCCCGTTCGATCTCATCACTGCGTTCGACGCGATCCACGATCAGGCAGACCCGGCTGGCGTGCTGCGCCGGGTCCGCGCCGCGCTCGCCCCGGGCGGCACGTTCCTCATGCTCGACGTCTGCGCGTCGAGCGAGCTGGCCGACAACGTCGGTCTGCCGATGGCGCCCTACCTCTACACGATGAGCACGATGCACTGCATGAGCGTGTCGCTCGCGGCCGGCGGTCCGGGCCTGGGTACCGCGTGGGGTCACCAGGTCGCCACCCGGATGCTGCGCGAGGCTGGCTTCGACGATGTGCAGCTGTTCGAGCGGATCGATCCGGCGAACTCGCTGTACGTCGCGCGCTGCAGTCGCTGAGGCACCGGCGTGGGCGAGCGCTTGTTCGGCGCGCGGGTGCGCCGACGCGAGGACTCGCGGCTGGTCACGGGACAGGGACGCTACGTCGCCGACGTGGCCCTTCCCGGCCTGCTTCACGTTGCGGTCCACCGCAGCCCCCACGCCCACGCGCGCATCGTCCGGGTCGATCCGACGCCGGCGCGACGCCGGCCGGGCGTGGTCCACGTGCTGGTGCCCGCCGACGCCGCCGCGCTCGGGCGGCTGCCGTTGCTCGTGCCCCACGCGAGCCTGGTGGCGCCGGCGTGTCCCGAGATCCTACCTCAGCAAATCGTCTCGTACGCCGGCCAGGCGGTCGCGCTCGTCGTCGCCGAGAGCGCCGCCGAGGCCGAAGACGCGCTCGATTCGCTCCACGTCGAGTACGAGCCCTTGCCCGCGGTCGCCTCGCTCGGGGAGGCGCTGCGGCCCGACGGCCCGCGCGTGCATCCCGGCGGCAACGTCGCCTCCCGATTCACCCAGCGGGTCGGCGACCCGGCCGGCGAGCTGGCGCGCGCGCCCGTTGTGCTGCGCGAGCGCTTCCATCTGCACCGTGGCGCGGGCATGGCCATAGAGACGCGCGCGATCGCGGCGCGCTGGGATGACGATCTGGGCCAGGTCACCGCGTGGTCGACGACGCAGGCGCCGCAGATCCTGCGCCGGCTGCTGGCGCGCTATCTCGCGATCCCCGAGCACGCCGTGCGCGTCGTCACGCAGGACATCGGCGGCGGTTTCGGCCCGAAGGGGATCGTCTACGCCGAGGACATCCTGGTGCCGTTCCTGGCGCGGGCGCTCGGCCGCCCGGTCCGTTTCGTCGAGACCCGCCGCGAGCATCTGCTCGCGGTCACGCAGGAGCGCGATCAGTGGCACGACGTCGAGATCGGGCTCACGCGCGAGGGCCGGATCGTCGCGGTCCGCGACACGTTCGCGCACGACTGCGGCGCCTTCGTCTCGTGGGGCGTCATCGTGCCCATCCTCACCTCGGTCACCGTGCCCGGGCCGTATCGCGTGCCGAACTACGAGGTGACGTTGACCGCGGTCTACACCAACCGTGTGCCCGTCACGCCCGTCCGCGGCGCCGGGCGGCCGCAGGCGGTCTTCGTGATGGAGCGGATGCTCGATCTCGCGGCCGAGCGCCTGGGCATCGACCGGGTCCTGCTCCGCGCGCGCAACCTCATCCAGCCCGACGAATTTCCGTACGACGTGGGGCTGATCTCGCGCGACAACAGCCCGCGCCGCTACGACAGCGGGAACTACCCCGAATGTCTTCGGCGCGTGGCCGAGGCCGTCGGCGCGGACGACTTCCCCGCGGAGCGCGAGCGCGCCCGCGCGGCCGGCCGGGCGATCGGTCTCGGCCTGGCACTCTTCGTCGAGGACACCGGTCTCGGCCCCTACGAAGGCATCCGTGTTCGCGTCGATCCGCTCGGGCGGGTCTTCGTGTTCTCGGGCACGTCGAGCCAGGGGCAGGCGCACGAGACGACGCTAGCCCAGATCGTCGCCGACGGGCTCTCGGTGCCGCTCGAGCAGATCACGGTGGTCCCTGGCGACACGGCGGGCATTCCGTACGGCGTCGGGACGTTCGCCAGCCGCGTGGGCGTGCTCGCGAGCACCTCGGCCGCCCACGCGGCCGCGGAGGTGCGCAGGAAGGCGCTCGCGGTCGCGGCCGATCATCTCGAGGCCGCGCCCGAGGATCTGGCTCTCGAGGACGGGCGCATCACCGTGCGCGGGACGCCCGGGCGCGGTCTGGCGCTCGGCGACGTCGCGGCGATCGCGACCGCGCCGCGTCCCGGCTACGCGCTGCCCGGCGCGATGGATCCGGGGCTCGAGGCCTCGGGCTACGTCCACGTCCCCCAGTCGACGTACTCGAACGGCGCTCACGCAGCGATCGTCGAGGTCGAGCCCGAGACCGGCGCGGTGCGGATCCTCAAGTACGTCGCGGTCGACGATTGCGGCACGATGATCAATCCGCTGGTGGTCGAGGGACAGATTCACGGAGGCATCGCCCACGGGATCGGCAACGCGCTGATCGAGGAGATCGTCTACGACGCGAGCGGCCAGCTCGTCACCAGCACCTTGATGGACTACGCGCTGCCGCGCGCGGCCGACGTGCCGCCGCTCGAGGTGCACCACCTGGAGACGCCCTCGCCGCTGAACCCGCTCGGCGTCAAGGGCGCGGGCGAGGGCGGCACCTTGCCGGCACCGGCCGCGATCGCCAACGCCGTGGCGGACGCGCTGCGTCCCCTGGGCGTGGCGGTGACCGAGATGCCGCTCACGCGCGAGCGTCTCTGGCGTCGCGTTCGCGCCGCGGCGCGCGACTGACGGTCGCGCTCGGCGTCGATACGGCCGCGGCGTCACGCCTTTCGCAGGAAGTCGAAGTCGCAGCCGTGCTCGGCCTGGAGCACGTGATCCATGTAGAGCTTGGCGTAGCCGCGCGCCGGGGGCTTGGCGGGACGCGGCAGGGCAGCGCGGCGGCGCGCGATCTCGGCATCGTCCACGGCCAGATCGATCCCGCGATCATTGACGCTCAGGCGAATGCGGTCGCCGTTCTGCACGAGCGCCAGCGGCCCGCCGACCGCCGACTCGGGCGACACGTGCAGGACGATCGTGCCGTACGCCGTCCCGCTCATCCGCGCGTCGGAGATGCGCACCATGTCCTTGACGCCGGCGCGCGCCAGCTTTGAGGGAATGGGCAGATAGCCGGCCTCGGGCATCGCGTAGCCGCTCTTCGGCCCGGCGTTCTGAAGCACCAGGAAGTCGTCGGGCCGCACGTCGAGGTCCGGCGAGTCGATTCGCGCGGACAGATCGTCGAGGGAGGAGAAGACCACCGCCCGGCCCTCGCGCTCGAAGAGCGCCGGGTCGGCGGCCGAGCGCTTGAGAATCGCGCCGCCCGGCGCCAGGCTGCCGAAGAGCGCGACGAGCCCGCCGACCTTCTGGTACGGATCCGCGAGCGGGCGCACGACCTCGCGGTCCACCCACGTGCCCTCCGCCGCGAGGCGCTGACCCAGCGTCTGGCCCGTCACCGTCAGGCAGTCGAGGTGGAGCATCGGCGCCAGCTCGCGAAGCACCGCGCCGAGGCCGCCGGCAGCGTTCAGGTCCGACATGTAGTGCTGACCGGTCGGCTTGAGGTCGACGAGCACCGGCGTCTCGTCGCTCAGCGTGTTGAGGCGGCGCAGCGAGACCTCGACGCCGACGCGTCCGGCGACGGCCGTGAGGTGGATGATGGCATTCGTCGAGCCGCCGATCGCCAGCAGCACGCGCAGCGCGTTCTCGACGGAGCGCTCGGTGATGATCTGGCTCGGCCGCAATCGCGTCGTCGCCAGGGCCACGGCCTGGCGCCCGCTTGCCTCGGCCGCGCGGAGCCGATCGGCGTGGACGGCTGGAATCGCCGCGGTGCCCGGCAACGCCATGCCGAGCGCCTCGGCGATCGAGGCCATCGTGCTGGCCGTGCCCATCACCGCGCAGGTGCCTGCCGTCGTCGCCAGGTTCTCCTCGATGCGCTCGATCTCCTCCGAAGTGACGCCGCCGGCGCGGTACTTGGCCCAGAAGCGCCGGCAATCCGTGCACGCCCCGAGCCGCTCACCGCGGTAGGCCATCGGCATCATCGGCCCGGCCAGGAGCTGCACCGCGGGCACGTCGGCCGACGCGGCGCCCATGAGCTGGGCCGGCACCGTCTTGTCGCAGCCGCCCACCAGCACGACCGCGTCCATCGGCTGAGCGCGGATCATCTCCTCGACGTCGATCGCCATGAGGTTGCGGAACATCATGCTCGTGGGCGAGAGGAACACCTCGCCGAGCGAGATCGTCGGGAAATCGATCGGGAGCCCGCCGGCGGCTAGCACGCCGCGCTTCACAGCGTCGATCAGCTCGGGAAAGTGCCGGTGACAGTTGTTGAAGCCGCTCGCGGATTGCGCGATCCCGACGACCGGCCGTGCGAGCATCGCCTTCGAGTAGCCCATCGACGTCGCGAAGGAGCGCCGCAGGTAGAGCGCGAAGTCGGGGTCGCCGTAGTTGGTGAGGCCGCGCGCGAGGCCGCGCGGACCGTCCGGATTCGTCATGTCGTCGCCGCGGCTCACGCCGCTCCCAGCCGGACGCCCGGGCGCAGCCCGGCATTCTTGGCGAACGCCGCGGCCGCGACTTTCTGGCCGCCTTCCGGCCGTACGCGCGTCGCCTGGATCTGGCCGCCGTCCGCGGCGATCGTCAACCCCGTGTCGTCGACGGCGACGACTTCTCCGGGACGACCGTGCGTCGCGCCCGCGAGCTTCTTGGCGTCGTGAAGGAGCAAGGGCGTCCCCTCGTAGGTGGTCCACGCGCCCGGTTGCGGGTCGGCGCCACGAATGAGGTTCCAGACGGTCTGCAGCGGCTTCTGCCAGTCGATCTGGACGTGCTCCTTCTTGCACCATCCTTCGTACGTCGCCTGCGACTCGTCCTGAGCGATCTTCGGCGCCTTGCCGTCGCGCACCAGATCGACGGCCTCCAGCAGCGCCGCGACCCCCATCGGATAGAGGCGATCGAAGTAGAGGCTGCCCAGGGTGTCGCTGTCGCGGATCTCGACTTCCTTCTGCAGCAGGATCGGTCCGGTATCGAGACCCTGATCGGGCCAGAAGATGCTGAGCCCGGTCCGCGTCTCGCCCATGATGATCGGCCAGTTGATCGAGCTGGGACCGCGGTGGCGCGGGAGCAGCGAAGGATGATACTGGATGGTGCCGCGCGCGGGCTGGTTCAGCACCTCCTCGGGCACGATGAGCGTGACGTAGGCCATCACGCACAGATCGGCTTTGAGCCGCGCGAACTCCTCCCACACCTCCGGCTTGTTGCGAAAGGATCGCGGCTGATGAACGGGGAGACCCCGGGCGAGCGCGGCCTCCTTCAACGGATCGACCCGCCCTCCCGCCGGGTCAGGACCACAGTAGACGCCGACGACGTTCTCTCCGCGTTCCAGTAGCGCATCCAGCACGCTCTTGCCGAATGCCTGTTGTCCGTGGACGACGATGCGCATCTTGTCTAGCCTCCCGCGAGCGTGATGCTACCTCATATAGATCCTTCCCTCCACCGCGCTGACGTCCCTCGTCAGCCCCTCGCGTCTGGTTGTCACACTGCGAGGGCCGAGCGAGGCTGAAACGAGTCCTAAGCCATCGATTCGCAGATGGTTTGAGACGCTGGCACCCGGCGTGCACTCTCAGACCGCCAGAAGCGCATTGCGCGAAACGACAGAGTGTTCACGCAGGAACTACCAGGTGTTCCGGAAAGAGGGAGGAGAGTCATGAACACGCATCTGAAGTCGATGGCGCTCGGGCTCGCGTTGATCACGTTGCTGACCGGTCTCTCGGCGTGCGCGAAGCGGCCGCTAGTCGTCGGCGGCTCACCCGCGCCGGCGCCGTCCGCCGCCGTGACGCCGGTTCCGACTCGATAACCGCACGATCGCCAAGGTGCCGGGGCCGAGTGGGCCCCGGCACTTCTTCGCAGATCTCGCCTCCAGGATTCCTCTCGAACATCGCCGCGCGTCGGCGCGTTCTCGTCGTACGGTTGGTGCTACCGTGAAAGCCGGCGCCTGGCCAATGGGCGCACGTTCGACGTGCAGCGCGAGTCGACGCACCCGAGAGGAGGAAATATGGCGAGCCGCAGTGCAATCGTCGCCTTCTGGTGGTTCATGATCGTCTCGCAATTCCCCGGCGGCACTTTGAGCGCCGCGACCCAGGGCCCGTTCGGGACCCAGGCTCAATGCGAGTGGGGCCGGCAGCAAATTGGAGTGACGACCGGTCTTCGAGGAGGCCAAGGGGTTGGATGGGGCGTGACGTCGTGCTGGAGCGATGGACGGTGATCGGAGAGTCCCTAAGCGCACACTGAGGTGGTCGAGCACTCACCCCCACGAGGTCTGCTAGACTTCCTCCAGCCATGGCGCGCGCCCTCGGCATGCCGGTGACGGATCTGCTGGAGTGACCCCCGACGAATTCGGCTCCCTTGGCATGAACAGTGACGAGATGGATCGAGCGCATGTGGCGATCAGGAGGCTGACTAAAGAGTGCATCGACGTCACCCGTGAGCGACTCCGCCGAGGGGAACGGCCGAACCTCAGTGCGGTGTCGCGGAGCGCCGCGATCGGGATCCGAAGCGCACTCGTCGGTCTCGGTCTGTCGCTGAGACAGCGCGAAGTGTTCCTAGTCCTAGCCACCGCCGAACTGCTGAAGGCGCAGCTGCAAAACCTGGAGCGGACATCGACGAAGCGCCGAGTGAACTGAAACTCATCATGGCGGGAGTCGACCGGCTGACCGTCCAGACGTTGGGCGGCTGGCGCACGCCGGCCATGGTTCACCAGGTCGGCATCGCCTCGGAGAATCAGGAGACGGTGTGGCCTTCGTCCTGATCGACACGGCCAACACCCCGACGTTCTGGGCTGTGGGGGCTTGGGAAGGAGGTCAGCATGAGCACGCGATGTCACTCGCTGCGAGACGGTCTCAGTCTGAGTCGGCGTGATCTGCTGAGGAGTGGCCTCGCGGCCGGCGCGATGGTGGCCGCCGGGCCCCTCACGAGCCCCAAGCCCGGTGGGATCCTTCGCGTACGTGGCTGGGATCCACCGCACTTCGACCCGCACCTGACGCGAAACTTCATGACGATGACCACCTTGAGCTTCGTCTATAGCAAGCTGCTCCGCCACAAGGTGGGCCCGGGTGTGGCGCCGGGCAGCTTCTCCGTGGAGCCCGATCTGGCTGAACGCTGGGAGCAGCCGGACGACACGACCTATATCTTCCATCTGCGCAAAGGCGTGCGCTGGCACAACAAGCCTCCCGTTAACGGCCGCGAGCTCACGGCCGAGGACGTGAAGTTCACCTACACCCGTTTCCTGTCGGTCAAGGGAAACCCCGAGCGGTACCTGCTGGACTCGGTCGACCGGGTCGACGCGGTCGATCGCTATACCGTGAAGTTCGTCCTCGGCGAGCCATATGTGTGGCTTCCGCACAAGCTGGCCAACGCGCTCTGCATGTGGATCGTGGCGCCCGAAGTGGTGGAGCGGTACGGCGACCTGAAAAAGCCAGAGACCGCGATCGGCACCGGCCCCTTCACGCTCGAGCGCTATGACCGGAATGTGAAGGCGGTCTTCAAGAAGAACCCGCACTACTTCCGGCCCGGCCAGCCCTCAGTGGACGGCGTGGAGTGGATCGTCATCGAGGACGATTCCACCGGACTCGCCTCGTACCGCACCGGGCAAATCGACGCCGGGCCCTCGACCTGGTGGTCCGTGCGCCAGTCGGATCTGGACGCGCTCAAGAAGACTCACCCGCAGCTGGCCTACCAGGATTTCCTGGGCAACATGGTCCACGCCATCTCGCTGCGGACCGATCAGCCTCCCTTCACGGAGGTGCGCGTGCGGCGCGCCATCTCCCGCGCCATCGATCGGCGGGCGCTGATCGACGCGGTGTGGATACGGGGCGAGCCGAGCGGGCCCCTGTCCCGTGGACTCAAGGACTGGGCGCTTCCCGTCGACCAGCTCGGCGAGGGAGCCAAGTACTATCGGTACGATCCGCGAGAGGCCCGGCGACTCCTGGCTGAAGCCGGCTACCCGAACGGCTTCAAGACGCAGCTCACGGCGACCCCCGGCTACGGCACCGATCTCATCGATGCCGCTCAGCTGGTGCTCGGCCAGCTCAAAGACGTCGGCATCTTGGCCGAGCTGAAGATCCAGGAATACGGCGCGTATCAAGCGACGACGATCCAGGGCAAGTTCGACGGCCTGACGATGGGTCCGTTCGCTGTTGCGTGGGACCCCGACGACGCGCTCTATGGGCCATATGTCCCCGACCAGCCCCGCAACCGCGGCCACGTCAACGATCCCAAGCTGACCGCGATGATCAAAGACCAGCGCCGTGTGAAGGATGTGGACGTGCGCAAGAAGCTCGTCTTCGAGATCCAGCGCTACATGGCCGAGCAGCAGCATTACGTATGCCTCGTGAGCCCGATGTACACGGGCTCCTGGCAGCCGTACGTGAAGAACCACGCCCCGAACCCCACGTTCGACTACGGCAGCCGCGTCGCCGCGCTGTGGCTCGAGCGGTGACCGGGGGAAAAGGCGCAGCTTAGTGCTCAACCAGAACTTCGACTTTTCTTCGGCGGCCGATGACGCCGTGCGGGCACGCTAGCCGGATCGCACCCGCCTGATCTCTCGGAGGGCTTCGCTGGTCGACGCTCGGGCGATCATGCTAGAGCGAGCGTGTCGAACGACGTCGGATCGTGCGTCCGCCGAGCCCCCCCCGGATGCGCACGGTCCCCAGGGATCGAGGGGTCCCCCAGCGAATCGGGGGTGCATGCCCGACCGCGCTACCGCCTCGCTCGTCTTTTCCGGCTCTGCGAAACGCAGTCTCTCTATGAGTCGGCGAAGGGCGCGTTCATTCGCGAAATGGCCAAGGCCGGGTTCGTCAATCCACCGCGCGGGCGCGTAGAATCGCGAGACGTCAAAAAAACAGGTGGACGAGTGTGCCATGGCTCGGCTTGCGAGCTCCCTATCGCGACCAGAGAAGCTCAACGTCTAGAGACCGGGCGGCGGGCTTCAGCTATGAATCTGCCGCGACTCTGTCCCGCCTGCGGGCCGCGCAGGAGTGCCCTGTACGTTTCGATTTTGTTTCGGTTAGAATCCGCGCACTGATAGACCGAGCCGAACGTTATTGAGAGGGGGCAGTCTGTTGGGGAGCCGAATGGGTCCGGACGCCGCCAGTTCGGCTCCGTTGCGGCCATTTCGCGACCAATCGCCCCGTTGAGCAGCGCGCCGCGGATTCTTGATCTGCTAGTGAAGTCCGTAGAAACTACGTGATGTGCGAGACACCCACCGACAATTCCTGCCATTAGCCATCACCCTTGTCTGGCTCGCTGCCGGCGTGCACGCGGCAGCGGCAGAGTGGTTCGCTGACCTGTACGGTGGCGCGGCCTTCACTCAGAGTAGTCACTTCTCCCTCGACGGCCAGATTGATGGAGTGGCGGTGGCGGGCGTGGTCGATAATATCCGCTACGATACCTCCTTCTC
>WNEQ01000049.1_pt1 | contig 50323 bp, 40 predicted proteins | sample 5399971 | NCBI WGS metagenome assembly WNEQ01 (sample SAMN13153330, study PRJNA577476) | soil metagenome | isolation source: 20 cm grassland meadow soil 2 days after 1st rain plot 5 | place: USA:California | collected 2015-09-18
CCCCGCTGAAAACCTCACGGGACTTGTACTCGCCAGCGGCGTTCACGGTGAACGTGAGGTCTTCTTCGATTTCGAAGTCAGAATACCTCCCGTTTGTCATCTTCGGCAGAATCTTGTTGATGAAGAACTTCGCATGGGGGATGACCTGGTTGCGCAGCGACTTGGCCGTCTCGGAAAGCTCAAGCACTGCCCTCTCTTGTACGCCAATCTTGTAGCTCAGATCCTCAGACTTCTGCTGAAGCAGAGGATACGCCTCGAAGTCAGGCTTCAATGATACGAGGTCGCCGTCGAGCACCTGTAGGAGCCGTTGGTCGAATGTTATGCCAGCTCGGATGTCGCTGGCCTTCGTCCGGAGGCGCTCGCAGATCGTTCTTTCCGAGTCATGGTCTTCGGCGCTATAGCTTAGCTCGTCAGCACCATGAGGCTTGACTTCGAGATGCAGCTTGAATTCCTTATCGAGTCCCTCTAGCTCGAGAGTGAGTTCGCGGCTCCTCCCCGCCGGATCGTCTTTCTCCAGAGGTGTCAGTTTGAATCGAACGTCCGCATTGACTGCGGAGAGGCCCTCAAGAGTGTCTTGTCCCGTGGTTGACTTGAGCTCCTTCGACAAGAATTTCACGGCTTCCCTCACCTCCGCGGATGAGTGGAAGCCGGTCCTTGCCTCCAGCTGGTTCCTGATTCGCTCGTTATCATCGAGTGTCGCTCTCAAGCCGGTCAACTGCTTCGAAATTGCCCGCAAATCCGACATTGACGCCAGTCGGGCGTCAATGCGGTGGAATCTCACATAGTAGGCGGCTGACAAGGCGAAGAAAACGACACTAGCAATCGCGGTTTGGGCGTAAACGAATGTGCTTGCCATTGTCAAGACGCCTGCGACCAAGAATACCGCGAAGAATCGGCTCGCTGTGGTCTTGGCCTTGTCCAAGACATCAACCGACGTCGATTCTGCCGGGTCCTTCTGGCTGAGCAGGACAGTAGACTCTTCGCGGAGACGCGCCGACTCGCCCTCCTTGTCCTCCTTCTTCCTCTCGACTTCTTCGAAGCCTGCCTCGGTCTCCGCCAGTTGCTTCACCGGGGACGCGAACTTGGCCAGTGCTGCCTCCCCCTTCCTAAGCTGTTCACGAAGGCCATCAACCTGCTGCGCTTTCCCGTTGACTTCCTTGAACTCGGACTGCTTTGATTTCTGCAAGTCTTCAAGTGCATTCTTCTTCGCCAACCATTCGAAAGCAGCGAGTCTGCTCTGTGACAAGGCGAAGTTGCTGTCAAGTTCCTGCAGCAATGGGAGAGAGTCTTCGACCTTCTTCGCGAGCAGGTTCCTCTTGCTCAGCTTCTCCTCGTACAACGCCTTGTTTTTCCAGACGCCTTGGAGCCTGATGCCCAGTTTCTCCAACTCGTCGCGCATCTCGGACTGGGCTTCTTTGCCTCCTTTGATTCCCCCGTCGAGGAGGTCGATTCCCATGATTTTGTCCACTAGTTGTTCCCTCCTCGCCTTCGGGAAGTCCCGGAGCGCATCCAAATCATTCTGTCCGATGTAAATCAGCTTGGCGAAAGACTCGGAATCCATGCCGGTCTCGTTCTCTACCACGCTCTCTATCTCAGAGATGCTTGTTATGGCGTTCCTCTGATCCCTTGCGCCATCCACTATCGGAGTAAGGCTTGCCTTGTGTCCCTTCGAGCTCAGCTCCCTTGTGAGAAGGAACCTCTTCGAGCCTGAGTCGAACTCCAATTCCAACCGTGCTCGCTCTCTGCCCCATGTGATTACATCCTCCCTAGGGACGCGCGCGCCCAGTTTTGGACCGTACAGTGCGAATCCGATCGCCTCGAGCAACGTGGACTTGCCGCTCTCGTTCGCCCCCTGTATGCCTATCCTTCCAGAGTCGGGGAGCTCGAGGGTCAGCTTTTCCCCGATAATCTTGAATCCTTGGGCAGAGATTCTGTGGATTATCACTCCGCAGCCTCCTCCAGTAGGATCATACCCGCTTCCTTGACGTCCCACAGGAAGCGCCTTTCTTCGTCCGATGCGCTTTTCGCGATCAGCCCCTCAAGGCGTTTTGCGAATGCATGCTCCGGTGAGTCTACTCGCCCCAGAAAGATCCTCTCGCCTTCGACCGAGAGGCCGTCGCGCACCAGGTCGAAATCGAAGAACGCGTCTCTGGCATAGTTGAGGAGGTCCCCAAAGTTTAGCTTGCTGAATTCGTCCTTGTTGAGCGAACCCTCGAGGCCGAGCCGGAACAATTTCTCGGGGTCTCGCGATTGCGCCAAGTGCTCTCTTACAACCTTCGTCAGATCGCCGGCATTCCGATTCAGGGAAAGGGAGCTGGATTCCATGGGGCGCATCTCCAATGGGATAAAATCAACATCGCACCCGGACTCGTTCAGATCGACCCAAGCAAATGCCTTCTTGTCGTCGAATTCCGACCAGTCCAGACGCTCGACCGAGCCTGGGTTCACAATCCGGCATCGGCCGTGGGCTCGCTCGAAGGAATTGTGGAAGTGCCCCATGGCAAGATAGTCGACTCCGTCGGGGATGTCTTGGGCGTAGAACGGGTTCTGGGCTGCCATCTCGGGGGTGTTCGGCCTGACGCCCAATCCCTGGAGTGACCCGTGCACCATGAAGATGTTGTAGTCTGCCCCCTTGTCCACCGTGACTCCGCGAAGGGGATTCTGGTTTTCGGACTGGGTAAGATACGATCTTCCGGAGACCACGACCGACTTGCCATCGAATCGGAATGCCTGGCTCTGCACCTCGGTCGAGGAGAGGACGGTGGCTAGCCCTGCACCCGACAAGGCGTCAATCGCCATGCTCGTCGCCCCAGGGGTTCTCGGCATGTCGTGATTGCCCCCGATTGCCACGACGTTGATCCCGGCTTCGCTCAGCTTCCTGACTTCTCGGATTAGAAACACTCTTGACTCGTTGGAAGGGGACTTCTTGTCAAAGATGTCCCCGGCCATAAGAAACAGGTCCGGCTCTTCCTTCAGACTGTACTCCACTATGCTTGCGAAGTTCCTGTCGATGTCCTCCTTTCGGCGGCGAGAGTTAGCCGGGTTGAGGAAATTGAAGCTCTTGTCCAGGTGCAGATCGCAGCAGTGGACGAACTGGACCGTTGTCTGCCACCTTTTCGCATCTCTTTCTGGAGCGACTTAACTAGTTGTTGTATGCCGAGTCGACTGGCCTAAGACTTCAGACTGCACAATATCTAATTGATGCTAACGGGGACCGTCTCCCATTTGTTCAGCCGGTCGTTCTTATTGCCGCTTTCTCTATGGCGATCAGTCACCCAATGGACCTGATCCAAGTGCCTTTCGGTAGTGAATATGGAAAAGTCATCTACAAGAGGCTGAAAAGAGAAAGGATCTCATCTTCGCGTCTTCGGATTGACCTATCAGTTGAAAATCGTGTTTAGCCGCCCATGTAGGTGTCGAGAGAGCAGAGATTCAGTCGCCTCATGGCGACGACCTTCTAGGTGGATGACGAAGCGTCATCCCGGCATCTCATCAAATGAAACAAACGAGCTCCAGGAGTGAGGGCACTTCTCACTTAATGGGCAAGGCCGGCCGCGCGTGGTCCTCCTGGTCCTCTCAGTTAAGTAAATAATACCTACTTAGTCGGAGAATACTACCACCTTTATTAAGCGATGAGTCGGTGGCCGAATGGGGGCACTTATTTTCAGCTGAACGGGTGACATCGTTGATAGAAATTGGAGTGGACAGCTTCGCAGCGGCATTCGACGAGGCAAGCCTCGCGGTTAGCGCACCGGACCGTCTCCAAAACTTAGTGGAACAGATCGTCAGAGCCGATCAGGTCGGGTTGGACGTATTCGGAATAGGTGAACACCACCGGCGGGAAATGCTAGACTCTGCCCCTCCTGTCATCCTCGGAGCCGCGGCGGCACGCACGGAGAAGATACGCCTGACGAGTGCCGTAACGGTCTTGAGTTCCGCCGACCCGGTAAGAGTATTTCAGAACTTCGCCACTGTGGACCTCCTGTCGCGGGGCAGGGCTGAGATGGTTGTCGGCCGCGGTTACTCCATCGAATCCTTTCCATTGTTCGGGTTCCGCCTAGAGGACTATGACTCGCTCTTCGCAGAGAAGCTCGAACTTCTTTTGAAGATTCGTGACAATGAGCACGTCTACTGGTCCGGCAAATTTCGGCCTCCCCTGACGGGGCAGGGGGTCTATCCGAGGCCCGTGCAGAACCCGCTTCCTATCTGGTTGGGCGTTGGCGGAACTCCGAAGTCGTTCGCCCGTGCGGGAGCGCTCGGACTTCCACTGATGGTCGCGATTATAGGCGGCGAGACTCGCCGCTTTCGTCCGCTCATCGATCTCTACCGGGAGGCAGGCAATCGTGCCGGGCACTCGCCCGATCAGTTGAAGGTCGGCCTACACTCGCCGGGTTATGTTGCCGCAACAACGCAAGAGGCCGCGGACGATTTCTTTCCAGGGTTTGCACGCGCGGTCACCGAGGTTGGGAAGGAGCGAGGATGGCCTGCGCTCACACGTGCCGATTTCGACGCTCAGCGCGGTCCGCAGGGCGCGCTCATCATTGGCGACCCGGAAGAGGTGGTCGAGAAGATTGTTCGGCACAGCAAAGCGCTGGGTGGCATCTCGCGCGTCACCTTTCAGATGAACGCGGCATCATTGCCTCATGCGAAGATCGTGCGAGCCATTGAACTACTGGGTAAACGTGTCGCACCCGCACTTCGCAAAGAGCTCGAAGCGGTCGCGGAGTGATTGTTGAATGCTAGACACTCAAATCGTCGATGCCGTCCGCGAGTCCCTTGAGATACGGGTCGTCGGCTTGAGCGGTAGCCTGCGCGCTCCTAGCGCAACGAGAATGGCTGTCCAGTATGCTCTGAAGGGCGCCGAAGAAGAAGGCGCGAAAGTCCAAGTTATGGACCTCGCAGCCTACAATCTTCCTTACTGGGGCCTCGAGAGGGAGGAAGGCAACGTCAAGGCGGTGGAACGTTTCCGTAGCGAGCTCCGGGCATCCGATGGTATCATCCTGGGCTCACCCGAGATTCATGGGAGCCTCAGCGGAGTTCTGAAGAATGCGTTGGACCTGACAGGGATCGAGGAGTTCGAAGGAAAGATGGTCGGGCTTGTCGGCGTCGCAGGTGGTCGCGTGGGCGCTACCGAGGCTTTGAGCCATCTGCGCACCATCGGTCGCTCGTTGCATGCGTGGGTTGTTCCTGCCCAGGTTTCCATCGGTGATTCGGCCGAGGCCTTCAAGCTCGATGGGGAGCCCATAGACCCCGAAACAGGTGACCGTCTAAAGTTGGTAGGTAGACAGGTGGCCCACTTCGCCCGATTGCACAAATGTGAGAATCACGCGCAGTTCCTCAAGGAGTGGGAAGCGCACCCATTGACAACGGCGGAGAGTTCAAACGGGAAAAGATCCCCTGGCACCATCAAATAAGTTTCCGAATCTAGTCCGTAGCATTCTCGTTCAAGAGCTTAGTAATTTCCGGGATCACGCATCATAAATGCTGTAACTACCCGTTCATCCACTTGATTTTCTAGTCGAGCGAGACTCCCCAGTTTCGAGGTTGGGACGTGACGAGGGGGGATCTATGAAGGGGGTGGTCGTCGAGGTCTTAGGATTGACCTATCAATTGAAAATCGTATTTAACCGCCCACGGCAACTGAACTGAAAAAATCGAATGCTGGGTCAACATGGGCCTCAGCACGTTACGACCGCTTGAGCTTAGATGTCTTTTCCCCTGATGGGCTGGAAGGGATGTCTATCGCTACTACCTGAGGCAACTCCGGCGGAGAAACATCGAACGGCCGGAAGTTACATAGTTATGTCGAAGTCGAGGTGAAGAAGCTTGCAAGAGAGGCCTAAGGAGGGCGGGAACGAGAGCAAGTGGCCATGGCTAGTCCTCGAACCAGGCTTCTGACTCAGGAAATGGCCGCGGGGGACGGTGTTGTTCTAACCTAGACACCTCCTCAACATAGCAGCCTCGATAAGAGCGACCCTCGCGTCGTTGTCTTCGTTATCGAGGTAGGAGATAAGGAAATTGTTGATGAAGTTCTCGTGCCTCCTGCTGACATTATCGCTTGGGCCGAGCCTGATGGAGAGTAGCTCCTCTGCCACCGCGAGGTCCGACATCAATCTCCCGAGCCCCGCCCTCAGTTTCTCCTCGTCCATTGCGGCTCTTTTGGCGACCCGCTGGTTCATCTCCATCAGCATGTTTATGCTCTCCCATGACACATATTTCCCCGCTACACCGAGGTCGTGCTTCATGTTTAGGTAGCAACTTTCCACCGCCTTCCACTCCTTCTCGCTGAGGTCGCGGAGAGCCCCCACACCTATGAACTCAGGGGGTATGCCCATCGAGTAAAACACGGCTGCAAACGGGATCGCCCTCGGCATCCTAACACTCCTCACGCTCCTGCTGTAGCCGAAGAGACCGATATGCAGCTTCCTTGCCCTCCTCTCTGGGACGTACAAAGCCAAGGCATTGATCAATGCAGCAAGCTCCTCTATCCTCTTCTGATAGCTGGCCTTGAACTTGTCGAGCGAACCTCGCAGTAACTCTTCATCTTCTTTCGAAATGTTCACCGGTTCACCGTTGGGGAGGTTCTCGTTCAGGATGCGTATCGTTCTCTTGACCTTCTCAGGAGGATTGTCGTACCTGAGCGCGGATTGCGTTGTTGCGGTAGACAGTCCCCTGTACTCCATAAGAAATCTCTCGACGTTCTCTGGGTTCAGGTGGCCCCGAAACGGCATCGATCCAACGCCGATTATGGGATGGATTCTTACCCCTGTCCTCCTTTCGACTCCTCCCAGCTTCGATAGTGCCAGCTTTGACAGTATCACTGCAGACAAGAGGCCGTAGTTGAGAGCTGGGTCGGACCGAGCTATGAAGACGCGCAGACTGCGAACCCTCACTCTTTCAATGTACTCCCTCACTATCCGGTCGATCGCGAGGAGACTCCTGATGTCCTCTATTAGGGGAATAACACTGATTGTCTTCGGCCTGAAGGAGCCCACCCAATCTTTCACGACTATCGACCCGTCGAGTCTCAGCCCCTCTGCCCCTGATATGGCTTGGCGGTAGTATTCGTGCAGCCATAATAGCTCCTTTCCAGTAGTGGTGAAGGGCAGGATGACCTCGAAGACGGGGATGGTCTTCCTCTTATGAAATAATGAGGCGACGTCTGCACTCAGCGGGATGGTCTGCAGGGTCTGGGTTACAATCTTCCTTTCAGCAACCTCTATCCTCGGATTCGGAATTCTGTACGTGAGGAAGACGCTCTCTCCTATTACATTATCCCGAAAATAGTCTGGATAGTCGCTGAGCAGCTTCCTCACAACGTTTGTATCAATGTCCTTGCCCTCGGAGTCCCACATGGCCTCATCGCATCCGAGGCTACTAAAAGCCAGGAAAGCCTCTCGTACCTCGGCATCTCCTTCTATTATGCTTCCGCCGCACCAATCGGGTACTCTTGCGTTATCCGGATGCTGCGTTGACATTGTCCTCGGGATCATTGCGTCATGGACCAAACTTCTTCTCTTCCTCCCCCGCCAAAGTTTCTTGTAGATTAGTTTTTGATTCAAGGATTTTATCCAAGAGTATGACGAGGAAGGGCTAGGTGAAGCCGTCACCTCTTGGCCCTTTACTTGTTCTCCAGTTGACGCAGACGCGTGTTTGCTTCATTATACTTCAAATTACATCAGGCTTGATCGTAGCTTGTCTTCCCCTTCCTCACCCGTTGGCCCCGCCGTGGAAATCCCCTGACACTCGCCACCACGTTTTGGCGCAGGTAATTCCTACGCTCAATCCCATCTTTCGGAAGGGATCTCATATTCGCGTCTTCGGATTGACCTATCAGTTGAAAATCGTATTTAGCCGCCCATGCGGGTGGCTAGAGAGCAGGGATCCAGTTGCGTCACTTCGGCGACCTTCTAAGTGGGCGACGAAGCGGACTGCTTCAAGTTTGAGGATGTATCATCTCGGGTGATCTATCATCCTACCGGGTGTCCCGGCAAAACGAACGACGAGCTATCTTCGGAATCCTTTTTATCGTATGATGAAATCAAAGAGAATCACTGAACCCATTTACTACGCTGCACGTATTCCTCTACAGGCTGACAGGCGGCAGCATTGGCGGACGCTTTCGAGGCGCGCCCGTTCTCCTCCTGACGACGACCGGGCGCAAGACCGGGAAGCAGCGAACGACTCCACTCCTTTATCTCGCGGATGAGACCAATCTTGCGGTAGTAGCGTCGAACGGCGGACGTGATAGGGCTCCTTCGTGGTGGTCCAACCTGAAGCGTAACCCCAGCGTGGAGGTTCAGATAAGGCGCCTGAAGAGGAAGATGACAGCGGTGCAAGCCACAAAGGAGGAAAAAGGAAGACTCTGGCCTCTGCTCACGAACATGTATCCGCCCTACGATGATTATCAGAGGCGGACTCAACGGGAGATACCAATCGTGCTACTAAGACCGAGCAGTGCGGCCGCATCCTGACCAAACGTCACCGCGAAACAATTCACGAAGGGACTCGAGATGTCGCTTCCGGTGCCTCTTCCATCCTTTTCCTGATGCTGTGGTCGTTTCATATACTCTTCGAGGACTTTATTCACACTCGCATTGGCGCTCGACCTCTGGGGCTTATCGGACTTCGTCCGGAGGGGGTCAGGTCGATAGCCCAGTCGAATGCGGGGTGATGGCGGGAGTCCCCTTGATTTACTTCGCGTTCACGTACGTAGACCGACTTGTGAGGCCGAGCCGGTTAAATAGGATCGAAAGGGAGACGAGATCCTGACATCGGATGGGAGCGTCTTCGATACGCTACGGCTTCAGCCAACACTTCAAGGTGCCAGCAATCGATGCCTACAGATGGTGTACCGACTACGAACCCGCCGATCTTGCACTAATGGGGGAAAACGGGAAACGCAGTGTTAAGCGAATCTCCGAGGACGCCATCATCCTCACCGATACGATGCGCGGTCAGGATGGACGGCGCACGATAAAGCGTAAAATCGTTCGGCTGTATCCAGAGCGACTTTCCTGGACAAGCACGCATCTTACTGGTCCCATCACACATTCCCAGTTCCTTTATGAAATCCTGTCAGATGGGAAGAACTCGTCTCATCTGGATTTCACGGGCCTCCAAATCAACTATGATGAAGGTAAGGCGACGCCGACCAAGACCGCGGCATTGGCGAGTAAATTGACAAGAGAGGATTCCGCCGCCTGGAAGAAGTTGGCGGCCGCGATGGAGAAAGACCTCAGCCGGCGTTGAAATGGTCAAGGCGCTGACCTGAAGCCGATGATGTCTTCGCCGTGCACCGAGAGTACAGGACACGGTACGAGACATACACTGAAACGGCTTCGACCTTGGCGAGAAGGGTTAAGGAAGCTCCAGATTGGGGATACTCACGTCAGAGATCGAGCAACTTCACAGCCAATTCGAGGAAATGATCACCGCGAGACCCCTTCTCCTAGACGTGATGCACTGATTCAGCCTTGTACAGACGAGGGTCGGCACTAGCTATCGACTCGGCAACGCCGCGGTGTTTGCTCGCTTCCGGATTCCGGAGCATTGCCTCGAAGTCTTCCTTTGAAGACTTCCTGGGCGCGTTGATAGTCGCAGCTGGACGATGTACAATCCACGAAATCCTGAAAGACTTATAATCCGAACATGCCCAATTAAAGGGCGGGTTCGCAATCCGACCCATTAATCCGCGGATGGAAATCACTTCGGAGCCACTTTATGACGTCTCGTCGAGCTTCTGGGAGAACTTCGATCGCGGCCCTCGAACACTGACGGACCAGGAAACGAGCAGACTCGAACGACTCTCAGATGAGATTTGCAATCTGGAGAAAAGTTCTGGAGAGAGCACCAGAGTCACTCTCTTCGGGAAGACAATTCCGAGCCCAGTCGGCGTGGCGAGCGGTCCAGCCCCGAACTACAGGTGGCTCGCCCTCTTCTCGCAGCTTGGCTACAGCATCTTGACCTACAAGACGATGAGGGACAGGCGCTGGATTGGTCACGGTATGCCCAACCTGCTCCATGTCGAGGGAGACTTCGCACACGGATTCGTGTCGCACGCGGGGGTCACGGGCTCGATCACTAACTCTCTCGGGATGCCGACTCCCGAGCCCGGCTTCTGGCGAGCAGAGGCCCGGCGCGTCGCCGAGACGGTTCGGGACCGGTTCTTCGTTATGAGCGTCACAGCCACGGTCGGGCGTGAGACAAGCGAAGAAGACGTGCTATCGCAATTCTCCTCCCTCGCGTTGGAGGGAAAGAACCTGGGAGCCGACGCCGTGGAGCTCAACCTCTCCTGTCCTAACATCCTCCCCGGAGAGGGGGGAGAGACCTTCACGGACGCAAAGCTCAGCGGCCGCGTCGTCGACGCCGTCCGAAAGAGAGTTGGAGGAGACTATCCTGTCTTCATCAAGACGGGTTATCTGCGGGACTACCGGGAATTCGTCGAGGAGACCTGGGACGACAGGGTGGCCTACGTCGCGATGAACTCCGTGGCTGCGGTGGTCAGGGATCGGGACGGCGTCCCACTTTTCACGGACAGGGGCGGTAAGGCTGGGATCTGCGGCTCCGCGATTCGGGAGCTTGCTCGCCGTGCCGTTGCGAACTTGGCCGAGCAGCGTACCGGGGGGAGAGACTACAAGATAGTCGGTCTTGGCGGGATACTCGGCCCCCGGGACGCAGTAAGCCTGATGAAATCCGGCGCCGACGCGGTGGAGAGCGCGACCGGCGCACTGCTGAACCCGTTTCTGGCGCTTGAGGTGAGGCTCCGGCTTCTCCAGACCAAGGTTAGAGGGGCCACCCATCGATGAAGGCAGAGGATTTCGCTGGGAGGGACATTATCACCATGAGAGATTTTTCGAGGGAGGAGCTCGAGTTCATCTTCGACTCGACCAAGGAAATCGAATCAGGCAGACCCGGCGGGGCCCTCGATGGGAAACTCGTTGCTCTGATCTTCTACGAGCCATCCACACGGACCTACTCGAGTTTCGAAATCGCGGCGGAGAGGCTCGGGTGCAGGACGACGGGTTTCTCGTCGCCTGAGAAGTCTTCAGTCGCGAAGGGAGAGACTTTGCACGACACAATCAGGATGTACGAGGGATACGGGGTGGATTGTATCGTCATGAGACACAACCTGATGGGTGCGGCCCGCTTCGCTGCCGACCTTACGAAGGTCCCGGTGGTCAGCGGAGGAGACGGGAGCCGGGAGCATCCGACGCAAGCCATGGTTGACCTCTACACAATCAGGAAGGCCTTCGGAAAAATCGACGGACTGCGCATCGGGATACTCGGCGACCTCAAGTATGGGAGGACCGCCTCCTCGCTCAGCTACGGACTCTCCAACTATGACGTCGAGATTACGTTCGTGGCGCCCGAGTCGTTGACCACGAGGAAGGAGATAGACCATTTTCTCAGCGAAAGGGGGGTGGGGTTCACGAAGACGAAGGATGTCAGGGACGTCGTCGGGTCGCTCGACGTCCTGTACGTCACGAGGATACAGAAGGAGCGCATACCAGACCCTACTGAATACGAAAGAGTGAGGGGCGTCTACCAGATCAACCTGAGTCTCCTGAAAGAAGGGAAGAAGGGCCTCCGCGTTATGCACCCTCTGCCGAGGGTCGACGAGCTGTCTAGCGATGTCGACGAGAGCGAGTACGCCCAGTATTTTGTCCAAGCTGCGGCGGGAGTCCCGCTGAGGATGGCTCTTCTCAGCATGGTGGTGGCGAAGTAGACGGAAGCATCGCAAGAAAAGCTGCTCGTGAGGAAGATAGAAGACGGGACGGTTATCGACCACATACCCGCCTGGAAGGCCGACCTTGTGCTCCGGGTCCTCCGTCTTCAGAGGCTCGCCAAATCTGAATTGGATGTCTCGGTCGCCGTGCTCCAGAACGTCGTCAGCGGTAGGCTGGGGAGGAAGGACGTAATCAAGGTTGACCGGTGGAGGATTGACGAGAACGAGGCGGACATCCTCTGCCTGATCTTCCCGACGGCGACGATCAACTACATCAAAAGTTGGAAGGTTTTCAAGTACTCTCCGATGGTGCCGGACACCATCGAAGGGCGGATACGCTGCCCCGAGCTCCTCTGCATCTCGAACGCTGAGAGGGAACCGCTCACGACGATGTTTTACACCCTGAAGACGGAGAGGATGCTGCAGTGCAGGTACTGCGACACGCTGTTGGACTTCGGCAAAATCCCCGATTTCGTCAGAGTGTAACCCGATGGATTACGACCTGGTGGTCGAGGGACGGGCGGTGACCCCGGGCGGAGTCCGTGATGTGCAGATTGGGGTCAACGGAACGAGAATCGCCGCAATCAAGAGACAGGGATTGAAGGGTACGAAGAGGATTGATGCGATGGGTTGCCTCGTCTTCCCCGGATTCATAGACGTCCACGCTCACCTCCGGGAGCCTGGATGGGAATACAAGGAGGACTTCACCACCGGAACCAAGGCCGCGGCAAACGGGGGAGTCACTACGGTCTTCGACATGCCCAACAACCCGGTCCCGGCGACTGACGTGGCAACGATTGACGAGAAGCTGCGCCTGACCAAGTCGAAAGCACTAGTCGACGTCAGACTCTTCGGGGGTGTCAACGGTCACCGTCTTGAGGACATAGCGAGAATAGCCGACCGGGTCATTGGCTACAAGATTTACCTGGCCCGAACGACCGGAGACGTGGTCCTCCCTCACCCTCTCCTAGGACGGGCGCTCTCGCGCATCGCGGATACCCGCAGACCGGCCGACGTTCACTGTGAAGATCAGTCCGTGATCGATTCCAGCGTCAAAAAAGCATACTCGATTTCGAATCGCGCCGATTCGCACGCGGACCTTAGACCTCCGGAAGCTGAAGTCCGTTCCATCAAGAGGCTCCTCGCGACCCGCACAGAAGCAAGGATCAACGTCTGTCACATTTCCACTGGAAGCGGTCTGAGGCTGGTCCGGCACGCACAAGAGACTCGCGTCGGTCTCGCCTGCGAGGCAACCCTTCATCACCTTTTTTTCACGAGAAAGGACATGCTGACGAACAGGCTCCTCAGAACCAACCCACCCCTCAGGGGGGAGGCCGACAGGAGCGCTCTTCTGGATGCCCTGGGGAAGGGAAAGGTGGATTTCCTCGTCACCGACCACGCACCTCACACACTGGAGGAGAAGCTTACGGAGAGCGCGAGCGGAGTGCCCGGTCTCGACTTCTACGGCGGAATCGTGGCCTGGCTAATCTTGAAGTGCGGGCTCAGTCCAATGACGATCGCCAAGGTCTGCTCGGGGAATCAGGCCAGATTCTTCGGGCTCAGGGACAGGGGGAACCTCTACGTCGGAACGAGGGCTGACCTGACGATCCTCGACCTCAGGTCCACACGCAGGGCTACGTCGAGAGACGTCTTTAGCAAGTGCGGATGGACTCCCTATGAGGGGCGCGATCTTCCCGGAAGGGCCAGGTGGACGATCTCGAGGGGAAAACCTCTAGTGACTGACTTCGAGATGTCTTAGCCGCGAGAATCATTACTACACTGAGACCGATTTCGGGCCTGGTCGCACCCGTCTTCCTCTCATCGAGAGATTCGAGGTCGGATGTTCGCTATTCTACCTCAATTTCGGACGTCAATTCGCGCTCTTTCGGCTTAGCTCCGGTCGTCCAGCGGTTTTCGAGGCCCTTCTTTTTGAAACGCGTGAATGCTGTCCGGGCTCGAGATTCCGATTCTTCTTTTCTTCTTCTTCTTCTTCTCTACCTTATGATTTGAACCCGTCTGAACGAGCCGACATCCCTCCCATCGCCTCAAGCAAGCTGCGATGCCTGGTAAGGCAACACGCCGGAGGAGCACAAGCGGCGGTAATCGTGGTCGCAACTCAGCATCGGCAAGAGTCAACCCTCGTCCGACATGCAGTCCAGGAGGGCAGACGCTTCCTCAGGAGTCAATACCACCGGGACCTGCAGCTCAACAGCCTTTCTCGTCACGGTCGTGAGCTGGTCGTCGAGTCGGTTCGAGTTCGCGTCGAAGGATAGGAGGAACGCCGCCTTCCCACTCGATATCATTCGCATTAGCCCGTCGGTGCCCCATGGTCTGATACGTTCCGCTTGAATCGAGGTCCATCCCATCCAGGGCGACTATCTCGATGCCGGCAGCCCGGTATCTAGCCAGGAGGGGAACCAAACGCTGCCGCTCGTTCGGAGCGCATGAAATGAGGATTCCGACGTCCCTGTATCGGGGATGCGACGGTCAGAGGCGAGGGACGAGTCCCTATCCCTATTTTAGAGGATTTTAGAGGATCTTAGATTTTAGAGGAAAGAATCCCTATTTTATGACGCTGGAAAAGCGCTACATTACCCACGGCCGCGAATTTAAGTGGATTACGAAGTGTCGCCCGGATTACTGCTCTTCGTCTTGCCCGCTGTCTGGGGCCCCAGAGACTACGACAGCTGCGAGTGCTTTCGAAAGCTGCTAATTCGCCTCGCAAGGCTGGTATGCATCTTATGCCTTCGTTGTGATCGTGGCCGAATGGCTCTTCTGCACAGCGGTGAGGTGTATCACGGGCTTCAGAACGGTCGCGACGCCCTTACTCACTTGAATGGTGTTCGGCAGGATGTCGATCGTCAGGTCTACCGACCCGCTACTGTGGACCTGGAAGTGGAACGGAATCATCAGCTCGCCGTTAGCGACGACCTTCAGCTTTGCCGACGTGCCGTCAGTGAATAACGCCTTGGCCCCCGTGATGTTCAGCATAATCCTGGTCACGTTCCCCGATGGAACATTTGTCGCCCCGAGGAGAAGCGCCGAACCCTGAAGCTTGGTTATGTCGACGTTCATGCCCGTCGAGGAGGGGACCTGGAAGACGAACTGGTCACGCGGGGCGGTTGTGGTAACGTTTCCCTGGTAGCTCAGGGTCAAACTCGTCACGTTCAGGATGAGGGACTTGAGGCTGGCGCTCGCTGCGTCGGTGATGTAGACGTTGAGGACGCCCGAGCCTGCCGCGAAGGAGCTGGGAGCTAAGGAACCTAACAGGGCCGGTATCGGTGTGTAGCCGAAGTAGGTGAGTCCTGCGACTGCGACTAATGCTACGACAGGGATTGCGATTGTTATTGATCGCTTCATCTTCTTTCACTTCAGATTTGAGACCCCAGCTTCCATAGTCCATCCAATTTCTTGAGCGCGCTAGATAATCCTTATCGAGTCTGAATCCAAATTCCGAATAGTTGTTGCTTCCATCAGCGCTCACACCTGTACAGTCAGTAGGCCAACCAGTAAGAACCAACTTGCATCAAATCCGAAAAGCCCGGCGGCTTGCAAACAGGTTGTCCATGCCCGGACAAAGTGTGGCATTTCAACGTCCTTCTTTTCTCACCTCATCAAAATCGCTTGAATCTACTCTGGGGAAACATTTCGGAGATACGTATCTTAGGTAGATACGAGAGAACTGTGCTTCGGTGGCTTGGAAACCGACGCGTAGACGTGATATCTCCTCGACTTCAAGTCATCCTGCCTCCTCGAGGAGAGAAAAAGGAGAAGGGTAAGACGGATGGCGCAGGAGGTTGAACACGCTACGGGGCTCGAGAGAGGATCGAACATCATTCTGCTCTTGGGTTCGGCGTGAAAGAGGATGGTCTTGGAGTCCGCTCAAGAAAGCGAGGGAGAGAGGTGAATGTAAGTCCTCGTCGACCTCGTCACTAAAATTGGTTAGCCCTCTTTCCTTCCGTTTGACCTCCAAGGAAGCCTTTTAGGATTCTTCTTCGAGTCTGATTGCATGGGAAAAGGAACCTTGATCTCTAAATTCATGCTTACGGCACTAATACTAGTCTCTGGCACCTCCCTCGGGCTGATCTCGTCTGTCTCTGCCACCACTTGCGCACCAGTTACGCCGACCGATACAACATTCGGTAACGTGATAACGGCTGCAGTAGAAGTTCTCCTTCCGTCGACAACGGTTACAGGCTCCATAAACGCTGCCGGCTGCGATGTAGGGATATACATCGGGTCGTCCGCGACAGGAACAACGGTGAGTGGTGCGACAGTGACAGATGCCAAACAGGTTGGTGTTTTCAACGACGGTGCGACCGGCGTTACCGTCACCGGAAGCACAGTAAGCTGTACCGGCAATCATGGAGGGACAAACACCGGCCCCTGCACTGACTTCTCGCCTAATGGCGTGCAGACAGGTATCGGCGTTTACTTTTCATGCACAGGAACTGGCACCATATCCAGCAATACCATCAACCAGTATCAGAAAGGAGGAATCACGGTCAGGAACCTCGACGGGGGGACCGTTACCGGCAACACAGTGACAGGGCTTGGGGTGGTCAACTTCATAGCCCAAAATGGAATCGAGTTCGGGTTTGGATCATGTGGCGGGACGGTCTCTGCCTCAAATGTCGGTCAAGTCACGGGAAACACTGTTACTGACAACCACTACAACGGAAATGGAGGTAGGGCACCGCCTCCGTTCATCTCGACTGGGATATTGGCGCAGGCAACAAGTGGGTCGAAAGTCGGTCCAATTCAGTCCGCGCTTGTGACAAGCAACACTGTGTTCCGCAATCAAGGAAATGTAGTCGTCATAGTTGGGTAGGCTCCCAACTCCCATTCCTTTTGTTTTGATGATGTCGAGGCGCTAAGCAAACTTGTTTAGATCTGGGGCCGGGGAGATCTGAACTAATTTGAATTCACATTACGAAAGCTGACAGCCGCCTACCTCCGTCGACGTTCCACTTGATTGCACCCTAACCTCGGATAGATCCGGGTGGTTCGCCATGCTATTCGCGTAGCATTCGCTGATGAATAGCTCAAAGCACCGGCAATGATGCCCTTCCCTGACCCGTAGGGCTCCCAACCGTGGAAATCCCCTGACGCTCGCCACCACGTTTTTGAGGCGCAGGTAATGCCTCTGATTATTCTCATCTTTCGGAAGGGAACTCATCTTCGCCCCTTCGGGTAAAATAATAGTCGAGCCACGTATTTAACCGCCCACGCGGGTAGCTTGACCTTCTTTCATCAATTTGCCCCTTACAAAAACTGTGTTTAAACAGGGTCAGGGAGGGGTAACCTAACGTAGCGCGTAGCTCTTACAAGCCGTTTCCGGCGGGCGAATATACGGTCGTCGCCTTTGACATGTGGGGCCAGACCCAATTTCTCTACTTTAACGTCGTGAATCAGTAATATCGGCGCCCACTCCAGTCCAGAGTGCTCGCGGCGCTGCCATACGAGGGAATCCATTGCCTCGATTCACGCAGTAGATGTCAACATAGTCTGGGGTAGTGACGAGAGTATGGAAATGGGTATCTTCGGTATTCTGTATTTGACCGTCACGGAATCAAGCCGATCCTCGAGTTCCTTTGCAGCGCTTTGCGAGTTGAAGTTCGTGAAGGCTTAAATTGGAAATGGTCACAGAGAAAACTCAGAATGAGAGGACGACGACTCGATCACAAAGTGGCGATTGTGACAGGCTCAGGAGCAGGCATCGGAAGAGCGTCCGCGATTTTGTTCGCGGAAGAGGGGGCGAAGGTCGCCGTGGTCACTCGAACTCGAGCGCATGGCCTGAACACCGTAAAGATGTTGAGAGATAGAGGTGGCGATGGCGCCTTCGTAAGATGCGATGTGTCGAAGTCGTCCGAAATCAAGCGAGCCGTCCGTGAAGTGTTGCAGAGATACGGGAGGGTTGACGTTCTCTTCAACAACGCTGGGACGGAGGGGCCGCTTGGGGAGCTCAAAGAACTCAGCGAAGATGAGTTTGACCGCGCCGTCGCTGTAAATCTGAAGAGCGTGTTTCTCATGAGCAACGCGGTGATACCAAGCATGGTAGAGGCTGGCGGAGGAGTGATTCTGAACTGCTCTTCGACTTTCGGCTTTCTTGCGGCTCCCGGCTTCGGAGCCTATTGCATGTGCAAGGCTGGGATCTCGTCGCTGACCAGAAATTACGCGGTCGAGCTCGCAAAGTACAGCGTGAGGGTGAACGCTATCTGCCCCGCAGGGACGACGACAGACATGCATCCGCGGTACCTCGGAGGGAGGGGGACGCAGCAGGAGAGGAAGAGGCTCGATGAGCTCATCCTCGAAAGCACGAAGCCTGGCGAGCTGGTCTTGGGGACCAAGCCCGAAAAGGCGCACCTCGCGAGGCATCCGATAGGCCGGTTCGCGTCACCCTACGATATCGCCAAGGCAGCCGTCTTCCTGGTCTCCGACGATTCGAGCTACATGACGGGAACTTCGATGCTCGTCGATGGAGGGTACACGATTGTCTAGTCAGGCGGCGGGCTTGCTGGAGAGATTGCGGACCCCCTACTCCGCTTATCGCAGGGGCAGGCCCCCCTTTGGAGAGTACGAGGAGGCGAGGTATCTCCCGAGTGGAGACAGGTACTTACTCGTCGAGTTCGGAGACCGTCTAAACATAATCGTAAACTGCAAGGCCCTCGCGTTTGAGAAGGAAATCAAGAAGAGCAAGATTCCGGGCATCCTCGAAACGTGCATCGGCCAGCTAGCCGTCCTAATCTTCTACGACGACCTCATCGTATCGTTTGGCGAGCTGGTCGCCAAGCTCAAAGAGATAGAGAAGAAGAAAATCTCCTCTATCGAAGAGACGGTCCTCCCCTCCAGGTTGATTGAGATTCCCGTTCTCTTCCACGACAAATGGACCATCGAGGCGGCGAATGATTACAGTGCGAAGATGTTGAAGCCGGTTGAAGACAACTGCGAAGTGGTCATAAAGTACAATGGGTTGAGGGACCTCGATCAACTGATCGAGTACACGACGACCCCGGATCATTGGGTGGCGAATATGGGATGGATGCCTGGAAATGCCAACGCGTTTCCGCTGGATCCAAGATACGAAATCCGAGCCCCCAAATACAACCCCTCGAGAACCTGGACCCCCCAAGGAACGCTGGGGGTGGGGACGGCGGACAAAGTCATCTATCCTCTGAGGAGTCCCGGAGGATATCAGATGATAGGAAGAACACCTGTGAAGATGTATGAGCCAGAGCAGCGGAACCCCGCCTTCAAGAAATCGATTCAACTCGCGCACGTAGGCGACCGCATGAGATTCTACCCGATAGGCGAGGAGGAGTATATCCAGATTGAGAAGGAAGTTCAGGAAGGTACCTACAGGTACAGGATCACGAGTTATGACCTGTTCAGCATGAGGAAGTACCTGGAATTCTTGGAGGAGGTGAGGGAGGACTCCATGATGGAGTTGAGGAAGAGACCGTGGTCTGGCGACGCGCATCATGTTTGAGGTGATTGATGGGGGGCTCGAAACAACCATTCAGGATTTTCCGGGAAGGCTCGGCTACTGGGACGTGGGTATTCCACCCTCGGGGCCGTTTGACAGCGTGGCTTTCAGGCTGGCGAACCTGATCGTCGGGAATCCCGAGGGCGAAGCGGGTCTGGAGGTCGCCATCATGGGACCGAAGTTGGAGTTTGCGGACGAGACGGACATAGCAATCACGGGTGCGAACCTTACGCCGATGCTGAACGGCAATCCAGTGCCGATGTGGAGAGGCATCGAAGTAGAGAGGGGGAACGTACTCTCCTTTGGACTGTGCAAGAGCGGCTGCAGGGCATACGTCGCCGTGAGCGGTGGAATCGATGTCCCACCCTTTCTTGGAAGCAAGTCGACCTATGTTCAAGGAGGGATAGGAGGTCTCGGGGGAAGAAAGCTGACGAAAGGGGATACCGTGAGAACCAAGACGACGACGTCCAGCTCCAGCCATCGTGATGGCAGACAGATGAGGGACGAGCTCATCCCGAATTATCCGAAGGAGCTGGAACTCAGGGTCATTCTCGGGCCCCAGGACGATTATTTCGAGGACGACTTTCTCTTTGAAATGTACGCGTCTGGGAAGTACGCCTGGAAGGTTACCCCCCTATTCGACCGAGTGGGAGTTCGCTTGTCCGGTCCTCCTCACGCGTGGAGACCGCCCGAAATGAGGCCGCCTTCGGGGGCCCACCCCTCAAACATCAACCTCGTCTACTGCGGCCTCGGCATCGTGGGCGTTGCCGGAGAGGTTCCCACCGTCTGCGGTGTTGACGGTGTGAGTCTTACGGGTTACGCGAGCGTCGCCACGCTCGTCGGCGCTGACATGTGGCGACTGGCGCAGGTGAAGGCATACGACAGGATAAGATTCAGGGCGGTAACACTGGAGGAAGCGAGGCGTGCCCGCGTGGAGCTCGGCAAGATGGTCGACAGAAACAACATTGTGGTCGCGTGAATGAGACAATGGTACCGTACAATCAATACTGCCCTCTTGTGCACGCTATCTCGTTCAGAATTTATTTGACAAGCCTTAAATTTTGAATTCGCTTTCGGCGTAGTTGTGGCCAGATCATACAAAATCGACATTAACGTAGACATGGGAGAAAGCTTTGGTCACTGGAACTTGGGCAGTCCCGGTCTTGATGAGGAAATCCTCGCCCACGTAACCAGCTGCAACGTTGCCTGTGGTTTTCACGCGGGAGACCCGCACGTGATGAGGAAGACAGTCAAGCTGGCGAAGAAATATGGCGTGAGGGTGGGCGCACACCCCGGCCTCCCAGATCTAGTCGGATTCGGCAGGAGACGGATGGAAGTAACTCCCGAAGAGTTGACGGACTACGTCGTCTACCAGACCGGAGCCCTGAGGGCGATGGCTGCCTCAGAAGGAATCGGGAATCTTCAGCACGTCCTCATTCACGGCATCGCTTGTCTCATGTCTTGGTACGAGGAAAAATATGCCTACGCGTACGTGAACGCGATGCTTCAGCTCGACTCGGAGAAGAGGCTAATCATGTACGGCGCGAGAGGCGGACCTGGTCCCAAGTACATCTTGGATGACATCGCAAAGCGCGCGGGGTTAAGAACTGTCGCGTACGCCATCGCTGACATGGACTACAATCAGGACGGTTCGCTGGTGATGCTGCGAGAGCATCCTCCTGTGGATATCGAATACAGAGTCAGCCGGGCCCTGAAGATGATTAAGGACGGGGTTCTGCTTGATGTAAAAAGGAATCCAATACCGTACAGACCACAGTCCCTTCTCGTGCATTCGGATACGCCGAATGTCGTCGAGCTACTCGAAGCGCTCGAGGAGGAGTTCAGCAGGGAGGGCATCGAGAAGGTTCCCGTGAGCGAAATAGTCTAGTTAGCGTCCTCTGAAGCGAGGTCCCCTCTTCCCGGAAAATCCCTTCCCCTCTGTAGACTTGTTGTTGATGGACTGTTTTTTGCAGTCGAGCATCAGGGGAGCTCTTCTATTCAGCTTCTGAGCGACTGCTTTCCGCTCGGCTCCTCATCTCTTCCGAAGCCGCCCCGATGGCTTTGATTATGTTTTGGTATCCCGTGCACCGGCACAGGTTCCCGGCTATGGCTACGCGGATCTCGTCTTCGGTAGGTTTGGAGTTCCGTCGGAGCAACTGGTAGGCCGACAATATCATCCCTGGCGTGCAGAATCCGCACTGCAGACCGTGGTGTTTGATGAACGCCTCCTGGATTGGGTGCAGCTTGGCGCCGCCGCCGCCATCCTGACGGGGTGACAGGCCTTCAATCGTCATGATATCCGCCTCGTTCGCCTGAGCCGCAAGCACGGTGCATGACTTCACTGAGAGGTCGTCCATGATGACGGTGCATGCCCCGCAGTTGCCTGTCAGGCAGCCGACATGGGTTCCAGTAAGCATGAATTCGTCCCTCAACAGGTCGACTAGCAGGGTTCTGGTGTCAATTTCTACTTCCTTCTTCTCGTGATTGACCCTGAGCTTCACTGTAACGCGAGGCAAGGTTTTGCGTCACCCTTCCTCCGTCTTTTTTGTCTCGCGCGCCCCGGCCCTGGCTGCCGCCAATCTTATCGCTCTCTTTGTGTAAATCCTTGACATCTCGCGTCTGTAGTCTGAGGTAGCGTGGATGTCTGAAAGGGGCTCACGGACCTCCTCATAGGCGAGCTGGCCAGCCTCTTCGATTGCCCGCTCGTCCAGGCTCTTGCCATGAAACTCTTTCTCGATTTCACCCAATCTCAGAGGAGTTGCCCTCACTCCGCTCAAGACCACGCTAACGCGATCACAGCTGCCGTCCTTGTTCAGCGACACGACTGCCGCTGCGCCGACTATCGCAAATCCCCCCTCGACGTACTTGTGCTTCACATAGGCGCTTCCCCTTCTCGGGCGGTTCTGTCTCGGGACTCGAATCTCAGTGAGTAGTTCGTCCTGTTTGAGAGCTGTGGTAAACATCTCCCTGAAGAATTTGTCGGCGGAGATCGTCCTTCCCTTCATTCTTGAATTGATGGCCCGGAACTCAGCGTCGATGGCGACGAGAGGGGCGAGGTAGTCTCCCGCTGGGTCCGCGTGACACACAGATCCCCCTATGGTGCCACGATTCCGCACCTGAACGTCCGCTATCGTGGCCGCGGTTTCGCTGAGAATCAGACAGTGCTTTCGAATCAACCGGGAGCGCTCAACTTCCGAGTGTGTCGTCATAGAACCAATCATCAGAGAATCATTGTTCGCCGTGACATACGAGAGGGAGTCCTTCTTTTTTTTGATGCGAGTAAGGTCGATAATCTGTCTAGGAGCGGCCAATCCGAGGTTCATCAGCGGGACAAGACTCTGGCCGCCCGCAAGCAACCTGGCGCTCGAGCCATGCTTCTTCAGGAGCGAAACCGCTTCCCCTGCGCTCTTCGGTGCGAAATACTCGAAGGGCTTGTTCATCATCGGGTTGCTATCTCACTTTAGTCTTCGTTTTGCGTCTCGGATTAGTTCCCAGACCTTATTGGGTGTCAGAGGCAGTTCAGTTATCTTCACGCCGAGCGATGAAAGCGCGTCCTCCACGGCGCTTATGAGAACGGATGGCGCGCCCACGGGTCCCGACTCGCCCACCCCCTTGGTGCCATAAGGAGTGAACGGACTCTTCGTCTCGTGATTCGCCACCTCGATCCTCGGAACCTCCATCGATGTCGGTATAGGGTAGTCCATGAAGGTCGTTGTGAGCAACTGTCCTGAGTCATCGTAGACAAGATTCTCGTAGAGCGCGCCGCCGATGCCCTGCACAATCCCTCCGTGCAGCTGCCCTTCGACCATCATGGGATTCATGACAAAACCGCAATCGTGGACGGCCGCGTACTTCAGTATCTTTACCTCGCCCGTCTCGCCGTCAACCTCGACGAAGGCTAAGTGAGCCATGTTCGGATACGAGGGATACGTACTAATCCTTCCCTGCTCGTCGGGGATATGAGTCGCGTTCAGAGTTCGGAAGTAGCGGGTCGCTTCGAGTCCCGGTTCTATGTCGATCGCGCAGTCGTAGGGCCTCCTGTAGATAGCTTGGCTCACGTCCGCGAACTTGAGAAATTTCGAGGGCACGCCCTTCACGAAAATCCTGCTCTCCTCGATGTCGAGGTCCTCCGGGCTCGCCTCGAGCATTGACGCGGCGACCTTCAGCATCTTTTCCCGGATGTCCTTCGCGGCGAGCATGGCCGAGGAAGCGCCGACGATGGTGCTCCGGTCGCTGAAGTTTCCCAGTCCGTACGGACACCTGTCGGTGTCGCCCTGGATGACCGAGACGTCGCCTATGCTGGTGCCCAGCTCGTCAGCGACGACTTGCCCGATCATCGTCTCATTCCCGGTGCCGGGCGAGGTAATACCTGTGAGAACCGTGACCTTTCCCGTGGGAGCAACCCTTACGGTAGTTCCGTCGTACCCTGTGATGTACGAGTCGGGGAGGCACGCGCCTCCCGGGGCGACTTCGAAGACTACGCCGATGCCGACGTACTTTCCCTGACGCCGGAGGCGTTCCCGCTCCTCTCTAAGTTCGTCGTATTCCGACATCTGCAGTAGCCTGTTGAGGACCTTCGGGTAGTCGCCACTGTCGAGGACTTGACCGGATACCTGTTTGAACGGAAACTCATGTGGCTGGACGAAGTTCTTGAGTCTCGTCTCGATCGGAGATATTCCCAGCTTTCTCGCGACCAGGTCCATGCATCTCTCCATCAGCAGGTTCGAGTTCTCCTTGCCGTAGCCCCTGTACGCGTTCCACGGAGCCTTGTTCGTGACGACCATAAGCGATTCGACCTCGACATTCTCGATCTTGTACACGCCCGGGATGTGGATGGCACCCACGAACGCCATCCCCCACCCAATCAGCGGCGACGGTGCCCCGGTATCGGCAATCATCTTCTCCCTCAGGCCGACCACGCGCCCGTCTCTGTTGAATGCGACTTCGAAGTGATGCACCATCTCTCTCGCATGTCCTCCAGCAAGGAAATTCTCCCTTCGCTCTTCAACCCACTTCACCGGCTTTCCTGTCGAGATGGCGAGAATCGGAAGGAGGATCTCCTCCTGGTAGGGAGGCGTCTTCACGCCGAATGCGCCTCCGACGTCCGGCTGAATGACGCGAATATTGTTCTCGGGGATGTCGAGGGCGGCGGCCAGCGTCGTCCTCAGCGGGTGAGGTTGTTGGGTTGTGGCGTACAGGGTGAGCTTTCCGTTCGCCCGGTCATAATCGGCGACGTACGCTCGCGGCTCAATGGGCACCCCCGTGTATCTGTGGGACTTCAGCGAGTCCTTGATCACATAGTCCGCTTCCTTGAAGGCTCTGTCTACGTCGCCTCCTCTGAACGACATCTTCAGGAGCAGGTTGTCTCCCCACGGCTCGTAGACGAGAGGGGAGCCGGGCTCCAAAGCCCTCTCCGCGTCGACTACGGGTGTGAGCGGGGTGTAATCAACCTCGACTAGTTCCAGCGCCTCGTACGCCACCAGCTTGTTCACCGCAACGACGGCGGCAACGGGCTCTCCGACGTACCGGGCGCGGTCGGTAGCAAGGCCGTAAACATCAGCCGTCTTTGAGCCGAAACCAGTGGGCGAGTACATGAAGGGGATGGGTTTCGACAGCTTCGCCGCTTCGATTCCCGTCACCACGGCTACGACGCCTGGATGTCTAGACGCTTTCTTCGTGTTTATGCTGTTGATCTTTGCGTAAGCGTACGGACTCCTGAGTATAGCCGCGTGGAGCATCCCGGGCAAATAAACATCCGCAACGAACTTGCCCTTTCCGGTCACGAAGAAAGGGTCTCTAAAACGCTGGACACTTCGCCCGATGTATCTGCGCTTCACGTGCTTTCCGATTTCTTCTTGTGGGACCTAAAAGCATTACGACGCCCACATTGCCCTCCAGACGGCTAGGCAACCAATCAACAAGCAGAAACCCACAGACAGACGCGGCGACTACCCTTACCCACGTACACGAAGGGCTGGCTCGTTCCTAAGCATCTGGGTGAACCTCTGGAGTTCGAGAACCGTGTTGGCACTCGTGAATGTATCGGCGTATGGCAGCGCCGTCTGCATCCCCCGGCAGACTGGTTCGTAGGCTGGGTCCGCCAGGAGCGGGTTTAGCCAGGCCACCCATCTGCTCCTCTGCTTTAGTCTCCTCATCCGATCCTCCAGGAGAGCTACCTCGCCTGTATCCATCCCGTCGCTTATGATGATCATTATCGTCCTCCTGTCGATGAGGTGTCCGTACCGTTCAAGCAGGGTGTTGAGGCAGGCCCCGATCTTCGTCCCTCCTCCCCACTGAGGAACGGAGTCGGAGAGAAGTCCTATCGTCTCTCCGAAATCATCGCGCTGGAGCTCGGATGTTACGCGCGTCAGTCGTGTGCTGAAGACGAAGACCTCGATTCTCTCGAAGACCTTCCTCATCGCGTAAAGGTACTTGGTCGCGAAGTTGCTGTACGTCTTCATCGATCCGCTGACATCACATAAAAGGACGAGCCTGTTCCTCCGGATTCTCTTCCTCTGCCGCACGATCTCGAGCAGCTCCATGCCGTACTGCATATTGGTCCGAACGGTCCTTCGGAGGTCGATGATCCCTCTCTCGGCGGGGTGCGTGGTGCGCGTCCTCGCCGAGGCGATTTCGCGAGCCGCCCTCCGCATGAGTCGCTCGATCTCGTCCATGTCGTCATCGTCGGTGAAGCTGGCCAGGTCCCGCTTCATCAAGACCTCGACCGGAGAGTATGTGGCGGCAGCAACCGACGTGGAAGCTGGGGTATCGCCACGACCTTCCTCGGTCCCATCAGACCCAACCCCTTTGGCCTTCTTCGGCTCGGTTCCAAGTGCTGCCCCCGCGTCCCTCTCTCGAGGTTCTTCACTGCCTGAGAGAGTGATGGGGATCCTCTTCCGGTACGGGGAGTTGCCCGACTGCCAGAAGGTGTGGAAGAGTTTCTCGAAGAGGATTCTGTCCTCTTTCCGCTTCACCAGGGTGGCGAGCAGCGTGTCGTGGAATTCTCTCCGATTGAAGATGTCAACAAAGTCTATCGCCTTGAGTGCGTCCATGACGCTGCTGGTGTAGACGGAGATTCCGCCCCTGCGGAGCGCCTCACAGAAGCGCAGGAGGGTGCGGGGGAACGCCTCCCCCCCTCTCGACCCTATCTCATCTGGCTCATCGGCCACGACTCGGCACTCCCTCCCCCCTCTTCTTCTTCCCGATCTCGGTCAGGATGGTGGCGAGTTTCTCCTCGTTCACCTTCTTGAAATCGTCCTTCTGCTTTATGATACTCCCCATGGTCCTTTGAACGGCCTGGAGGTTCAGTTCGTCCTCGCTCAAGGACAGGAGCGCGGCCGCCCAGTCGAGCGTCTCGGCTATGCCGGGCTTCTTCATGAGGGTCAGTGAACGGGCCTCCTGCATGAATGAGCAGATCTGGCGAGCCAGCTTCTCCGGTACATCCGGAACCTTCGCCCTGATTATCTTGTACTCCTTCTCAAACGTCGGGTGCGGGATGTAGACGTAGAGACACCTCCGTTTCAGCGCGTCGCCGATCTCCCGGCTCTCGTTGGACGTCAAGCAGACCACAGGGTGATTCCTCGCCTTGATCGTTCCGATCTCGGGTATCGTGACTTGAAAGTCTGATAGGACCTCGAGCAGGAATCCCTCGAACTCATCGTCAGCGCGGTCCACTTCATCGATGAGCAGGACCGCGGGTCTGTCACCTTCGTGAGTTATAGCCTTCAGAAGGGGCCTCTTGAGCAGGTACCTCTCGCTGAAGATCGCGGACTCTATCTCCTCCTTGCTCGACTCGCCGGCCTCCTCCATCCTGATTCTGAGCATCTGCCTCGGATAATCCCATTCGTAGAGCGCCATGTTCGCATCCAAGCCCTCGTAGCACTGGAGCCTGATCAGCTCAGTATCGAGCATCCTTGCGAGGACTTTCGCAACCTCAGTCTTTCCAGAGCCGGGTTCACCCTCGATGAGCATCGGCTTCTTCATGCGCAGGGCCAGAAAGACCGTTGTCGCGATGGGGTCGTCGGCTATGTAGTTCTCGCTCTCCATTGCCTGGCGGACGCTCTCTATCGAATCGAAGGGCATGAAGCGACGCAATCCAGCGTGTGAGACTATTATTCATTTCCGGCAGAATGTTCCACATTGCAAAAGAGAAGAACAAGACATGAACAGCGGCCCTTCAAGGGAAACGTTATTAACAGAAATTCATCGGTTCGCTATAGTAGCGATTGCCTGAGGATTACATAAAGGCAAGCACTTCCAACGAAGTCACCGCGTTGCTAAGGCGACACGGTGAGAAGGCGAGAGTCATTGGTGGCGGAACGATGCTATACGAGCTCGAGTCTAGAGGGCTCCTCTCGGGAGTGACGACCCTGATAGACATCAGCAAACTGGGGCTGGACTACGTCAAGGAAGACTCCTCTGGCCTGCGAATCGGGGCCTCGACGACCTTCACGGACGCTCTCAGGAGCAGGCAGATCAACTCGAGACCGGCGTTCGGCGCACTCGCGGACGCCCTCAGTGCGATCAGACCGGTCCAGGTGAGGAACATGGCAACCCTAGGGGGAGCCATCTGTTCCGGGCTTCCTGTGTTGGACCTTCCCCCTGCGTCAGTTGCGGTACGGGCGAAGATCGCTCTCGCAGGATCGAGGGGGCGTCGAACTCTCGATGTTGAGGATTTCTTCTTGGGGTTTCTGGAGACGGCGTTGAAGCGGGGAGAGTTCCTCGTGGAGGTGCGAGTTCCCCGTCCTCCTGCCCACACTGGCAGTGCGTTTCAGAAGCTTGAGACCAACTCGGTCGACTGGGCAGTCCTGAGTGTCGCTACTTCGGTAACCCTCAAGAATGACAAGGTATCGAACGCGAGGATAGTATTTGGCGGTGGCGTCGTCGGAGCTGTTCCGATGAGGGCGACGGAGGCGGAGGAGGCGGTGGTCGAAGCGGCAGCCACGGAGGATGTGATCGGCCGTGCCGCCGAGGAGGCTAGCAGATCAACCGAGTTCGCAGATGATGAGAGGGCATCGGCTGATTACAGACGGCAGGTGGCAAGGGTGCTGGTAAGAGAGAGCCTGGCGAACTCGGTCGAACGGGCCAGGCGGGACAAGGGGTGATCTAGAATGAAGTATCAGACAATTAGGCTGAGGGTGAATGGGGAGGAGCGAGATGTTGCGGTGAAACCGTTCGAACGACTCAACGACGTTCTGAGGGCGACGCTGCTGCTCACAGGAACAAAGCGGGGATGCGACACCGGAGGTTGCGGAGCCTGCACGGTCATCGTGGGTGGAAGGCCCATCTACTCCTGCATGATGCCTGCCATCCAGGCTGAGGGAAAGGAGATAGTTACCATTGAGGGGATCGCGAGGGATGGGAAACTAGACCCGATCCAGGAAGCGATGATCAGGCACGGGGGAATCCAGTGTGGTTTCTGCACACCAGGAGTGATCATGTCGGCCAAAGCGCTCCTTGCCTCCAACCCCAGACCAACGGAGGCTGACATAAGGGAGGCGCTTGCTGGGAATCTCTGCAGGTGCACAGGATACGTGAAGATAATCGAAGCCGTAATGATGGCCGCCGAACAATCTGGGGGGAGGAAGGCGAGGTAGGGAGAATGGAAAAGGGTCTGAGCGTTGTGGGAAAGGACGTCCCGAAGATCGAGGCCGTGGGGAAGGCAACGGGAACACTTCGGTACACCAGCGACATCTTCTTCCCGAACATGCTGTATGCGAAGATACTTCGGAGCCCATACGCACACGCGCGTGTGAAGAGGATAGACACCTCTAAGGCGCAGAAGCTGCAGGGTGTGAAGTCAGTACTCACGTTCAAGGATGTACCCCAGGAGCCGTATGGCCTCGACGATCTGGGTGATCCTGCGAACGCGATAAGGGACAAGCATATCCTCGAGGAGACCGCACGCTACGTCGGCGACCGCATAGCGGTCGTGGCGGCCAATGATATTGAGACGTGCCAGAAGGCGCTGGAGATGATCGACGTTGAGTACGAGGAACTCCCCGCCGTCTTTGAAGTGGGAGAAGCGCTGAAGAGCGGGGCACCGAGGGTTCACGATTACTACGTGATGGGGGGACGGAGGATAGAGCCGAGGAACAACATAGCGACGGTAACGACCCATGTGGAGGGAGACGTCGAGAAGGGGTTCACGGACTCGGAGTACATCTTCGAGGGCGAATACCGGACGTCGAGTCCTCAGCAGGTTCCGCTCGAGCGGACGGTTGTGGTCTGCAGGCCTGAGGCCGATGGCCGCCTCTCGGTCTGGTCTACGAACCAGTCGATCCACGGCCTCCGCTATACTATCTGTAACCTCTTGGGGCTCCCCTTCAGCAAGGTCAGGGCGAACAGGATCTTCATTGGAGGGGCCTTCGGGAGCTATATCCACACGCGCTTCGACGAGCCCATGTGTGCACTCCTCGCGCTCAAGACACGTCTGCCGGTGAAGCTCCAACTCAGCAGGGCAGAGGTCTTCACCAGCGCTAGACGGTATCCCGCCATCCTGAAGGTCAAGATGGGGTTCAAGAGGGACGGCACCCTGGTCTCACAAAAGTACGATGTGACCTACGATATTGGTGGGTACGACGTGCTGGGGGCCTGGGTCGTCAGCGCAACGACTGGCTGGACCTACTCCATGTACAGGTCTCCGCACTTCAGCTATGAGGGGAGGGGGGTCTACACGAACACTCCCCCTCCTTGCGCATTCAGAGGCTTCGGGAATCCTCAAGCGAACTTCGCGATCGAGTCTGCCATGGACCAGGTGGCCGAGGAGCTTGGGGTTGACCCGATAGACCTCAGGCTGAAGAACTATAGACGGAAGGGGGATTTGGTGCTTGCGCAGGGGCCGAAGGTCAAGCACTACATCGAGAGCTGCGAGGTGGAGTACCTTCTCAGGAAGGGAGCGGAGATTATCGGCTGGGCTGGGAGAGATGGAGTGAAGAGTGCGGGAAAGATCAGGAGAGGGATTGGGATGGCGAGGGGGTGGCACGCCTCATCCTGTAGCGGTTTCGAGCCCTCGGGGATAGCCGATACTGGCGGAGCATTCATCAAGGTCAACGACGACTCGACTGTGAGCCTGGTGACTGCCCTGGCCGATGCGGGGCAGGGGGAGCTGACAGCGCTGGCGCAGATCGCTGCCGAGACGCTCGGCGTTGGAGTAGATGATGTGATAGTCTCGGACGCCGATACGGACAACGCGCCCTATGACGCGGTGACCCACGCTAGCAGGGGAATCTACGTGGGCGGGGGGGCCGTCAAGCTGGCCGCAGAGGATGCGAAGAAGAGCCTGCTGGACTGGGCGGGGAAGATTCTCGAGGCCTCGCCTGAGGACCTGGAGCTGAAGGACAGGCGGGTCTTCGTGAAGGGCGCGCCTTCAAAGTCGGTCAGCATCGCCCAGGTGGCGGCGAGCGCCAGGATAAACAACTGGGGAACCATCGTAGGCAAGTCCAGCTATGCGGCCTCTGGCTTTGCGCCACACTTCACGGTCAAGTTCATCGAGGTGGAGGTGAACACGGAGACCGGTCAGGTGAGGGTGGTCCGGGCGATTTGTGGGGCGGATGTAGGTCAGCCGATAAGCCCGATGGGGGTCGAGGGGCAACTTCACGGCGGGCTCGCACAGGGGATCGGTTTCGCTCTCATGGAGAACGTAAGCTTCGACGATTCGGGGAACACCACGAACACTGACTTTCTGAACTACAAGCTTCTCACCGCCATGGAGGTTCCAGAGAAGGTCGAGGTCTTCCTCGCACCGAGCTGGGAGAGGACAGGCCCGTTCGGAGCGAAGGGAATCGGGGAGTCGGCCCTCAACGATGTTGCCACGGCGGTGGTCAACGCCATAGCTCACGCCACGGGTGTCAGGTTCAAGGAGTTGCCAGTCACTGCAGAGAAAGTCCTGAAGGCTCTCAGAGAGAGGGCGTAGAGGGAACTCCACCCGCTCGGGTGCTGTCATCACATGGTCAAGTTGGTGGCGCCTGCCGTGAGAGAGAAGACGAGCTGGGTACCGAAGCTCGTCACTATCTTGACGGGATAATCGAGGCTTCCTTTACTCGGCACCGTTGGTCTCGAGATACTCGCTGCCTTTTTAACCCCTGGGCTGCCAAATTTGCTCGAGCCTACTTTTGGACATTGGCGTCTTCCTTCCGAACTACGGTCCCATGGCGACTCCTGATTTCATCGTCGATGTCGCACGGCAGGCTGAGGAATTGGGCTACAGTTACGCTGCCGTCTGCGACCACCTCTTCATGGACGCCAAGAACGCGAAGGTGATGAGCAACGTTGGGACCGTCGACGCCCGAACACCGAACGGCGACAGGCCAAACTGGTATGATGCTCTGACGACTCTCGCGTATGTAGCCGGCATTACAAAGAAGATTCGACTCATGACCAACATCTACGTCCTTGCGCTCCGGCATCCGTTGAGCGTCGCGCGTGAGGTCACCACCATTGATGTGCTATCCAAGGGACGTGTGGCCCTCGGAGTGGGCGTGGGCTGGTACAACGACGAGTTCGTCGCTGCAGGCGTTGCCTTCGATTCGAGGGGCGAGATCACGGATGAATCCATTCGAGTCATGAAGGAGGTCTGGACCAAGGAGAGGCCCAGCTTCAACGGGGAGTACACGAAATTCCGCAACATAGAGTTCTACCCAAAGACCGTGCAGAAGCCGCATCCACCGATCTACATCGGCGGGTACATTACCGACGGCCGACAGCACTTCGGGGTTTCAACAGGCAAGAGGCCTCCCGCCCTCGTGCGGGCGGCTAGGCTCGGAGACGGCTGGATCCCTTGCGGCGCCAACGTCGAGGAGGTTCGAAGGGGCGCAGTGATGCTTCACGACCTGACTCGCGAGGCAGGAGGGAATCCCAGGGAGAAGAAAATAATCTCGCATAACATGGTCTCCATCGGGAAGACGCTCGGCGAGGCGAAGCGGGTCGCAAAGACATCGATGGTGGAGCGTTTCGGGAGCGTGGAGGCAGGGGTGGAGAGGGCCATAGTTGGAACCCCAGACGACGCCATCAAGCGCTTCGAAGATTACGTCGAGGCGGGGGCGTCAGCATTCATTATCGGATTCTTTACGCCTACGCCCCGGGAAGTCCTGTCGAACATGAAGAGGTTCAGCAAGGAGATTCTTCCTTCGCTGTCCTAACCTCTCCCCAGTCACGCGCTGCCCTTTGTTATCTTCTAACGCCCCTTGAAGTTAGGGCTGTCTCTTCTCAAGAAACGAGGTTACCCCCAAAGAATGCTTAATTGGCCTTCACCGGGGTTCGAATCTGTGCTGCGAATTGAAGTCGTGCGGGAGCGAGAGCTGAAGGCAGGATATGTGACGGAGGGGACAGCTCGGGAGAAGGCATTCGAGTCCGAGAACTTCGTCGTTTCGCGGACGCGGGTTGCAGGAGGAGGAGTCTCGGTTTGGCACCATCATGGTGCCCGCCATCTATGCCTTCGTTGTGTCGGGTCGCCTTCGCCTGGAGTACGGCCCGGAGGGAAGAGTGGCCGTCGAGCTGAAATCGGGGAGACTTCTTTCATGTTCCACCTCGTCTCGTGCACCGCGACCTTAACCCGGACGAAAAGCAGGGAGTTGGTAGTCGTTAACATACTTGTAGGCAAGGGCGAGCCCGTGGTCAACCTACAGAGGCCTCAAGGCGAGATTTTGCGGAGGCAATAGACGCACAATAAGCAGGAATTCTCCACCTGTGGTCTTCCTTGGAGACTACCTTAAGCGCCTCGGCAGTGGTCCCGACAGTGACAGCGATGGAGGACTATCATCCCTTCAACGGACTACCTTAATACCATCACCCACCCGGACTGACCTAGCTCTCTCTTGGCACCGCAAAGATCCCAAGTCCGCGTTATCAACAAGCACTTGGTGGAATGGGTTGATGAAGTTGCCAGCAGGACAAGGCCTGACAGCGTGGTGTGGTGCGACGGCTCAGAACAAGAATACAGAATCTTCGTGGACCAGATGCTCAAGGAAGGAACGCTGATAGAGCTCGACCAGAAGAGATATCCGAATTGCTATCTTCACAGGAGTGATCCGGACGACGTCGCGAGAACTGAGGCTTCGACCTTCATCTGCACACCTGAAAGAGCGGATGCTGGCCCAAACAACAACTGGATGAACAATCGTGAAGCAGAAAACCTGCTCTGGCGAATCTTCGACGGGTGCATGGCGGGCCGAACGATGTACGTCGCACCATACCTATTGGGGCCGAGCAATTCGCCTTATTGCCAGGTCGGTGTGGAAATCACCGATTCGCTCTACGTCGTGATCAGTCTTCGGATAATGACCAGGATGGGTGCTATTGCCCTCGAGCGCCTGAAGGACCGTGACCAATTCGTCAGAGGGATACACTCTATCGGCACCATGAACCACTCGCTCAGGTATGTCTGCCACTTCCCAAACACCAAGCTCATAATGAGCATAAACTCCAACTATGGGGGAAACGCTCTCCTCTCCAAGAAATCCCATTCACTGAGGATTGCCAGCGTCGCGGCCAGGGAGGAAGGATGGCTGGCCGAGCATATGTTGATTGTCGGAATAGAGGACGGCTCCGGGCGGCTCACGTACCTAAGCGGCGCATTCCCCAGTGCCAGCGGCAAGACTAACCTCGCAATGCTCAAGCCCCCGCCGAGCCTTAACGACTTCAAAGTATGGCTCTTGGGGGATGACATAGCGTGGCTGCACCTGAGTGCCGACGGCAGGCTGTACGCTATCAACCCTGAAGTTGGATTCTTCTGCGTGGCGTCGAACTCGAGTGCGAAGACCAATCCGAACCTCATGGAGGCAATCCGTAAGAATACGATATTCACAAACGTCGGACTGACCGCCGAGCGAACCCCCTGGTGGGACGCACAACCTCCCGCCGCTTCGGTATTGGACTGGCGAGGTAGAACGTGGCATCCTGGCGGAGCTACTGCCGCTCATCCAAATTCGAGGTTCACGATTCCCATCCGTCGGTACCCTATGCTTTCTCCCAAGTCGGATGACCCGCATGGAGTTCCGGTATCAGCCATCCTCTTCGGCGGAAGAAGGTCGGAGTTGGTCCCCCTGGTCTATGAAGCGTCCAGCTGGGAACACGGTGTGCTGGTGGGCGCGATGATGAAGGTCGAGACCACCGCGGCGGCCGACGGAACGGTTGGTCGGCTGAGGGAGGACCCGATGGCAATGATGCCTTTTTGTGGCTATGACATGGGCGCCTATTTCCAACACTGGCTGGACTTCTCGCGGAAGAGCAAGAACCTCCCCAGGATATTTCATGTGAACTGGTTCAGGAGGGGTAAGGACGGCAGATTCGTCTGGCCCGGTTATGGCGAGAATCTCAGGGTGTTGAAATGGATTGTCGGTAGGGTTAATGGTGAGGCGGAAGCGGTCGAAACGCCCATCGGCAACCTTCCTGCACCGGGCTCGCTCGACCTGAAGGGCCTTGACCTTCCGAAGGGCGCGATTGAAGAATTGCTATACGTAGACCGAGAGGGGTGGCTAAAAGAAGTCAGCTCTTTTGAGAAATTCTTCAAGACTTTCGGGGATAGATTTCCTAAAGCGCTCTGGCAAGAGTATTGGAACCTGATCGCCAGGCTGCAAAGTTAGTCTCCAGATCTGTTCGCGAGGGGGTTGGCCTGTAATTCCTATTCGTTTAAAGTGCAGACACCTGGTGAGCCTTTGCGGGCTTGGAATTCCTAGCACTCGATGAAACAATCGCGAAGTCTTCGGGCACAAGAAAGGATGCCCTCTTAGCGGCGAGGGGGGCGATAACATCCGCTGACCCAGGGCGGATGGTAAGACGAGCGCTCACGCTCGAAGGGGAGGAATTGCTGACTCCTGATAGTCAATTCGACCTCGCGAAGTACGGCAGAATCATTGTCGTGGGCTGGGGAAAGGCCTCAGCTCTCATGGCCGAGGAATTGGAGCACATCTTGGGGGAACGGATTAGCACAGGACTCGTCGTGGTACCCGAGTTCCAAAAAAACCTTCCAATTCTTAGTAGAATCAAGTTCGAGACCTCGACGCATCCCCTACCTACAGAGAAGGGCGTGAGGGCTGCGAGGATGATTCTTGATAAGATTGAAGGGCTCGGAAAGGGCGACTTGATTATCTGCCTAGTTTCTGGAGGAGGGTCTGCACTCATTCCACTACCGGTCGATGGAGTGAGCCTGGACGACCTCAGACAGACTACCGAGTTGTTGCTCCGCTCAGGCGCAGATATCAAGGAGATAAACTGCGTCAGGAAACACCTTTCGCAGATTTTGGGCGGGAGGCTCATCGAGAAGACGGCTGGAACCGACGTGCTCTCGCTAGTGGTCTCGGATGTGGTGGGTGACGACTTGGGAGCAGTATCCTCAGGACCCACCGTGCCAGACCCCACGACATTTGCTATGGCCAAGAATGTATTGGAGAGGTATGAAATAATGGCGGCCTTATCTGCATCAATTCGCAGAAGCATCCTCTTGGGTGTCCAGGGGAAGGTGAGTGAAACTCCTAAGCCAGGGAATGCAATATTCGGTAGGACCCACAACTTGCTGATCGGATCAAACAGAGATGCCTGCGCCGGTGCGAAGACCTGCTTGGAGAACCGGGGTTACAATGTGCCGATTGTCTTAGAATCCGTCACTGGAGAGGCTAGGGGTTTTGGCGAGAAGCTTGCGGATCTCGCACGAGCAAACTCAGCAGGGGGACGATGGGCTGCGCTGGCGGGGGGCGAAACAACTGTGACGGTGAAAGGACCGGGCAAAGGGGGCAGGAATGGAGAGGTTGCGCTCTCGGCAGCCATAGCGCTCGGTGGATCCGGAGGTGGGACTGTCCTTTCATTCGGAACTGATGGCTTGGATGGTACATCCTACGCTGCCGGGGCAATTGCAGACTCCAAAACCCTTGACAGGGCAAGGCAAATGAGATTGGATCCGAGAAAGTGTCTGGAAGAAAACGATTCGCAGACCTTCTTCGAGCGATTGGGAGACTTGGTGGTCACTGGTCCGACCGGTACGAATGTCAACGACGTCATGATGATCCTCGTGAAGCGTGACTAGGGTTTCTTTACCGCATCCTCATGGTGCTGTGGATTGTGATATCGATTCCAGCCTACGTCCAGGGGTGCGCCGGTCACGGGCGGCAAGGCGAACCTTGAGTCTGCGATGAAAGCTACCCTTTTATGCCTGAGCACTTAGTTCGGAAAGGATGAGCAGAACCGACTTCAACGCACACACGATCGCCGAGTTCCGCAGCAACCACGGAAAGGTCGGCGGCTACTTCAAGGGGGCTCCGCTGCTGCTGCTCCATACCATCGGAGCGCGCACCGGCAAACCTCGCATCAACCCGGTGATGTACCTCCGAGACGGTAAACGTTACCTGGTGTTCGCGTCAAAGGGGGGTGCCGATACCAACCCGGACTGGTACTACAACCTCAAAGCCCACCCCGACATTCAGATCGAGGTCGGGGATGAGACAATCGACGTGCACGCCGACGAAGTCCTCGGCGCCGAACGCAACAACCTCTTCAAACGCCAGGCCACCCTCTACCCCGCGTTCGCCGGGTACCAACGCCAGACCAAGAGGACCATCCCCGTCATCGCTCTCACCGAGAGGAGCGGTAACCCCAAGACGCATTTGCCCGGGACAGGCCGAAGATTATCTCAGACCGTCGCTCCTCGGTGACTCGAGAAAAGCGGGACGTGGACCTACCTCCCCAAGCTCCGGGTCTCCATAAGACTCTGTTAGATCGGGGCATATTTTTCCGTCTCCGTCAAGTGTACTTGCATGTGTCAGGGGCTTGCATTGAAGTATCGAAATGTGCCTAACATGGGTTCCCTCCGGTCCATCAAAGAGATGACAGAGAACGGGTACGAGAGGCGTTCTCGAACGTTCTTCATTCGCCCCTTAGGTAGGTTCGAATCCGGCCCTGGAGCTCTTCCTCGAAGTTAAATCTCGGCCCAAGGGGAGGCACAAAAGGAGAGAAGCTTCGTGACAGGGGTCGGGGCAGAAGTGGCCTCTGATCGGAGGAGGCTCATGAGGAAGCACTGGAAAGCAGTTGGAATCCTCGTCCTGGCATCCGCACTGGCGCTTGCGGGCGCAGTCTACGTATTCTTGTGGTTCGTGAAGAACGCCCAATCAACAGGGTTGGTGCCCGGGACACTGGGTCTCTGGACGATGGCGAACCTGGTGATCTTCATTTTGAATGCGATCTTCTGGGAGCTTCTCTTGGTCGGAATCCCCGTGGTCGTAGGTGTAGCGGCAGGCTGGCTATGGTTGAGAAGGCTGCCCGACGAGGAAAGGAGAGGATATCGCTCCTTTCGCAGACGGTCGCGCGCGACAGGCGGCAGCGGCGGATTATCGTTGCTGTTCTTCATTGCATTCTGCATCAAGGTCTACCTCGATGGTAACTGGAACGTCCCTATCGCAACTTGGACTCTGGATTACGTCGTGGGATCAATGGTTCTCATCCTAGAATGGGTTCTGATCATCTTCGGAATCCCCATAGCGATAGGACTAATCTGGTGGATTCGCCACGAAACGAAGAAAGGCACCTCTGTAACAGCTTCCTGAATTGTCAAGCGGCAGTAGCTGAGGAGAAGCTCCATTCTTGACTCGATAGTCGCAGTGAGACAGGGCAGCGCGCGCACCCTGGCGGGCCTTGTCAGTCCACGTAGATGCCCGAACCTGAGGAACTCGGGAAGTCCCGACGACCACAGCCTTAAGCAACAGATTAGGAACAAGATTGAAAAGGCCCCGGTGAATTGGTGTACCACGCCAGGAAGAAGATTGGGGCCGAGAAGCCATCGAAGAGCGTTGACGCCTACATTTCAGCGGCTCCAGAAGGAGTCCGACCGAAGCTCAAGGAGGTCCGGGCAGCTATCAGGGAAGTCGCTCCGATGGCAGCCGAAAGCATAAGCTACGGAATGCCCTACTACAGCTACAGAGGGCGGCTGGACTGGTTCGGTCTTCATAGAACGCACATCGGGCTCTATTTGCGCCCTCCAGTCATAGAGGAACAAAGGCGCGAACTGGCGGGTTACGAAGTCACCAAATCAGCGGTCCACCTTTCTCTAGACAAGAAGATACCCGTAACACTCATCAAGAAATTGGTCAGGGCTCGGATGAAAATGAACGAAGCTGAAAGATAGGCCCTATCACCAGGACAGATTCGGCGAAAATCAGGTTCTACGTTGAGGTCTCGAAATGTGAACGCGGCCATGTCGGGCTGCGGATTTCCAAGAGGCGAGAAAATCCACCATCCGCACTCGAGAGCGGTTGGCGCAGAATCGCTGAGGATGAAGCCATGAGTGCGCGTGAAATTGGTGGCGGATGTATTTAGCGGCGCTGCTTCTTCGGTTTGCTCCGGCCGCCCAAGTCTTCTTCCATCGCCCTGGCGAGGTTCCGCCATGACTGCGAATCCTCCTTAACGTACTTCCTGGCCAGTGCCGCTAGCTTTAGAGCGGGTGGCTTCTTCCCAGGAATCACTTGGGAGCCCGTGAATTCGAGCCGCGAACCTTCCGCCTCGGGTATTATCCGGTAAAGAAACTGTGAGAACCTACCTTCAGTGCTGATCCGGGTGTTCGTCCACGAGTGAGTCTCGGGATACAGCCTGACAAGCTTCCTCCTGACGACCTTGCCCTTGTCAGTGAAGTAGGTGTCGGTGAGGACCAGCGTGTCTTCATTTATCTGCCGAACAGCTCGGCTTCCCCTATCCCCGGCCAATCCTATGTCGCCTGAATCATAGTCAGTGCACCACTTGTAGGCATCTCCTGCGGGAAAGTCGAAGTGCTGACTGAACCTGAAGTGGACCGAGTAGGAGTTCATTGGCATCAAAGTCTCGCCGGCCCCATATAAGAATCGGATACCTGTTTGAGAAGGCTCGATGGGCTCGCCTGACCGAAGGGAGCGGGCTCAGTTTCCTACGTTTATGCGTCTGCGCTCGATGACTATAACCCTTCCTTCCTTCCTTCCTTCCTTGCTTGCTTGCTTGCCCATCCGACTCTGTCGGAGAGATATCACGCTGCCTCGACATACTTCCCTGGATTCATGATTCCTTTGGGGTCAAAAATCCGCTTGATTTCCTTCATTAACCTCAGCGCCTCCTTCCCTTCGTGCAATTCTAGCTGCTCCCTGAAGAGTTTGATTTTCTGCGTGCCTATCCCGTGTTCACCGCTGACAGAGCCATCCATTCTTATCGCATCCCGGCAAATTTCCTCAAATGCCTTTGAGGCTGACTCCTTGCTAGTCGCGCTGTCACTATCGTACAGTATGATCGGGTGGATATTTCCATCACCTGCGTGTCCCATTACGGGTATGCGCAACTTATGCCGGATGGCGACCTGCCTCAGGCGAGTCAGAAATTCCTCCAGTCTGTCAAGCGGGACTGTGACATCTTCTACTTGGGACGCGGGCGCCAGACTCTTCACCGCGAGTAGTGCCATCGCCCGGATTTGGTAGAGGTTATCGGCCTCTTCCTCGTCTTTTGCTATTCTGATTTCTTTGGCTCCGCAAGCTTTGAAAATCGCTACGGCCTCGTTCAAATCAGGCTCATCTATGTCGACAATGAGCGTGGCTTCTGATTCCTCCAGATTATGTCCAAGTTTTGCATTGATTGCCTGTGCATGCTGTCTATCCAGGAATTCCAACAAACCGGGGACGATTGCCGACCTCCTGAGCATCGTTATTACCTTCCCCACCGAATCCCACGATTCAAGAGCGAGCAAAAGACGTCGCGGAGTAGTCGCAGGAAGTGGAATTATTCTTAGGTGCGCTTCTGTAATAATCCCAAGTGTCCCTTCGCTCCCGACCAGAAGGTGAAGGAGATCGTATCCCGCCCTGTTCTTTGGTAGTGGCTCGCCAAATCTCGCCACCTCCCCGTTTGCGAGAACTACCCGTGCTGAAATTACCCAGTCCTTCATGGTACCGTACTTCACGCACCTCAGACCGCCAGATCCCTCAGCGATTGCTCCACCCACGGTGCAGATGTAACTGCTTGCCGGGTCAGGAGGAAAGAAGAAACCGTGTCTTCTGAGTTCGATATTCAGGTCATCAAGTGAAATGCCTGGTTGAACCTGGACATACCAATTGATCGCGTCAACTTTGATGACGCGGTTCATTCGTCGCATGTCGAGTACAATCCCTCCTTCGAGGACAGCGGCCCCCGTCAGACTCGAACCCGCACCCCTTGCCACGATTGGTGATTTCGTCCTGTCTGCGAGCCTAACCACTCGGATGACTTCGCTTTCGGAAGCAGGTTTGACAATCGAGGATGGGTAACCTTCGTATTCTGCCATGTCCTTGCTATACTCCATTCGCGAAGTAGGATCTGTAAGGACGTTGTCTTCACCGACGATTCGCTTCAATTCGGCGGCGAGATTCCTTTCACTCACGCGATGTTGATCAATTCTAGGCTAAAAATTCGTTTCGACGGCTTTGACGCCTGCGAGCAATTGCATCAACAACTTTCTTGCCTTGTGATTTGTAACTGAAGACGATTAGAATCCCTTACCTAGGGGATGGCTCGCAGGATATTTTTCCTGACGCGAATTAGGAAGCCCACCTTTTTGCGTTTTTCTTGATGACTCTGAGGGCATTCTGGTACGCAATCTTCTCTAAATCTGCTTCCCCAAGACCCCTCGCTGCGAGCTCACTCCACAGGTTCGGAATCTTGGTTATGTTTTCCAGGCCCTCCGGCGCTTTCGTGTTCAACAAGCCAAAATAGTCTGTACCAATCGCGACAATCTCTGCTCCGAAGCTTTTGTACACGTACATGATGTGGTCAGCGAGCCCCTTCAAGGAGGGCTTCGACGAAATCGTTGGAGGGATGAAAGTGAATCCCACGACTCCCTTCGCGCGTTTTACTGCTTCCAGCTCGTTATCGTCAAGATTCCTGGGGTGCTTTTGAACACCCATGGCATTGGCATGGCTGACTATGAAGGGGAGTTTTGAAACTTCAGAAGTCTCCAACAGCGCCTTCTTGCTCCCGTGGGAGAGGTCGACTATCACGCCTAGATCATTGCAGAGTTCCACCAGCCTCTCTCCGTCCCCCGTCAGACCGTAGTCCTTCTTCGACATGCAGGTGGCTGAGTACTTGGTATCAAAGTTCCAGGTTAACTGGAGGGAACGAAGCCCAAGCCTGAAGAACAGCTCCAGGTCCTCAACATCGTCAAGAGCTTCGGCACCTTCGAGAGCAAGGAGGAACCCGATCTTAGATTCGTACGGGAGTCTCGAAACGTCGTCCGCGGTTAAGACATTCTTCAATTCTTTCTTGAATCGCGAAAACAGGTTGATGTAGGTCTTGAGGTGCTCTAGCGCGACGAGCGTCGCTCCTCTGATTCGCAGTGCTGTTCGATGGCCGTACCCGGCGGAGAGCTGCTCGGTTCGGTACTTATCGAGCGTAGGAAAGAGGGGCGCGATCGAGGAAAATACGAGTTTGACGTTGGCTTTCTTGAATTTTACCAGGTCACCGTGGCTCCCGGGAATGTCCCGTGAAAAATCTTCTACCTCAAATTCCAAACCGTATCCCCCCATGACGTAGTACAACGAGATGTCTTCGTGCAGGTCAAAGAAAGGAGGAAGCACGCAGTCGACAGGCGCAAGGACCGTAAAAATCTTTGGAGGCGAACCGCGAATGTCCCGAAAAAGGTCGAATACGATCTGTCGCTCAACGAAAGCTTTGTCGAAAGAAGCACCCCGATGCGAGATCCGTCGAAGTGTACGATTTTCGTTGCTTCCGCACGAAAAACAGGCTGTCCGACCGAAAAAAAGGTCCATCACCAAGGCTTAAATAATCAAGACGAACCTTTGAGGCCACCAAAGTTGAAGAAAAAAGAAAATTCTTCCAACGATGGTCCCGAGAAGTTAGTGGAAGACGAGAAGACAGTTTCCTTCTTCGACAAGAAAGTCACAAGGCGCGAAGCGCTGAGCACTGCGGGCAAGGCGGCGATTGTCGTCGGAGCTGCAGTTGTAGTTGGAGGGGGCGCCTACGCGGCCTACAACGTCCTGCAGCCAGCGAAGCCAAAAGTAACCAGCCTAGGCTTCACGGCCTGGGACTACGCCGTTTCCACTGTTCAGGGCAACATAGACAAATTCCAGACTCTGAATCCGAATATCAAGGTGACGATGACCAACTTCGCCTACTCGGACTATCAGTCCTCGATGGCACAGAGGTTCACAGCTGGAACTCCCACCCACGTAACCTACGACGGTGAAGACTGGCTCGCTCAGTGGGCATCTTCCGGATGGGTTGTGCCACTTCAAGACTACTGGGATCGCTTCCAAACGAAAAAGAAGTTCAGCGATTATGTGAGCGACATGGTCCCGTTCGCCAGAGACTCGATGACTTACAAGGGCAAGATCTATGGTTTGCCGTACTATTCGGACACATTCAACCTCATGTACAACAACAAGATATTCGCTGATAATGGAATCGAAGTGCCTAAGGATTGGACTGATGTCACCAACGCGGCTCTGAAGCTGAAGACTGGTGGGATGAAATTCCCATACCTGCAATCCTTCCAGGGACTCAGCCCGTTTGATTTCTATCAGTTCTTCTCAGGCGCGATGGGAAGAGGCGCAACACTCCTGGACGCAAGCGGAAATCCGAATTTCAATCCTTCGGCTGGCGACCCGTTCTTTGACCAGCTGAAGTGGCTTGTTGACGGCGTCAACAAGGATCAAATAATCAATACAGACTACACCGCAGTCATCGAGTCTGACGTCGTCACGAAGATGGGGGCCGGAGAGGGTGCCATGACGCTCCTCGCGAAATACAACCTGGCAGCCATGAACGCATCGGGCACATCACCACGTGCAGGGCAGTTCTCCCTGGGGTTGATGCCGGGAAAGACGAACGTCGCCTACGGGTTTGCAAAGATGTACAACATGACCAAGATAGCGGCGAACGCAGGGGATGACACCATTCAGGACTGCATAACATACATCGAGTATTTCGGCGCGAACGACAGTCCGGTGCTGAAGCGCTGGGCGGTCGAAAATGGTCTGGGGTTCGGCTATGTCTCGCCCTTCAACGACGCCGACATCTCTGCTTCAATAGACAAGCAGTATGGACAAAATGCTGTGGCTACGGTGAAACAGCAGTTCTCGATCGCTAAGGGGTTGGCACACCCAGTATGGTTCGGCCAATGGTTGGACTTCGCGAATAAGGAGGCAATACTCCCGGCACTGAGGCAGGACATAACGGTGGAGGTCGCGGTAGACAAGATGTCGAAGAAGGCTACCGCCCTGAACCAGGCCTAAGTCTGATCTTGGGACCGTACGAATCAGGGCCCGGGTGAGGTCGCGTCGACCAAAGCCCAGAAGAAAAAGAGGCCCGATCTTACTGGGTACTATATGATACTCCCCGCCACCTTTCTAGTGGGCCTCTTCACAATCTACCCCTTTGCTCAGGCTATCTATCTCAGTTTCGTGAAGTACATCACCTACAAGCCTGATGAGATAGGGGTCTTCGTCGGTCTCGGTAATTTCATTGGGGCGACACAAGAGAGCTTTTTCGCCGAGTCGGTTCTAAACACACTGTGGTTTACGGGGATTTCGGTCTTAGTGATAACACTGGCTGGCCTCGGTGTCGCGATGGTTCTGAGTCAGAAGTTCAAGGGGGCAAGCCTTGTGACGAGCATAATGCTGGTTTCCTGGGCTATCCCCCCAGCCACCGCCGGCCTGATGTGGCGCCACATGCTGCAGTCCACCGGTTGGATTAACAAGATCCTCGTTGACTTGGGAGTCTGGCAGGCGCCAGTCTATTTCCTCTCAATGCCGAAAGTGGTACAGATACTCTTTGCTGTCGTCGCTCAGTTGTGGCAACAATTGCCGTTCGCGACTCTGTTACTCTTAGCCACAATGCAACTTGTTCCGAAGAGCGTACTCGATTCGGCCGCCATGGATGGTGCAGGCGGTTTTTCAAAATTCAAGGATGTCATCCTTCCGTTCATCAGACCGGCGGTACTCGTGGTAGCAGCGTTTGAGGCTTTCCTCGCCCTGACAAATTACGATCTCGTATTCACCTTTGCGGGAGGACAGTTTGGCCTGATTTCTTACTACGCCTTCGCTGAGCTATTCAATTACAATAATTTCGGGTACGGAGCGGCTATGTCGGTGATACTCGCGGGGATGTCCTTGCTAGTGATTTTCATTATACTCAGGATCGTACCTCCAGAAAAACTCTACAGATACTCCTTCACAGGTGAGTGAGTGAGTGGGAATGGAAGGGAGGACACTTGTCTGTTATGCCGTTTCTGTCTTGGTTTTGGTGTTCATACTATTCCCGATTCTTCTGATGGTAGTTGGAGGATTCATGCCAGAGACCGAGCTTAGGTCTAACCCTGGGGAGAGGTTGTGGTTCGTTCACGGACCTACAACAGCGTACTACCAGTACATCCTCCTTTCACCTTTCGGATTCGGGTTTCCCAGCAACGATCCATATGTTACGGAGGCCGGTTTTCCGTTTCTTTCCATTCTGAACGTTCAGTACTTCTTGCCGTCTCTTCTTAACAGCGTAGTAGTCGCCGCAGCGGTAGCGGTACTCAACCTCCTGCTAGCATCACTCGCAGCATTTGCATTTACGAGGACTAATTTCAGGGGAAGAACCGGACTCTTCATATTTGTTCTAGTCAGCAGACTGTTGCCGCCGGTGGTCCTGGCAATACCGTACTTCATCCTCATTCAGTCACTCGGCCTTCTGAACAATCTGGGCGCTGTTATACTGATCGATACTGTCCTTACTCTTCCGTTCTCGATCTGGTACCTCGTCCTGTACCTCCGCACGATCCCGGTCGAGATGGAGGAAGCCTCCCTCGTCGACGGGGCGTCTCTGATGCAGACCTTCAGGCACATAACGCTTCGGATCTCCGGGTCGGGATTGTTGGCAATCACTCTGTTCTCGTTCCTCTTGTCGTACAACGAGTTTCTCTTTGCCCGCTTTCTGCTTGGAAGACCAGAATTTACGACGGTGCCCGTCTATGTCGGGAGTCTTGCAACGTCTCTGGTTGTATACTGGGCAATAATCCATGCCGTCTTGGCATTGACGATTCTACCGATGGCTGTTCTGGTCCTCCTTTTCAAGAAGTACATCAACATAACAGAGCTCGCGGGTGCAATCAAAAGGTAATAATGAGATTTTCGTTCGCAGCAGGGGAGCACAAGTTCAAGTGCGTGCAGTGTGGAAATTGCTGCTACCCCGGTGGCCTCTCTCTGACGCCCGCGGAAAGGAAAGAGATGTCTGGTTATCCGGAGGCGGTCGGAAAGCTGAGCGAGAACCTCAACCCCCCCTTCAGTCACATCCTCGTCTGCGAGGGAAGATGCCCGTTCCTGAATGACGACATGCTGTGCAACATCTACGACAGTAGGCCGGGTGTCTGTGTCTCCTTCCCACTAACCTTTACCTATTCTCCGCAGGGGGAACTCTGTGTGAATTTCATACGTTGTCCTGGGACGGACGTAGAGGATGGAGAGGCGGTTGACGAGAAGTTCGTCGAAAAGACGATGGTGGAGGTGGAGAAGAGGAATCCAGGTTATTTCGAGGAACTGAAAAAGCAAAGGGTTCAGGAACATCAACTCCTTTCTCCGTTCTATTCTCAGGCCGAGTTAACGGATTTCGACTCCAAACAGCGCTTCAAGGAAAGATTGGCACAACTGATGATCCTAACTGCTGTGGATGGGAGGAAGTTTAGGTCGAGCTGTCACGCATTCTTGAACTTGGCACGCCAGGGGATCGAGTCAGAAATCAGAGCCTTAGGGTTTGGTAGAGGGAATCGAAAGACAGTGCTCTTCGAGGAGGACATAGCACGAATCGAAGGCAGAGTCGAGAGGGAGATTGAGAATAATTACGAGGCCCTAAGCAAGGAGTACGAAATTCTCATAGACCAGAGGGAGAGGGAAGCACTGAGAACGGGCTCCTGCGAAATATACTGGGAGGGCGAGGTAAGGAAGGTGAAACTTGAGGAGCAACTAGAAACTCGGAGTCTCACAGGCAAAAAAGTCGTGGTGAAAGCGTCGTCCGTCTATTTGAAGAGAGAGTTTTCAACATCTGCCTTCAAGACTCTCGTAGAGCACTTGGCCGAGGCGTTGGTACGCGTGGACCTCGGTGGGTTTCCTATGAGCACTCCGACCAGCGTCCTACTACAAGTCCTGGGGGATTATGTCAACAACCTGGAGATCGCCTGCTACATCTATTCGCAGGAAGGCAAGATCGTCCCGAATGATGTAGCAACCAGTGTGGTCAATGATTACGATACGTTTTTCGTCTTGGGAGGCATTCACGCCGAAGGGACCGGTGCGGGGCTGCCTCAGCTCAGATGAAAAAGCATCCGCGGATCCACCCCCCCTCCGAAGGGATGGGGTGCAATCTAGACTAAAGCTTTTTCCGTCTTCACATCAAATAAGTGTAATTGAGATTGGTCAAAACCAACCCAGACCTTCGCTCCCGCTCTCGGTTCACTCGCGTTGGAAGCTACGCACTTCAGAAGGCTTTGGTTCGCTTTCAGATCCAGCATGACATTGGCCCCAAGGTGTTCCACTAGATACAGGTCTGCCTGAAAGACGGATTCGTCGGATCTTGCTTCAGAGATCGCGAGGTCCTCCGCCCTTAGGCCTACGAGTACCTCTTTTTCATTTAGGTTCTTCACGTTTTCCGCCAGACCTTCCGACAGCTCAAAGTTGAAGCAATCTGAGCTGACCCGGATCAACTCCCTATCCACGGTCAATCTGGCCCTAATCAGGTTCATCGGCGGATTTCCAATGAATCCGGCTACGAATACCGTGTTTGGTCTACCATAGATCTCGGTTGGCGGAGCATACTGCAAGAGCTTCCCGTTGTTCATGACAGCAACTCTGTCGGCAAGTGCCATCGCTTCTGCCTGGTCATGTGTTACGTAGACGGTGGTCACTCTGAGCTCTCGCTGAAGTCTCTTTAGTTCAGCCCTCGTGAACAACCTCAGCTTAGCGTCAAGATTGCTCAGGGGCTCGTCAAGAAGGAAGACCTTGGGTCTCCTGACGATAGCCCGTCCAAGAGCTACCCTCTGCTGCTCGCCTCCGCTCAATTGCCTGGGCTTTCTTCCTAAGAGGTGAGAAATCCCAAGCAGTTCACCTATCTCTTTCACTCTTCTTTCAATCTCATCCTTCGCAGTCTTTTTCATCTTGAGGGGATACGCTATGTTCTCGGCTACCGTCATATGCGGGTAGAGGGCGTAGTTCTGGAAGACCATCGCGATGTCTCTCTCCCTTGGCGGGAGACCGCTCACACTGTCGTTGTCTATCATGATCTCCCCCTCATCCGGAACCTCCAATCCCGCGACACAACGCAGAGTCGTCGTTTTGCCGCAGCCAGAGGGACCAAGGATGACGACAAACTCGCCGCTTGAAACGTCGAGGGAGAGACCATCGACGGCGGCCGCCCCGTCGAATTTCTTGACGAGGTTGACCAGGCGTAGCTCACTCATTTTGTTCGCTTACGTCGGATTTGGTCTTAAAAATTTTTGCAATGTCCAGTCGGCGACGGGGCCGCTACCTACTTTGACGGTCGTTGGATAAGATTCTTCTTCTCAATCCCAGCGGCGGCTGTCCACAGATTGCCTATGATTATCCTTCCCGTCTGACCGCAAAACGTGAACGCCTCATACCTACTCATGCGATATCTCTCCTCGATCCAGAGCGAAAGCTGAAGATAGGCTTCCACGATCGCTTCCTTCAGTGTCCGACCCGCGCTGGCCGCACAGACGGAGATGATCTCTTCCTCTGTCTCAACCCGAGGCCAATTTATCTTAGCCCCCTTGTTCAGGTCGATCTTGACTTCGACCGTCGCGGACATCTCCATGCCAGTTCCTGTTATCTCACCGTCTGACTGCGCTGCGTGCGGATCACCCAAATAGAGAAGCGCGCCCCGATGATAGACTGGTAAGGAAACCTTGCTCTCGGGCCCGATTTCGCGCAAGTCCATGTTTCCTCCATGCGGACCCGGCGGAGCGGTCGAAGACGTCGACTCGAATTCCGGATGGGGTGCCACTCCGATAACGCCCAGCATGGGTCTAAAGGGAATTCTCAAGCCGTTTGTCAGGCTGATCTCTTTTCCTTCGACCCTGCCCACGACAACTCTCCCTCGCAGTGACCCAGAGGAGAACTTGACGATCGAGGTTCCGGCAACGTACTGCTCGTTGAAGTCGGAAAAATAGGCCGCGGCTACCCCCTCAAGTGAATCTATTCTGGCGATGCTCACCGAGATGGAATCCCCCGCTTCGGCGCCGTCCACATAAACAGGTCCAACGACGGGGTTCCCAAACGGTATCTTCGTTTTGTCCCGTACGTCCGTCTCCCTTCTTACCTGCCCGGAAGACGCGTCCTGAATTTCCGCTGTCAATGATTCCCCGGGTTTGACGCGGATCACCGGTTCTAAGATGGGGTCGAGGCGATACCTCAATCCAATCCCCTTGTAGGAGATTCTATTGGGCATGGGCGGCTCTCGCCACGTACCATATTTAACACTGCCATGCGTAGAGTTAGTCTTAAATGAAGTCGAGGACCTTTTATCCAGGTTTGACTAAGAAGCCCGAGGAAAAAGATCGCAAGATACTAAGGCGTATTGAGGAGAACGCAGGCGATGAATTCGCTTTTCTCCGAGACCTGATCAAGGTTCCCAGTCTTCCCGGAACGAGAGCCGAGGGTCAAGCGCAGAGGGTCGTACGGAACAAACTTCAACAGATAGCCGGTGTCGCGATAGATGAATGGGAACCCGACCTCCGCGCGATAAACAGGTACAGGTATCATCCGATCAGGGAGCGAACTGACGGATGGAACTATGACGGAAGACCTGTAGTTGTTGGTATGATGGATGGCTCGAGTGAGCGCTCCCTAATACTGAATGCCCATATCGACGTCGTCAGCCCTGAGCCACTCTCCGCGTGGACTACGAGTCCGTGGGATGCGGGCACCAGTGGCGGGAAGATGTTCGGAAGAGGAGCAAACGACACCAAGGGCGGATTGGCATCCATAATTTACGCAGTGAAGAGCCTCGTGGAGTGTGGCCTCAGACCCAAAGGGAGAGTGATAATCGAAAGCGTTCCAGAAGAGGAGTTTGGAGGAGGCGGCACTATCGCAACCCTTCTTAAGGGCTATACGGCTTCCGCTGCACTCGTCGCAGAGCCGTCGGGTGTGGGGAACCTGTGCCTGGGTTCGGGCGGCTCAAGATTCTTCAAGATTCGGTTACTTGGACGGTCCGAGGCCCCACAAGCCTATCGCAGAGGGGTCGACGCGATTGAAATGGGTTACAGAATATACGCGGCACTTGTTAAGTTCAATTTGGGGAGGGAGAGGAGGCTGCGTGGCAAGCACCCATCTTTTGAACGGAAGGGCGAAGGAGTCATGTTCGGTGACGGAAGGCCCACCAATCTGGTCGTCGGGAGGTTTAGTGCCGGAGATTTTCCTGCAAAGGTCCCAGGCTGGGCAACGATGGAAGGAAGAATAGGTTTTCCTGTTGGAGAGAGTGGTGATGAAATTCGCAAGGATCTAGCTGATGCTGTCCTGGAGGCAGCGGCGGAGCTCCCATGGCTCTCCGCCCACCCGCCCACCGTAGACTGGTTCAACGCCCAGAGGGAGCCTTACGAGCTGTCACCGAGTGAGCCATTTATCCAAACAGTTCGTTCCTGCATACACAGGACGCTTGGACGGCCACCCACAACATTCTCCACGCCATCATCCTCCGACGCCGTTTTCTTCGCGAATAGAGTCGGGAAATTCGGAGGAGTTCCGGTCGCAGTGTACGGTCCTGGCGGAGGCAACGCTCATGGGCCAGATGAATTCGTCTACTTGAGCGAGATAATCCAAACGACAGGGGCCATCGCCCTCACGCTAAAAGACTGGTGTGGGTTCAACTGATTCTATTCGTGAAACGAGGGTTACGTGGTGTCATCGACCTCGCTCTGAACTATATGGTGAACAGGCACGAGGCGAACAGGTTCATCTCACAGATTCTGATGCTCCACACCCGCGCAGGCAGTGGTGCAACTGAATGATTAGAAGAATGCCAGCTCTGGAAATCCGCTGGGGCTCGTTCGCTAGCCACGTTTTTGAGCCGCAGGTAATTCCTTTGATCATTCCCTTCTTCGAAAGGGATCTCATCTTCGCGTCTTCGGATCGAGATAT
>WNEQ01000055.1_pt1 | contig 48960 bp, 48 predicted proteins | sample 5399971 | NCBI WGS metagenome assembly WNEQ01 (sample SAMN13153330, study PRJNA577476) | soil metagenome | isolation source: 20 cm grassland meadow soil 2 days after 1st rain plot 5 | place: USA:California | collected 2015-09-18
GAACATTGCAGTCCAGACCGGGGGCCCGGGTGTCATCATCACGACGACCGCCACCATGCTCGCCGTGGCACCCACCACTCTTACGGGACCGGTTCTGGCAGGAAGAGACAGCTTTGCCGTGACGGTAATGCCTACGCTTCCTGACATGACAACGCGAACCCCGGCAACCATCGCGACACGAATCCTAGGTACGTGAACCGAACGTTAGGGCTGACCCTCCCCTCTTTTTTTTGGGAATTTCTCTTCTACAGCTCGAGCGTTGTTTCACGCCAAAAGAGACTACACCTCTCTCGCGGTCCTGACGCTCCCACCCGACAGTGACATGGAGACAATTGCGGCAATGAAGGCGTAAACAATGCGAGGGAGAGCCTCACCTGCAAAAGTCTGGTTGGTCGGTCGCACTGAGTCATGCATTTCGTCAACCGATAAGTCCATTCTCTGGAACTGACCGGCGTCTTTCCCGCTTAGTGCGGTGCGTACTAGCGCACCAACCTTTAGGTGCAAATCGCAACCCGATTTTCAAATTTTTTGTTCGTGCTTGTGTGAGATTTGGCCTAGTTTGGTGCGGCCGCCGGGATTTGAAGTCCCGAGCCGTTGTTTAGACGGCTTCCCGGGTCGTTGGGTTGGAAGCCCATTGGACGCCTTCAGGGCTATGTCCTAGACCAGGCTAGACTACGGCCGCTGGCCCAAGGCGTTTAGGCCATAGTCTTTTCTGCCTTACGATTGGGAGAGAGCACCGAGTCATTGTGGTTGAACGGGTTCAGAACCTTGCAAACGATTGAGTTCGAGACAGGTCTCAACTAGTCTTAGGAATCTGACAATGCCTGCCGGGATGTTTTGAAAATCGTCCCGCTCGAACACAATCCAGTTCAGGCCTGTGACTATCTGAATGAGAGGAGCCAAACCTCATCAGAGACGAACAAAATTCTTGGAAATCGGGTAGCGATTTGAATCTAAAGGGTGGTGCGCTGGTGGCGCACCGCATCACTTGGACTTTGGGTCTGGCACTGTGAGCCAGGAAGGATCTTTCTCGGCTCGACTACGGGGCCAAGGGTAAGGCAGCTTGTATGTAGCGGTAAGCTGGTGCGCGAATCCCACCTCACGGACTATCCCGTCTCTTTCGGGAGATTAGGTCATCGCCACATCCTCAGGCAGCTGCTGGCGTTGCGTTCGTTCGCTTCGGTCAAAACTCAAATTTCGAGCCCTTTCCCATAGGTAATCTCATCCCTGGATGAGAGAGTCCTACCTCGTAGTGGGAATATGCCCTAGACATGCATTGGACTACAAATCTCGACAACGGTTCTTCTGACGTGTCGACCGGCCAATCTGTATCGGACGTGTGAAGCTATCAAGCTAGCCGACTGGGAGGAACTCGACTCCATATTTCGTCGTGATCGCGTTGACCTTTCCTATGTCCGGTGGTCCCGGCGGCATCGCGCTGATATCCTCGAACACTTTCTCCATCCCACCTGGTACCAGAACGACGAGAGTCTTGCCTATGGTATTCCCGGTATTCTTGAAAGCGTGCGGTGCCTCTCTTGGTAGAACGACAATCGTCCCTTTAGTTGCTTTGAACTTACGGTCGCCGCATTGGAATTCGTACTCTCCCTCCAGGACAATGAACGTCTCTAGTTCGCGACGATGTATGTGCAGTGGTGCGCCTTGTCCAGCGGGGGTGACATCCTCGGATATTGAATACGCGCCACCGGTCATTTCACTCGGTACCTTAATCGTGATCGTATCCGCGAAAACGTTACACTTCTTTCCTTCACCCGGTGAGACAAAACTAGCATCCTGAGCTGTTATCATGACGAGCCTAGATCGCTTACTCGTTATTTAATCGTTAAGAGCTGGCTCCTCCTATCCTCATCATCTCTGGCAAAGTAGGTCGAGATTATGGCGTTCAACAGAGTCGAAGGCGAGCGTCCATTCCACGGCGTCGCTTCGGACCTTTCGGATCATGGTGTTAGCCCTTTTCATTCTCTCTATCGGCCCTCTAGTCCCTCTCAAGCGCCTGTCAACTCTTGAATCCTGATGCTTTTCCGGGGGATGTTTCAGGGTTCCGTTAGAATGAAATCTTGACGTGTTAGAATAACCGCCGCAGTCTTCAGATTCGTGTTACGAATTAGGCAATTTGTTGATGCTCTCTAGGGCTGCTGGTTTTGAATAATCCGTAGATGAGATCTTCATGACTCTGAAGTTAGATTAGAGTCCAAGACGATTTCTTCAGGTCGGACTCATCTGCTATTCATCAACCACTCCTTTCGAGCGAGGCCTCGTTTGGTAAGAGAGTAATGGAACATTCCTGACTTACGGGTACGGCTCAGGAGTCCTTGTCTCCAGTAGCGCATGAGAGCCATTTCGACCGCTTTGTCCGTCAATTTGAGAGTCTTTTCTGTGGCCAGGAGCTGGCGGATTTTGAGACTGTCGAACTCCTGTGCCGACTCGAATAGGCTGAGTACGCGGATCTTGAGCTCGTTATAGTGCATTGGTGCGAAGCGTGGAAGGACTAATCAGATAAAGCTATAGTGGGAGATTCGATTCGTGAGAATTCTCTTAGCGTGTTCTTGAGAGGGCTGGGAGTAACACCTTGTATGACTTCCCGATTCCGTTGTTTCGGCGAAACACTTTCACTTTCACTCCCGTTTTCCAGAGTAACACCTTGTAGGGAGAGATTCGGGACCGAAAATCGTTATATATCTACAACGAGGAACGCTCGGGCTGAGCATAATTGTCCGACTTGGAAGCAGTTCAGAGCTCAGTTCAGCCCGGCCAGCCCACCGGGACGATAGAAGTCACGGTTAGACACAACGGGGCAGAGACCAAGGTCATAGGAAATCCCGAGAATGTTGTTCGCGAACTTGTCATCTTCTTCTCGAAAGCCTACCCTTCCCTTGAACTAGCATCAAAGCTCGTACTCTCCATTGACAGCGCGGAGTTTCTCCAAAGCTGCGCTGGAGTCCTCGCCTATTCTCCTGAGGGGCTTGTGATCCTGAAAGATACCACGACTTTGAAGGATCGAGAGCTGATGATGCTTCACGTTGCCGGAGCTCGGATGTTCTACCTAATGGGAAAGAAAGAGAACGATTCAATCTCACTGGAAGAACTGGCCAAGATCACGGGGCGCGTAACCGGGACCATAGCAGGTCGGCTCAGCGAACTAGTCCGAGAACAACTCATAGAACGAATCGGAAAAGGCTCCTACAGATTGACCACAATGGGACAACGAGTCGTCATCCAAACCCTGATGCCAAAAGCCGCGCAGTTACCGGAGAGGTAGAGAGCAATGATAGAGCGTCCAAAGATCAAGGTTCAGATCGAATGGGGAGACATCAAACACACAGTCGAAGGCGACCTAGAGACGGTAGTGCAGGAGGTTATGCGGTTCGCAGCACAGGTCCTGCCCAACTATTCACTTGCATCGAAACTGACGTTTGCACCGGACTATTCGTCGATGGTAGACGACCTTTCGGAGACGGTCAAACTCACGCCTGAGGGTGAGGCTGTCTTTCTGAAGCCGGAAATGTCGGCAGAAAACTCAATCTCGCTCGTCCTTCTAGCGACTCGGGTTGCCCACGCAGTGGGTGCTCGACCTAGCGTCGATATGAGCCCTGAGAATATCAGCAAGGCTATCGGAAAATCTGTTAAGACAGTCCGCAACACCTTGGCGATGTTGGGGAAGACCGGTATCGTCGAACGGACCCACGAAGGAAATTACAGGTTATCAATCCAGGGAATCCGCAAATCGCACGAGATAGCGAGAGGCGTAACCGCGCGGGCGGCGACTTCCCAGCATGAAACAAAGGTGACCGCGCCAGGATGATAATCGAGAGGGTGCGGGGACAGGCGGGAGAGGGGGATCTCCCGCCCAATACTGGGGGAATCTAACCTTGCTCCACCGCACCCAGGAACTAACTGAACCTCTAGCACAATTAAAAAGCATACCGGAGGAGCTGCAACATCCAATACCGGAAGCGCTTCTACAGCTCTCGACAAAATCGATGCAATCGCTACGTGGGTCCACCCTCAACCCGCGGACCGTGTCTCTCGTGGATATGGGATTAGATGATGGAGATTCTGACGAGCAGCTGGAAATCGGCGCATCGTCGATCGCAATGGGTTTGAAACGCAGCCCGATCAATCCACTGAGAGACATTGTACCAATAGCCGCATGCGATGCGTCCAGCGTCAAGATCGGCGAGACAGAGACCGGAATGATCTTCGCCATACGCGCGGTAGCGGTCTGGAGACAGCCCGAGAGAATTGCTTTCACGCGCTGGGGACCATTGCTCTTCCACATTCCAAACTCTGATGGCCAACAAGAAAAGTACCGAGATGATGAGTCACGGGCTTTCGGCGGATTGTCAGTCAAGACCCTCCGCGTTCTGACGAAGCTGAGGAATCATGTGGAACGCTGGGTCCAGGAAGAACTAGCAATCACGGTCAAGGATGGTATTGTGCTGCTGGACGGGTCGTTGACCGCAGGGACTCCCGACAATCCTTCGAGCAGAGTTCAACGAATCCTCTCAACCGCTCGCAACAATAACAGCATTGTCATCGCGCTCTCGAAATCCACTCAGCTTACGGTTGGAGGGAAGAATATTCTCGGCTTCTTCGACGCCGAAAAGATCCCGCATATCATCGACATAACATCAGTTGTCAAGAACGAGTACCCAGCCTATCCGATCAGATTCCTTGGACGAGTCTGCGTCTCGAAGCTCTCACCAGATGGTTTCCTGTTCCGAACCGATATTGACAAGGATACTGACGAACAACAAGCATTGGTTGCTCTCGGGCGAATTGCCGGAACCGATGTTATCTTCCACGGCTACCCTGAGACGTTGAGGATTGCCCACATCTTCAGTACTTTCACCGCGAACGAGATCCTCGCAGTCCAGCGGTTCATTGCCTTCAATCATCATGTCAGTCTTCAGGCTCGGCCGAATCTTCGGCGGTCTTTGTTCGGACCATTTGGATCGAGCAGGTACGTGGCCTAGATGCGAATCTACCGGAAGGAGGCTGACGAGGTCCAGCTCATAGCCTTCCCGGACGAACATGTTCAGAAAGGCGACTATTTCGTCATCGAGGATCCCGCTCAGTCAAGAGGCTTGCTTGTCCAAGCGATTGACCTCCAATACGCCAACGTTCCAGGGGTCCTTGAGGACATTCTCAGAGACGTGATGACGGACGGGGAGCTGTCGGGGCAGGATGTCGACCCGCTGAACATTTCGAGCCAAGTGGACGCCTTGAAAGATACGAGATTGGCTGTCTGCAAGATCCGCGGGACAATCGCGCAGGACGGGAGTCTTTCGCCCAGCTCTTCCTGGTTGCCATCGCGGACATCATCAAAGATTCGACCCTACCCGGTCAACCGACTGATAATGAACGGTGGAAAAATGCCAGTCAAGCTCGGACACAACGATGGCGAACCAATCAGCGTGGACGCCAGCGGACTAGATGGCGGTCTAAACATAATCACGGGAAGAAAAGGTTCGGGCAAGTCTCACCTGGCGAAGCTACTTTTGTTGTCGATGGCGGGATGGGGTGCGCCTTGTATTGTCCTGGACGTTAACGGGGAGTACATCAACCTCCACAAGTCTAAGGATGGACGACAATCATCGGCAAGGCTGACGGTCCTAGCCCCTAGGAGTGGGCTGAACTTCTCCATGTCCAAACTAGGGCTGAGAACAGTCGCTGGAGTCTTGAGTCATGCGCTCGACCTTCCGGCAACCTCATCCAAGGTCTTCACCACTATCTGGAAAGATCTTGAAGCTCGAGGAGATCTGACTCTCCCAACAGTGATCCAGGCGGTCCAGTCGTGGAGTTGCCATGACAGCGTTCGCGAAGCTCTAACTTCCAGGTTGCAGGTCTTGATGGAATCTGGATTGTTTGACGAGGCGAACCCGTTGACCGAAGAGAGGATTCTCCACACCATCGAGGGAGGCGGAGTCTTAGTGGTTAATCTGAAAAATCAGAGCCAGATCGTCCGAAGAATACTAGTCGAGATCTTTCTCGGAGAACTGACCAAAATTCTCTCTTCCAACTGGCTTAAGGCCGCGTTTCTCTTCGCCGAGGAAGCGCACCTCTACCTACGGGATACCTACTGGGACGATATTGTTACCCGGATGAGACATATTGGACTATTCACCACTTTCATCACGAACCAACCGGATACAGTCCAGGAGGCGATCTACCGCCAGGCGGACAACGTGTTCATCTTCAACTTCACAAACGAACACGACATTGAAGCTATCGGCAAGGTGGCGAAGGCGGACAGCGATACGATACGCTACCTTGTCAGAGGAATACCAACCAGACGATGCTTGCTACTAGGGAATGTCGTCAAAGACTTGCCGCTAATGGTAGACGTCGAGCAGTTGGATGTTAGAACGATGGGCGAGACACGGCTCTTCTTCTCCTAGTAAGAGCAAAAATGCACTAATCATCTGATGGAAATCGATCAAGCCGGTACCTTTGCTCCCTCTAGACGCTTCTTTCTGGCACGAAACGCGCCTGAACCCTGGTTGTGACCTGCGTCTACTCTCGGGCCATCTGCACTAGGTCGGACGGCTGTTTCTTACTGTTCTCGGACAGACTCATTATTCCCCCGGTGAGGCTTTGACCCAGTGTTCCCTTTGCGGCAAGGATCTGTGCAACGCGCAACGACGTGCCTCCAGCCATACAGACCAATAGGACCTTCCGATTATCCTTTGGGAGAATGTTGCTGATGTTATCGGGTATCTTCTCAGTCGAGATTAACTCCTGCACGTCAGATACTCGTGCGACCTTGATCTTACTCTCATCACAGCCAAGGGACGACGCAACGAGTTTGATGCCATCCTCCTTCGGGACGAACATGCCATGAGTCCAGAGAACCTCGCCATAATCTGCAACGCTGGAGCTGGCCTGTGAAAGAGTCACTTCGAGCGGAGGAGGTGCTTGCGCCACCGTTCCAAGGGTGCTCCGGTACTTGTCGATTCCATCGGCGAGCATCACCACGAACTTGTCCCCGACACCGTAGTTCAACATCTGTAGACATGCGTAGAGGGCTAGCGCGCTGCTTTCTCCAATGTCGTAGCCTCTCCCGACGAAGAAGCGAAGGACGCGCCTCGCTGGTTCGAAGTCAACCTCATGCTGTCCTGCATACAGGGCTGGATTGTAGAATCTCAGGCCCAGGGCCTTGTCCTTCGTCCGGATTCCTGCGACGTCTTGATTGTTGAGGGGGAATACTACGTGGACAGATTTCTTGCCATATTTTGTCTGGACGTACTTGCCGATACCGGCTGATGTGCCTCCTGTCCCGAAGGCGGAGATTAATTTGAAATCAGCGAGCGAAAGCTCACGCTCTCTTAACTGTTGATCTATCTCTGGTGCTGTTACGGCCTCGTGCGATTTGACGTTCAGCTCGTTATCGTATTGTTCAGGGCAGAAACCTCCGTAGATCTTTGCTAATAGTTTCGCGAGGTTGATCGCGTCTTGTCTTGCGAGGAGACCTTCTATCTCGTTTCGCGACTTGTCGAACTGCACTTTGCTTAGGCCGAGATCAGCTAGCTGTTCGCGGACATTGTTCGCTGTCGCCTTCACAATAACCAGGTTCTGGTCCATTGCCAATGCTGGCGCGGGGCAGATATCGATGTCTAGGTTCACGGTCTTCGATGAATTCTTGTTCAGCTCATCCAGTACCCCACTCTGAAGCTTCCTTGAAACGAGAAAGACGACATTGATGCCGATCCTTTCGAGCATCCCGAGGGCGATACCAAAGTTGCCGGAGGTTGCTTCAAAGACCGTTTGACCAGTTCTTAGCTTGCCGGAGGCAACCGCGTCTTCGATTATTTCGATGGCAGGGCGAACTTTGACCGAGCCACCCATGATCTTCGAATCAAACTTTCCGAAGATCTTGATGTTCTCGGCAGGTATTTCGAGGCCATATTCGACGCGCGCGCACTCGACAAGGGGAGCTGTCAGGTCTTCCAACGGCGTTGCATTGGCGAAGGCCTTGCGTCCATCTCTTTCGACAATGTGAGGAACTTTGCTCTTTATCTCGCTCTGGAACCGCTTGAGGAGTGCTTCGTCGACTTGGCGCTTGGCGGTGGCTTCTTGCAATCCTTATCCAATCGATAGGGGATACGGCTTTATATAACGTATGTCATAAACGCGCTCTATGACCCAGACATACAAGGCACCGGATGTTCCAACCGAGCAGGTAACTCCCGAGTTCGTTAGGGACCAACTGTTGACCTGTTTCGAGAGCGCTAACAAAGAGTTCGCCACACTTCTCAACCAACCAGTCACCGACGAACAGCTTAAACAACAAGTGAAACAGTTCGTAGAATCAGTTTTCGTCAACTGTGGCGCTAGCTACACGGACCCGACAAAAGATGGAATCTTGACTGCGATGAACCAGTGCAGAACCAATGCTGAGAAGATGATGGGGCCACAGGGTGCAGACATCATACAGCACCACTACGATGAAATGATGAAGCTGGTCGACAGACTACCGGAACGGCCTGTCTACGCCGCTACGTCTCGTCTTGTCTGATCATGACAAATGTGAGGTCAGCATATGTCCAAAACCTCTCTTCTCGTAAGTCATTAGTACGCCCCTCTCCGCACGACTCCCAGAATTGGAGTCCGTTACAACCCAACAGCTTCACACTCCTAGATCCGTCCGAATAGACCGCATTGTCGACGAGACGCCATCAATCCGTTCCTTCTGGTTCAGCGATTCTACTCTGCACAGCGCAAAGCCCGGCCAGTTTGCCATGGTGTGGGTCCCAGGAGTAGATGAAGTTCCCATGAGCGTACTAGCGATTCATGGAAGGTCCGAGGCGGGGGTCGTAATCAAGAAGGGTGGACCAGTTAGCACTGCCCTCTGGGAGAAGAAAGTTGGCGACAAGTTCTGGGTCCGAGGCCCATATGGCCACCCGTTCAGCGTGGGACACCACCACAAACTCCTCGTTGTAGGCGGCGGAACAGGTCTTGTTCCCCTGATCTCTTTCCTCGTCCATCTGAGAGGACGAGATGTCACACTGATCACCGGTGCGAGAACGTCGAGCGAGCTCTTGTTCAAGGAATGGTTGCTCAGGGAAAGCAAGGATCACCACTTCAAGCTCTTCTTCGCCACCGATGATGGAACCTATGGGGAGAAGAACCAGGTGCCAAAAGTCGTCGAACACGTGCTGAAGGAAGGAAGCTTCGATGCCATCTACACCTGCGGACCTGAACCCATGATGAAGCTGGTATACGATCTGGCCATGCAGAAGAGATGCCACATACAAGTCAGCCTTGAACGAGTATTCAAATGTGGAATCGGAATATGCGCCGCCTGCGTAATCGGCCCATATCTCGTGTGCCACGACGGACCAGTATTCTCCGAAAGAGAGCTCAGTGGCATGCCAGAGTTCGGAAAGACTCGACGAGACTTATCAGGCAAGAAAGTCCCGCTAGGTGCAGGACATTGAGTATTCCCTCAATGTGGCCTAGCCTTGGACAAGGAACGATTAAATATCTCACGGCGCCTCCTAAGCCTTCGGAAGGAATAGGCAATCCCAACTCACGGCTCGCTAACAAAGGCAGGAAAAGTCAGACAGCAGACCCCAAAGATTCAGGCAATGAACAAGCCAGGTCTATCGCCGAGAGAGAGAGTTAGGCGGAATTCTGAGAAGAGGTTCGTCCTCGGCAGAAAACCAGGACAGAACTATATCAGGGAAATGAGGACTCGTTAGAGTCTGTCATCTTATTCTCGCGGAACACAACTCCAGTCTTTTGTAGGCTGCTACCTTATTAGCGGCAGGCACTGATGGTTTCTCGTCGATTCCAGATGGAGAAAGAAGTCAATCAGATGCCGCGCGGACTTATGGCACGAGCCGTACTGTCGATAATCACCCTAGCGGCTTTTCTGGCCGGATCTCTAATCTTTGTAGGCTTCTACACCTCGGGCTACGATCTTTTCCAAAAAATCGTTGTAGTCCTGGTTGCCATGATTATTGCAATTGCCGCCCTCGCGATCCTATGGATAACCTATGCCGGTCGCTGGGCCGGTCGCAGAGGGATGATGGGCCGGTGGAGAGACTAGCCCGCCAACAGTCGAACTGCCAAGTTCTTATCTAGAATGCCGTTCAGCAAGCGTCCGCGAGCTACTTTCGGGACCCCTGCGCATTGTCTCTAGTAATAGACGCTTTGCTTATCGTCCAATCGATCCTAGTGTTCCTTCTAGCTGGATACGAGTATCTTACCCTGATGCACTTCCCGGCGTTGCCAGAAGGTTCCATTTCCACTCTGAACAGTCCCAGTGTCTCGATTATTCTTCCAGTTCGAAATCAAGCAAACACAGTCTCGGAATGCGTGGCCTCACTGGTTGGATTAGACTATCCCCAGAAAGAGATCATCGTAGTTGATGGCAATTCTAGTGATGGGACCCAGGACATCCTCAAGACCTTCGATGGTAAGATCAAGCTTGTCCTGGAAGAACCGCTTCCTCAAGGCTGGGTAGGAAAGAACTGGGGTTGCCACATAGGCTACAAGCTGGCGATGGGTGCTCTTCTCATGTTCACAGACGGCGACTCTATCCATTCACCCGACAGTCTGGCGAAGTCAGTGAATTATCTGGAGACCACAAAAGCCGATCTGGTAACTCTCGCTCCTGCAGCGATACTTCGAACTTTCTGGGAGAAGCTTCTCCAACCCCCTATCTTCTGGCTGATCATGATGTTCGTTGGTGGCAAGTGGGTTAACGACGATAGCAAACCTCGTTGGGCCCTCGGAAATGGCCAGTACATGCTATTTCGCCGTGAGGCCTACAACAAAGTCGGCGGACACTACGCAGTACGTGATAGAATATCGGAGGATTACTCACTAGGCAGGCTGATCAAAGCGAATGGTCTCAGACTCAGAATGGTCACAGCCTCTGACTCGCTGGGTGTCCGGATGTACTCCAGCCTTCCGGAAATCTGGCGAGGATGGAGGAAGAACTTCTACTCCGTATCAGGAAATCATCCGCTTTTTCGGGCAGCGTATCGATTGGTACTCCTCTTCGCCTTTCTCGTTCTGCCCTTTTTCGTGCTCGGATACGGCATTTACCTTGCGCCAGCAACGCCCTTGAACGTCTACCTCATTACAGGTGCTTTCATGGCCTTCTTCCTATGGCTCGGACTGATCATTCTTGACCGGTCTGTCCGGGTCAGTCCTCTCTATGCGCTACTCCTTCCATTCGCTGTCCTAGTCTACATCGGAATAGGCATCGATTCCACTGTCAGAGGAGCACTAGGAATGGGATTTTCGTGGAAGGGACGAGTATACGGAAAACCCATAACTGGCCAAGTCAAACCCTCAGTTCCCTGAGAAAGCACGACCGGATTGTCGGTAGATTGAGCCAGACAACAGAAAACGTCTCCACCGAAATAATCGAGCGTCTTCTCAGTCTTGACCATCCTTCTCGTGAAGACATCAACCGGATCAAAATCGAAGTTTGCCGGTTGTACCGGTCGCCAACTGTTCCCCCTAACTCTGATCTTCTCCAGCGCATTTCTGGCTCCGAACTGGGCAGGCTCAAGCCTCTCCTGATGGGAAAACAGGTTCGAAGTGCTAGTGGTGTAACCACTGTTGCCGTGATGCCCAAGCCGTATGCTTGTCCGCACGGAAAATGCACATACTGCCCAGGTGGGCCTGACGTTGGCGTTCCCAGAGCCTATACGGGAAAGGAGCCAGCTGTCATGCGAGCTCTGGAGAATCAATACGACCCTTACCTCCAAGTTCAGAGCAGGATTACTCAGTTACGCGCAATGGGACACCCGGTAGACAAAGTGGAACTGATCCTTGTAGGCGGGACCTTTCCTTTCCTGCCCCGAACGTACCAAGAAGATTTCGTAAAACGGTGCCTGGACGCAATGAATGGCGTTGATTCGACTTCCTTGGAAGAAGCGAAGACCCTTGCTGAATCGGCGAAGGTCAGGAACGTCGGGATCACCGTCGAGACCAGGCCCGACTGGTCGCGGATCGGCCATGTCGACCACATGCTCTCCATGGGGGTCACACGCGTTGAGATCGGAGTGCAGACCCTGTACGACGATGTATACGAGAAAATTCACCGCGATCATACAGTCGCCGACGTTGTTGAGGCAACGCAGACTCTGAAGGATTCAGGAATCAAGGTTGGATACCACATGATGCTCGGACTCCCAGGCTGCGACGTGAAACGGGATCTGGACGCGTTCCGGAGAATCTTCGAAGACTCGGACTTCAGGCCAGACATGTTAAAGATCTATCCATGTCTAGTCACACCCGGAACCCAACTACACGAAGAATGGAAGAGAGGAGAGTACACGCCCTACTCCACGGAACAATCAGCCTGTCTCATAGCGGAGATCAAACAATACGTTCCACGATGGGTCAGGATTATGAGGATCCAGCGAGAGATACCGGTCGATGGGATTGCGGACGGTGTGAAGCATGGGAATCTCCGCCAGCTCGTCGAGCAAGAGCTCATGAATCGGGGTATGAGGTGTCATTGCATAAGATGTCGAGAGGTCGGGATTACCTACCTCAAGAATGGCGAGAGTCCAGACTTGGAGCGGGTCGAGCTCAAGAGAATAGATTATGAAGGGTCCGGGGGAACAGACATTTTTCTGTCGTTCGAGGACCCCGAACATGACATCCTCGTTGGATATGTCCGAGTCAGGATACCCACGGAGAATGCCCACCGACCCGAAATTGCCTTACAGAACACCTCAATCATTAGGGAGCTCCATGTCTTCGGTCAGACAGTTCCAGTTGGGGACAGGCTAGCTGGCGCCTTTCAACACAAGGGCTACGGGTCCAAGCTTCTCGCGGAAGCAGAACGGATCTCTCGCGAAGAATACGATCGCAGAAAAATGCTCGTGATTAGTGCTCTCGGCACCAAGGGGTATTACTCGCGCTTCGGCTACACGCACGATGGACCTTACGTATCCAAGAGCGTAGCGTAAGAATCCTTAACCGGATACGTGAGTTGCTGGTTCACCCTGAAGGCATGATGCACGAATGACCGTTCTTGTCCTAGAGGGGTACCGCGGAGGAGTCCTTCAAAAGCTGAGGAAGTCCAGGGCAAAGATCGGTAGCATGATTCGTCTCACTTTGAAATCTGGGGAAGTGTTCGAAGGGACCTTGATTCCTCGGTCCGAGTATTCTGATCCCACTCACATAGTCTTGAAAATGAAAAACGGCTACAACGTAGGCATCTCTCTCGACAGAACAGAAAAGCTAGAGGTCATCGGCGAGGGAGAGAAACCTCATTTCACCAAGCCTTCTCCACCAGCGAATCATGCCGGGTTGCCCAAGGTCGCAATTGTCAGCACTGGCGGGACCATCGCCAGTAGGGTTGATTACCGCACTGGTGCCGTGCAGCCTGCACTCACAGCTGCCGACCTAGCAAGCGTCGTCCCCGAACTCTCATCAATTGCAGAGATTGACACTCACATACTCTTCAGCGAGTACAGCGAAAACATAGGTCCAACCCATTGGAAGGGAATGGCCGAAGAAGTCGCCAAAAAGATAGCCAACGGTGCAGAGGGGGTTGTCATAAGCCATGGAACAGACACCCTACACTATACGGCGGCAGCTTTGAGCTTCGCCCTCGCAAACATCCCTGTTCCAGTCCTACTTGTTGGAGCTCAGCGATCTTCTGATCGTCCCAGCTCAGACGCGGCCTCAAATCTCACGGGGGCCGTTGCCCTGGCCGCTCATGCCGACATGGCCACTGTTGGTGTTGCCATGCACCGAGACCTCTCTGACCACATCATCGTTGCTCATCAGGGCACTAGGGTCCGAAAGTGTCACACGAGTCGCCGAGACGCGTTCAAGTCGATAAACTCCAACCCTCTGGCGAGCTACGATCTCAAGACTGGGCAGATCGAACTCAGCAAAGGAATAGCGAAGAGAGACAAGTCCCGGAAACTGGCGTTGAAATCTCGTTTTGACCAACATGCATACTTGATCAAGTTCTACCCCGGAATGAACCCCGGCATAATTGACTCGGCGGTTTCCACTGGGGCTCGAGGAATAGTCCTCGAAGGAACGGGGCTAGGTCATGTTTCCGGACACTTATTCGATTCCGTGAAAAAAGCGTTGAAGCGGGAGGTTCCAGTCTTCATGACTTCCCAGACGATTTGGGGACGCGTCGATATGAACGTCTACAACACCGGACGCGACCTACTCAATCTAGGAGTCACTCCTCTTGAAGACATGATTGCAGAAACGGCTATCGTCAAGCTGATGTGGGTTGCAGCCCAGACCAAGTCAGCCGGCAAGATTCGAGAGATGATGCTTCAGCCGATCGCGGGTGAAATAACTTCGAGGACTTTGGTGGAGGCTTCCTAGTCGTCCATAGACTATCGCGCCGTTGGTCTCAAGGTCGGTGTCGAGATACACAGACAGCTCGACACTGAGCACAAGCTCTTCTGCTATTGTCCAACCATTCTATCGACGAAGTCGCCCACAGTCGCCTTTGAACGGCGACTTAGGCCTACACAGAGCGAGCTAGGCCAAATTGATCCCGCTGCTCTTTTCGAGTTTCACAAGGGCAAGACGATTACCTACGATGCAGACCCGGAAACCACGTGCCTAGTGGAGCTGGACGAGGAACCTCCCCACCCATTGAACCCGGAAGCGTTGGATGTCGCCCTGACCATGAGTATGCTTCTCCACGCGAAACCGATGGACGAGGTTCACGTCATGCGAAAGGTGGTCATCGACGGGTCAAACACAACCGGATTCCAGCGAACTGCGGTCATCGCACTCAACGGGTCAATAACCGTGGAAGGGGTTGAAGTTCCGATAGAACAAGTGACGGTTGAAGAGGATTCTGGACGAAAGACAGGCGACACAAAGACCTCGGTAATCTTTCGCATAGATCGGCTTGGAGTTCCGCTAATCGAAGTGTCGACGGGGCCAGTAATCCACGATCCAGAGCAGGCTGGAAAAGTTGCCTTCGCCATAGGTCGCATCCTCCGGGCAACCAAGAAAGTAAAACGAGGACTAGGAAGCATACGACAAGACCTCAACGTATCGATCAAGAACGGCGCCCTCATTGAGGTCAAGGGGGTCCAGGAACTCGAACTCGTTTCCAAGGCGGTAGGCTACGAAGTTCAAAGGCAGCTTGCGCTCCTCGAGATCAAAGATGAACTCCGACAGAGAAACGTAAAAGCTTCAGATATCAAAGAGGAATTCGTTGACATCACCGACATCCTTTCGGACTCAGAATCGAAGATCGTTCAATCCGCTCTCAACCAGGGAGGAGTAGCACTGGCTCTCGAACTTCCTTGTTTCAAAGGCCTGCTCAAACGCGAACTAACCCCCAATGTCCGGCTCGGAACAGAAATGGCCAAACGCGCGGTCTTCTGGGGTAGAGTCGGAGGAATATTTCATTCAGACGAGCTCCCTGCTTATGGAATCGATTCAAACCACGTGGAAGAAGTCGCTAAGAAGCTTGGATGTGGAGATCTTGACGGGTTCGTTATCGTAGCAGATAGTCTCGAGAATTCGAAAGACGGTTTGAGGGCCGTCGTAGGGCGTGCCCGGGAGGCTGTGGAGCGGGTTCCAGAAGAAACACGAGCTGCAAACCCTGACGGCACAACTGTCTATCTGCGCCCAAGGCCTGGGGCTGCTAGAATGTATCCGGAGACCGATGTCCCACCGGTTCAAATCAGTCAGGACCGACTTGAACGGCTCTGGGAGAACCTTCCCCGAATGCCAGAGGAGCTCGCCAAGGAACTGGGGACCAAGCATAGTCTCAGCCCCAAGCTGGCCACTCAGCTCGTGGATTCCGATTATCTTCCCCTTTTCGAGGAAATTGTCGCTCAAGCAAGAGGGGTCGCGCCCAGCTTTGTCGCAACGATCCTCACCGAATCTCTGAGAAGTCTGCAAAGGGAACAAGTCCCCGTGGAAAACGTGCAAGAAGACCAGCTCAAACAAGCGTTCGAGCTTGTTTCAAAGGGTGCAACCGCAAAAGAGTCTGTCCTCGACGTTCTCAAATGGCTCGCATTCCACCCAGACGGAGTCGCTGAAGAGGCGGTGGACATGTTGAACCTCCGAATGTTGACCGAGTCGGACCTGCAGAATATCATTAGCAAAGTTGTTGAATCCAACCAGGCCCTCGTTCAAGAAAACGGAGTCAAAGCTCTCGGACGAATGATGAACCTAGTGATGGGCGAGGTGAGGGGACGGGCCGACCCTCGACAAGTCACCGAACTACTGCGGACGCGTTTGGAACAGGTCAAAGCATGACAAGTACCAAGGACGAGCCGAAGCTCGACGAGGTCGCCCTCGACGATCTCGACAAGAAGATACTGCACTGGTACCTCATCGACGCTCGTCTCTCCTACAGGGAGTTAGGACACAAGCTAGGCGTCTCCACAACCACTGTCCAGTCGAGAACCGCGAAATTGGAAAAAGCGGGAATCATTCGAGGCTACTCGGCACTGTTCGATCATGACAAGATAGGATTCCAGCTCACCGCGATCACAGAGGTCAGCGTCGCCAAAGGCAAGCTCCTCGAACTGGAAAAGGAGGTCGCCAAGATGCCGCAAGTCCTCGCAGTCTATGATGTCACAGGACTCACGGATGCGATGGTCATTGCGAAGTTCAGGAGCCGAGACGATCTAAGCAAGTTCACCAAGGCACTATTAGCGATGCCATTCGTTGAACGGACTAACACTCACATTGTCTTAACGACAGTAAAGGAAGATTTTCGTCTACTCTAGTTGGAGCTTAGACGCGTGGCTTCCTTCAAAGATTGAACGGTTTTTTTCAGTTGAGTCTCAGCATCACTCGGATCATCGAGGTGGTTTCCGACGATTCTGACCAAAGCGCTTCCAACGATTGCCCCGTCAGCCCCAGATTGTATGACGGCGGAGACGTGTTCAGGTTGCGAGATCCCAAATCCAACGGAAACCGGAATCTTTCCCCTCGCCAAGGACTTGACCGCCCTGACAGCCTCAAGCGCTTGTGGGCTGAGCGAGTCCCGAGGACCCGTAACACCATAGAGTGAGACGAGATAGAGGAAACCCTTCGACTTGTCGAGAACGGTTCGCAGTCTAGTCCGGGAAGTGTTTGGCGCCGCCAAGTAGATGGTATCGACATTGTGTTTCAGAGATAGGTTCCTGAACTCCTCGCTCTCTTCGACGGGCAAATCCGGAACGACGATCCCGTCAACACCACTCTCACGAGCTTTTTGCAGGAAACGACCCAGGCCCATCGCAAGAATAGGGTTGTAGTAACTCAGAACGACAAAAGGGACCGGAAATTGGGTTGAGAGTTCTCTAATCATATCTAGGATTCTTAGGGGGGTGGTTCCGTTGGACAAGGCCCGCATGCTAGACGCCTGGATCACTGGTCCGTCAGCGATTGGATCCGAGAACGGAATCCCGATCTCCACTATGTCCGCTCCGCCCTCTATCAACGCAGTAGAATTGGCCAAGAATGTTTTCGGGTCCGGGTCGCCCCCTGTTAAGTAAGCAATCAATGCTCCTTCTCTGAGGCCGCGGAGTTCTCCAAACTTCGCTTCTATTCTATCATCATCGTGGGAGGTGTTTGGCAATTATCTCCAAATCCTTGTCGCCCCTGCCTGAAAGGTTGACGATGATCGAGTCCTTTGTCCCAAGACTCTTCGCCAGCTTCATCGCGTAACTAATAGCGTGAGCCGATTCCAAAGCAGGCATGATCCCCTCCAGTTGTGAGAGGCTCTCGAACGCCTCCAGAGCCTCCTCATTGGACACTGTGACATATTTGGCTCGCCCCGCAGTCATCAGGAAAGCGTGTTCCGGCCCTACCCCGGGATAGTCAAGCCCGGCGGAAATACTCCGGGTAGTCTGCACTTGTCCCACTTCGTCCTGCAGAACATAAGTCATCATTCCGTGTAGGACCCCTTCACGTCCAGCAACTAACGGCGCCGCGTTTTGTCCCGGCGACAAGCTTTCTCCCCCCGCTTCGACTCCGTACAGGTCAACATCGACCTCGTGCAGGAACGAATGGAAGATTCCGATCGAGTTGCTCCCCCCACCCACACATGCGACAATAGCTTTCGGAAGCTTTCCCTCTTGTCGTAGAATCTGCTTACGCGCCTCTTTCCCTATCACACTCTGATAGTCTCGGACCATCGTTGGGTAAGGATGCGGACCCACAACTGACCCTAGAAGATAGTACGTATCCTGAACATTCGTAACCCAGTCTCTCAACGCTTCACTGATCGCGTCCTTCAAGGTCTTGGACCCGGACTCAACTGGGTGCACTTTGGCACCGAGCATCTTCATCCTGTACACGTTCAATTTCTGTCGGTCCATGTCCTCGCTTCCCATGTAGACCTCCGCGTGCAGTCCTAGAGCCGCGCAGGCCATAGCGGTGGCAACTCCATGTTGCCCTGCCCCGGTTTCAGCAATGATCCTCCGCTTGCCCATTTTTTTGGCTAGGAGAGCTTGGCCGAGAGTATTGTTGATCTTGTGCGCGCCGCTATGCAATAGGTCCTCTCTCTTCAAGTAGATTCTAGCTCCTCCAACATGGCGAGTCAGATTACTAGCAAGGTATAGCGGCGTAGGTCTGCCGGCGAAATCGTCCAGCCAGCCCGCCAACTCCTTCTTGAATGAGGGGTCACGCGAGAACCTATTGTATGCCTCCTCAAGCGCTCTCAGCGGCTCCATCAGGGTCTCAGGGACATACTGTCCTCCGTATTTTCCGAACTTTCCCGGCTTGGAATATGTCCTTGGTTCGGCGTGTTTCTTCAAGCGTTGACCAACTCCCTGACCTTCCGTTCGATGTCCGACGATTTCATTATCGAAGTACCCACAAGAAACGCTCCGGCGCCCGCAGCTTTCAGTCGTCGGATATCATCGGGAGACTCTATCCCACTTTCCGATACGATCGGTCTATCGAGGTCAGAGTTCTCTGCGAGGATTCTTTCCGTGGTGGAGAGGTCCAATTGGAATGTTGATAGATCTCGGTTGTTGATACCATAGAGGTCTGGCGTGAACTTCCGCAGGTTCTCAAACTCGCCGGCACTGTTCGCCTCCACTAAGACCTCCAGTCGAAGCCGATTAGCTTCGAGAATCATACTATCGAGCCCAACATTGGACAGTTTCCTGCTGAAGATTTCAGAAATCAATACCACCGCACTTGCTCCAGCTCTCTTTCCGGCTTGGAGTTGCTTCGGTGACACAACGATGTCCTTCATTATCGTCGGCGCCTCAGTATCCTGACTGATAGTAACCAGTGTTTCCAAATTGCCGTCAAAGTTCTGGGGGTCTGTGAGAACCGAGATCGCACATGCTCCGCCGCTCAGCATTGCCTTCGCAATCTGAAGAGGATTGCCAGATTCTCTGATCTTTCCAACGGATGGAGAAGCGTATTTTATCTCTGTGATGACCGGTATCCTTCTGCTTTTTTGAATCGTTTTGACCAAGCTTCTCGGAGAAGTGTCGGCCGGTCTACCGTTGTCGTAGTAGCCTCGTTTGACTCTAGCCGTTGCTTTTGCAGCTAACTCAGGCAAGTGATCAATCAAGAATCTCAGGCCATTCTCTTCAGTCGTTGAGTGTCTCCGCCGGAGAACTCTACGAGCTGATGAAGAATTCTGAACGGCTTTTCATCGCTCACAGCATTGGAAGCTATCTCTGCTCCGTCTCTGAAATTTTCAGCTTTTTCGCACAGGACGAGTCCAGCTGCCGCGTTCGCCAACACCATTTGGACACGGGGATCATCATGTCCTAGGTGTCCTGATAGGATCTTGGCCGTGATGCGCGCGTTCTCCTCTGGGTTAGAGCCAGCAACTTCCTCAGCTGTACTTCTCTTGAAGCCCAGATCCTCCGGCTCGACCTCGTCTCGAAACACTCTTCCATCTTGACGTCTTACAATGATTGTTTTGCCGGTCATGGAAATCTCATCGACTCCATCTAGCCCATAGACGGTCATCACAGATTTGGCTCCCAGGTTGTGCGCTGCGAGGCACATCGGTTCTAGGAGCTCACTATCGTAGACTCCGATGAGTTGGGCATTTGCTCCCGCAGGGTTCGTTAGGGGACCGAGGATGTTGAATACGGTCCGCACGCCTATCTCGCGTCTCACCGAGGCCACATTTTTCATGGCCGGGTGGAAGTTGGGTGCGAACATGAACCCGATTCCAATCTCTTCGATCGCCCTCTCAACCAACCCTGCTTCCATGTTCAGATTCAGACCCAATTGCTCGAGAACGTCTGCGCTTCCGCATTTGCTTGTGAACGATCGATTGCCATGTTTTGCCACCGGAACGCCAGCGGCCGCGATTACGAAAGCAGCGGTGGTGCTGACATTGAACGTCTTCGTTCTATCTCCGCCTGTCCCGCAAGTATCCAACAGGTAACCGTTTATTTTCGGGTGGATTCTCCGGCTGAACTCCCGCATTACTTGCGCTAGGGCGGTGACTTCGTCAGCTGTTTCCCGCTTCTTCTTCAGTCCTATCAGAAACGCTGCGACCTGCGATGATGTCGCTTCTCCGGACATTATCTCCGTCATCGTAGTTTTCGCCTGGTCAGGCGTCAACTCGTGATTCTCAAGGAGTAGCGGGATGCATTCTTTGATCATCCGAGTTAGCCCTCCGTGAAGTTCGCGATGATCCGATGCCCTGGAATCGTAAGGATAGACTCTGGATGGAACTGGACGCCTTCAATCGGAAACTCTCTATGTCGAACGCCCATTATCTCATTGTCATCGATAGACTGGGCGGTCACCTCGAGGCTTTTCGGAAGACTCTTCCTGTCGGCGACAAGCGAATGATATCTAGTAGCCTCGAACGGGCTCTTGATACCACGAAGGACTCCCTTTCCATCGTGTCCGATCGGGCTGGTCTTGCCGTGGCGGAGTCTGCTAGCTCGAACTACTTTGCCGCCGAAGGCGTGAACAATGCCCTGGTGTCCCAAACAAACACCTAGGGTTGGGGTTTTCCTGCTGATCTCGCGAAGAATTGCTGTGCATGTTCCGAAATACCGGGTATTGCTGGGGGTGCCCGGGCCCGGGGAGATTATGATCCTGTCGGGTGAGAGTCCCTTCACTCCTGCGACATCTATCTCATCATTCCGTTTCACGACAACATTGTCGGCGATATCACCTACGTACTGGGCTAGGTTGTAGACGAAGCTGTCGTAGTTGTCGAGAATCAGAACCTTCACGGGTCTTCCTCCTGGGATTGATCCATCGCAGTGAACAAAGCGGCCGTCTTCCTCTCGGACTCAATCCATTCCCGGTCAGGGACCGAATCAGCAACTATCCCTGCTCCGGCCTGGAGATAGCAGTACCCGTTTTGGGCGCAAAGAGTCCTGATTGTTATCGCGAAATCGATGCTTCCGTTTGCAGAGAAGTAACCGACCGCTCCCGCGTAAGGACCCCTCGCAGTGGTTTCCAGCTCCTCGATAATCTCCATCGCACGAACCTTGGGGGCTCCCGAAACTGTGCCGGCAGGGAAGACAGCTCTTAGCAAATCGAAGCTGGTTGCGTTCTTTCTCAGCTGTCCAGTGACCCTCGAAACGATGTGTTGGACATGGCTGTACCCCTGAACTCGCATAAACTCGGGAACCTTGACAGTCCCATATTCGCAGACTCTACCAAGGTCGTTCCGCGCCAAGTCCACGAGCATCACGTGTTCGGCTCGTTCCTTTTCATCCTGAAGCAATTCGGCTGCAAGTGCTTTGTTTCGCGCCGGGTCGCCAGTGAAGGGTCGCGTTCCCGCGATGGGAAAGCTCTCCGCGTTGCGACCGATCTTCCGGGCCAGCATCTCTGGGCTGGACCCGACTATTTCCCTGTCGCCAAACTTGAGGTAGTACATGTATGGAGACGGATTGATCCTCCTCAGCGCCCGGTAGAACCGGAGGAGCGAGCCCTTGAACGGAATCTTGTACCTCTTCGACAGAACTACCTGGAAAACGTCTCCTGATTCAATGTAGTCCTTGGCACGATCGACTCGTTCGCAGAAATCTGCCTGGCTAACGTTCGACTTTGGTCTCCCAAAACTAACCTGATCTATATCGACAGAATCTTGCAGTAGTTCTTTCGCTTTGTCTATTCTGTTTTCTTCTCGGTAGAAGTAGTGTGTTTTGCCGCTGAGGTGGTCGAAGACGATTCCATCTTCAAAGAGTCCGAATTCTACATCGGGGAATCCCTTGCTTTTGTTTCCTAGTCTTGGGATTCTTTCAAAGGATCGTACTAGGTCGTAGGACGCGTATCCGACCAGACCACCGGCGTATCTTTCTCCAGGGTTTCGTTCCTTGACTGGGTTATTGAGATCGGCTAGGAGAGTTAGCGGGTCCCGGCACTTTTCGATCCGTCTTTCCGATCTCTGCCGATCTAAGATCTCAGCCTGTTTTCTTGAAGTCCGAATCGTCTTTTGCGGGTCGAACCCTAGGAATGTGTACCTGGTTAGGCGTCGGGGTCCTTCCACTGACTCTAGAATGAAGCATGTGTCGTAATTGTTTACGATGGTTGCGAAAACGTCGATTGGTTGTTTTCTAGTTCCTAGCGGAAGATAGCTGAGCCTTGTGGGGCGCGTTGTCAGCTGCTGTCCAAAGACTATACCCCATGGATGTCGCCGTCAGTCTCTTTCTCTCATGTCGCTTTTATAGCTTGTGTGTCCACTTCTGTACATTAGACGCGAGTCGCTTTTTCACCCCGCTTGCCGGCTTCGGTCGAGTCTGGGCAAGGGTGGTTGCAACTTCGAGGAATTTCTGTCTGATAGCCGGGAGGAACGGGTTCAACTGTTGGATTCCAACAATTGTGTCCCAATTGTCCAGCATGTTGGCAATCTTGCCTTCAGTCTCTCTAAGGGACTGAGTTTTAGGCTCTCTTCCCATCCCGTCGAGGCCTATTCCGAGAGAAATCAGGGCAAAATGATGGAGTCCTTGTACGTAGGCCATGGTCCGGTCGTGCTGGGCCGCCGACATTGTTTGGACCTTCGCTCCGGCACTCTGCAATGCACGGGCTAGCTTCGACCATTTCTGGCCAGCATTGTAAGACACGGCGATGATGGTTTGATCGTGAAGATGGTCTATGTTGGGTCCGAAGAGAGGGTGCAAACTCACGTACTCCAGTCCTTTCGGGATTTTTTCGGCGATCCTGTCCGATATTCCTGTCTTGACCGAGGATAGATCGGTTAGAAGGCTGCCGTTTGTCATCAGGGACGCGGTTTCTGTGGCAACTCTGACAGTTTCCTCCGTCGGAACGGCCAGGATCACAGTGTCCGAGGAGGCTGCGTCCAGGATTGTTCCCGGTTCGACCTCTATTTCTTTGGCCGCTGTCCGCGTTTTGTTGATCTCTCTGCCCGCTAGCCTGACCTTTGCTCCTTGGAGGCTGGCGAATTTTGCGAAGAACCGTCCCATTCCTCCGGTCCCGCCCACGATCAGGATTCTTGTCTGGTCAAGTTTCTTGCCTGATTTTCCAAGGTGGTCTTGCTGCGCCTCAACGCTTAGGGCAAGAATCTGCTCGAATATTGGCCTGATGAATTTTGAGTCAATGTCGAGTGACGTGGCGGTGCGTTCCATCTTTCTGAGGATGATTTTCTCTCTCTCAGGATCGCGATAGTCGAGGCCTCTCTTCTGTTTGATTCTGCCTAGGAGCCTTGCGTTCTCGTATCTGTTCTTGAGAAGCCGAACAATCTCTTGGTCTAACTCATCGATTCTATCACGAATTCTATCGACGTCGTCCATGAGGGGTTAACTCTTCAGGACTCGAGGAATCATTCCGCCGCGGATCATCAAGTCCACCAATCCAATTGCGACCATTCCTTGGACTACCGAGACGGCTTTGGGTACTACGCACGGGTCATGTCGCCCTTTCACCCCAAGCTTCGCCTCTTCCATCTGAGACATGTTCACGGTGTTTTGCTCTTTCGCGATAGATGATGGCGGCTTGAACGCTACTCTAAGTAGCAACGGCATTCCGGTCGACATTCCCCCTAAGACTCCTCCAGAGTTATTGGTCAATGTGACGACTTTTCCTTCTTTGATCACATACTGATCATTGTTTTCAGACCCCTTGAGACGGGTTGCCTGGAATCCGGCTCCAAATTCGACCCCTTTGACAGCAGGGATTCCGAAAAGTATCTTGGCGAGTTCAGAGTCAATTGCATCAAAGAGCGGTTCGCCAACACCCACCGGAAGATTCAACGCGGTACACTCGACGACTCCTCCAACGCTGTCCCCATCAGCCTTTGCGCTAAACACGAGCTGGCGCATTTTCTCCGCCGTTGCCGGATCAGGGCATCTCATCGAGTTCTCGTATGTGATTTTCTTCACAGCTTCAACACTGGGAGGATTCTCCAATTGGGCTCCGTCGATAGCGAATGTATAGGCTAGGACTTCGACGCCAAACGTTGAGAGAAGTTTCTGAGCGATCGCTCCTGCAGCTACGAATGCTGCAGTCATTCTTCCTGATAATCTTCCTCCCCCTCGGTAGTCGCTGAAACCACCATACTTCACCTTCGCTGGATAATCCGCATGTCCAGGCCGAACAAGGTCTTTGAGAGACTCGTAATCTGATGATTTCACATCTTTGTTTCTGATATGCAAAGTCACCGGAGCGCCTGTTGTATAGTCCTGGAATACTCCAGACAATAATTCCACAACGTCAGGTTCTCGTCGCGCAGAAACGACCTCTTTTTCTTGCGGGATCCTCAGGTCCAGTTCCCGTTGAATATGATCGACTTTCAATGGTAATCCAGCGGGGCAGCCATCCACTGTAACACCTACTACTGGGCCGTGGCTTTCTCCGAAACAGGAGACGACGAACGCTTTACCGATCGAATTACTCCACAATTAGTTGTGCCCCCAGTTTTGTGAGGTCCTGGAAGAATTCCGGGTAGGATTTCGAAACGGCTTTCGAATCTTGTATCACTGATTCTCCTTTGGCTCCAAGAGATGCGGCGGCGCACGCCATTGCGACACGATGGTCGCCGTGTGAATCGAACGTGCTCCCTACCAATTCTCTGTTTCCCTCAATCTTGATCATGTCGTTTCCGACATGAATCTTGGCGCCCATCTTCCCCAGCTCCGTTGGGAGAGTTTGTAACCGGTTCGACTCCTTGTAAACCAGCCTCTTCACCCCTCGGATCTCCGTTGAGCCGTCCGCGAAACATCCTAAGATCTCAAGGGGCGGGACGAGATCCGGGTTATTACTCGCGTCAAAATCGAACCCATTCAGCTCTCCCTTACCGATCGTCAGACTATCCCCATCCTGCTGAACTTCAAGCCCGATTTCAGGAGCGACTTTCATCATGGCAGAATCAGGCTCAAGCTCGTAGGAGCCAAGGCCAGATATCCTAATCTCGGCTCCAGCAACTCCGGTCGCAGCAATGAGGAAGGCCGCTGACGAAAAGTCTCCTGGAACTTGATGAGACGCAGGGACAAACTTTTGGGGGGCCGGAATCCTAAACGTGGTCTCGGATTCGTCGATAGAGATTCCATGCTTCCTCAGGACGTCGATGGACATGTCAACGTACGGTCGCGATTCTAGTTTGCCCTCTACGTCTATCGTAACGTCTCTTATCGCAAGGGGGGCTGCGAATAGGAGTCCTGAGATGAACTGGGAGCTGATGTCGCCTCGAACCGTGACTTCTCCTCCTCGGAGAGGTCCCCTGACCATTATCTCAAAGCCGCGTGTGTCGGAGAACGCCCGCGCGGAGGCACCTAGAACGTTGATTGCCTTCACAAGCGGATCCAACGGTCTGTTGGCAAGTCTCGGGCTGCACGTTAGCCTAACTGTTCTTAGAGAGGTAGACGCGATCGCGGTCAGGAACCTGAGGGTGGCTCCGGACTCGCCGCAGTCAAAGGGTCTGTTGGTCGTTGTCGGTCTCCTGACTCCGTAGGAAATTGTCCGGGTTTTCTTGACAACCACTTTCGCTCCTAACCGTTGCATCCCTTCAAGTGTTCGCTGGGTATCATCACAGTGCAGTGCTCCATCGATAATCGATTTTCCTTCTGACAACAGAGAGGCGAGGAGTGCTCTGTGGGTGTACGCCTTGGATCCGGGCGCCTTCACTTTCCCGTGCAGCGCTTGGGGACCCTTGATTCTGGCTCTCAGGTCTCGATCAACGCTTTCGAAAAGTTCAGGTTAGCCTCGATAACTCGTCCATCGAATCTTGCGAGAGCCTGTCGCACAGGGTTCAAGGTTTTCTCGTCGATTATCGCGGCAACGGCAGGGCCCTTGCCGGACAGTCCTGCTCCGAGTGCGCCTGCTTCGATTGCTGAGAGTGCTGGGCGGGGGTCTTCTCCCAGGATGGATGCGACCGCGAGGCCGTTGAGCGTGAGCGCGTCCCAGATGTGGCCGTTGCTGGCTTCGCCGTACGCTAATTCGGATATCCGCCGAATAGGAGCAAATCTGGTCCGATCCAGCTGTCCTGTTCGAGTTTTTCGTGGCGGAACAAGTATGAGGACCCTGAGATCTCGGGGGATCTTGAGAATTTTTTCCGCCTTTCTACGATCATTGTCTGTTAGGACACCGCCGCCGTGATAGGACGCGAATGAATCGTCGTACGCTCCTGTCAGGCTTACGCCGGATTCGATGGATGCCTCAACTCCAATCCCGACTAGCCCATCATCATCTGTCTTTTCATCAATGGCAGAAGCGGTAGCTAAGGCGACTGCGTTGGCAGCGGCGCTGCTGCTCTTGAGACCAACAGCTATTGGAATGTTTGATGAGGTGACGACTTCTCCTTGCAACTTCCGCTCGTACCCATAGTGCTCTAGGGTTTTCTGGACCACTGTGATCGCGAGCCTGTTGGATTCTTCCGGGTCCGAGGATACAAATCCAGAGATCGGGCCAGGTCCCTCGCGTAGGCTGACTTTGGCTCGGGTCCAAAGGTCTACTCCAAGGGCGCCTCCTTTCCCCGTAGGAAACGCGTTTAGTATGCTGATGGCTCCGTATGAAAGAGCCTGACCGGTCCCTTTCATTTCCAATCCTTTCCCAGATAGTCGACGAGGGAGGATCGCATTAGAGCGAAGGGAGCGGTCTCATCGAGCCAAATTTCGTAGGACAGGGCAGCCTGGTGTACAAGCATCTCTAGTGGGCTTATCGTGCCGCTTCCACTAGGGATTGGTTCGCTCTGTTTGTCGTATGCGAGGTCGAAGACCCAGTCTGTGTCCTTCAACTTGTTGAGTGGGATCTTGAGTTGGGACACGAGTGCCGAGGTCCGTATCGGGGTCGAATTGACTAGAAGATCTGTGTCATGGAGAGAATTCTCCCAAGTATTCTTGTCAAGTTCTCCATACGAAATTCTTCCGAGGCCAGATGCGTCATCCGCTAGTTGTCGGGCCTTGTCTAAGGTTCTGTTGAGAATTCGGATCTTGTTGTTGTCCTTCGAAAGACGATGGACTAGCGCTTTGGCAGCTCCTCCCGCCCCCAGAACTAGTATGCGCTTGTTGTTGGGTTCGAAACCGTAGGATCTTAGGGCCCTGATCGCCCCCTCGCCATCGGTATTGTATCCAACAAGTCCTCTCTTGGTTCGGGCAACCGTGTTTACAGATCCAATCTTCTCCGCGGTCTTATCAAGTCGATCTAGCATATACAAGATGGTGGTCTTGTGGGGCATAGTGACGTTGAAGCCATCAAACCCTAGTGTGCGGGCTGCTTCCACTGCATCTTCTAGCTTGTCTTTGCTGACCTCGAATGGCACATAGGTACTGTTGAGGCAGAGTTTCTCGAAGGTCCTGTTGAAGATTACCGGGCTGAGGCTGTGGGATACTGGTGATCCGTAGAGAGAGTGGACTCTGGTGTCGCCTTTGATCATGTGTTGTTACTCCACGCCTAGCATCTCGTAGATTCGTCGAAGTTCAGCGATAGTCGATTGTCCTGGGGCGGTTTCTAGCCCTCTCTCGAGAGAAGCGTAGGTGAAGTGGGCCCCGTAGAATGGTGCTAGTAGTCTAGACCAGACTCCTGCCTGTCCCATTGCAAAACTCACCAGTGGTGAGTTCTGATAGTTTGCTTTCAACAGACTGAGAACCGTCAGATTGTCTTCAGGAATCTGGGCTGTTGTGACGATCTTGCAGACATCTGGTTTGAATTTCCGTAATTGGGCTAGGGTCGAGGCAAGTTTCGCCGGATCGGGTGTTCTGAAGTGGTCATGGTGTGATAGTATGATCTTGGCACCTTTGTCTCGGAATGTCTTGATGACGCGGTCAAGCCTGCTTGTCGTGAGCTCCAGGTCCACGTACTGGAATCCCCCCTCTACTGCCTCCATCAGAATCTTCAACCGCTCGGTTTCGGATCTGTCGAAGGATCCTTTCTCTGACAAGGGCCTGTTTGTTCCGATGATTGGTCGCTCCACGGCCCTCGCTATCTTTGTGAGTCCATGGTAGCTCCGGAGCCTGTCCAAACGAACTTCTACGAGGTCGGCGGAGAGTCTCTCAGCCCTCTGGGCTCTGCCCAGTAGTTCTGGGGTGTCGGTCGAGGAGATTGAGACGCAGACTTTTGGGTTCACTTCTCGATAATCATCTCATCTGCAACTTTTGCTCCAAAGTGGCGCCCGCCCTCTTCGAATCGGACCAGTACTTTGTCGCCAGGCTTGATCTCGGAAACCGACTTGGACCCGTCTCGAGTAACTAGCCGGACTGTTTCAGCGTTCTGAACTATCGTCGTTATCTTTCGGTTTCCGATGTTCGCTTCGACGAGAATCATCGGCCTGCGTTCGATCTTGACTCTCGCGACGTCAACGCTCCGTGTTCTTCCCGTCCTATCGATCAGGAGTATGGTTTCTCCTGCTGATAGCTCGGAGAGGTACCGTGTTTTTCCTTTCGCCATTAGAACGTATGACGAGACGGGGCCCGCGTTTACCCTGAAGGGTCGCGAGTTCACATGAGGGTTGGGATGTACTTCGCCCTCCACCAGGAAGAGTGCTTGCGACGAAGAGCCAGTCAATAGTCCTTCGCCGGGTTCAAGAATCTCAGTCGTGTCCACGCAGACTCTGGCTCCGGTTTCAATGGGCTTGACCCTTGTCACCTGAGCCGTAGAGAGCGAGATCTGCTCCGGGTCTCCAAGCATCAGGTCTCGGGTCTTGAGAATCTCACTCATGTCATGGGAGGCGAGGGTTATCCCATCGGCTCCCAGCTCCAGAGTTGAGAGCGCTATCCTGCTCTCGTCATAACTCGTGGTTCTAGCAAGAAGTTTCGAACGACCCTTCACCTCTGCGATCAGATTTTCGAGCGGGATGATCTTCCAGTTGGGACAGTTGACCAGGACATAATCAGGACCCAGTCCTAGCGCCTGAGATATTTTGTCAAGGTCCTTCTGTTTGGTAATCGTAACCTCAAGCGCTACTGCCATCTTGTTCTTCTTGGCGCCGAACACGTCGTCAAAGTTTGACGTGACGAGAATGTCCGTTCCTTCTCGTCGCGAGGCGATTTTCGCTGAGACTCCGTTAAGGTCGGTGTCTGTGACGACCGTGTGCGGCCTAGCCTCGTTAACCATCTTGCGGATGGCTTCTGCAGAGAGATCAGGGTTAGGCTCTAGCCAGAATTCTTTCACTTCTTTCACCAAGAATAGAGAGTGCGCGTGTGGGGCTGCTGCCGTTGTGGACTATCTCGACGAGTGCTCGGGTCATCAACGTAGGTCTGTTGTTCTGGAACACGTTTCGCCCAATCGACACTCCGGCAGCTCCCGCCTTGATCGAGTCTGAGACGAGCTGGAGCGTCTCGGATTCGCTGCCTGCTTTGGGCCCCCCGGCTACGACCAACGGCGCTTTGACGCTCTTGACGACGTTTCGGAAGCTTTCAACATCTCCAGTATAGTTTGTCTTGACGATGTCTGCTCCTAGTTCGTAGCCGAGCCGAGCTGCGTGGCTAACGACCTCGTAAGCGTGCTCGTTCTGGATTCTAGGCCCCCTCGGATACATCATAGCAAGGACTGGTAAGCCGACGTCGTCGCTTTCGTCTAGTATTCGCGAGAACTGGTCTAGCATGTGTTGCTCGTGCTCGGATCCGACGTTAATGTGAACAGATACTGCATCAGCGCCTAGACGTAGGGCCAGTTTGACAGTGGATAGTTGCGTTTTCCAGTTGGGCTCGCGGGTCAATCGTGTGGCGCCTGAAAGGTGGAGTACGAGGCCCGTTCCCCGAGTGTCAATCGTTTTCGCGATACCTGCATGGACGAGAACGGCGTCGGCTCCTCCCTTAGCCACATTGTCGATCGTCTCGCTCATGTCGGCCAGTCCTTCGATCGGTCCAACTGATACTCCATGGTCCATCGGTATCAACACCGTCTTCCCGTCATGTCGGAATATCCTCCTCAATCTGCGAGTTTTTCCAGTCTCCATTTCTCTTGGATCACTTGATGAGCTTCTTTGCCACGAAGAGTTCGGCGTTGAGGATGGAGCACCCCGCTCCACCGCGGACAAGGTTGTGGCCGAGGGCCATGTACTTGACACCATTCAACGCTGGGTCTCGCCGGATCCGTCCGACGGTGACCGTCATTCCGTTTCCCTCATCGACATCGAGCCTGGTCTGCGGACGATCTTCCTCTTCTCGGACAACAATCGGGTGGTCAGGCGCTGATGGGAGCTTGAGCTGTTGAGGAGTTCCCATGAACTCTCTCATCGCCTTGACGATTTCGCTAGGGGTCGCAGCTGATCGTGTTTTGGCGAAGACTGCTTCTATGTGTCCGTGGAGTGTTGGGACCCTGTTGCAGCTCGCGGAGACAGTAATCCCCGCGGGTTTCGACATCGTTCCGAGTATCTTGTTGGTTTCATGTTCGACTTTTTCCTCTTCGTTTCTGATGAACGGGATGACGTTGTGCATGATGTCGAGGGAAGCGACTCCAGGGTAGCCTGCACCGGATACGGCTTGCATTGAGGATACAACGACGGTTTCCAGCCCGTACTTGTCGTGAAGGGGTTTGAGAGATAGCGTGAGGATGGCGGTGGTGCAGTTGGGGTTGGCGACAATGAAACCGTCAGTCTTCATCTTACGTTTCTGTTCTTCTACCATAACGACATGTTCGGGGTTTACTTCTGGATTCAGGAGTGGGACGTACTGGTCCATTCTGTGCGATGATGCGTTGGAGAACACTGGCACCCCGGCTTTAGCAAACTCTGCCTCCACCGGCCCGGCGACTTCAGCAGGGAGCGCTGAGAAGGCGAGGTCCGGGTCGTTCAGGGCCCGCGGGTTGGGTTCTGAAAGAACGAGTCCTCCTAGCCCGTCCGGGAGGCTTGCCTCTATTCCTGATCCAATCGATGATGCGTATGTTTTGCCAACGCTCTTGTCCGATGCTGCAACACCGCTTACCTCGAACCATGAGTGGTGGGATAGTAGCTGGACGAATTTCTGACCCATCATTCCGGTAGCGCCGAGAACGGCTACCTTTCTCTTGTTCACCATTCTAGTTGTTCTCCAGAGAAATTCTGATCAATCTACCAGCTTGTTTCCTGACCTTCCAGTCGACGAGTACGAGGACGGAGGATGTTATGGTGAGGACGCCGAATATGTTGATGTTACTTGACCGCAAAGCATCGCTTATTCTCGCAACCACTCCAGGCGTCTCTTCCAAGCCGACTCCCTTAGCGGTGATTAGCGCCATGCCCATCCGGGCCGCAAGAGCAAGACCGTGAGGATCCTTTGCAATAACGTCGTGGAGTCTGGAAATCTGTCGTCTTAGGCTTGGTGCCTGACTAAGGTAGAGTATCGCGCTGTCGTTGTCTTGGGAGACAGCGACCAGATTCGTTTTGATGATCCTCGTGACTTTCCTGATGAGTTCTGGATTCTGGGGCAGGTTTCTTCCTACCAGTGTGATAGAGGCTACAGGGTCTGGATTATGGATCTTCACTTCCAAATCGGGGAATGGTCCGCCTGTGATCTGCGTGCCCTGCGCGTCGAGTCTGCCTGCCGCGCTGGGTATTACTCGGATGTTGATCGCTGGGTCTTTGTATCGCAGCGCCTTTCGATGGATGAATTTCGTTCCGCTGTCGGCTATTCCAATCAACGCTTTCATGTCGATTGATCTGAGAACACGCGTATCACTGATCAGGTTGGGGTCCCCCGTGAGTATTCCTGGCGCGCTGGTCACCAAGACGACCTCGTCTGCTCCGAGTGCCGTTGCGAGGAGGAGGGCGGTGGTATCGCTTCCTCCACGTCCTAGGGTACTGATTCGTCCATCTCTGGTTCGGCCTATGAAACCGCCGATGACCGGAATAATTCCGTCCTCGACAACCGGTTTTACATATTTTTGTATTCGTTGAATGCTCGGTGTTCTCAGTGGGTTTGCGTTTGAAAAGTCATGGTCGGTGATGATTGGCCAGTCTCGGTCTGATGGGTCGAAGTAACGGGCTTGTATCCCGCGTGATTTCAGTGATGCTGCGAAGATCCTGGCGCTGGTTCTCTCGCCCATCGCAAGAATATCATCTCTGTCGGTTTCTACTATTCCTGCGCCATGGTTTGTGAGTTCGAGAAGTTCATCAGTAGTTCTCCCGACCGCACTGACCACTACGACCAGTCTGTTTCCTTTGGAGTAATCTCGGGCGACCGATTCTGCTGCCTGGCTAATCTTTTTCCCGTTGGATAGGCTGGACCCGCCGAATTTCGCGATAATCAGTCGGCGGCGTTGACGCGTTCGCAGCGCCCCGTTTGGTCGATATCCTAGCTTAGTTGTTGTGTAAGCTGGAGTCTGATTCTGGTGCTTAGACCTGGATGAGGGTCTCGGGAGCGGGCTTATGCCAGTAAAGATGACCACCCATCCCCGTTCACACCAGAGATGAGTTCCAACTAGGCTGCCCGCTTATTTAGCGTTATGGAAACCCTTCCCTTGCTTCCCTTCTCGAGTAAGGAAGAAGGTGGGCGTTTTTCCTGGTTCTGCGAGCGTGTCTAGATACTGGCGCCGACGACCATTAGGATTAGCGCAATCCCTAGCAAGGCCACTCCCAATCGCCCAGCTAGCCCCATTCTCTTCTGGAGACTCGCAAGTTGCGCTGCCATCGGATCTTGAGCTGGTGGTTGTGCTGAAGGTTTCGGGGCTTGCTTTGTCAGTGATATGAATTTTCGGCCTGCTGGGACCAGGACTCCGAGGGCGATTATGAGGACAACTAAGCCTAGTACAGCGCCTGCATTGATGTACATGAGTCCTGGCTCGGCAAGGGCAAAGGAGCTTGTTGTCTGGGTCGTCGCATACCCGTAGAGGACGAGTCCAGCTACGATTGCTAGGATCGAGCTTCCGGTAATGAACCTAAGGTATCTCGGTAGAGCGGACAGGATGAATTCGGCTCTGGAAGTTGGAGACATTTTCGAGAGCGAGGGAATGATGACGGAGACGAATAACGCAGCGCCTCCCATCCAAGCTACTATCGCGCCAACATGGAGGACCAACAGAACAAGGAATGCGGCATCGGCGGCCATGTGCTAGAGCCGGTAAGGCATTGAAGCGTCCTGGTTATTATGATATGCCACCCGAGGGTTCTGTCAAGTCTTCGGTTCGCTCGAGGACCTGACTTGCTCTCATCGACTCTGGGGATTACCGTCGTCGGCGGGTTCCACTTCATTGCTTCACCTGAGAGCCCTTGCGCCTCAGAGACGAGTAGTCCCATTTTGGCAGGGAACGATCGAACCTCAACCGCCCCCTCACGCCCATAGCATGGTAGCTTGGCCCATTGCCAGGGAAGGATTTTACAGTGGCCAACCAACCAGATATCCCGGTTCACGCCTCTTACGTGGTCGGAGTCACTCCCCTCATCCCAGTGTGACAGGCTCATACGACGACCGCCTAGTTTGATAATCAGTCATTCCTTGAACATTACAGTTAGAGGTGCCTGAAAGCTATCAGCAAACAGCAACCGAAGAGTCGACAGTGCCCACCCGAGTATATATTGTACCTTTTTCTGTAGAAAACGTCTGCTAGCAGAGCACTGTCAGCTATGATTGCGAACATCACGAAGAGTTTCCCCTTGACCTGCTTTGAGTTGGTCGAAGATAGACGCCGTGGTAATTTGAAGCCAATTGGGCCGATGGTTCCCAAAGATGCTTCTATTTCTTGCAACTCGCTTTCCGCAGACATTTCTTGTAACTATTTTTTGCCGCTAACTATTATGCGACCCCCAGGGGTTAGCTGTTTTTCTCGTGCCGCGCCCTTCGTGATTCGTTCAAGAACTCTTAATGCCAACCTGCCTCCCTAGGAGCAACGTCCTTGTGTGGAATATTCGGCTGCGTCCTCCACGACGGTAAAGAAGCCGCCCCGCTCATACACGCAGCCCTCAAACGCCTAGAATATCGGGGCTACGACTCTGTCGGCGAAGTCACCGTATCCGATGGGACCATGACGGTAAAGAAGGATAGCGGACGACTTGAGGAGGTCCACGCCAAGTACAATCTCGACCTTCTACCCGGACCCGTAGGCGTTGGACATACTCGCTGGGCGACACACGGCCGGCCAGTCAAGGAAAACTCGCATCCCCTAGTCGATTGTAAATCCCGTATCGCTGTTGTCCACAATGGTATCATCGAAAACTATCTCGATCTCAAACGCGAACTCGAAACGAAAGGTCACCGGTTCGCCTCAAGAACGGACACCGAAGTCGTGCCGCACATGATTGAGGAATATCTTAGCCACGGGCTCGGTCTCGAGGAGGCCTTCCGGAAAACCATCAACCGACTTGAGGGGGCCTACTCCATTGTCCTGACAAGTGTGGAAAAGCCGAAGACGATTCTCTGCGCCCGCCAAGAAAGCCCACTTGTCCTCGGACTTGGAGATGGAGAATATTATTGCGCCAGCGATATAGCCGCCTTCCTACCCCTGACCCGAAAAGCGTTGATCCTGGAAGAGGGGGAAATGGCGATTCTCGACCCAAACGGAATCAAAATCCTCAAGGCGAGGAACGGGGTGACCGTCAAGAGAGATCCGATCTCGATATCATGGGACCCGGAGTCCGCGAAGAAACAGGGTTTCCGACATTTCATGCTCAAGGAAATCCATGAGCAAGTCCATACGATAAGAGACGCGATGAGGACCCATGAGATTTACTATGATCTTCTCGCTAGCAAGCTGATGCAGGCTGAGAAAGTGTTCATTGTCGCCTGCGGAACCTCATACCACGCGGGTCTCGTGGGAGCACAAGCCCTGATGAAACTGGCAGGAATGAACGCCAGAGTCGTCGTAGCGTCCGAGTTCTCGGACGAAGCCCTGGACCTCGTCGACCCGAAGACTGCAATCCTCGCCGTAAGCCAGTCCGGCGAAACAATGGACACTCTTAACGCAGTCAGAGACGCGAAAGCCAAGGGAGCCTCAATTGTAAGCGTAACAAACGTCTTGGGTTCCACATTGATGCGCTTGTCCGATGTCTACATCGGCCAGAACTCCGGGCCGGAGATTGGTGTTGCAGCAACAAAGACCTTCACCTCACAAGTCACCGTTCTCCTGAGACTCGCAATCGCGATTGGCAGAAAGAAGGGTGAAGTCTCATCGAAAGAGATCAGCGAGCTAGAAGAAGCGCTTCACCGGACCCCCGCCCTGATCCAGAACCTGCTCAATACAAGGGTCGAGGATGTGAAGAAGATTGCTGAGAGCTGCAGTGGCGCATGGAGCATCTGCTTCCTCGGGAGAGGAATCAACGTTCCAACATCCCTCGAAGGACGATTGAAACTTCTAGAGCTGAGCTACATCCCCGCGATGGCATATCCTGCCGGCGAGAGCAAACACGGCTTCATCGCACTCATCGAGGAAGGATTCCCAGTAGTGTTCGTGGCACCGAAGGACGATACTCACAAGAAGATAATCGGTAACATTATGGAGATGAAAGCTCGCGGAGCAAGAATCATCTCGATCATAGAAGAAGGAGACGAAGAAATCAGAAACCTATCAGACGACGTGATCGAGATACCGGAAGCCCTCCCCTCACTCGCCACCCCAATCGTCTACGTCGTTCCGCTACAACTCCTAGCATACTACATGTCAATAATCTTAGGCCACGACCCAGACTATCCAAGAAACCTCGCAAAAAGCGTCACCGTAGAATAGTCAGGCCGCGATCTCCTCGATGGATCCTGCTGAGGAACAGCGAGTGCTAGAAGAGAAAGTGGGCAAGGCCTTGGACGAGGCGAGAGCCAAGCTCGACACGGCGCTGGACAGTCTCTCCAAGGGTGGAGCGGAATCGGAGAAGAAAGTCTGGTGGGCCGAGGAAGCAGCCGAATACAGCAGTCTGCTCTACTCCCTCACCTACGGTCTCGAGGACGAGGACCCTCCTGTTCCAGTGAGGAAAAGGAACGCCGAGCCTATCCCGCTGGTTAAGGAATCTTCGGAATCGCTACGTCACGCGACAGAGCTTCGCGGCAAGTCTTCCTTGGAAGGGTACCATAATCTCCGGACTGCAGTCTACAAGCTGAGACAAGCACACCACATTCTCGAAAAAGCTGGTTCGAAGAAGCGCTAGTCTTTAACTAGAGGCTGGGCTGGCGCAAGCCCTCTCGCAGGCGCTTCAGCATGTTCCGATCAGTAGTCTGCCTATCAGGCGGGGTAGGCGCGGCACGTTTCTTGGATGGCCTTGCGCAAGTCTATCCACCGGAAAAGGTGACGGCGATCGTCAACACTGGAGACGACCTTGACTATCTCGGCGTCCACATCAGCCCTGACATCGACATTGTCGCTTATACGCTCGCGGGAATCGTTGACAGAGAAAAGGGATACGGGATCGCCGGGGACACTTACAACTGCATGGCGCAACTCGAACGATACTCCGCGGAAACATGGTTCCGGATAGGCGACAGGGATTTCGCAACCCACCTTCTCAGAACAGCCTTTCTCCAACAAGGATTCAGCCAATCGGAATTGACCGAGAAAATTCGAGCGTTCCTAGGCGTGAAAGTTAGGATCCTGCCTATGACTGACCAGATGGTGGCTACCAAGATCAAGACCTCTGCTGGACTCCTGGATTTCCAGGAGTATTTTGTCAAGAGAAAATTCGAGGATAACGTGGAAGACGTAAGCTACGAGGGAGCAAGCATAGCGACTCCAGCTCCAGGCGTAGTGGAATCGATAGAGAAATCAGAAGTAATCATACTCTGCCCGAGCAACCCCATTCTTAGCATCGGACCGATCCTCGCGATCCCCGGAATTCGCAATGCTCTGGCGAAGACCAAGGGCCGGATTCTTGGCATCAGTCCAATCGTTGGGGGAAGGTCGATAAAAGGTCCGCTGGATCGTATCATGCGCCACTTGGGGCTCGAAGTCTCCCCCTTTGGCGTAGCCCAGCTCTACCAAGGCCTCCTGAGAGGCTTTGTTATCGATGATGTTGACAAGGCTGTCGCCCCGAAGATTAACGGGCTTGGAATGAAGGTCGCTTCTACGCAGACCATCATGGACTCATCGGCGGCGAGGGTTCGGTTGGCGGAGGATACCTTGAAGCTGGCGGAGACCCTTTGACGAAAGACTTCGCAGTCATTCCAGTCAAAGGACTGGTCGAAAGCAAGAGCAGGCTCGTTCGCTCCCTAAGCCCACAAGACAAGAAAAAACTAGTCATCGCTTTGTTGGAAGACGTGCTCACTGCAGTCAAAGAATCTCAGCTTTTCAGCCGAGTCCTAGTCGTTTCCCCTGATCCGAATGTCGAGAAAGAGGCAAACTTACCTCAGGGAACATTTCTCCATCAGGAGGGACAGGGGCTTAACGCAGGCATCCGACAGTCAACGCTCTTTGCGATGCGCGAGAAGGCATCGTCCGTCGCTGTCCTCCTGGCCGACATCCCGATGCTGGAAGCACGGGATTTGAAAGAGCTATACTCGGTGGGGGGCACGGCCGAGAAGGTTGTCCTGGCCCCTTCCCTAAAGGGCGGAACCAATGTGATGGTTCGAGAGCCTCCTAACATTATCGCACCCGCGTATGGAAGATGGAGCTTTAGCACCCATCTCAGAGCAGCACAGAAGACAGGATTTGCTGTTTATTCCATCTCAAACCCACGATTGTCGTTCGACGTCGACACTCTCGAAGATCTGATCGCCATTGCTAGAAAGGATCCTCATGGAAAAACTCACACTGCAAAATGTCTTCAGGAAATGACACTACTTCACGTTCTTGCCCAAAGCTCCAAGAAGTTCGACTAATCTTGCGACTCATTTCTGGGTAGAAACTCTTTTATGAGTAGATTCTTGCTCGCCGGCTGAAATGCGCTCAATGGAAGCCAGCCTCAAACCAACGGTTGTAATAGCCGGGGCCGCAACATTCGGTGCGCTCGCAGCGCTAATCTCCTTGCTCGCTCCGCCTGTGATTCAGCCGTCGTTTCCGATCTTGTTCTACTTGAAATTCGATATTGCCGAGATAGTTGATGTCACCGCGTTTCTCATATTTGGTCCTGTAGCTGGACTGATCACCGCGGCGGTTCACGGGACGATCCTTACAGCGGCACCCGGTGGGGCAGGACCATTCGGTGCGAGCCTAAAGTTCCTATCAGTTCTCTCAACATACGGCGGGTTAATGCTGGCTTCGAGACTGGGAAAACACAAGCTCCTGACAACTGGTTCCATAATGACCGTTGCAGGTGTTGCGACAAGAGTCGTTATCATGACTCTTGTGAACTATCTTTACCTGATAGTCCTCGCGCAGGTCGTTTTTGGCATTGACTATACTGGTTTTGCGCAATTTGTTCTCAACCAAGTGGGAATTAATCTTACAGGTACCGGATTCGTTGTTTACATTCTTGGGCTTACAGCGATCTTCAACGCTGTTCACGCCGTATTCTCTATTATCGTCTCACTTGTCTTGGTAAATGCAATTTTGAGAAGGGCTCCTCAGCTAGTAGCGGGTCGAGAGTGGATTCGTAGGACCCTGACTATCGCAGGGGCCTCGAAGAATCCCTCAATTTTGCCGGACGATCGGGGCGGTTCTGAGTCTGGGACTACTCACAATAGCCCTTAGGTCTATCAAGTCCTCCTCGTTGGGACCAGTACCTATCAGCGTCACTTTGACCCCGGTTTCGTTCTCAATCTTGGAGATAAACGCCCTCGCGGGTTTTTCGAGATCCTCCAGATGGCGTGCTCCTTTTGCGCTTGGGAACAGCACATCGAGCTTGGTTAGCGCGATCTGGGTTGCCCCGTTGAGCTGGACTGCCCTCTTTGCGAGTTTGAAATCGAAAGGTGCGGCTCTTCTCTCTCGACCGGTAACAGTTCCGAACTCGGTCCACCCTCGGCGTGCAACCTCATCCCGATCTAGTTGTCCCTCTAGGGGTCCTTCGCCGACTCGTGTCACATATGCTTTGAAAATGACTATTACCTCGTCAACTTGAGTGGGACCCACCCCGACATCGGCACAAGCTGCCGAAGCAGTTGTATCCTTGGACGTGACGTAGGGATAGGTTCCATGATAGAGACTGAGAAAGGTGCCCTGGGTCCCCTCGATCATGATCTTCTTGTTCTCCGAAAGCGCCTGCTGAATTTCCCTAACGGTATCGCCTACGTACGGTTTGAGGCTGGGAATGGTCTGAGCCATCTTGGCCATTCTCAAGGCTCGTTCTGCGTTGCATGCTCCTACTCCGCTCTTTGTGGACCCTACTTTCTTTGAGAGGTGATCTGATCGTGATTCCTGCTCTTTGTGGCGTGGTTCAACGATGGCGCACTGATTGTCAACCTCGATTCTTCGCTCCGAGTCGGTTTTCCGGAGCTCTTCAAGCAATACCGCCGGATCAACAGGTACTCCGGGTCCAATTAGGAGTCGAGTCGAGCGGTTCACAAAGCCGCTCGGGATGAGTCTGAGAGAGTACTGGACCCCACCGTGGATAACAGTATGGCCAGCATTGGGTCCGTTACCGCCCCTGACACAGATGTCTGGCTTGTCCTTCATCGCTAGATATGCGGCTATCTTTCCCTTCCCCTCGTCTCCGAAGAATCCGCCGACAATGACCGTGCAGGGCAACTGGTATCCAAGCAATGTAGGGCTATGGTAGAATAAGACTTTTGAAATGATTCTCTGAAAACTAATTCTGATCTAGCAGAGATCCCGGATCTGCCGAATCACAGCGTGTGAGATGAAGAACTTCTGCGCAATTAGCATAGAGTCGGCACTGCAGGTTCTCGAATGACCGGAGAAACAATCGAGAGTGCGGCCGTAAAGGCCACGCTTTGGGCCAGTTTATGGGTCGTGGGAGTGTTCGTAGCCGGGCACTGGGTGCGGGAGGTAGGGAAATACCGACAAGAAAGGCGCAGTATTTGGTGGCTGGACAGGGTTACCTGCCGGGATGCCCTGAGTCACTAGACCAACTGCACCGTCGGTCGTGAAGTTCTTGTCTACTAGTGGTAAGGTCGCGCCGGCTATCGCCTTGATCTCGATGTCCACGACGTCGTCTAGTACTCTTCGTCCGTTGGGGAATCCTGCCGGGTCTCCACCTACGAGTCCCAGTCGGTTGGGGTTCGTGGTGTTCGGAGGAACTGCAAGGTTGAGACGGAGGTAGTCAGCCTGGAGAGGCCCTGTGAAATTCTGGAACCCTGGAATTATGCCCGCTGGTATTCCAGTCAACAATATCGCGATGAGGTCTGCGCGTGCCTGGGTTACCGCTGCCAGGTTCGGAAAGACTCCGGGGTAGAGCACGGGGAGTAGTTTCTGAAGTTCTGGTGTCTGGTAATATTTGAGGAACTGAGAGTCAAACCTAGGAAGCGATGTGTTCCAGAAATCTTTCTTTCCCAACGGGATGATTACCTCATTGATCAGAGGCATTCCAAGCCGGGACACTTGTGTAAAAGGCCCAGTGACCACTTCGCCGGACCGGTTGTCGCCTGATTGGTTGTCGTCTCCGTCGGTCGGAAGGATGGCTGCTCTTCGTCTACTCGCGGATGCCCATATTCCGATCGTCTGGTTCTTTCCCACCGGATCAGTGGGGTTTGCTCCATCGGATGTCAGTTTATTCTTAGCTACTTGTAATGCGATGCTATGAACGCTGAACCCTTTTGTGGCGTCAACGCCTGGAGCCGCCGGTGTGGGTATGAGGTGGAAATTCTGGACTGGTCTGAGAGCTCCGAGATCGAATATTGATCCTAGATCTACGTAGAACGCTTCGCCTCTCTGGCCGGCGAAGACCGTCGAGCCATCGCTCAATGAGTTGATGGCGGCGTTTGCGAGGTTGGCATAGTTCGGCGTTGACCGAGGTCCGATGTTGACGGGCGGAGTTGGGAGGTTCCTGCCTAGAATCGTCGAGACACCCGTCCTTCTTGGTCCAACTACCTTCGTGACTGAGTAAGATTGTTTTACGTTCCATGAGGGGTCGGTGAGGGATCCGATTGGGCCGGTGTTGTAGAGGAAGGTGTCCGGGTTTCCGATCTTGGTCTTGAATCTGAACTGGTAGGTTATGTCTTCTATTCCGTCGCCGTTGTTGTCTATGACTATCTCATAGAGCACGTCGTCCCCGAAGGTGTTGAAGTTGGGGCCTCCCGCTGGTTCCTCCAATGGAATGTAGTTAGCCAGTATGGTTGCTGTGTCAGGCTTGTCCGGGCTAACAAAAGCGTAGAGGTCGGTGTTGTCAGCGACCGGGTCCTTAGAGATTTTGGGGGCTTCTCTATGGGATGTCATCGTCTAGTTCCCTGCTCGTAGCTTGTCTGCAATCTGGGCGGCCAATTCTGCATCTTTCACCTTCACGGATACCTGGCCATTCATGACGGTTAGTTGATCACCGCTTACAGAGGCAACAATTGGCTCCGTGCTATCGTTCGTCGCCGGGGTTTTCGGCTGCTCTGCTGGAATGGGAATCTTGCCCATGAGGGCTGTGGCGCCAGCTGCTACCGCAGCGGCTCCTACGCCGAATTTCAAGAAGTCTCTTCGGGATATCTTGTTGCTTGAGTCCTGTTCGGACTCGGCTTTCTCGTCAGTCTTCTTATTCCCTTTCAAGGGTTTCTGGCTGACATGGCTTGGATTGATTCTTAACGGTTTTTCCAAATCTCCCCGGAATCTGGCCCATATTCTACCTGGAGATAGCCGGAAAGGGCTACTCGCAATAGGAAATATCACCGCAGATGTCTATCGCGAATCGAATCTCTAAGAACTCTAGCGAACGGTCTGAGCTAGTGAGGAGCGAATTTCCAAGTGATTTGAGCTTGCATTTGGAGAATGGGCGCGAGGAGTAGTTCTGCCCTATTTCCAGGTCACTCGGAGGAGGTTCGCTAGAGCAAGGGCCTCTCCGATATTTACAAGAAGCATGTAGGTGGACGCCTGATCCACGAAGGTGGCCGCGGAACTCACGTTTTGGAATAGAAACAGCCAGAATACCAGAATGGCTAGATTGAGTACGACGAAAAAACTGCCAAAGAGAACGAGACCCAAAGTGAAGGAAGACTTGACCTTCCCGTACGTCCCGAGGTAAATTGCCAATAATGCTAGGGTCATGGCTATGTTCGCGAAGGCAACTATTGCGCTAGCCCAAAGTGCAAGACCCAAGCTTGGTCACTCTACTCCGGATTCGTTTTGTTTATCTTTCTTCTTCCAATTCTAGTCCAAATCTCGTCGAGGATCGGAAGCGCTTCTTCCATCTTAGAAGTAAGAAAGAGAACGGCACCATACGTTCCCTTCTCGGACGGAACGATTAGGCCATTCTCTTCTAGAACCCTTACGTGGTGTTGGATGGTTTTGTAGTCTACATGGAGAACTTGCGCAAGTTGATTGGCGTTGCAAGGACGATTCTGGAGAGCCTTGATGATCTCAGCCCTGCTAGGACCTCCGCGTGTTCCGGCGAACAGGTACCACAGGAGTCGTTTGAGGTACTTCTCGCCATAGAGCGACGCCTTGGAGTCTTCCTTTGCCGTGGTGAGTAGAAATGGAATCCTGCGAATGATTTGGCCAAGTTCAGGAAGCAGTTGTGACTTTACTGTTATCAGGTTGGATCATCTACAGGATTGGTCGTCCGTTCGAATTCTCCGGTTGGTCCCGTTATAATATTTCTTCGACTCTGTCAAGACTTCGAGACTGGTCACGATAATTTCCTTTTTGGCTATCGGGAAGGTCAGGGTTGGTGTGAAATCTTAGGCATTGGGATTCGGGCGGACAATGTTATTATCAGCCCGCCCGATGTCGCTCGTCATTGCGTCGGCTGAGAACGCTCCGTCCGCATGTATTGCGGAAATTCATCATCTAATTCTGACTCTAGATCTGGGTCTTTTAACTCATCTGGAGCGCTCCGTTGTGTGGATCAACGATCATGTCAGATTCTCGCCTTTCCACAACGGCCGCAGAACACGCCACCCGGGTCCATGTCTCCCCCACAAAAGTTACAGGTTGCCTCTAAAGGCACAGTTGTCACTTCGTTTTCTGCGCGTCCCTTTTCGTATCTCTTTGCATACCAGATTGCTCCTTCAAGGAGTATGATGATTGGAACAAACAATGCAACGTCTGCCAAGGGTCCCCCGTCGGGGGAAGCTATGGCAGTTAGAACTAAGAGTGATGCCCAGACGTACTTCCGATTCTTGGTAAGCATCTTCGTCCCGAGAACGTGCAATTTGACCAGTAGGACGAAGAAGACGGGAATTGTGAAGGCAAAGCCTGAGAGTACGATGACGAAGAAAACGAGGTTGTAGAACTGGTCCGCGAAAATGAAGGTGGATATTCCTACCGCTTGGAAGAAGGGGATAGAGAAGTAGAATATGAACGGTAAGAGAACGAAAAAAGCAAACGAAGCGCCTACCATGAACAGGATCGAAAATGCTGCGACGAACGGGTATACCGACTGTTTCTCGCTGGCCTTGATTGCTGGGTCCACAAATTTGTATATCTCATACGCGAGCACGGGGATACTTGTAGCGAATCCGAACACTGCGGATCCTACAACGATGAGTTCCAGGGGTGTGGTGACCGTTCCTCCGATCAATATGTACTGTGACGGCAGCAGTCGCGTCCTTATCGTGCCGAGAATCGCTGTTATTAGTGGATGGTAGACTTGGAAGGGATTTTGCAAGAACGAAAGGTCAGACGGAACAACAAGATAGAACAGGGTCGCAATGGCGAAGGAATAGATCCAGATTTTTATTCGTCTTGAAAGCTCTGAAATGTGGTCCCAAAGAGGTAGAACTTTTTCCGGCGATTGTTCTCCTGACAGTGGATTCCACTATCCTTTGCGGACCGGGCAGATAGTCAATAAAATCATTGAGCGGGTTCAACTGGCCTAACGACAACTAGGTGCAGAGCTGGTCTTGGAGGCTAGGGCTTGTCTGACTACTTTGTCTGAGCTGCTTTTACGATGTCGTCAGATATTTCTTGGCGCGTCTTGCCTTGGGTGTTGATCCCCAATTTGTGCGCTGTATCAGTTAGCGGATCAGACGTGGACAGAGCTGGCTGAGAGGGTGAGAGTGGGTTTGTTAGTCCCTTTGAGGCGTCGTCGAATTCTTTGCGTGCTCTTCCTATTGATCTCGCTAGTTCTGGTATTTTTTGTGGTCCCCAGATCAGTATGACGGCTAGTACGCCCAGTATCAGTAGGATCTGGAACGGGTCTCCTAAAGCCATATTATTCTCATTCCAGAGCTCAGCGGTTCCGAGCTTTAACTGTTTACCATAATTAGTACAGGAACCCACTGTGCTCAGGGAAACCTTATTCTTCGGCCCAATTTGGGTCCGGCTAGGCGGCTAAGAACTGAAAGTAGTCGTGTGCGTGCGGCGCGTTCCGGACACAGCAACGCGCATCAAGATTGCACCTGATGGGAAATCAATTGTCACAAGCGATGCAGAGTTTGTAGTCAATCCTTACGAAGAATATGCCCTAGAACAGGGTGTTCAGCTAAAGGAGAAACACGGCGGAGAGGTCACTGTTCTCACCCTCGGACCCGAGAAGTCAACTAGCGTAATTCTCAAAGCGCTGGCCCTTGGCGCGGACAAGGCGATTCATCTCAAGAGCGAAAATTTTCCAGATGACCCAAGCGCCGTTGCCCGGGCCATTGCTGCGGAATTGAAATCAGTCGAATTCGACGTTCTCTTGTTTGGCAAGAAGGGTGTTGACGACGACAACCAGCAAGTCGGGCAAATGGTAGCCGAACTTCTCGGGATTCCCTGCGCGACTCAAATCGTCAAACTCGACGTCTCCGATGGCAAGGCGATCGCTCATCGAGAAGTTGAAGGAGGAGTAATCGTTGTCGAGACTACCCTTCCGTCCGCATTCACCGCTGAAAAAGATTTGACCGTTCCTCGGTACGCGTCGCTTAGAGAATTAGTCTCGGCTAGGAAGAAACCTATTCTTGTGAAGGAGCCTCAACCGTTTCCGGGCATTCTGGAAATTGTCTCAATTCAATATCCTCCACCTAGACCCCCAGGCAGGGTACTAGGGAAGGGCGTTGAAGCCGTTCCGATACTGGTCAAGGTTCTGCACGAAGAGGCCAAAGTGATCTAACCATTGCAAGGCCCTATACTTGTCTTCGCGGAATCCTCAGGGAACGAATTCCGAAAATCCGCTTTCGAAGCGGTAACGGAGGCAAGGCGACTGGCCGACCTCTCGAAAAGTGAGGTCCACGCATTATCTATTGGTCATGAAATACGGGACCAAGCAAGTTCTCTGGGTAGGTTCGGTGCGGACAAGGTTTCAGTCGCCGACGACGAGTCGCTAAAGCTCTACCATCCCGACTTTTACCGACAAATCGCTCTCGACTTGGCAAAGAAAATTGATCCCGGCGTCATTCTTCTCCCCGCCACTTCGACCGGCAAGGACCTAGGGCCACGTCTAGCAATTCATCATAACACGGCCGTCGCGACGGATTGCACTGAGCTGGAAATCAGTGAGAATGAGTTAGTCGCAACTCGTCCTGCCTATGCGGGCAAAGTGTTGCTGAAAGTCAAGATCAAAGGGAACCCCAAGGTTGCAACTCTTCGCCCGAATGTATTCACTGCTAAGGAGAGAGTTCCGGCAATCAGTCCGTCGATCGAATCTCTCTCATTTGAGAAGCCAACCACTAGAATGACCGTGAAGGAATTCGTCACCCACGGAGCAAAAAAACAAGACCTCACCGAAGCAGGAGTCATCGTTTCCGGGGGAAGAGGAATGGGAGGACCTGAGAACTACAAGATTCTCGAGGAACTCGCTAACGTCATGGGCGGAGTGGTAGGAGCCTCAAGAGCATCTGTCGATGCTGGTTGGAGGCCGCACTCGGACCAGGTTGGACAGACAGGTCGAACTGTCTCCCCAACACTCTACATCGCCTGCGGCATCTCGGGAGCCATTCAACACAGAGTTGGCATGATAAACTCGAAGGTGATAGTCGCAATCAACAAGGACCCCGAAGCGCCCATCTTCGGGTTCGCAGACTACGGGATAGTGGGAGATGTTTTCGAAGTTGTCCCGGCTCTTACTCAGGAGATGAAGAAGTATTACGGGAAAAACTGAACTGGTTTGTCAGGCGTCGTCGAGTTTCGTTTTTAGGAATCTTGCAAGGTCTTGGCTAAGCGGGCTTCTAGAAACGTCGATCACGGGCATCTCCACGTTTCCTGCCTTTACATTGTGGACAAATTCTGCCATGGGCGCGTAACTGATGGATGCTATGTACAGTTCCCCGCGGGCGTATTCCTCGGGCATGTCCGAGGGCGGGATTGGCTGTGACACAAATACCATGCTATCTGCCCATGTCAGTAGCACGGGTTGTCCCATCTTCATGATGAACGATAAGGCGTTCACGAGTTGTTGGGGGGTGTCGTATTTGACAAGTTCTCGGATAACGATCCTCTTCAGCGGTTCGTGGGCTATTTCGACCATTTGGCTGCTCATTCCTGATTTCCTAACTTCGATGGCAATAGGTTGCTGGTTAAGAGGGTTTCCGAGCTCAGCCTAGCTTGAAACTTACTCCTTTTCCGCCGGAGGGGTACTTCCAGCTTATGGCCTTGGCTCCAATTTTGTGGCAAACGATCAGACAGGCGCCCGTTTCCATGCAGCCCTCCGTATTGTAAGTCAGCTGGTCTTGCCAAGAGTAGACCTGAGCTGGGCAAATATAGAGACATGGCTTCTTTTCGCATTCTACGCAGAGTTTAGTGTCTACTACGATGAATGGTTCGGGGTCTTTGGTGAAGCTGACTAGGGCCAGCCGTTTGTCGAGACTCATCTCCTCTTGTTGTGCAGACATTTCTAGAATGTCCTCGCTCCTGCAAGAAGGTCACGTATCAAACTCATCGTGGAGACCTTACCTTTTGTCTGTGCCCTAATCTCTTTGTAGATTTTTCGCTTTCCGTTTCCATCAACCCGATAGACTGCTTCCGCAGCGTTGCAAACTAGCTCGGGATAGACATTGTAGAGCCTATTGTTGCGTAGATATCTTGGCACTTTGCTGAAGGTGTACATGTCTCTGAGGGCCGGTTCCTCCCTCAGTTTTCGCTCGTAATTCTGGAGCGATTGAGCGGAGTAGTCTTTTCTCTTCCGGGCCTCGAGAATTGTTTGGGCTGCAGCAACTCCGGAGACAATTGCCATATCGACACCTCTGAAGGTGTAGCCATTGTTGAGTAGGTGTCCTGCTGCATCTCCTGCCACGAGCATGCCTCCCGTGTAGGGTCTTGTCAACATCTTAGGCCCTGCTTCCGGGATCATATGGGCATCGTACTCGATCGTTTTCCCGTCTCTTATCAGACGTTGAACTCTGCGGTGGTTTCTCAGTCGATCCATGAATGTGTGTGATGGGACTGCTTTCGTTGACGTATCATCAGCCCCGACAACCATTCCTAGAGCCAAGCTGTCTTTGTTCGTGTAGAGGAAGCCTCCGCCGCGAAGTCCGCCGGAGCAGTCACCAACAAAGACGTGGGCAGCGCCTTCTCCGGGCTCAAGCCCAAAGCGCTCCTCAATTCTTTCGGCTGGAAGTTCAACAACATCTTTCATTCCCATCGAGACTTCTTCAGGCTCCAGCATGGTCGCGAGTCCGGCCCTTCGGGCGAGGCTCGTAGTGGTTCCGTCGCAGGCGATCACAGCATCTGTTGGAATCTTGTCCTGACCCGCGATTATTCCCCTTACGCGTCCGCCCTCGGTTACTAAGTCGTCTACTCTTGAATCGGTAATCAGCGAAGCTCCTGCTTTCTCTGCCTGCTCGGCCAGCCACTTGTCAAACTTGGCTCGAATAGAGGTGAAGCTTCCCGTCGGATCTTTCGATTCGTATTCGATGCTAAACGAGCTGTCCGCCGTCATGAAGGTGATTCCCTCTTTTCTTACGAATCGTTCTACTGGTGCGTCTTTCCATCGGTCTCCAAGGAGGCGTTTGAGTGCGTAACTGTAGATTCGTCCTCCAAAGACGTTCTTTGACCCTGGAAATGCTCCTCGTTCAACGAGGAGGACTTGGACCCCTTCTCGAGCGAGCGTGAGGGCGGCTGCGCTCCCAGCCGGGCCTGCCCCGACTACGGCGACTTCGAATCCTTCTAATGACAACTCTGTCTCTATTTGGCGCTGGTCGTGGGGTTTATCGGGTTTAGCATGGCGCTATGGCCATGGTTAGCGTTGGTTGTTGTTTGGCGCAGCTTCGGTCATCTCTAACGATTATGTTCGTGGGATGACTGATTACGTGTAAGGCGGTTCGTCATATGAGCCTCTCGAGCTGGGATGACGGGAGCGACTCCGACCGCCTGAGAGGCGTGAACCGGGTTAGATGGTTGGTTGGCCACTGTAAAATCCTTGCCTGGCAATGGGCCAAGCTACCACGCTGCAGGCGTGAGGGGGCGGTTGAGGTTCGACCGTTCCCTGCCGAGAAGAGGCTATGTGTCTCTGAGGCGCAAGGGCTCTCAGTTGAAGCGGTGAAGGGGAACCCGACGACGACGGTAATCCCCGGAGTCGATGAGAGCAAGTCTGGTCTTCAAAACAAACCGAAGACTTGACAGAACCTCGGGTTTAGCTCTGGGTCCATCTCCGGCGGCTCGAAAGTCAGCTTTTCGTGCTGTCATTCCCTTTTGATTTCTCGGTCTCCCATCTCTGCTTCAATATCTGCTCGATCAAGTCGACAGCTCTTTTCACCTGCCTTTGCATTGCCATCGGATCATAACCAGCCGGTGGCTTGCTGTCTAGGTATCTTCTGTACATATCGAAGTCCAGGAATTTCTTGCTTGTCTCGAAAA
>WNEQ01000056.1_pt1 | contig 48758 bp, 48 predicted proteins | sample 5399971 | NCBI WGS metagenome assembly WNEQ01 (sample SAMN13153330, study PRJNA577476) | soil metagenome | isolation source: 20 cm grassland meadow soil 2 days after 1st rain plot 5 | place: USA:California | collected 2015-09-18
CATCGAGAATACTCCCCAGAGAATTGCGTGTAAGCGGGCAACTTTTGGCATCGGGCGCTACCTCACGATGAATATCTGAATTACCGCGTAGGAGATTATCAGCAGTAGGACAATGTTGAGGAGTAACGCTTGCCAAGGTTTGCTCGTCGTTTTTCCCAACTTGATCGGCTGGACTTTGCCAATCAAATAGAACCAGGTGGAGGCGTGGTAGAGGGTGAACAGTAAAGCTAGGACGTTGAAAGCGATGATGCCTGGATTTCTCATCAAGGCGAGGGCGCTGTCTTTGGCTCCCGATGCAAACAGCGATAATTCGTAGATGTAGATGAGACTGAAGACCGCAACGAAGAAGCTCGTCCATTCCCTTATCATGTACTGAGTGAAGTGGCCATTTGAAAGCCACCATCCTGGCCCAAGCTTACGTCTGTACTCGGGAAACGGTTTCTCTTTGGACAATGCTATTTTCCGCCTCCTCGTGGCATTAGAAGTGATTTCAGAGCGTTTGTAGCTCCGAGGATCTTTGTCTTCTGAATCGCAAGCATGGGATCAACGCCCTTCGGGCACACAACACTACATTCTCCCACTAGGGTGCATTCCCAGACCCCTTCGATTTCATGCACAATTGGAAACCGTGCATCCTTGCCTTGGTCTCTGGAATCCTTGATGTATCTGTACGCAAGAGCGGTAGCAGCGGGACCCAAGAATTTCTCGTTGAGCCCGTAGACGGGACAGGCGGAGTAGCAGAGCATGCAGTTGATACATGAGGAGAATTGCTGGTAACGTTCCAATTCCTCTGCACTCTGACGGTATTCACCCTCTTCTGGCGGAGACTCTTTGTCACGTATTATCCAGGGTTTGATCTCGACCAGTTTGTGCATGAAGTCGTCCATGTTGACGACTAGATCTTTGATGACTGGAAAGTGTGGTAGGGGCTCCACCTTGATCGTCCGACCTTTGAACTCGTGGAGAAAGCTGGCACATGTGAGTTTTGGGACTCCGTCTACGCTCGCTCCGCAGCTTCCGCAGACCCCCATCCTGCATGACCAGCGATAGGTCAGCGTCCCGTCTAGATTCGCCTTGATGTAGTTGAGTGCGTCAAGAACAACCATATCCTTTCGGTAAGGCACTTTGTAATCTTGGAAGAACGGCTCTCCATCTTTCTCGGGTCGATACCGGGTTACCCTGACGGTTGCGACATCTTGGCTCATCAGTAGACGCGGGCCTCCGGTTTCCAACGTGTAATAGTCACCGGCATGGTGTCTATCCTTGGAACGGTTCCAGTCTCATAGACCACCAAATGCTTGAGGAATTGATCATCGTCACGTTTTGGATAGTCTGTTCGGGAGTGTGCGCCTCTCGATTCCTTTCGTGCTAGCGCAGCGTAGGGAATAGTCTCGGCGACGTCAAGCATGAAGTCCAGCTCTAGGGCGGAGACTAGGTCAGTGTTGTAGACCCGGTCCTTGTCTTCAACGACGGCGTTTTTCATTCTCTGTTTCAAGTCTCCGATCAGTCTACAAGCCTGTTTGAGATTGTTTTCATCGCGGTAGATGCCTACGTGTTCCTCCATGGCCTTTTGCATCTCTGTACGAATGGTCGAGATTTTCTCGCCTTTCTCAGGCTTCAGAACCTTATCGTAGATTCTCTTCTCTTCCTCTAACGCAAGGCCTTGAACAGGGTTTCCGAAGCTCGGTGCAGCCTGCTTCGTCGCGTATTGAGCCGCTCCAATTCCGGCCTCGGCCCCGAACACGAGGCATTCAGTCAGCGAGTTGCTGCCGAGACGGTTTGCACCGTTCATGCTGATGCACGCGACCTCTCCCGCAGCGTACAGTCCAGGTAGGCCTGTGTAGCCGTGAATGTTGGTGTGGACGCCTCCCATCATGTAGTGCTGGCCGGGCCTGACGGGTATCATCTCATGAGCTGGATCTATCCCCAAATATTTCTCGGCCAGTTCCTTCACGAAGGGGAGTTTCGCCTCAATCGTCTCCTCGCCTAGATGGGTGAGATCCAAATGGACATAACTGCCGTATGGGCCCTCGAATCCCCGGCCCTCCTTGATCTCAGTCATCTCCGCCCGTGAGAGTATGTCTCTGGGCCCGAGCTCCATCTTGTTGGGAACGTACGTCTTCAGAAATCGTTCGCCATCCTTGTTGAGTAGATGGCCACCTTCGCCCCGCGCTGCTTCTGTGATCAAGATGCCAGTGTTGGGTAGCAATGTTGGATGATACTGAACCATTTCCATGTCTTTGAGCGGCACGCCGGCGCGGTAAGCCAATGCCATACCATCGCCTGTCTTGATCCATCCGTTGGTTGTGAATTGATAGATTCTACCGCATCCTCCTGTAGCTATAACGACTGCCTTGGCTAGGAACGAGACGAGGTCGCCTGAGCGCATGTCGATCGCGGTAACGCCGTCAACGCGTCCATTTTCTACAAGGATGGATGTGGCAAACCACTCGTCGTATCTACGAATATTCTCGAACTTCAAGCTGGTCTGAAAGAGACTGTGCAGGAGGTGGAAGCCAATCTTGTCGGTAGCAAACAATGTTCTCTTTACGCTCATTCCTCCGAATGCCCGGACGCTAATTCGGCCATCAGGGTCTCGGCTGAATGGACAGCCCCAGTGCTCAAGCCGTACTGCTTCCTTGGGGGCTTCTTTCACAAAGAACTCTACGGTATCTTGGTCTGCTAGAAAGTCGCTCCCCTTGATAGTATCATATGCGTGTAGGTCGAAATTATCGTAGTCGGTCCTCAGGACGGCAGCCATGCCGCCTTCCGCGGATACCGTGTGGCTGCGCATAGGGTATACCTTTGACACAATGGCGATGTCTAGCTTGGGGTTGAGCTCCGCTGCAGCAATGGCAGCTCGGAGTCCAGCTGCGCCACCCCCAATGATCAAAACATCGTGGCTGAGATGTTCCACTATGATTCAGCTTCCTGCATTCGACGAGCGGCTGTTAACGAATCGGCCCGTATTTTAAATAGCGTTAGGAAGTCGGAGGAAAAACCGGCGATGGGGCAGGAGTCCCTAGTTGACTAGAACGCTGCCTTCGCGACTCTGAGGGCTTGGCCTTGTGTATCGTCAAGTCGCATCTGGACTGAAAAGAGGCCTCTCAGCGCGCCCAAGAATCGTGGCTCTGTCGTCTCTATATTGACGAGAAATATTGCAGTGACAGTTGACGGGCTCAACAGCTCGATCAACTGTTTGATACCAGAGTAGACTTGCTCCCACCTTTCACCACGAATGAGTTCGGTGATACTGTCAAAGACGAAGCTCAACGCAACGAACATGTTATTCTCGAAGAAATCCGTAACCAGCGAAGTTACCAGGCCGAGCTCTTTGTCCGGGATCTGGATCTCTCCATCCGGAGATTCGTCGGGAACAGATACGAGAGAAGAAGCCACGACTATCCTCACCATTCTCTTTCCCTTCAACGATCTGTACAGCTTGCTCGACTTGGATGTGAACAGGGCACACATCTCAGCATTGGCGATTCCTTCGTCGAAGAACTTCTTCACCACGTCCTCAAAGTTCGCGTTTGAAGAGTACTCAAGAAGAATCTTTGAACCCTCAATCTTTGGATGGTCCAGGTTGAGAAGAGTTGAGAATGGGTCCGATGCTTCTGAGAGGTTGACGAGCTCAACGTCTGCGTTCTTCTGCAAGAAATCAGCAACTTGGGGCCTTGGAGCCTTGCTAGATTCTAGCAGAAGCACTTCAGCTTCTGGCTCATTAGGATTCTTGGATTCTCTTGCAATCGATCCCATCGAGCTTTGGAGGTCCTGCCGTTCCAGCTCTTTCACGAACACGATTGCTGTCTGGCTCAGACCAAATTTGTCGGAGAGACCCTCTTTCCCAGACCTTTTGTCATCGGAAATGGTCGAAGGGGTGACAAATTTTCCGTTCTCTGTCCACTCGTTGAATCGCGAATCGCTACCTGACAGCCCTTCTACTAGCCAGGTGGCCGGAGACTTGAGGACGACCTTAGCACCGGCCTCGATGGTGCTTCGAAAAGCGGATGACAGGAATGATACCGTTCGCGTACCACTATCGTGAAGGACAAGGTATCGTTTCCCGAATTTTATGAGACTTTGCGGAAAGAGGCTGCTTTTCAGAAACCTAGTTGTTCCAGGAAGAGAACGAATGGAAACGGCTAGCAGGCAATATAGCGTTGAACTGATAATCAGCCCTAGCTCGTAGGAAAACGGAATCATCGGCGAAAGGAGGAAGAAAACTACGAGCCCTACGGTGGGAAAGCAAAGCCAACTGGACAACATGAGGAGGAGAGAGTTTCTCGTATACGAAGTCTGGGCACGACGCAGAGATGAGAGAAGCATCAGGGAAGGATACAAGACTATGGGAACCGCTACAGCAACAGTGAGCGCAGTGTACCAAGCGGGAAAGGTGGGCAGCACATAGGCCTCGTTCCCGTATGACGTGAGGGAAGAGGTGACCGGATCAAAGACAATTGTGACAGCAAGCCATGTGCCAAGAATGAGAAGAAACAAGGGGAATAGCATGGTTCTCTTGAGAATGATCCTCACAGATTCTCCCCACGTCCTCGCTTCAGGACAAAACTGAACAACGGCTGCGGCATGGCCAAAGTTCACGGCGACCAGGAAGAAGCCGACAAGCATTGCGTATGTTGCGAGGACGTTTTGGGTTAGAATTCTGTCGATATCAGCCGCCAGAATTAGGAAGAAGTAGATGTTGAGCCAAATCAGGTTCTCTCGCGCAATCCCGACAAAGGAGGGCTTCTGTCTGAAAAGTAGCCACAGAGATAGGGCTGGGGCCACCATCGCAACTAGGTCTAGATAAACGGGGGTGGACATGTTACCCTTTCTTGGTCCTGTAAGTGTTCGTGTTAGTGTGTTTGGACAGTGGCGAATGTTTCAAGGTGACGTAACTGGACCGTGTGGCCGATTGTTACTCGGCTTTTCCGCGCGGCATAGTCTTGTTCCGTGGGGTCGGGATGTGTGTTTCGATTCTTCGCTTTAGCAACTGGTATCCTTCTTCGTTCAACCTCTTCCGGCGCCTGTTACCGGCCCAGATGGGGCGTCCCCACATCGGGTCCGACATGTATCTCGGGACCAAGTGCCAGTGAAGGTGTGGCATGGAATTCCCCAGCAACTCATAATTCATCTTGTCAGGCTTGAACGCTTTCGACAAGACGTTCGCAACAAGAGACATATCTTCGAGAAACTGTTTGCGATCCTTGTCAGCAAGCTTGTAAAGTTCTTCCTCGTGCCATTTTAGTGTCAGAAAACTGTACCCTTCGAACGCCTGGTCTGGGTTCAACTTGGCGACTGCCACCCTCGACTCGTAAAAGATCAGATTCTTGAGCTCGAAGATACCTTGGCACATCCAGCAGTCGGCCTGCAGACGTGGCAAGATAGGACGATGCTGGGCTGGAATCCGATTGTTTTTAAGATAACGATGAAGATTCCGTTCGCCGAGGTTAGAGATCTTCGATTCCACGGAGACCACTAGTTTGGGTGTCGACAGCTGACTCCTGGATCGGTGGGCAAGCTTGGCAGAGAATACAACCCTCACCAGACGGAGCAGGAGACGCTCAACTGGTGGAGTTCTAACCGAACCTATCAAAAGACCAAGAAGAAACTCGTCAAACGTCGCAAGTTCTACTTTCTAGACGGTCCACCCTACGTAACCAACGCTCCCCACGTGGGGCTCGCCTGGAACAAGACGCTGAAAGACATCGTGATCCGATACTATCGGATGAAAGGCTTCAATGTCCACGACCAGCCGGGCTACGACTGCCACGGTCTTCCCATCGAAGTACTGATAGAAAAATCGTTGAAGCTAAGTTCGAAAAAAGACATTGAGAATGTTGTTGGAGTAGACCGGTTCATCGCTGACTGCAAGAAATTCGCTGAAGAAAACGTTCAGGCCCAAACGAAGGTTCTGAAAGACCTCGGGATCTGGATGGACTGGGACAACCCATACCTGACCTACAAAGACAGCTACATCGAGTCTGTCTGGTGGACGATAAAACGCGCCGAAGAGAAACACCTCCTCTACAAAGCCTTGAAAGTGGTCCACTGGTGTCCTCGATGCGAGACTGCGCTCGCCGGGTACGAGGTCACAGACGAATACCGAACCCTTCAAGACTTCTCTATCTACGTGAAGCTTCCTCTAGTCGACAAGCCAGGACGATTCCTACTCATCTGGACAACAACGCCCTGGACCCTGCCTGCAAACTTGGGTGTGATGGTTCACCCAGACAAACCCTACGTCTTGGCGGAAGTCGACGGAGACAAACTCATACTCGCGAAGGAGAGGATTGAACAGCTCCTTGGAGGACGAAGCTACAAGATCTTAGAGGAATTTCAAGGACGAGAACTAGAGGGCACACGATACCGGCCACCGCTACAGGAAGAGACCCAGGCCCAAACTGGAGGAGACCGGCATCGGGTTTTGCTGAGCGCGGAACACGTTTCAATGTCGGAAGGAACCGGAGCCGTCCACACCGCCCCGGGTCATGGAGAAGAGGACTTCGAGGTCGGCTCTAAATATGGACTCCCAGCCTTCTCGCCCGTAGACCCGTCAGGGCGCTTCACGAAGGAGGCAGGAAAGTATGCGGGTCTCTCCGTCAGAGATGCAAACAGAGTGATCATCGAAGACCTCCAGGCCAAGAACCTTCTCTGGAAGGAGGAAACAATCGAGCACTCTTACCCGCACTGCTGGAGGTGTAAGACCGCACTCATACTCCGAGCTACAGATCAATGGTTTGTCAAAGTCACTTCCATCAAGGAAAAAATGCTGAGCGAAAACGAGAAGGTCCGATGGGTGCCGGAATGGGCCGGGTCCAAAAGATTCCACGACTGGCTTGAAGGCGCCAGGGACTGGGTAATATCGCGCCAACGCTACTGGGGAGTCCCACTACCAGTATGGACCTGCGAAAAATGTGGGGAACATATCGTGATCGGCTCGAGAGCAGAACTCGTCAAGCTCGCCATACGCCCGCCGAAACAGTTTGAGCTGCACAGGAACGGTGTCGATAAAATTGAGGTCAAGTGCAAGTGCGGGGGGAACGCAAGGAGAGAGGCTGACATTCTAGATGTTTGGATGGACTCCGGCACTGCCTCTTGGGCCAGCCTCGACTATCCAAAGAACTCTGCCAAGCTAAAACGCTGGTGGCCAGCTGACTTGATCCTAGAAGCACATGATCAGACAAGAGGCTGGTTCTACAACCAGCTCGTTCCCAGCGTCTTTGCCTTCAACCGAAGCCCATACCGAAGAGTGTTGATGCACGGACATACCCTTGATGAACAGGGAGAAAAAATGAGCAAGTCGAAAGGCAACTTCGTCAGCCCAAGCGACGTTGTTGGCAAGTACAGCCGTGACATCCTTCGATTCTACACTGTTCAGTCAACACTCTGGGAGGATTTCCAGTTCTCATGGAACGCCGTTGAGGTGGCAGCGAAAGATCTTCAGATTGCCTGGAACGTCTTCTCGTTCGCAACCCTCTACATGAACCTCGACAAGTTCAAGCCTGACGCTTGGTCGGTCAAGAGACTCTGGAGCAGCCTTAGGCCCGAGGACAAATGGCTGGTGTCTCGTAGCGAGAGCTTGCTGAAAGAGGTCGGTGACAATATGGAAGGCTTAGAATTCCACCTGGCCCTGCGGCGACTCAGAGCGTTTGTAATAGAGGATTTAAGCCACTGGTACATCCGTCTCGTAAGAAGACGGTTCTGGCAAGAAAAACAAAACAAGGACAAGCTTGCCTCGTACTCAGCACTCCATCATGCACTAAAAATCTGGGTGATCCTAGCGTCTCCGTTCATCCCATTCTTGACCGAGACAGTATACCAGCAAGCATTTCGCAAAACGGTGAAGTCGGATCTGGAGAGCATTCACATGTCCTCTTGGCCAAGTTCTAGAGCGATGTGGATTAACAAGAGGCTTGAAGAGAACATGGAGATAGTACAACAGGTCTCCGCAGCATCATCGTCAGCCAGGCAATCGAAAAAAGTAAAACTACGCCAACCAGTCGCTAGGACCCTAATCGTCACAGACAGCAGCAGAGTAAGGCGAGCGGTCAAGAGCCTAAGACCACTATTCCTTCAACAGACAAACTCGAAAGACATTCGCCTCGTCGGACTCGCAGAAGAAGAACAGCTCAAGAAGCTGATAGTTGAACCGAACTTCAAAGGACTTGGACCCGTTTTCAAGGGAGATGCCAACAAGGTCGCCGAAGCCCTACGATTAACAAATGGCCGGCAGCTCTTCCAAGCCCTTCAAGCCAACAAGTCTTACGCATTGAAAGTGAATGATCGAGACTACACAATTACTGGGCAGATGGTCTCGTTCAAAGAGGAAATGCCGGAGAACTTTGCTGTGGGAAGCTTCGACGATGGCCGCGTGTACGTCGATCTTACCATTCCGAAGGAACTGGTGAGGGAAGGCTTCGTAAGGGAAATTGTGAGACGATTACAGGAGATGAGGAAACGCCTCGACCTTCCAGTAGACGCCTTCGTTGAAGCATACGTAACCGTTCCTGACGCCCAGAAGCTCGAATGGTTGGAAGATGAGCGAGATTACCTAATGGAAGAGGTCAGGGCGGAGACACTGCATCTCCTTCGTCCCGACCAAGAAAAGCCCAAGGTAAACGCGGAAGAAAACTGGCAGATAGAAGGTCACACGTTCCAGATGGGCCTATTATCCAAAGACGCGCTTCGCTAAGATTGCCAAACCGGATCAACGCCCAAAGGGTAGGCTTTCTCGTCAATCCGATAGCTGGAATGGGTGGAGCAGTAGGGCTCAAGGGCACCGACGGCAAGAACATATTACAGGAGGCGATCCGAAAAGGTGCAAGATCGGTCTCCCCAGAAAGGGCCCTAAGATATCTGGAAGAGGTTCAGAGAAGCGACAAGGGCATCGAGTTTCTAATCGCCCCGGGAAAAATGGGAGAGAACATTGCTGACCAATTGAAGCTTGAGTATGAATTGGTTGGGCGAATTGGAAGGGCAACTACGTCCGAGGACAGCGTGAGGATCTCTTGTCTCATGAAGAAGAGAAGAGCAGACTTGATCGTTTTTTGTGGTGGAGACGGAACCGCCCGAGATGTATTGAAGGGCGTTGGCCAAGATACTCCCGTTCTAGGTGTTCCCGCTGGTGTGAAAATCTACTCGTCAGTCTTCGCTATCAATCCGGTAGCCGCGGGAGAATCTACCGTCGCGTTTCTTCAGGGTCAGATTCCCAAGAGGTTGGGTGAGGTGGTCGATGTTGATGAAACTGCGTTCAGAGAGAATCGATTGTCAGTTAAACTGTTCGGCCATCTTACGACCCCCGATTCGGGACCGCTGATGCAACGGTCAAAATCAGTTATTGGATCATCCGAGAACACTGAACTAGACGCGATCGCGGAATATTTCCAGGAGGAGATCGACCCAGCCTACACTTACGTTCTCGGTCCTGGATCAACATTGGAGAGGATTGCGAAGCGATTGAGAGTCAACAAGACGCTTCTAGGAGTTGATGCTGTGAAAGGGAATGGCACTCTCTTAGGAAGGGATATGGACCAAAGGGCACTGCTAAGCCTCGTCGGCAAGAGTCCTACTAAGATCGTGATTTCACCGATAGGTGGACAGGGCTTTCTGTTCGGACGAGGAAACCAACAGATCACCCCAGAGGTGATTCGCAGAGTGGGTATCGAGAACATTATTGTGGTTGGATCGAGGAGCAAGATCGAAGCACTAGATCCCCGACGTCTGCTTGTCGACTCTGGTGATGATGAGATAGATCGACAGCTACGAGGTTACCTTCGGGTGATCACGGGATACAGGGAGGAAATGGTCATCAAGGTAGAGTAAGCGACCGACTCTCGCAGCTGACCCCTGCTGTGCCCCCATCTTGATGACCGACAGTAACACTACACTCTAAGTCAGTAGGACCCTTTAACATAACGATTGGTCATGCCCACAGCCCACAGAAAGGCCCTGAAGAAAAAAACAAAATCCAAACCCGTGAAGAAACCTCGGAAAGCCTCTCATCCTCACAAGTCTTCTCCAAAGACTATTTCCCATTCTAAGAGAAAGACCACAACAGAGAAAGAATACGTCACCTACGTGTATGAGTGCACTCGCCCTGGTTGTGGCTACAAGATCTGGCGAGACGACAAGGGTGAACCGGGACAGCTGCGCAGCGATCTGAAGTGTCCAAAGTGTCACCATGTAGAATTCCGGTGTCTCGGCAAAGGGGATTTACCTGAAAGCTTCCAAGTTCCAATCCCCCCGAACCCTGTCGATTTCAACGCAGTCAAAGCCTCTGAGATAGGATCTAACTAGCACATCGCTCACTATCAGAACAATGCTTGAAGGCCCACCTAAACTGACGTGGTGATTGCTGCTTGGTGCGGGGGGTGGGATTCGAACCCACGAAGGCCTACGCCACAGGATCTCTCCTGAAGCCGGATCTTAAGTCAAGCACCACTCCCACCTGAGTGGTCCTGCCCCTTTGACCTGAATCCCGCCCTATAGGACAGGATCCCATAGAGGTCTCGGGAACCCCCGCTGGTAGTGCAATCGGCCTCAGTCCATTCTTAAAGCCAATCCAAATTATGACGTCACGAAGGTATGATAGTTCGGAACCTGAGACTGACACCCCTCGTTCTTCAGTCTGAGGTACAATCTCCACAAATTCCAGAATGAATCAGCCCCTTCTTGCGGAAGGGTCTGGCGGAAAGGATGTCTCCCAGTAGGACCGTTCAGAAAGCTGTCACGCCAGATTCTGTCAAATCGCTCATGATCATCGAGGCAATCGTGATAGCGTTCTTCTCGTTCTGGCTTGCTAATGAGTACGTCTACAACGTATTCTTCCGGATATACGTGAACAGCATCTTTATCGAACACTTCACGACCTACACAATCGTATTAGGTCTAGGAATAGGTCTAGCAGGGACAGCTGCTGCGGCGACTCTCTACAAGAACCTACGGGAGGCAAAGGTGAGGCTGGAATCAGTTGCTCCAAAGATTAGAGGTTCTGTCGAGAAAATGCTAGCCGCTGTTCCTACCATGGAGACGCAGGGGGCCGTTCCCACGATCAGCTCTTTTTCCGTCTCTCAACCCGCCTCGGGAGCATCTACAACGATCGGCCCCCCGGTTCCTCCAGTTTCTTCTTCCCAGCAAACGGAAGAGAAGAAATAATTTGCCTTAGGGTTTCTCGCCTAGTTCTCTGGCGAACTCTGATAATAGTTCTTTTTGCCTGCGGGAGAGGTCTCTCGGGATCTCAACATCAACTCTTACAAGCTCATCTCCTCGCCCCCATCCTCCGACCCTGGGGAAACCTTTGCCTTCCAGACGAAACACTGTTCCGGGTCTTGTCCCCGGTGGAATCTTTAGCTGCGCTTTACCGTCGATAGATGGGATTTGAAGTTCTCCGCCGAGGGCGGCCTTTGGAAAACTGACTTTGGTCTCGTAGAGAATATTGTCTCCGTCGCGTTTGAACTCGGCGTGAGGCTTCAATCTTATCCGAACATAGAGATCTCCACTACGCCCTCCCTGAGCAGCGTTTCCTTCTCCTCTAATTCGGAGGCTCTGGCCTTCATCCGCCCCAGGGGGAACCTTCACTTGGAGTTTGGTCCTGGTCCGGTCAAGGCCGCTCCCGCCGCAGTTTTTACATGGCTTGTCAATGATACTTCCTTCTCCCCTACACTTGGGGCATGTGGTTATTTGGACGAGTTGGGCGAAGCCGGCTCGCCGCACTGTTTGGACCTGGCCTCGGCCATGACAGTTGCTACAAGTCTTTCTGGAGCTTCCAGGCTGGGCCCCGGACCCGTTGCATTCTTTGCACTCTGCGAGCCGGGGTATCTCTATCTCTCTCGTCGCTCCATGGGCGACCTCGTCGAAGTTGATCTGTAGATCGTAGACCAAGTCCTCACCTTTGGCGGGTCCACCTGGAGCTCCATAGCTCTCGAAGCCTCCGAATCCGCCGAGGATTCGTTCCACGAAGCTGCTGAAGCCGCCGCCGAATGTGCCGAACCCCATGTCCCGGAATATGGAGTCAAAATCGGCGCCTCGGAAAATGTCTTCAGTGTTATATTTCTGGTAGATGCCTTCTCGCCCGAACTGGTCGTACTGTTTTCTCTTCTCATCATCGGACAGTATCGCGTAGGCTTCGGAGATTTCCTTGAACTTCTCAGTTGCCTCTGGGGCCTTGTTTCTATCCGGGTGATACTGTAAGGCGAGCTTGCGGTAGGATCCCTTTATGTCATCCTTGGACGCGTTTCGAGTAACCCCGAGCACGTCGTAGTAGTCTCGCTTCTCCATCCTTTCCGATTCATCTCGCTCTACCGAGAGCCTTCGTCCTTTACCTCTCTGAACTCCGCGTCTACGACATTATCATCTTTAGGGGGGCTTGCTCCAGGAGCGCTTGCCTGCTGGGCTGACTCTCCAGGCTTCTGGGCAGTGACCTTCTGGTATATCTCCGCGCCAATCTTCTGCAGAATTCGCGAGAGATCGTCACTGGCCGATTTTATCTTCTCAGCCTCCTTCCCGGATAGCGCGCCTCTCAAAACGCCTGCTGCCTTGTCAATGGTTTCGACCTGTTCTTTCGTAATTTTGTCTTTCAACTCGTCTTTTGTCTTGTCTGCGGTATACAGCATGCTCTCCGCTGTGTTGCGAAGTTCGACCTCTTCCTTTCTCTTCTTGTCCTCTTCTGAGAACTGTTCAGCTTCATGAACCATTTTCTCCTTTTGGTCCTTCGAAAGCTTGGTCGAAGCAGCAATCGTGATCTTATTCTCTTTTGACGTAGCCAAGTCTTTTGCGGAGACGTTCAGGATACCGTTGGCATCGATGTCGAAGGTCACTTCGATCTGTGGAATGCCTCTTGGTGCTGGCGGGATTCCAGTTAGGTTGAACATCCCCAGAGATATGTTGTCGGAGGCCATGGCACGCTCTCCTTGGAGCACGTGAATTGTGACTGTGGTTTGCGAGTCGGCCGCTGTCGAGAATATCTGGCTACGCTTTGTCGGAATGGTAGTGTTTCTCTCCATGATCTTTGTAGCGACGCCTCCCAAGGTTTCTACGCCTAATGACAGCGGTGTGACGTCCAACAGAAGGATGTCCTTGACCTCTCCGGCGAGAACTGCGCCCTGAATGGCTGCTCCAACGGCCACGCATTCCATTGGATCGACTCCTCGCTCTGCTTGTTTGCCGATTATGTCTTCGACGAATTTTCGGACGAGTGGCATGCGGGTCTGGCCACCGATGAGTATGATTCTGTCCACATCCTTCGACGTAAGTTTCGCATCATCGAGGGTTCTCTTGATCGGTGTCTCAACTTTTCGGACTATAGGATTGGCGAGCTCTTCCAGCTTGGCCCTCGATAGGGTTGTGTGGAGGTGTTTGGGTTGGGATGAGTCTGCTGAGATGAACGGCAGATCTACATCGGTTGTGAGGAGAGTGGAAAGTTCGATCTTTGCTTTTTCCGCGCCTTCCTTGAGCCGCGTCATAGCGGCACGGTCGTTTCGCAAGCTTATGCCGGTCTGGCGCTGAAACTCAGTGAGCAAGTACTCGACGATCGCATTGTCGATGTCAGTCCCGCCTGTTTGCGTGTCTCCGCTAGTGGCTAGAACCTGGAAGACTCCGCCGCCGAATTCCATCAGGGTTACATCGTGTGTTCCGCCTCCGAAGCTGAACACCATGATTTTCATCTCCTTGTCGGCCTTGTCCAGCCCATAGGCGAGACATGCTGCTGTGGGTTCATTGATTATTCTGGCGACCTGGAAGCCGGCTATCTCTCCAGCGTCCTTGGTTGCTTGTCGTTGGTTGTCGTTGAAGTGGGCTGGGACTGTGATGACTGCTTTCTTCGTCGGTCGTCCTAAGAACGTCTCGGCGTCTTGCCTTATCTTCTGAAGTATGAATGCAGAGAGCTGTTGTGGAGTATAGTCCTTCCCCGCGATGTGGACTCTGTAGTCGGTGCCCATCTTCCGTTTGATTTCGATAATTGTCCCCTCAGGGTTCGTAGCCGCCTGTCGCTTAGCCGGCTCACCGACTATCAATTGGCCGTCTTTGGTGAAGGCGATGACTGATGGGAACATCTTTCCGGACGCTGTCTGTCCTTCCGCGCTTGGGATAACGACCGGGCGTCCAGCTTCCATTATCGCGGCAGCCGAGTTCGTTGTTCCCAGGTCTATTCCTAGTATCTTCTCGGTCTCAGGCTTACTCATTGTCCTCTATCTCCTCTAGATCTGGCCTCTCGGATTTAGACTCGCGCTCGGCGGACTTCGCAGCTACTTTGACGATGCTTGGCCGGAGGACCTTTCCCTTCAGCATGTATCCTTGCCGGATCTCCTCCACGATCGTTCCATCCTCCTTGTCCGACTCGACTCGTAGTGCTGCCTCGTGGAGGTCGGAGTTGAAGCTTGATCCTAGGCTTCGAATCTTCTCGACGCCTTCTTTTGAGAGGAGGGTCTGTAACCGTTTGTGGACCATTCCCACTCCCTCAACTATTGTCGGGTTCTCCTTGCTTTCCTCCGCTTCTCTGAGTGCCAATTCTAGCTCGTCATTTACGATTATGAGGTCCGATAGGAGGCGTTGGTTTCCGAATTGTCTGTTGTCAGACATTTCCTTCTCCACTCTCTTCCTATAGTTCTCGAAATCGGCCTGGAGATATTGCAGGCGCCGCAAATAGTCGTTAGATTTCGCCTTCTCTTTCTCCAATTCCTCTATGACCCCCTTCAACATGATTTCTGCGTCTTCTTCTTTCGAGGGTTTCTTGGGGGGTGGTTGAGCCTCTACTACTTCGGTTGCAAGATGTCTCTTTTTCTCACCCATCACAATTACTCCTTCCTGCCCTCGCCAAATTCCATAAGGCTAAGTTACAATCGATTTGGAGCGTCAGGGAAAAATTAAACCTTCTGACACGCCGACTGCTTGACATGCCGCAATGACTACGGGTGGGCGCCGACTGAGTCCCTTTTTTTGGTGAACTCCCCTTAAAGGAGGGCATCTGTTTCTCCGAAGATGCTGGTTTGGTTACGCTCGGTTGATAGCCCACATGGAAGGTGATAGAACCCATTCGGAGGATCATGTATGGGCTTATTGAGTCATCTTACCCATCCAAAGGGCAAGATATGGATCGCCCTTGACAAGGCGACTTTCCAAGAGGGAGAGGCGGTTGTAGGCAAAGTAAACGTGACAGCAGAGGAGTACATCCCGTCCATCGGATTGAAGGTTGAAGCGAGAGTCGTTGAAAGCTGGAACGAGATGGTCTGGGTCACTCTTCCCAATAACCAGCGGGTCCAAGAGAACCAACGTCGGACGAACAATCTCTATTCGCGCGACGTACAGGTCACTGGACCTACCGACTTTGGAAAAGGCCCAACCCAGACATTTCCGTTTAGCGTCGGTATTCCTCCCTGCAGACCAACCCGAGGCGGGGCTTCCATCCAGAACTTGTTGAAGGCGGTCTTGCAGGTCAAAGGTAGACCCGACATGACCAATGAAACTCAAATCGCGTTCGTTCCAGCAGGAGCGTATGGCTCCATGCCAATGAATGTCGGATACGGTCCAGGACCAATGCCCGCAGGCTACGGACCGAACCCTGGCTATCAGCCAAATCCTGGCTACGGAATGCCACCTATGAACCCAGGCTACCAGGGCTATGGTCAACCGGGGTACGGTGTTCCGCCGCCACAACAGCAAACTCCCTCGGTCAAGGTCCGCTGCAAGTACTGTACCGGACTGATGGACGCTAATGCGTCAAACTGTCCTACATGCGGCGCCCACCAGTAGTCCAGTATCTCGTTCTAGGACGAGGATGATACTAGTAGGACACCGGCGAGTATGAGGACTGCGCCTGTTCCTGAGTAGAGGTTGAACGGGTCCCCGAATATTATCACTGATAGAGCGACAGCAACGATCACTTCTATCGGGAGAACGATCGAGGAGACCGTCGGAGACACGGTTTCCAATCCTTTCATAAGGAAATGGTAAGCTCCTATTGTCGCAACCACCGATAGAAACACGACATAGAAGACAACTTCCCAGCTAAAGTTGATGGAAGCACTTTGGTCTAAGGGAATCGCGAGGACAAGTAGAAGACTTGTGACGAGAATCATTCCTCCCGTGACCGCACGGCCGCCTTTCTGAATGACGAGATCCTTGGAATAGATGAAAACCAATGCTATCGTAACTGCTGTTCCAAATATCAGCACGTCGCCTAGAAACTGCGCCTCACCCAAGCTCACAGCTCGACCCTGAGTTACTACCAGACTTGCTCCAAAGAATCCCGACAATACTCCGAGACCCTTCTTCGCGGCTATCTTTTCGTTTCCACGTGCCCACGATAAAACTGGAATCATCAAGGCCGCCGTGCTTATGATCAAAGCCGCATCCGAAGAGGTTGTGAACTTCTGTCCTTGAAACTGCAGCACATATCCAAAAGCGTTAACGAAACCTACAACCCAGATCGGTCTTGATCGGAGAAGGGACCAGTCAACCCATCCCTTCCGGCGAAGAAGCAACAAGACCAGAACAGAGGATAGTGAAAATCGAAGAGCGGCGAAGAGACTCGGGGGAAGGAGGCCTAGCCCGAGCTTGATCACGGGCACGCTCGTGCCGAATAGTATCCCGGAGAACACGGTGGCAAGGATTCCAGTTCTGGGAGCCGATTCCTCTCACCTCTAGAGGGGCGCGGTCTTGCGCTCTGGCTTTAGAGTATAGCGCCACCTTGAGGAGAACGAGCGTGTTGAGATTCAGCTAGGCTTATCTTTGGGTGGGACCCTAATTCTAACCTCAATATGAGCGCGACAAGTCTGTTGGAGAGGGAGCAAGTCGAGTGCGCGTACTGCAAGGATTCCAAACCAGTATCAGAGACGACCTGGTTCATGGCTGAGCCAGGCGAGAAATCTGTGCGACTATGCGACTTCTGCTACGAGGAAGCGCGGAAACAGCTCCGCCTCCTCCGGATAGTCCGAAACCGCGGAGACTATCCCATAGAAGCAGCGTCTTAGCCAAAAGAACAACCTCGTCGAAACACAAGCTTGTACGCTTCCAGTAGCGCAGCTTGCGGTCGAGGTCTTCAACTCATTCCTCCACAAAGGGTTATTGCGGTTCAAATCCCCAAGTCTTGACGGGAAAATTTGTCATCCAACGATAGAGTCATCGTTCTCGGTTGTGGAATGGGAGGTCTGGCAGTCTCAAGTCTCTTGGCCGAGCGCGCTCCCAAAGCATCGATTACGATCGTCGAGCAGAAGAAAATCTTCGAGTTCCCGCCTTCCTTCCCGTTGCTGGCAATGGGTCGGCGCGAACCCGGAAAAGTCCGTCGCCCCCTCTACGTCTCAAAGAAGCGGAAAGTCCGCCTGGTGAACGACCGGGTCGGTTCTATTGAGACTTCATCGAGGACGGTTAAGACGGGATCGGAAGAGTTGCGTTATGATCATCTAGTCATTTCGATGGGAGTTGAATACTCGCCTGGTGACGTTCCAGGTCTAGAGAAATACGCTCACCAATTCTACGATTTTGAATCGGCAATGAAGCTGCGTGATGCTCTCGAGAATCTCGATGGTGGAAAGTTGGCTATTGGGATTTCGCGATTGCCTATCAAGTGTCCTGTTGCGCCGTATGGTTTGGCTTTGCTCTTGCAGGATCACTTTGCGAGAGCGAAAAAGAAGGTTTCGATGGAGTTTTTCACCCCGGAGCCTCATCCCGCTCCGGCTGCCGGTCCTGTAATCGGTAAACAGGTGGAGAGGCTCTTGGCAGCCAGGGGGATCGCGTTTCGCCCGAAGGTCAAGCTTTCCAAGGTGGAAAAAGACAAGGTGGTCTTTGAGGGAAAGACAGAGCTCCCGTACGATCTGTTGATCGTTGTTCCGCCTCACAAGTGTCCAAGCGCCGTTGTTGAGGCTGGATTGACCGATTCGTCGGGCTGGGTCCCTGTGAGCCCGCAAACTCTAGCCACCAGGTTCGAACGGGTCTACGCGATCGGAGATGTAACCGCCATCGAGACGCCGCATGCTCATGTTCCGTTTCTGCCGAAGTCAGGATCATTCGCGCTCGGTCAAGCGGAAGTTGTCGCGAACAACATTGCAATGTCGATCACAGGGAAAGGGGAGCGAAAGATCTGGGACGGAACTGGATCCTGTTTTCTCGAAGTTAACAGGGGAGAAAGCGCTATGCTTAGGGGAGAATTTCTCTCGAACCCTCCACGGTTGGAGTTTCACCCGCCTCGCCGAAAATGGCAGGTTGAGAAGACAAAGTTGGAAGAGTACTGGATGACTCACCGATTCTAAAAACCCACTTTTCGTCAACAATCTGTGTCGACTTCAGAGTCGAAGGCAATCCGTGAACCCGACCATTCTAAACAATACATTCGGTGTTCTCCGTCTCTCCCACTCATGCGTCGCGAGGTGTAGTCGCTAGGACCCCCTATTTCTAAAACATCCGCTGTTTGGTAGCGATAATGGGCGAGTCAGGCGATTCGGAACCCAATTATGGACTAGACGCCTTGGCGAAAAACTCGATCTACCCGAACGAATCTAGGGGTGATCTTGAAGTGCCCTCTCAGATCGTCGAACATGATTCGTTCTGGGCTATTCGGGCAGCCTTTTTTCTTCTGACGGACTTGGGTTCGGTTAGCCGGACAGAGTGTCTGCGGGTTCGGTTTCAGATGAGCTCTTGACGGCCTTCCGCCATTCTCTCGCCTTGTCCCCAAGTCTGTGGAGCAACCTGTCCTCTTCGCGGGTGAGAAGTTCGCCCTTGCTTATCTTACTCCTTAGCGAGGATATTGTCATCTCGTCCTCCTCTACTGGGTATCCTGACTCTTCGATAGAATGGAGAAGAGACCGTGCTTGATTCTCTCCCGCTCCGACCTCCCATCTCTCTGCTTTTCCGACTTCAACTGTCTTACTGCTTGACTCGGTTGAGATTGGTTTGAAGGCGAGAATGTCGGTGATAGCGCCCCCACGTTCTGATGGGTTCTTGAGAGATGGGGATACTTTCATCCCGATTGATAGTCGATCAGAATCGCCTCTCTCGAGCAGGTGCACTATTCCTCCCTTGACGCCTTCAAATTTCACAAGGCCAACGGTAATCGGTAATTCCGTGTCGGCACCGGCTCTGTCTCGGTTGACCGAAGTAAAGCTGTAGACGTATCCAGGCTTGTCGATTGGGAACTGGTCTTTCATCTCGATGAAGCAGCTGGGGCAGTACATTCTAGCTGGAATGTAGGTGCTCTTGCACTTGGAACACTTCGAGACCAGGAAACGGCCGTTGTCCCGGAGCTCGCGTCGAAATTCCTCCCCTGCAACCCCTGCCGTATAGTGGAACTCAAGCGGTATGCTGTCCGTCCAGCGCCGAGCCTGGCTTTGTTGTGTGAGCTTCTCTAAGATCGGCATGTTCTACTCTTCTCCTATTGGTCTGAAGTACCGGATGTCTGTGATGGCGCCCTGCCTCTCGCTCGACGATTTCCATACTGCCTTGACCTTCATGCCTACTTTGATCTCTGAAGGCTCAACTTCTCCCAGATTGTGGAGTATTCCCATTCCAGGAGTCGCACCGTCTAGATCAACGACCGCAACTAGTATAGGTGTTTTCAATCGTCTAGCGTCTGTGCCCACGTGTGAAATCGAGTAAGTGTTGATAGTCCCCGTATCTTTGATCTGGACCCATTCGTCTGTGGGCCTGAAGCATTGCTCGCAGTACATTCTCGGCGGTACAAGTATCCGTTCGCAATTCATACACTTTCTCGCGATTATCCTTCCCTCTTTCAGCTCGGCCAGGAAGCGGCTGATCGCGACGCCTGCAGCCCAGCTATACTTCGGCTCAAACTTGTAGACAACATCCAGATACTTTCCCTCCTTTACATCCTCCGGAGTAATCTCGTGGCCAGGATAGCTTGTGATTTTCTGAGACAATATCATCTTCCTCCTTTAGGACCTCATTACCGCAACAGTTCCGACCTGCATCAAATCTCCCCAGGCCTGAGCCAGACCCGTCCGAGCATCCTTCTTCACTTGTCTTTTCCCTGCTTCCCCTCGAAGTTGCCAGAAGACTTCGCAGATCTTCATCATCCCAGCGGCCGCGATTGGATTACCAACGCCTAGTAGTCCGCCTGAGGGGCAGACGGGCAGATCACCGTCTCGCTGGGTTACACCGTCGACGGCCATCTTTGCAGCTTCTCCCTTGCCCGCCAGCTGAAGCCCTTCCATGTGATGAAGCTCCTTGTAGTCGAATGGATCGTAGACTTCCGCGATATCGATCTCCTTCCTCGGCTTCTTGATCCCGGCCATCTTGTAGGCCATCCAGGCAGCTTTCTCAACATACTCCGGATAGGCCAAGTCACGGTTCGTCCAGTGTGTGCTATCAAGAGTCCAGCCTACACCGTCGAGCCAGACAGGCTGGTCGGTTAGTTTCTTCGCAACTTTCTCAGTAGCGAGAACCACCGCAGCAGCTCCATCGCTAGGAGGACTCACGTCCAATCGTTTTACGGGCCAACAGATTGGCTCGGAGTTCATGACGTCGTCGACAGTTATCTTAGCGCCTAGTTGTGCACAAGGATGATCAACAGCGTTTCCCTTGTTCTTCACCGCAACGCTCGCGATCTCTTCCTCCTTGATCCCGTACTTGTGCATGTAGCGTCGCATCTCCAACGAGAAAATCCACAGCAGAGTTGTGCCAAGAGGTCTCTCGAGGATCTGGTCGAATATGCTCCAGAAGGCGTACTGAGGATGAGGATGCAACGGTGACATTTTCTCTTCGGCAACGCAGAGGCAAGTATCGTACATTCCAGAGGCAACGTTCCAGAATCCGCCGATAGGCGTGAAGACTCCTGTTCCTCCTCCGACGTAGACGCGCTGGTTGGGCTTGCCTATCCCTCCCATCCCGTCTAGGAGGTATTCTCCTTTCATGTGCATGCCGTCGAAAGCGTCAGGTGCTGAGCCTGATACCACTGACTGGATGTCTTTCAGTTCAAGCCCTGCCGAGTCGAGGGCCATTCTCGTCGCCTCAAATGAGAGTTCCTTCGGACTTTCAAGCATTCGTCGTCTGAATAGTGTCATACCTGCCCCAACGATTGCTACACGATTTTTCATTAGCAGACTGCTCCTAGTTTCCCAATACCGCTACTGCCCCGGTCGCAGTTGGAATTCCTCTCCAGCTCTGAACGACAGCCTTCTTCGCTCTCTGAATCTGTAGACGTCCGGCTTGTCCTCGGAGTTGTAGAACAGCTTCGAGCACTCTGTGAAGACCGGTCGCCTCTAGGAGATGACCAACTCCCAACGAGCCGCCTGACGCGTTCACAGGCAACCGCCCGTCTCTATCAAAAGCGCCAGACTCGACCATCTTGCCAGCCTTGCCTTTAGCGGCGAGCTTGAGAGCCTCGAGGCTCTGAAGCTCCTTGTAGGAATAGGTATCATCCACCTCAGCAAGGTCAAAGTAAGTCGCTGGGTTCCGCACGCCTGCCATCTTGTAAGCGCGAGCCGCGGACTGTTCCGCGTACGCGGCTCTCGCCATGTCTCGATCCTCTAACCATGGCGTGTCAGAACTCCAGCCGATACCGTTTATCCAGACAGTGTGGTTGCCGAGTTTCTTGGCCTTCTGGGCCGAGGCGAGTACGAAGACCATGCTTCCGTCGATGGTCTTGCTCGATTCCAGTTCGGTGAGCGGTGAGGCTGCAATTTTCGAGTTAAGCACCGCCTTCTTGTCCAAGTCTGCCCCGTGGACCCCGCGCGGGTTCAGGAGCGCGTTCTTCTTGTTCTTGACCGCAACTTGTGCACAGTATTCTCTCTTTGTCGCAGTCTCTTTCAAGTAGCGGGCCATTTCGAGCCCTGCTACGAATCTCGGGTCCGCGTTAACGTGATGATCGTAGATAGGGTCGAGGGCGAAGCTTGAGATCTCGTCAGGGTTTACAACGTCCGAGATCTTGCTGTGAGACTCTACGACCGCGACGTCAGCAATTCCGGACATGATGTGCATGCACGCCGTTGCGAGACCGACAATTCCGTCTGAAGATATCGTGCATAATGGTTTGAGAACCGCTCCAAGCTGGTCGGGCATGTACTCGTCAGTAATGCTGATTCCCTCCCAGAAATCCTCGGTACAACAGATGAAACTCTGAACATCTTTTCGAGGGTCCACTCCAGCGTCTTCGTAGGCGCGAGTTGCTGCCTCAAACATTAGTTCCCGGGTTGAGAGACTGGGGGTCATCGAGTCGAAGCCTGAATATCCGACGCCCACTATTCCGATTCGTAGAGGCAAGAATCTATCGGAAGCGACGGCGTTAGCGTGTTTACTATAAGACTTCCGCGAATAAAATGCTCATTGGGACGGTGGAGGCGGGGCCGATGATGAACCGGGCAATTGCTGTTGAGGCGGAGGTTGCGGAGACCCAGCTCTAGGAGTTCCACATGTCATACAGAAGAATTCTGCAGGACCAAGGGGCTTTCCACAAGCACCACAGTAAGCCGCGGGGATTACAATTGGGTAGGGTGAAGTAATTGGCATGGCGGCCCGCCGAGTTTGTTCTCTCCTCAACGCCACGACTACAACTGCAATGGCGACTGCGATTGGCGGCATGATTACTGTGAGAAGTTCTGCGATGCTGAAGACAGGGATTGAGATGTTGGCTGGTCCTAGCACATTCGTCCTGAAGACGGATTGTACTCCGTACGGTACTATAACACGCAGGCTGTAATTCCCTGGAGGTAATTGCGCGAGAGTTGCATTTCCTTCAGAGTCCGTTCTTACGGTCTGATTGGTCGAGTCAGGAAGGAATGTGAGAACAGTTGCTCCGCCAACGGGCAGAGAGTAGAATCGACCTACTACGCGAACAGGAATTGAGAAAACATTTCCCTGGATTGTCTGGCTTGATGCCGAACTAGAAACCAAGGTATTGTTTACAACGTTGACACCGTGCCAGTACGCATAGTTAATTTTGAAAGTGCTGGATTGAGTAATGTTCTGGGACAAGTAGCTGGTGTAATATAGCACGTTGCCGTTGCCCTGGTCCTGCAGCGAAATCCAATCAGGTGTGAAAGGATTTCCACTGTGATCGATGAAATTGAAATTGAGCTGAGTGGGGGACGGAACTGACGTTGGCCAGAGTGTGGTCGCGGAGGCGGGCTGGCGAATGTTGCTTCCCGCGAGGAAGTCATCTCTGTGTCCTTCAACTTCCCAGACACCGTATAGGTTGGGCAAGCCTGTCTGGCTACTATAACCGTAGCAACAATGGCTTATCCCTGTTGGCATTTGGTGCCACGGACCAGCCTGACGTATTTCTAGATCTTTGAACTCGGCAGGGCCAATTATGTCCTTGTTGTCAGTAGCCTGGGCTACTTCAGCGATTCCCGCTGGAGCTTGGCTCCCTGAACTAGTCGCGCCGGCTCCAAGATAGCTCTTGTCCCCAGGCGGAGGTGATTTTCCAAGAAGATTGCCATCCATGTAGAAAGACCAAACGCCATTGCCGGTGTGGACCATTGAGTATGTGTGCCATGAACCGATAGGCCCGGCTGACCCTTCAGGTCCGATTATTGGTGGACAGTCACAGTTTGGGGTATAGAAGGTTTCGAAGAACCAGGCGCAACAGTAGGTTTGGCCAGTGGTGCTGAGTCCGTTGAGATATCCTACCTGGACGAAGCCACCAGTGGAGAGTAGAGTCCCTACCCAGTATGAATGAGCGTCATTCCGAACCTGGTCATACACCGTTCTGATCGTAATGTTTGCGCCATCAACATTGTAACTGCTACTGTCGCCAATGGCTCCGATCTGGAACCAGTAATAGCCCCCAAGAGCGTAGGTAGTTTGGAGTGGTCCTTGTCTAATCGGCTGCGGGATGAGGCCCAAGTTGGAACTAATTGCAAGCGAGCCATGCCCGAGAGCGATGAAAGACTGGAGACCCGCCACGACGCTGAGAATAACTAGAGCAATCCTAAGGGTCCGTGTCATCATCGCCTAGATCCTTCATTGGTAGTGATAGAGGCGTTCAGATTTTAGGAGTATGGAACTCTCCCCCGTTGCTCAATCAAGATTTCGTTCTTGGCTAAGGTATAAACCGGAGCTTCCAAAAAAGGAGTTTCCTAGAGGTTAATCACATGGGTTTCTTCGGGAACGAACAGAAAGAACTCATCCAGATGATATACGGATCCAGCTCCGAGGACCATATTCTCCTCCTAGACTCCCTCGGAGATTTCATCGAGAAAGAGATCGCACCCACCGCCCGAGAGATCGACGTAAACGCTCAGTTTCCACGCGAGAACATTACCAAGATGTTCGAACAAGGCTTCACAAGCATAGGTTTTCCCAAGGAATACGGCGGCCTTGAACTCCCCTGGCCAGTCTATGTCGCGGCCATGGAGATGGTCGGCAAGGCATGTGCCAGCACTGCTCTCTCACTCGCAATTCACGGAACCTGTTGCGAAGGAGTACGTCTGTTCAGTAATCCAGAGCAGAAGAAACAGTTTCTTCCCGGAATGATCAGCGGAAAATCCTTTGCCGCGTTCTCGCTAACCGAACCGGGTGCGGGATCGGACGCACGAAACATGCAAACCCAGGCCCGGTTGGAAGGGAACGAATGGATAGTTAACGGAACGAAAATGTTCACCACAAACGGAGGCTACTGCGATCTATACTTTCTGTTCGCCAAGACCCCGAAGGGCCCATCCGCGTTTCTGGTCGATTCGAAAAAAGCAAAATCGAGCAAAGACATTGAAAAACTCGGGGTGAGAGGATCAGTCACTTCAGAGGTAGTGTTCGAAAACGCAAAGGTCCCTAAGGAAAACCTGGTAGGAATAGAAGGAGAAGGCTTCGAGTACGCTAAGAGAATGCTCTGGGGCGGACGCGTAACGATTGGAGCCCTCACAACCGGAATCGCCCAAGCCGCCTTCGAAAAAGCAGTGAGGTACAGCAAGGAAAGGACGGCGTTTGGAAAGACACTGTCCGAGTTCGAAATGACCCAGGCCAAACTCGCCGACATGTTAACGATGATTAACGCGTCACGAATGATGGTTTACCGCGCAGCGCACCTGAAGAGTCAGGGAAAACCATTCGAGTCAGAAGCAGCTCAAGGCAAACTTCTGGCGACGGAAAACGCGCTCAAAGTGTGTGATGAGGCAATTCAGATCTACGGAGGATACGGGTACGCGGACGAATTTGATGTTCATCGTCACTGGCGGGACGCGAGACTAATGACGGTGGGAGAGGGCACCTCGGAGATCATGAGATTAATTATCTCGAAGAACATCCTCCATCCATCATAGAGGTCAGAGCGTCTTCTCGTAGAGACTGGCCTTCCATCCAGGCGCCAGAGTATCTCTAACGTGGACAAATCCGGCCTTCTCATAATATTCGCGAATCACCTTGTTGCTAGCGAGACAGTCGAGCCGCAGGTAACTCTTGCCGTCTTCTCGCGCCTTCACCTCAGCCCAACTGAGCAATCTCAGGCCGAGACGTTGGCCGGCGTGGGCGCGTTTGATCGCAAGCTTGTGGATGTACCCGGCATCCGGTGGTACATCGCCCCAAAACTTCTTGTCACTCCACTGGAGAGTAATCGTCCCAACAGTTTCTTTGACGTCCTTTGCAACGTAGACTTCCCCGTGGTCAATATTGTCACGAATAGTCTGACGGAACGCTGGGCTGGGCAACCATTGGGTCTCAAGCCCTTTTGAGATTAACCATCGAGAGGCCTCTTCCAGAATTTCCAGAACCCTATCAAGATCCCCTTGTTGCGCTCCGATGATTCTGATATCGGACCCGAGTTCGACCAAACCGTTGCCTTCGATGCAAAGCCTGTCCTCGTGAGATTTGGACATTGCCAGCGATTCGCCTGCGGCGGGAAACATCCTCCAAGAGCTTGTGCTTCTGCGGAGCAGATTTGTGTTACCTGATTTACATCGTCAGGGTTAGACTTTGGCTATCATTAGCCCAGCCAACGGTCCTAGCGACCCAACAATGAAAGTCAAGAGAAAAGCCAAGGCGAAGCCGAGAACGAAAGCTAAGACCAGAGCCAAATCAAAGACAAGCCGAACGACTCAGGCAAGTGCAGCACCAAGACCCAGCTTAGCTACAACATCAAACCTGAGCCCCGATTTCAAGACCTGTGAAGAGGTCGAAGTGGGAGATATCGGCGGCTTCGGAATCACGAGCGAAGAACGAATGGAACGCGAGACTCGCTGCACTCAACGTGCGGCGCAATTCTGCAAGAGTTGCGCTAAGAACCTATGCAACACTCATTACGACATACTTCACAAAGACCACGACCATCCGACCGGCCCCGATTCTGGGCCAAGCCCAGTTCAGATGTAGACACTAATGGGACCCTGCGTCCCATCTTCTCCCTTTTTTTCGGACCGCACATCAATGCTTCATGTTTCAAGCTAGATTAGGCAAATAAAGGGGGATTATGCCAGAAATATACTTCGTTAGGGCTGGAATCACTTGGATTGGCGTGTATCTCCAACTTGCTTCCCGCATCCTTCTGAGATGGGTCAAATGGGGGCTTCAACTGCGAAAAAGGGACTGTTTCAAGCGAACTAAGGGTAGGCCTTGAGCGTACCGATGCTCCGACGTATCTTTTCGGGAACGGAAGCTTATTACTCGGTCTGACCAACCGGCCTTCAACTATCACCTAGATTTACCGGAACAAGAGGTAGAGACTAGCCTGTGAGAACACTTATTGTCGGTGCGGGACGAATAGGAATGCACCTCATAGAATACCTGTCCTCGAGCGATGAGAACCAGCTTACCGTTATCGAGAAGAAAGGCGAACGATGCAAGGATGTCTCTAACAAGTATGACGCTATCATACTAAACGAAGACGGGTCAAAACTAGATATTCTGAAGAAAGCTGACGCGTCTCAGGCTGACCTGCTGCTCGCTGCCACTGACGACGACAGAGTAAATCTTGCAACTACGAGAGCTGCAAAGAAGGACTTCGGCATTCCCCGGGTAATCGCAGTTGCAAACAGCCCCAAGAACAAGGTACGGCTTATGCAAGCAGGAGCCGACGTGGTAATCTGCCCCGTAGACTTGGCTCTCCGTGACTTTGAGAATGTCCTCTCCAAGGATCAGTCTATTACCCTAATGTATCGGGCCGCCGAGAACCTGCGGGTGGCAGAAGCCGTTATTCCGTTAAACGCCTCGCTCATAGGCAAGAAAATTCACGAGATACAGTTACCTGAAAGGTGCCGGGTAGGCCTCGTCTGCCGAGACGACGCTTTCGTCTTCCCCGAACCTGAACTCGAATTGAAATCTGGCGACAAAGTCTTGCTTCTAGGTGACGCCCCATCTGTGGCACGAACCGTCGAACTCTTAAGATCGAGCGAATCTGCCTAGCTCGATCATAACGAAGGTCTTGCCGGGCTAGTATGGCACTTCCAACTATCTACGACCTTCTGACGAGCAGCTTCGCCATCAGGATCTTCTACGTTGTCCTGACCCTTCTCTTCACCTTCCTAGTCGTCCGCCTTTACCGGAGCATCATCCACAGAGCTGCAGGGTCCGTTCCTTCTGGGCTTGTAGCCAGCCTTCAACAGATCGGATCTTGGGCTATCTGGATCTTTGGAATAATCATCGGCCTGAGCCAGCTTGACGTAGCGATCAACGTGCTACTCCTGATTCTCTTCCTGGGAGGAGTAGCGATAATCGTCGCTTACAGGAACATTCTCACAGATATGGCGGCGTCCCAGTTCATCTCCACCTACCAACCTTTCAAGGTGGGAGAATGGATAGAGGTCCAAGACTACTATGGAAGAGTCATCGAGAGGAACCTGATACAAACAAAGATTCTAACCTCTGACAACGAGATCGTTATTATCCCGAATTCTACCTTATTGAAGAGATCCGTCACAAACAGAAGCCGGTCCGGCGGCTTGCGGGTCCAGATTCCGGTCACCGTTGACAGCAAGTATGACTTGAAAAACGTAGAGAAAAACCTGCTGGAAATTGGCCAGGGGATGAAGACGGACCTTGTGCCTGACGCCCCTCCCCAAGTAAGGCTCACGCAGGTGACCTCCCAGCAAGCCCACCTTGTCCTTATGCTCCGGATAACCAATCCGGCCAAGCGGGACCAGCTCATTTCAGATGTTCAAGAGAAATTCTACGAAGTTCTCCCTGAACTCGACGCTCGAAAGCAATACTAGAAACGTCAAGCCATATTAGCGCGGGGATTCGGGAACCCGCTTCTATCACTCACGGAATCATAGAGGAAACTCTTCCTTGACTCAACCCCCCGAGAAACCCGCCCGACGAAGGGGTCTAAAGAGGACCATCGGAATCGGCGGATTGTTCTCCATTGGATATGCGGACGTCGGAGCCGGCATCTATCTCGCTCTAAGCCTGGTTGCTCTTCATGCAGGCTACGCCACTCCTATAGCCATTGGAATAGCGGCTATCGCCTACTTTCTCACCGGACTTACCTATGCGGAGCTATCCTCAACATATCCGACGGCAGGAGGGTCCGCAGCCTTCGGCCAAGCAGCATTCGGAGACACCGTGAGCTTTCTCGCTGGATGGATGCTTTGCCTCGACTACGTGGTCACGGCCGCGATCTTCTCTATCCCGGCTATCGGCTATCTATCCTACTTCACGCCGATCCTCAAGGAGCCCCTCTGGCTAGGAACCGGAGCGATCGTCCTACTTGTCAGTCTCCTTCTCCTCAACGTGGTCGGAATAAAAGAATCCGCGAACTTCACACTCGGCCTCAGCATTCTCAGCCTGATCAGCGAGATCGCCCTCATCATTCTCGGACTTGCACTTGTGATACCCAACGGCAGCCTCTCCCAGTGGCCACAGAAGTTCAACCTCGGCACGATGCCGACATGGTCCCAGCTCATTCAGGGCATAACCCTAGCAATGGTGTCTTATCTCGGAATCGAAGCACTGGCACAAGCGGCCGAGGAAACGAAGATTGCAGGGAAGACAATTCCTCGAGCAACAATGCTGACGCTCGTAATTGTAATCGCACTCTATCTCGCAATTTCCTTGGTCGCAGTCAATGTAGTTCCGCCAACCATCCTGTCGAGTACATGGAAGAATGATCCCCTTTCCGGAGTTGCAAGTAATCTTCCCGGAACGGGGGTACTCATTGTTGGATGGATCGCGCTGTTGGGAAGTGCCATCAGCATTATCGGGGCGAACGCTGGAATAATCGGGTCTTCCCGAACGCTCTTCGCACTCTCGCGATACAGGCTACTTCCAAAACGATTCGGCCAGATACATCCCAAATTCCGGACCCCGCACATTGCCGTGATGACGTTCGGTGTCGGAAGCATACTTCTAGTCGTATTCAGTACGTTCGTCTATCTAACCGGTGGTGAGGACCCACTGGTCTTGCTGGGAAGTCTCTACAATGTGGGAGCCCTTGTCGCATATGTCTCCGCGCACGCTAGCCTCATTGTCACTCGCAACACGGACAGACCGAGGTTCAGGCCCTTCAGGGTTCCGCTAACCCTCCGTTTCAAGAGAAAAACAGGAGTGTTGGAGCTTCCTATCTTGCCCCTCCTTGGATTGATCGCCACTAGCGCGATTTGGGTGGCCGTGATCGCGACACATGAACTGGGTAGAGAACTGGGCATTGTTTGGGTCGCAATGGGAATGGGGTTGTACATCTATTTCAGACGTAAGAATCGTCTGCCTCTCCGTGGGCGCACCCCTCCTGAGCCTCGAGAAGCATCAAGCCCTGAAAAGGGAGAGGGGCCTATTCTGTCTGCTTGAGCCTCTTCTCTATGAAGTCTACCTGTTTTGTAAGGAATCTCTTGTATGTTCTGAGGAGCTTTGCCTGCTGAGGCTTGGTCTGCTTGTCGATTGTAGTCATGGTACGACGAAAGGTCTCCATAGTCTCCTCCAGTCCGGCTGAAACCTTTGGACCCGTGTCTTGCACAAACCTCTCAGTTGAGGTTTTCAGAGTCTTGCTCGCGACAACCAAGTCCTTGCTCAATTGTTGGAGATCTTTTCGCATGGCTTCGAGGGCCTCCTTAGCCTCGCGCCGCACCTCATCTCGCATGCTCTTCTTCTCTGACATTTCTGGCTTCAGAGAAGGGTCATCTGAAGATAAAGCTTCGAATTTGAACGGCTTCATCTGAATTCATATTTAGACCGGTGACTGGACTGGCGAAGACATGAGAGGGGTCCGGGACAAGGTCTACTCTGCATTGAAGGAGGGCCAGCCACCCAGTCCGGCGATCGCGACTCTGGGGATCAAGGTTCGCAGCATAGCGGAGAGCCGAGCGGTTCTCGAAATGGACGTAGACGAGCACCTGCACAATCTGTCGGGAACGATGCATGGGGGAGTAATGGTGGATATTGCGGATGCGGCAATGGGGATAGCAGTAGCATCCACTCTCAGGCCCGATGAAGACATGACCACAATAGAGTTGAAGATGAGCTTCATGCGCCCCCATGTCAAAGGACGATTAGTTGCGGAAGGAACGATCGCAAAGAGAGGCCGACGTATCGCTTTCACCGAGGCGGTGCTAACCAATACCAAGAAAGAGGTATTGGCGAAGTGCAGCGGTACATGGCTCATAATGCCCGCGTAGAATGGCTTTGTCATGTCGTCTAAGCGGCCTGTTGAACTTGGCAGAGAAGTGCGGCTCTTTCTACTCTTCCTGTCAGAAATCAACCTAGTCATGGGCGCGCTGTTCTTTATGTATCCGAACTTGGTAATCGGCGTATGGCCATGGCCCGTGAAGGCATTGGCAGTTCGGTTCATCGGCGCCATATTTCTCGCGATAGCCTTTGGCTGCTGGTCTGCGCTGCGAGCCAAGATCTGGCAGAGGGCCAAGATTCTCTTGCTAGTTGGAGGAACATTCTTTGGAATTACATCGATCGTCTCGATCGTCCTAGCGGCCTCGCAGGGTGGCGGATATGTCATCTCTACGTGGACAGGATATTTCATAGTTGCAAGTCTAGGGAATTTCTACCTCTTGTACCGCTATCGTTGGTCTCGGAAGCCTCAGGATAGGCTGCCTGCAGGCCAACCTTGGAGGACTGCCCGTTGGTTCTTCCGGATCCAAACCGTCGTTGTCGGCGTGTTTGGCATCATGATGCTCTTGCTGCCTGAGGTTGCCCAGCAACAGTTCTGGCCTTGGCATGTAGCCACTCCTACTCTGCAAATGTTCGCGGGTTTGTTCTTGGCCACGTGTCTCGCGACTGGTTGGGCATCCTTGCAGACGGATATTGGTAGAATCAGAGTTTTGCTGCCACTGGACGTGATCTTTCCGAGCCTCGCACTCTTCGCCGTATGGATCCATTGGGACGTCATATCACGCGAGAGCCCGAGCGTGCCAGTCACGGGCGTTTGGGTGTTCATATACGCTTTCGTAGCAGTGGGATCCGCTTACCTTCATTTTTTCTCTAGAAAAAAGATGGTGATGTGATTTCGAAGATTCCCCGTCGCGGGAAATGAGCCCTGAGCACAACTAAATCTACTCAAAACAGATATTTTCTGACACCGCGATATGGAGAGTCGCGTGGATAGCACTCTCCTGTTCAAACTCTTGATCTAAATAGCCCGATGGGCGATCGTATCATCAGTTGGAAAATGGCATCGCAGGTACCGTTACTTACGCTGTCAAGACTCCTGGTCCTGATTGGTGGCATCGTTCTCCTCGTCGGCGGAATATTGGAGGCAGCAAACGTGGGAGGGCTAATGGATTTGGGCACCAATTTGGCCCGATTGGGTAGTCTCACGGGCATCGTCGTAGGAATCCTCGTAGGAATCCTGGCACTGGTGGGATCAAGAGAAGTTGCTAATCCTGCATGGAGCCTCATCCTCCTAATCCTCGGCTTGTTCGTTGGAAGCCTCGGCGGCATAGTTGTCTTCATCGGCGGCCTAATCGGCCTCGTCTCCCACTACGTGAAGGTCTAACTAACCGATAGATTAGAAACGAGGTGATCTGTTGGAAATAGAAGTATACAATTGCGGGTGCAGGGTCCGCATTTACGAAGTGGAATTTGGGGAGTCGAAAAACGACCTTACAGAACGACCAAGCCTCATTTCAGACTACAGTCCTTGTTCCAAGCATAGCTATGCTCGCAAGATTCCGCCAAGAGAGGCTCGTCTTCTAAAGGTCCGAGGCGAACACGAGGCTTTTCTGAATGAGTAAAAGCTGACTATCATGAAGTGTTGACAATATCGTTCGATAGAGAGCGCAGAATCTAATTCTTCTTCCTATGTCGGAGATACAATGCTCCGAGCAGAACGGATACTGAAACAGCCCCGAAAAGGATCGGGCTAGAAGATACTAGTTGAGCTCCCACCTGAACTTCGGGGCTTTCTGTAACCCCTCTTAAGTACGGTATCTCGTAGGCTCCCGTAGCGTATCCGTATAGCCAAACAGCGAGAAAGCCGCCGAGAAAGACCACCAGTGCACCGCGAGCGGAACCGCGGTTTCGAGTTCTGGCCGGAATAGCTCTCTGACCAGAGTCCGAGACCTGAACTGGGTCTTGAATCTCAACAGCCTCTCTTACTTGTCCTTCTTGAGGATGCGCATATTTCGTCAAGCTATTCAGAATATCATTCCTTGTGACGTTGGCCTCGCGAGGCTTGGCAGGACCTTCAGGTTGCCTAGTCTGGCCGGAAAAACTGAATCGGTGCCTTGGCCTCGGGGGTTTCTTCGAATCTGACCCCAAATGTACCTGTCCCCCATGTTATCTAGGCTCTGCTTCGATTTGGGCGTAGACGTACTGTCGAGCCCCCGGATTCGGACAGACGCAACCTCTCGTCGCATGACACCTTCGGACTGTCCGCTTCGGGCTCTAAGTTCCGAAAAATCGACGTTTCCAAGCCTCCTTCATTGTTTCTGTTCAATAATGAAGAACATGAAACGCGTTAAATCCATGGTCAGCTAGGCTGAGTCCCAATAATGTCCAAACGCGACTGGGTGAACTCTCCAAGGATCAACCTGATCTCCCTCCTAGCTGGAGCTCTCGCACTTGCCAGCCTATTTCTCCCATGGTGGGGCCTAGACGCGTCGGGTTTCGGTTCCTCTGTATCTCCCCGCTGGACCCTCTGGAACGGGCCCTCAACGGATAGTATCTTCAGAGGTTCAACACAGCCCTACCCGACACTGACCTCGGCAAGCCCGATTATCGGGGCCCTCGTAGTTATCTCAGCTCTACTGGCCCTAGCTGGAAGCTTCACTAGGAATATTCGACCGCTGATTGGCAGCTTCATTCTTAGCGTTCTGACTCCTATCGCGTATCTGGGAGTCGTCAGCTATGCTGTCACCAACTCCTGCAACGGCCAATCGAACTGTCTCAGCGGACCGTTCGGCACAGAAACTGTTTTTGGAATCACGCTCAACTGGGGCTTCCAGATAGGCTTCTACCTCTACGTTGTCGCTGGAACTCTGACGCTAGTCGGACTAGGTTTCCATCGAATCTTCCACAAGACTATCCCAACAACTCAGAAACCATCATCCCAACTTTCCAAGTCCACGAACTAAGCCCAAGCCCAAGCTCCGAGACCAGTCTTGAACTAAAGAGCAAGTTCTGAACGAAGAAAAAGCTCGCTCCCTCGACTTGGCGCTAATCCATTGTCTGCGAAACATCCAGGCGCCCAAGAATTAGTGTTCTTAGGTACGGGTGGAGCAGATTGCACTCCCCGCGTCGGATGCTTGTGCGAGATATGCGCGGAAGCACGTCAAAAAAAGGGAAGATACGCACGCAACGGGCCCAGCGTTTTCTTCACTGGTGCTGACTTGCTGTTTGACACTCCGGAAGATGTCGCCCACAGTTTAGAGAGGGAGGAAATTCACTACGTGTCCAATCTCGTCTATAGTCACTGGCATCCCGATCATACAATGGGTCGTCGGGTTCTAGAACAGCTCAATCTGAATCTTCGAAAGAGAACGAAAACGACCACCAATGTTTGGCTACCGTCTTGGGTCCGCGATGACTTCCGAAAAAAGCTGGGCCTAGAGGACCATTTCCAGTTCTTTGAGAAAATGGAAATCGTAAAGATTCACGAGCTTGCTGAGGGCGAAGCAGTCAAGCTCGGCGATGCAACAGTGAAGGCGTTCCGTATGACTCAGCCCGGACTTGCATCATACCTAGTGCAACACGGTGGGAAACGAGTGGTACTCGCCCTTGATGAGATCAAGGATTGGAATCCTGGAGGCGAGCTGCTAGCGCCGGACGTGTTGGTCCTTGAAACTGGCTGGTTCGAACATGACAAGCAAGGAGAGCAGATAATCCCGACCGGGCACTGGATTCGCCGGTCAGAAGCCTCCTTCGAAGAGACGCTGGACTTGATTCAGAAGATCAACCCGCGGCTCGCTATTGCGACGCATATTGAAGAGTTGAATGGCCGCTCCTACGCTGACTATCTTGAACTTGAGAAGAAATACAAGAAATACCGATTACGCTTTGCGTACGATGGACTTCGAGTTTCAATTTGATGAGAAGCCCCGGACCGTTAGTCCGAGAACAAAAAAGGGGCTTGGAGAAACAATGGAACCTTAACATAACGGCCGCCAGTTCGAGGACGCCATGTCCGGACAGAGGACTCTCTCCCTTGAGATGAGGGAGTTCGACCCCACCGACTATCAGAGGCTATTGGAAATCTACAACGCGAACTATCCGGACTATACTCGCAGCATTGACGAATGGAGCTCCAGAGATGAAAGCGTGGACAGGTCGAAGTATCATCTACAGAGATACGCGTTTCTTGAGAGCGAGGCCGTAGTCGGATTTGGTGATGTGTCCCATGTCACGGACATGTTTCATCCGAGGAAATTCTGGATTAACATCTTTGTCGATCCAACGGTCCAGGGAAGAGGAGTTGGGAGCGCGATCTATGAGAGGCTGAGTGGGGAGCTCGGGAAGCTAAATGCGATCGTGGCATGGGCTGGAAGCACCGAGAGGCTGCCTCGGCTCACGGAGTTCTATCAGAGGCGAGGTTTCGAGGAGAAGATGAAAGCATGGGAATCACGGCTCGACGTGCCGACGATAAATTTGGAGAAATTCCGAGATTACGCCGAGAAAGTGCTGCGGCAAGGGATTACGATTACGAACCTCGCAGAAGAGCGCAAGAATGGCCCTGATTCGCTAAAGAGTCTCTACAAGCTCGTTCAGCTAATCTCAGCTGACATGCCAAGTCCAGCCGCCTTTACGCCAATCTCGTACGAGCAGTGGGAGGCGTTTGAACTCAAGAACCCGAGTCTATTACCTGAAGCGTACATGATAGCAAAGGACGGTCCCAGGTTTGTCGGACTGAGCACGGTCTGGCGTCTCGATAAGGAGCCTACAGGCCTCGTCCAGGGAAACACTGGTGTTAGACGAGAATATCGTGGTAGGGGTATAGCGGTCGCGTTGAAGTTGAAGGTCATTGATTTCGCAAGACGAAATGGCTACGTGAAGTTGAAGACATGGAACGCGTCCAGTAATGCCCCGATGCTGGCGGTCAACACGAAGCTGGGCTTCAAACGGGAAGTTGGCTGGATAACGTTGGAAAAAGCCCTCGCCTAATACACTGCCTCGCAACGTTCCAAGAGCCCATTTTTCACGCCCCCTCGTACTCTTGAGAGTAATTCGGTATCCAGAGGAAACAAGTCACTTCGGGACTGAGGCTCTGGTAACGACCGACAAATTGGCTAACCCTGTCTGCCTTGTATGGAATATCGAGGCAGGGAATGCAAGATTGGCGACTTGGGAAGAGCCGAGAGAGCTGGACACTGACAACGAGGCAGTCGTCAGTCTTTACGATGGCATCAAGAAAATACTCGAGAAGCAGCCGAAACCAAAAGCCAAGCAAAACTCGGGCATCCCCAGAGAAGCAAGACACATCTTACGCTGTGGCCGAATTCTGAAAGTCGACATCGAACGGAAACTCGTCATCATTACTGTAATGAAGACAGACGGCGAACTTCACCAGCTCCGAATAGAAGCCAACCAAGACTGACTGTACACCAGGTCAAGTCTGCGGTAGTCTCGCAGTCCTCCGTTTCTCCCTCTCCTGCGACACGAGGTCGAGTCGCTAAGACCCCGTACCCCAGAGAGAACATTTGTTGTCTCGCGGGTATTCTGGCCGAGTCTCGTGATTCAGAGCTTGGACTGGGCTTCGATGCCTGGACGGAACTCGGGGTTTCATCGCCCTGTCACGAACGGTTTCCCGGGCAATCCACGGAAGGGCTTCCAGAATCGAGATCAGGGCAGAAAATGGGCGATTCAAGACGCACAATTCTTTCCATGTCACTGTCACGCGTTGATTCTAACTCGGTATTCTCCGAAAGCCTCTCTCAGAGCGTCGCTGATCTCGCCCACGGTGCAATTGGAACGGACTGCGCCTAGGATATCGTCTACAAGATTCTGTTGATGTTTTGCAGACCGGGAGAGGCGTCCGAGAGCATTCTTGACCTGGGTCGTGTTTCTCGATGCTTTCATCTTCTTCAACTGCCTGACTTGAGCCTTCTCAAGTTTGGGATCGATGCGCTGGATCTTCGGCTCGCTACTTCCTTCGGTAAACTTGTTGACTCCCACGATGATCGTTCGGCCTTCGTCGACGGATTTCTGGAACCTGTAGGCGCTTTCCTGTATCTCGCGATGGACAAATCCGGACTCTATCGCTTTTCGCGCTCCGCCTAAATCCTCCACTCTCTCTAAGAGACCTGTTGCTTTGGCCTCAAGGTTTCTTGTCAAGTATTCCAGATAGTAGCTTCCGGCCAACGGATCAGCCGTCTTTGTCACCCCAGATTCGTTCGCGATGATTTGCTGGGTCCTCAGTGCAATTCGCACAGACTCTTCAGTAGGTAGAGACAGTGCCTCGTCCCTAGAATTTGTATGGAGAGACTGTGTTCCACCCAGAACTCCTGCAAGGGCTTGGATTGCGACTCGAACGATGTTGTTGTTAGGCTGCTGCGCAGTCAAAGTCTCGCCACTCGTCTGGGTGTGAAATCGTAGCTTACACGATTCAGGGTCTCGGGCTTTGAAACGGCCCTTCATTATGCGGGCCCAGATTCTACGCGCAGCTCTGAATTTCGCGATCTCCTCCAAGAAATCATTCCTGCAGGCAAAGAAGAACGAGAGTTGCGGCGCAAACTGGTCGATCCTGAGCCCTCGTTCAAGAGCCGCCTTAACGTATTCGATTGCGTTTGCAAAACAGAATCCCAATTCCTGAACCGCGTCTGCGCCTGATTCGCGAATGTGGTAACCGCTGATACTGATGGGGTGCCAGTGGGGCATTTTGTAGGCGCAGTATTCTATGAGATCGACGGAGAGTCTCAGCGATGCTTCTGGAGGGTAGATGTACGTGTTTCTCGCGATGTATTCTTTCAGAATATCATTCTGGGTCGTTCCCCTCAACTTGTTCTGCGGGACGCCTTGATTCATTCCAACGGCGATGTACAACGAGAACAGGATAGGTGCTGTCGCATTGATGGTCATGCTCGTGCTCACTCTTCCGAGGTCGATGCCCTCGAAGAGACGTCTCATGTCATGGACGCTGCTGATCGCAACTCCTACCCTGCCAACTTCCCCTGCTGCCCTAGGATGGTCTGAATCGAGGCCGAGCTGTGTTGGAAGGTCAAACGCTGTGCTGAGCCCGGTCTCGCCGTGAGATATCAGATACTTGAAGCGCCGGTTAGTTTCTCGAGCCGAACCAAACCCGGTGTACTGGCGCATGGTCCACAGCCGGTCCCGATACATTCCATCGTAGATGCCCCGTGTATACGGGAATTGGCCCGGTCTTCCCAGTGACTTTGACCATTTCGATGGAACATCTTTTTTCTCGCAGAACTTCTTGACTGGTATCCCAGAGTCCGTTGTTACAGGCTCAGTCAAGCTCTCGCCCCCATTTTTGCAATAATCGCCACAAGTCTCGACGCAGCTGTCTCTGGGTCGAGTTCAAGTTTGACAACTCTTCCGACCAGCGCGTCGAGTTCTTTCTGATCCCTGAGACGCTCGACTGTTTGATCATGGAAATCTGAGAATGCAGCATCCAACAGTTCAGACTCGATTCTCCTCCTCAATTTTTTCTCTCTGAGTCCCCTCGCCTCCAAGTGTTTCCAGAATTTTTCGAGCGAATCTACGACCGCAGGTATGCCTGTTCCCTTGATTGCGACGGTCTTCAGAACTGGCGGCCTCCATCCATCTCTCTCTTGCAAACCGCTTGCGATGTTGTAGATTGTCTTGGCCGGGTTGACCAAGTCTGCCTTGTTGATGACGAACAAGTCACCGATCTCTGCGAAACCCGCTTTGAACGCCTGGACCTCGTCCCCCAGCTGGGGCATCAATACAACTACCGTGGCATCGACTGTGGTGGCGACTTGGACCTCTGTCTGGCCTGCTCCTACTGTCTCGACGATAATGAGGTCCATGCCGGCCGCGTCCAAAACTCGTATAGTGTTTCTCGCAGCGCGAGCGAGTCCCCCCAGGTCGCCTCTGGAGGCCATGCTTCTAATGTAGACTTTCCTCTCTAGACTGTGGTCCATCATCCGGACTCGGTCCCCCAGCAACGCGCCGCCTGTGAACGCGCTGGACGGGTCGATGGCTAGAACTCCCACGCTACGTTCTCTCTTCCGATATTCTTCGATTATCTTGTCGACGAGGGTGCTCTTGCCCGTCCCGGTTGGACCGGTAACGCCGATGGTGAACGCTCGGCCTGTATGCGGGTATAATTCTTGGATGAGTTTCCGGCTGGGCTCCCCACCTGCCTCTACTATCGATATCGCCCTGGCAACAGCTCTATGGTCGCCTTTGAGAACTTCAGAAGATACATCCCGAGCCAAGTCAGATTCTCGGTCCCGTTCTCGCCTCTAGAGCGTATTTCAAGATTCGGCGATGAACAGCGTCAGGATAACGGAAAAATAGGAACCTCCGGGCATCTTCTATTGTTTCGTGATCGTGTTTTGGCAAAGGGTTACTGGAAGAAAGTTCTAGACGAGATCAAGCAGGAACGAAGAGCTCCGCCAACTACCTTCGACAAGAAGCAACTTGCGAGGGTCAAGCAAGAGAGGCTCCGGTGGGAGACCAAGACGCTCAAACCGTGGACCCGCACTAGCCCTGAACAGAAGGCGGAATTCAGAAACCTGTCCAATATTTCTGTGAAGAGAGTATACACTCCAGAAGACGTGTCACACCTAAACCAGTCCGAGCAGATCGGCCTTCCAGGCGAGTATCCCTATGTCCGTGGCGTATATCCGACGATGTACCGCGGGCGACCGTGGACTATGCGCATGTTCTCCGGCTTCGGAACCCCTGAAGACACCAACAAACGTCTACACTACTTGCTAGAGCACGGGGAAACAGGTCTAAGCATTGCATTCGACATGCCCACGCTTTACGGGTATGATCCTGACAGTCCCCGAGCTGAGGGGGAAGTGGGACGTTGCGGTGTGTCAGTGGGCTCGTTGAAGGACATGGAGATCATTTTCGAGGGCATCCCGCTGGAGAAGGTCAGTACTAGTATGACGATCAATGCCCCAGCATCGGTTCTGACCGCGATGTATGTCGGCGTGGCTGAGAGGCATGGGGTGAAACCAAAAGAGCTGCGCGGAACGGTTCAAGCGGACATTCTGAAAGAGTACATCGCCCAGAAAGAATGGGCTTTCCCACCTGAGGCGCATCTTCGGATCATTCGGGACATGATGGTGTATTGTACGAAGGAAATGCCGCAGTGGAACTACATCAGCATTAGTGGCTACCACATACGAGAAGCAGGGTCCAGTGCTGTCCAGGAGCTGGCATTCACACTGGCAGACGGGTTCGCATATGTCGATCTTGGAATTGAAGCAGGGTTGAAGGTCGAGGATTTCGCGCCCCGCCTCTCGTTCTTTTTCAACTGCGGGATGGACTTTTTCGAAGAAGTCGCCAAGTTTCGCGCTGCCCGGCGAATCTGGGCTCGGGTGTTGAAAGACAAGTACAAGGTCAAAGACCCTAGATCGTTGTTGTTGAGGACACACGCTCAGAACTCAGGTGCATCTCTCACGTGGCAGCAGCCTCTCAACAATATCGTGCGAACGACGATCGAAGCATTAGCGACGGTTCTCGGTGGAACCCAGTCGCTTCATACCAACTCTTACGATGAGGCGTGGGCGTTGCCGTCCGAGGCGGCGGCCACTGTCGCGCTGAGGACTCAGCAGATCCTAGCAGAAGAGACAGGCGTCACCGACACCATCGACCCCCTAGCTGGATCATACTATCTCGAATGGCTTACTGATGAGATGGAAGAACGTGCGTTCCAGTACTTCGACAAGATAGAACGGGCAGGTGGGCTGCTCAACGCGATAAAGACCGGATTCATACAAAGGGAGATCGCTGAGAACTCCTACCGATATCAGCAAGAACTGGAGAAGGGAGAACGGGTCATCGTCGGCGTCAACAAGTACCAGTTAGAAGAGAAGAAACCTATTGACACTTTGAAGATCAACGAGGAGGCACAGCGACGACAGGTTGCACGGATGAACAGCGTGCGGGAGACCCGGGACAACAAGAAGGTCGAGCAAGCGCTCAATGATCTGCGGAAGACGTTCAAGGATGAGAAGGCGAACTCCATGTATCCTATGATCAAGGCGGTCAGAGCTTACGCAACGCTTGGAGAGATCATGGATGTGGGACGGAAGATTTTCGGCGAATACAAGGAGCCACCGATTCTCTGAGCAGGGGGGACCCTATCAACGAGGAAGAAAGCAGGACAAACACCAGCTCGGATTAACTATGAGGTCAAGGAGCTAAGCTCTGCTACTTGGCCTGATTTCGAGAAGTTCTTCGCGAAACACAACGGGGTCCAGGGCGGTTGCTGGTGCACTTTCTACCACCATGCTGAAGGCCGCTTGTTGAAAGAAGGCTTGGAGCGGAATGACGCGATCGCGCTGAATCGAAAGGAAAAGAAGACTCTTGTCACTAAGGGCCGATCTCACGGAATCCTCGTCTACGCAGGCGACCAAGCTGTCGGATCGTGCCAGTACGGTAAGAAGGAGGAGTTGCCTCGGATCGATTCAGGTCGCAACTACAGCAAGCTGGACCTATCAGCTGATCAAGGCCAAAAACTCTGGCGTCTCACATGCTTCTTCGTGGACAGAGACTTCAGGAAAAAAGGCGTCGCAGGGGTCGCCTTGAAGGCGACTCTGGATTCCATTCGAAAACAAGGTGGCGGAATAGTCGAGGCGTACCCGCCCACTTCCAAGGAAGGAGGATCATGGGCTCTCTGGTTCGGAACGGTGGCCATGTATGAGAGGGAAGGCTTCAAAGCCCACGCCAAGCTGGGTGAGAAACACTTGCTCATGCGCAAGACCATTGCATAACGTGTCCGTTCTTGCCACGAGATAACCTGAAGTTCCGAAAGACCCCGAAGCCCTGGAAGACTCTGGAAAGTAGAAAGATCGCAACTCTGGGCGACCTGAGGCTTCACAGGGACCGGATCGTCTCCAAGACTGGTTTCGAAATGGTTCATCCTCGACTACTCGTTGACGATTTCTCAATCATCGTCCCGGTTCTTGGCCGCGACAAGCTTGTAATGATCTGGAACTATCGACATGCGATTCAGGGCTGGGAGCTAGAGCTGCCAGCGGGTCATATTGAGAATGGCGAGAGTCCGGAGGCTTGTGCTAGGCGGGAGCTAGAAGAGGAAACAGGATACTCCGCCAGTTCCTGGAAGAGACTCGGATGGTTCCATCCCTCTCCAGGAATATCCTCGCAAAGAGCCTACGCCTATCTCGCCCGGAGACTGAAGAATGGAGATTTGCATCGAGAGCCGTACGAGTTTGGCATGGAAGTCAAGACCCTTGGAGTGCGGGATGCCTACAGGCGGTTATGGCGTGGTGAGATTGTTCATTCGCCGACGGCGTCTGCCCTCGGAATAGCCCAGCCTACGATTCTACCGGTAAAGAGAGCTACTGTTTCGCGCCGCAGTTAGTGCAGAAGGAATTGCCTGGAGCCAAAGGCATGCCGCAAGAGCGACACTTCCCGGTCGCTGTCGCCGGTGTCTGTGCAGGTATAGGTGCTGGGGTTGGGTTGTACTGGAGGGTGGGCGGAGCCATTGGAGCATACTGAGTCTGTGATTGGAGAACTGGAGCAGATCGCATTGTCGGCTGAGTGTTCATCGCGGGCATGTAGCTTGGAACAGTTCCTTTGCCGAAGAAAACTTTGACGTGAGACCTGGTAAGATAGATGATCATGATAATCCAGAAAACTAAGGCGTACCCGGCTTGATAGACCCCGGTAAACGCGACGTAGGCCGCGCCGAGTATGGAGAGGACTGTGAAGATCATCCCGAGGGTCCAGGCCCAACCTTTTCCATGGAGAAAACCGACCCCGGTTGCCAGCCAGATGAGGCTGAAGAAAGCAAACACTCCACCAATGACGACTCCTACAGTACCGATCAGGGTTCCGACTGTGGGAAGGGTCGAGAAGAGCGCCGACACGCCGATTATCGCGATGCTAACTAGAAGTCCGAGGACCCCAATTAGGATCTCAATTATCCCAAGAATTGTAATGCCGATCGGTCGCGGAGGCTTCTGCATCATGGGAAAATCGAGTCTCAACGGAAGGTGTTAAGCGGACTGTTACCAACCTCCTTCTCAAACAGTGAGCCATGACGGAATAGGCGATCGGGATGGGGCGAAGAAGGTTGATTCTGATTGCTTGAGATAATCGCTCGACTAGGGCTTCGAGGAGCCCGTTCCTGGCGTTGTAGCAGGTGATGCCATCAGGGTTCCCTTGCCGAAGAAGGTTTTGACGTGCGGTCTCATTAGATAGTAGACTATCAACAGCGAGATTATCAGCGAAAGGATACTGCCGTAGTTGCCGAAAGCCAACTGAACTATGGCGAGAACTATTCCGATGACACTTACTATGACTCCTAGGGTCCATGCCCATCTTTTTCCACCGAAGAACCCGATTCCGACGGCGAGATAGAGGATTCCGAGAATCGCGAATACTGCGCCTAGGGCGATTATGAGCGCCGATATTGTTCCAACGCCCAGCGAGCTCAATCCGGGATAGCCGGCATTGTTGATGGCGTTCGTAATGTCAACGGTTGCTGCTAGCGTACCAAGGAGGAGTCCAAGTCCGATCAGCGCTGCTCCGCTAAACAGAAGCCCGAGTGCTCCTAGTATCGCTAGTACGGCAAGAATTGTTACGCCGGTTGGTCGCGGTGGTTTCGGTTGCATGGCTAAAGGTTCGCTCCGCAACTAGGGCAACGTGTTGCCCCAGCAGGTATGCTTGCTCCACAGTTCTTACAGGTCATACCCATCGATCCCATTGGGGCCGAGCCCATCGGCATTGACGAACTCATCATAGGTGGAGGCATGGCACCTGGAGCCATAGTCGGCTTGAAGGTCAGTGCCAGTATGCTGCCAATTAGTCCGAGGAGGAAGCCGATGAAGAAGCCTCCGAGGGCGGTGACCCAGCTAATTATCGAGAGTATCAATACTATGACGCCCCACATCTTGGCGCTGGTTGGTTTGGAGTACATCATGAACCCTCCAACAACCATGATGATTCCCATGATTACGCCTGCGATTCCTAATCCCAATGCGGTACTACTGGCAGCCCCTGTGCCCGTAACGTTAAGGGAGCCGATTAGCGACCCTACGAACGCAAGGGCGGCTCCTCCGAAGATTACGAATAACCCACCTATCAGGGATAGAACCATTGCGGCTGTTGGCTTATCTCCCATATTCAGTCAGGCTTTGCCTCGCCCTTACGCTATATAAGATATTTCATTCTCGCCGAGTTTAGGCGATTATCACCGGTTTTAGGGAGTTTTCCGAGTTTTGAAGCCTGTTTACCTATTGGTCTGATCGGAGGCTCAAGGCATGTTTGTGTTTTGTGAAGGGTGGCGAGCGGAAAAATCGATCACCCGAACGGGCTAAGAGAGGATTGGGGAAAAGAAGAGTTCGCAGAAAAACTGTTTCAGAAAAAGGCGAAGCATGAGGATTCCAACATATTCTTCGTGCTCGTTTATCGTAGGCTAGGTTCAGTTGGTTTCGGCATGTTCGATTTGGGTTGAACTGGATCTTGGATTCTGGGGAGGCGCGCGAGGATGTTCTTTCTGATCCAGAGGAGGTAAGTGATGAAAGAAATTCCCAAGACAATTGTTCCTATCCTTCCGAGGAAGAGATCGAGGATGAAGTCGAAGAAGAGCGCGAAGAAGCCTATTGCCCCGGTCATGAGGCCGAGTTTCTGAAGATCGCTGAATCCTTTCCGGGCCCAACGGGTAAGCAGCCTCTCGTAACCAAGAACAATGAAAACTCCAATAATCATGGTCCCCGCAGCGATCGGAATCAATGCGCTGTTGAAAAAGAAAAAGAATACTGCTGGTACTGAGAATCCGAGAGGGACGAGGATTTTCCAGGATAGCTTGAGATTTCGTTGTGCTGGAGAAGTGTTTGAGATCCGCTTCGCGAACCAACCTAGAGCGACAACCGCTGCGATGCAACCCGTTATGGCAAGTACGCCGGGGTCGTAGGGGAAGGCGAAGAAGCCGAGAATTATGGCAACGACCAATAGGCCGTGGAACAGAACTCGCATCCTTGACGAGAGCCAGATCCGAGTCTTAGATTGTGGAAAAGTTAGCTCGACGAGGAAAATGGGGATCGTGATGCTGAAGATCGCATGGTAGATTGCGAGCCATTCCGCCCATACCCAATTTGTACCGAGCCAGCGCCCATAAGTCCCGAGGACCCCGAGATCTTTCCATGCCGGGTTGAAGAAGCTGCGGACCATTATTCCCTCCTCGATTATTCCGTAGGCGGCGCCGAGGATCAGGATTGATCGCCAGCCTTTCTGCCAACGCCTCGCATAATCCCTGACTAGCAACGCGCCACTGCCGTAGAGAGAGGCTAGGAGAAGCGTCACTCCAGGATTGAGGAATGCTAGTGGAGGAGTCGATCCGGAAAGCCCCTCCCCGATTAGAGGGGAGAGGAAAAAGAGTAGCAGAATTGGTTTTCGATAGACCTTCGTCAGACTTAGAGCTGCCAGGATTGGACCCTTTGAAAGGGTCCGGATGAGACGAAAAAAGGGAGTTGATACTCCGCGCTGGGCTAGCGCGTACCTAGGAACGCGTGGGGCGTTGGTTTACTTTTTGCTCCAGAGACCTATGACGTTGCCGTGCGGGTCACCGATGGTGCCCCAGTAGCCCATTCCGCCGCCGATGGACTTCCGCTTCTTCAGTATTCGTCCGCCGAGACTCTTTGCCTTCTGTTGTGTTGCTGGTATGGTGTCGACGTTGACGTAGAATGTTGTTGAGCCGGGTTTGACTTTCTTGCCGAGCATGAAGCCACCGCCGAGACCTTTCTGGGTGGTCTTGAACATTGCATAGCCGTCGCCGAACATCTCGAATTTCCAGCCGAAGAGTTTGCTGTAGAACTTCTTTGTCGTCACTAGATCCTTTGATACCAGTTCTATGTGGCCGATTTCCTTTGGCATAGTAGCTGTATATTGCCAAATATTGAGTTTAAAAGTTCTCACACGAGCTTCGGAAACAGCTGTTTTGATGTATCAGCCGCTCAGGCCGAGATCAAACAGTCTAGAAACAAATTCTTGAAACCTCTAGAATCGACATTCTTGCAGATCAGCACTTTTTCGCCTAGCATCTTGCCTGGCGGTGGCCGTTCGCGTCTGTCGGCAACAGTCATGCCTGCGGTGATTTCGCCCCTCGTCTCCACGTGGACCTTGTAGTCTGCAAATTGGAACAGTGATGGTTTGACTCTGGTGGCGACGGTCATTGGATCGTGCAACGCGAATATTCCGTGATGATGTATGTTCTTGTTGAGGATGGCGGCCGCGAAAGCTGCTACCCTACCCTTCCCCCTCTTGATACTGGCATAATCCGCCAGAGTCAATTGATTCTTGGGCATCATTGTCACGTCGAGGCCGACTGCTTCTAGCGAGATTCCAGATTCGAACACGATCTTGGCGGCTTCGGGGTCCGCGTAGATATTGAACTCCGCAACGGGAGTTACATTGCCAACACCATACTCTGTCAGGCCGTAGACTCCGCCCATTATCACAAGTTCCTTGATCTTCTTGGCAGCATCTGGGAAGCTGGTGAGTAGAGCGGCAATGTTGGTTAGAGGACCAGTGCAGATTATGGTTAGTTCATGAGGCTTTGACGTGGCTAGCTCGTCCGAGATAGCATCTAGAGCACTCTTGTCTGAGGGTCGAATCCTAGAAAGTGGTAGGTTGGAATCGCCCAGCCCATCCTTCCCATGAAAGCTTGTGGCCCGAACTGCATCTCGTACAAGCGGGTTTGCCAATCCCATAGCAACCGGCACGTCTCCTCTATTGAGGAGATCAACCACTCGCAACGCATTCAACGTCGCCTGCTCCACCGTAACGTTTCCCGAGACAGAGGTTATGCCTGCGACTTCTAGTTCCGAAGATCTAAGCGCGAGGATGAGGGCGAGCGCATCGTCTATTCCACCATCTTGGTCGATGATGACGAGGGTGGGCCTCTTCGAGCCCGAGCCCTTCTTAGAACAACTTCACGATCTTCTTTGTCGGAAGCACGTCAGTCAAATACCAGAACTTGACGTACTGTAGTCCAGTCCGGTATTGTAGCTCGGTGAACGAGTTGACAGCGTCCTCAGCAACGATCGTCTCGTAGCCTTTGAAGAACGCGTCCGCGCAAGTATGTCTCACACAACAGTCTGCGTGTAGCCCCGCGAGTATCAGCGTGTTTGCACCCTTGCCGTCGTAGGCCCTTTTGAGTTCCTTCTCTAGCCTCGTGTCGTGGAAGCTGCTGTAGGTCGTCTTAGGAATCTCCAGATCCTTCTTCCGCGGCCGAAGAGCGCTAATCACTTTTGCGCCTTTTGTCCCTCTCATGGCATGTTCTCCCCAGCGCTGGATCTCGAAGTCTCGGCGTGTGTGTGAATCGTTAGGATAGAAGACTGGGATGGCCGCGCTGCGAGCAACGTCAGCTAGTTCCCCTGATTTCGGAATTATCGACAAGGCGCGGTCGGTCTTGATCTTGCCATAGACAAAGTCGTAGAGCATGTCGACGACTAGTACAGCGTATCGTCGGTCTTTGTCGTAGACGTGGGGCGCGACCGACATTCCGGGATCATAGAGTATTAGTTTCTCGGTGGAGCCCTGTCCGTGAATTCTGCTCAAGTCTCCTCGACAATGGATCAGGCATGATTTTAAGGCTGGTGGGGTGACTGCCGCTTTTGCAGGGACGCTGTCCTCGTTCAACTTCGCGAAGAGGCGGTTCCCAGGTTCGTTCTTTCGCCCATTCCCTTGCTAGTTCGCCAATTTCCAGAACGATTCTTGTCGTCACCCTGTTAAACGCCCTTTCATCTGAAGTTATCCTCAATGAACCTCGCCCAGCTTTGCCAACTAGGACCTTCATCGGTAACCGCTCCTTCTCTTTCAAATAGAGAGACCTCCATGGAGACCGTTTCGATATTAGTGTCAGTTTGTCACCGAAAATTGTTTTCTTGAGGGTTGAGTCGCTTCCAATGGAGTGCCTCGTAGGATAGTCTGGACGCGCTGTCAATCCCATAGAACGTAGCCAGCCCCCAGGCCAACGCTTGTAGAACCATGGACGTTTCGCAAGTGCTGTTAGAGAAGTTATGCAGCCAACTCCGAAAACCCTTTGATGCATCTTGTGAAAGCTCAATGCGTTACACGCCGATCGAAGCTCTTTGTCCAAAGCACTAACCTCTTGCTTCGTGGAAGCATTGACTTGTTCTATGCGCGTGTCTTTGTACATAGGTGAAGCCAAGTATTGCTTTGACAACCTGATCTTCTTCTGAACAAATTCGCGATAGTTCAACAACTCAATTAGGCGAACTATCTCTGGCTCCGTTCTTCTATGCCTGTGCCATACGACCTCGGTTGAGAAGTCGCGTAGGATTTTGGCATCAACAAAGTCGGATTTGCGAAGACCGTACTTTTTTCTCAGTCTCTGCTGCTCTGTCGTTTTCGTGTAATACACATCGAAGCCCCAGTCAACGTATCTGTCCTTGACGGTTGTTGGAATGCCATCTGAGAATACTCTTCTTGGAGGCGGAAACTTTTGTCTTAGCTCTTCTTCGGATAGAACTTTCTCCGTGCTGTCCAGGGTGGCTACAGTGAGAGGCTTCGTCTTCACCCAATCCACAAAAAGGTCGCCAATGTTCGAACCGGCGGCGGTCGAAATCATGCTAGTTGGGTTCTGTTAACTCTTCGTCTGATGAGTTAGCTTCGGGGCATCGACTCCGGGGATTACCGTAGGCGTCGGGTTCCCCTTCATTGCTTCAACTGCTCCGCCTTGCGCCTCGAAAATGGGAGGCCGGGAACGTGCGAACCTCACCCGTCCCCGCCGAGCCAGGTTAACAGCCGCCACCCTGTCCCGGTCCATTACTATTCGACATTTACCGCACCAGAGCTTACGTCTCAGTGTCTTGTCTGATTGGAGTCTCTCCCCGCATCTCGGACAAGTCACACTGGAACCTCTGGTCTCACGCTTAGACAAACGGATTACCGGGAGGCCTGTCCATCGGGCCTTGTACTCTATCTGTCGCTGAGCCTCGCCGAAACTCCAGCCGTTCATCCTGCCACGATACTTTCTACCCTGACCGTTACCCTTACGGTAGAGGGATCGGATGCCCTCGATGTTCTCAAGAACTATTGCTGTTTTCCGTTGGACTGCTAGGGCGACAATCGTCTTTGTAGCATTATGGAGCAAGTGGCTAGTCCTGGTCGTTCTTCGTTGTCCGTACTTGGACGCGAGCGTTGTTCTTGTTCTCGCATCGTCCCGTGTGAAAGAGGCGACGATACGCACCGTACTATTTGCTATTCTTACACACTTCGAGAGATCATAGCGACTTGTTTCCTGGTCGTTTCCAACCGTGAGATTACGAAGATTACGGTCAACACCCACAGTGGAGACG
>WNEQ01000681.1_pt1 | contig 46520 bp, 53 predicted proteins | sample 5399971 | NCBI WGS metagenome assembly WNEQ01 (sample SAMN13153330, study PRJNA577476) | soil metagenome | isolation source: 20 cm grassland meadow soil 2 days after 1st rain plot 5 | place: USA:California | collected 2015-09-18
CGCGCCGAGCTGCTCCGCGCCTACGCGGCCCACGCTCCGCGGATCGCGACGATCCCGTGCGGCGTGGACACGGCGCGTTTCACGCCGGGCGACCGCGCCGCCGCGCGCGCGGCGCTCTCGCTCGACGAGCGTCCGATGCTCCTCTGGGTGGGGCGAATCGCGCCGATCAAGGGGCTCGACACGCTGCTCGACGCCATCGCACGCCTGCGCGCTACCGGGGCCGCGCTCACCCTCCTGATCGTCGGCGGCGAGGCCGACGAGCCGGAGAACGGCCACGAGGCGGAGCTCCGCGAGCGGATCGAACGGCTCGGCCTTGGTGCGGCGGTCCGCTTCGTCGGACCGCTTCCCCAGGACGTCCTGCCGACGTACTACGTCGCCGCCGACGTCACCGTGCGCTTCGTCGGGCCGCTTCCCCAGGACGTCCTGCCGACGTACTACGTCGCCGCCGACGTCACCGTGCTGCCGTCGTACTACGAGTCGTTCGGTATGGTCGCCCTCGAGGCGATGGCATGCGGGAGCCCCGTCATCGCCTCCCGCGTGGGCGGCCTCGTGACGACGGTCCGCGACGGCGTGACCGGCTTCCTCGTCTCCGAGAGCGATGTCGAGGCGCTCGCCGACCGCATCGCGACGCTGGTCGCCGATACCGACCTGCGCTGGCGCATCGGGCGCGAAGGCGTCCGGTGGGCCGCGCAGCACCGGTGGCCGTGCGTGGCCGAGGCGATCTGCCGCGAGTACGCGTCGCTCGAGCCCGGCGCGACCCCGCACCTTGCGGCCGCGCGCTGCTACGACTGACCCGCGGCGTCGCTGTGCTACACTCCCGCGCACCGTGGGAGTCCTCCTCGAAGTCGAGAACCTGACGACCGAGTTCGTGACGCGGGGCGGCGTCGTCCGGGCCGCCGACGGCGTCTCGTGGGACGTGGGGGAAGGGGAGACGGTCGCCCTCGTCGGCGAGTCGGGTTGCGGCAAGAGCGTCAGCGCGCTCAGCATCATGCGCCTCGTCGCCCCGCCCGCGGGCCGCATCGTAGGCGGCCGGGTCCTCTTCAAGGGCCGGGATCTCCTGGCGCTCTCCGACGAGGCGATGCGGCAGATCCGGGGACGCGAGATCGCGATGATCTTCCAGGAGCCGATGACCTCGCTCAACCCGGTGCTGTCCATCGGGCGGCAGCTCACGGAGGGGCTCGAGATCCACCTCGGGATCACGCCGCGGGAGGCGCGGCAGCGGGCGGGCGAGCTCCTGGCGATGGTCGGGATCCCTGACTCCGAGCGACGGCTCGGCCAGTACCCGCATCAGTTCTCGGGCGGGATGCGCCAGCGGATGATGATCGCGATGGCGCTGGCGTGCAACCCGTCGCTGATCCTCGCCGACGAGCCCACGACCGCCCTCGACGTCACGATCCAGGCGCAGATCCTCGAGCTGATGAAGGACCTCTCGCGGCGGCTCGCCGTCGCGATGCTGATCATCACCCACAACCTCGGCGTCGTCGCCCGCTACGCCGATCGCGTGAACGTGATGTACGCGGGCCGGATCGTGGAGCGCGGGACCGCGCGGGAGCTGTACGCGAACCCGCGCCACCCCTACACGCTCGGCCTCCTCCGCTCGGTGCCGCGCCTCGACGAGCCGCGGCGCGCGCGCCTGGACCCGATCGAGGGCCAGCCGCCCGACCTCACGCGCCTGGGCGCCGGATGCGCCTTCGCGCCCCGCTGCGCCTTCCAGGTCGCGCGCTGCGCCGTCGAGCGGCCGAGGCTCGTCCCCATCGGCGGGGGCGGCCACGTGAGCGCGTGCTGGGAAGCGGCGAACCTCGACCGGGCCGTGGCGCGGAGCGGGGCGGCGACATGAACGACGACGCGCCGCTCCTGGAGGTTCGGAACCTCGTCAAACACTTCCACGTCGGCGGCGGGCTCTTCGGCGGGAGGGCCGGCGTCGTCCGTGCCGTGGACGACGTGAGCTTCTCGATCCGCCGCGGCGAGACCCTCGGGCTCGTCGGCGAGTCGGGCTGCGGCAAGACGACGACCGGCCGGTGCATCCTCCAGCTCGAGCGGCCGACGCGCGGGCAGATCGTCTTCGAGGGGCGCGACCTCACGACCCTCGGCGAGGACGAGCTGCGGCCGGTGCGCCGCAAGATGCAGGTGATCTTCCAGGACCCGTACAGCTCGCTCAACCCGCGGATGACGGTCGGGCAGATCATCGCCGAGCCCCTGGCGGTGCACGGGATCGTCCCCGACCCGGCCCAGCGCGCGGCGCGCGTGCGCGAGCTCCTGGGGCACGTCGGACTCCTGCCTCAGCATGCGCGGCGCTATCCTCACCAGCTCTCCGGCGGACAGCGTCAGCGCGTGGGCATCGCGCGCGCGCTCGCCGTCGAGCCCGCGCTCATCATCTGCGACGAGCCGGTCTCGGCCCTCGACGTCTCGATCCAGGCGCAGATCATCAACCTGCTGGAAGACCTCCAGGCGCAGTTCGGTCTCACGTACCTGTTCGTCGCCCACGACCTCTCGGTCGTGCGCCACATCTCCGACCGCGTGGCCGTCATGTACCTCGGCAAGATCGTCGAGATCACCGACCGCAAGTCGCTCTACGACGCCCCGCTGCACCCGTACACGAAGGCGCTGCTCTCGGCCGTGCCCATCCCCGATCCGGCGCTCGAAGCCCAGCGTGAGCGGGTCGTGCTGGGCGGCGAAGTGCCGAGCGCGCTCAATCCGCCGAGCGGGTGTGTCTTCCATCCTCGCTGCCCGATCGCGGTCGACCGCTGCCGGGGCGAGGTGCCCGAGCTGCGCGAGATCAGGCCGGGCCACCGGGCGGCGTGCATCCTGGCTTGACCCCGGGCCTGCGCGTGCTTAAATGCTGCAACCTTTCGTGCGCTTCCCACGTTTCCTTGGAAAAACCCTGGAGGGATCAATGCGACGCCGCCTAGGCCTGTTGACCGTGATTCTCGCCGCCACGCTGGCCGTGCCCGCGGGGGCGCAGGAGAAGCCCAGGTACGGGGGCGAGCTGATTTTCGCCGTTCCGTCGGAGCCGCCGTCCTACGACGCCCACCGCGAGGAAACATTCGGCGTCATCCACCCGCTGGCCCCGCACTACAACACCCTGCTCCGGCCCGACCCCGCCGACAAGACGGCAACCAGGATCGTGGGGGATCTCGCCGAGTCGTGGACCATCTCCAAAGACGGCCGGACCTATACCCTCAAGCTCCGGCGGGGCGTCAAGTTCCACGACGGGAGCGAGATGACCTCCAAGGACGTTAAGGCCAGCTACGACAAGATCATCTTCCCACCCGCCGGGGTCGCGTCCGACCGGAAAGGCGAGTACCTCGACGTGGAAGCGGTGCAGGCGCCCGACCCTTACACGGTCGTCTTCCGTCTCAAGTGGACGTCGGGCTCGTTCCTCATGTCGCTGGCCTCGCCGTGGAACTGGATCTACAAGGCCGACATCCTGGCCAAGGACATGCGGTGGTACGAGACGAACGTGATGGGCACGGGCCCGTTCGTCTTCGTGGAGCATGTGAAGGGCTCGCACTGGGTGGGCAAGAGGAACCCGAACTACTGGGACAAGGGCAAGCCCTACCTCGACGGCTACCGGGCGATCTTCATCAGGGACTCGGCGGCCCAGGTGTCGGCCGTCCGCGGCGAGCGCGCGCACATCCAGTTCCGTGGCTTCTCACCGGCCGAGCGCGACAACCTCGTCGCCGCCCTCGGCTCCAAGATCGCCGTGCAGGAGAGCCCGTGGGACTGCGCGCTCCTGGTCGCGATGAACCACGAGAAGAAACCGTTCGACGACAAGCGGGTACGCCGCGCCCTCACGCTCGCGCTCGACCGTTACCAGGGCTCGCAGGCGCTGTCGAAGATCGCCATCGTGAAGGAGGTGGCGGGCGTCCAGGTGCCGGGGACGCCGTTCGCAACCCCGCCGGCCGAGCTGGAGAAGCTGGTCGGCTACTGGCGTGACATCAACAAGTCGAGGGCGGAGGCACGGCGGCTGCTGAAGGAGGCTGGTGTCGCGGACGGGTTCGCCTTCACCTTCAAGAACCGCGGCATTCCGATGCCCTACGAGCCCGTCGGCATCTGGCTCATCGACCAATGGCGGCAGATCGGCCTCAACGTCAAGCAGGAGGTCATCGAGGCGGCGAAGTACTACGCGGAGCTGCGGGGCGGCAACTTCGAGGCGGCCATGGACTTCCAGTGCGGCTACATCGTCGAGCCCGACCTCGACCTCTACAAGTTCCAGTCGAAGGACAAGAGTCCAGCCAACTACAGCCGGTACACGGACAGGGTGCTCGACGAGCTCTACGAGAAGCAGAGCCGTGCCGTCGACGCGGACGAGCGCCGGAAGGCCATCCGGGAGTTCGAGCGGCGGCTGGTCGACGAAGAAGCGCACTACCTCTACACGCTCCAGTGGCACCGGATCATCCCGCACAACGCTGAACCAGCAGCTCGACACGGTGTGGCTTGCTGAATAGCGTCCGCGCCTGGTGCGCCCGCGGAGGTGGCTCATGCAACGCTGCCTAGGCCCGCTGGTGGCACTGTTCGCCGTCCTGTGGCTGCCGGCGGCCCCACCCGCAGCGGCGCAGGGGACGCCCCGCTATGGCGGGGAACTGATCTTCGCGGTGCCGTCCGAGATGCCATCCTACGACGGTCACCGGGAGTCGACGTTCGCCCTCATCCACCCGATGGCGCCCCACTACAACACCCTGCTTCGTATCGATCCGATGGACCGGAGCGGGAGCAAGGTCGTCGGCGACCTCGCCGAATCGTGGACGGTGGGGAAGGACGGCCGCACCTACACCTTCAGGCTCCGGCGGGGTGTGAAGTTCCACGACGGCGCCGAGTTCACGTCGCGAGACGCGAAGGCCACGTACGACAAGATCGTCTTCCCGCCATCGGGCGTGGCGTCGGAGCGCAAGGGGTCGTACGTCAATATCGAGGCGGTCGAGACGCCCGATCCCTACACGATCGTGTTCCGGCTCAAGTTCCCATCCGCCTCCTTTCTCTCGTCGGTGGCCTCGCCGTGGAACTGGATCTACAAGGCCGACATTCTCGAGAAAGACATCCGGTGGTACGAGACGAACGTGATGGGCACCGGCCCGTTCGTGTTCGTGGAGCACGTGAAGGGCTCGCACTGGGTGGGTAAGAGGAACCCGAACTATTGGGACAAGGGCAAGCCCTATCTGGACGGCTATCGCGCCCTCTTCATCAAGGATTCCGCGGCCCAGGTCGCGGCGATCCGGGGCGAGCGCGCCCACATTCAGTTCCGCGGCTTCTCGCCGGCGGAACGCGACAGTCTCGTCGCCGCTCTGGGCGCCCGGATCGCGGTGCAGGAGAGCCCCTGGGACTGCGTCCTGCTCGCCACCATGAACCACGAGAAGAAGCCGTTCGACGACAAGCGGGTGCGCCGCGCCCTCACGCTCGCGCTCGACCGCTATCAGGGCTCGCAGGCGCTGTCGAAGATCGCGATCGTGAAGGCGGTGGCGGGCGTCCAGGTACCGGGGACGCCGTTCGCGACTCCGCCGGCCGAGCTGGAGAAGCTGGCCGGGTACTGGCCCGACATCAACAAGTCGCGGGCGGAGGCGCGGCGGCTCCTGAAGGAAGCCGGGGTCCCGGAGGGCTTCGCGTTCACGTTCAAGAATCGCGGGGTCCCCATGCCGTACGAGCCGCTCGGGGTCTGGCTCATCGACCAGTGGCGGCAGGTCGGCCTCAACGTAAGGCAGGAGGTCGCCGAGACGGCCAAGTGGTTCGCCGATCTGCGCGGTGGGGACTTCGAGGTCGCCATGGACGCCCAGTGCGGCTACATGGTCGAGCCCGACCTCGACCTCTACAAGTTCCAGAGCGGGCCCACGTCGGCCGCTCCCAGGGGCATCAGCGACGCCAACTACGCCCGGCAGAAGGACTCCGTCCTCGACGAGCTGTACGTGAAGCAGAGTCGGGCGATCGATCCCGAGGAGCGGAAGAAGTACGTGCGGGAGTTCGAGAAGCGTCTCCTGGACGAGGAAGTGCACTCGATGTACACGCTCCAGTGGCATCGGATCGTGCCGCATAGCGCGAGGGTCAAGGGATGGACGGTCACGCCGAGCCACTACCTGAACAACCAGCTCGACACGGTGTGGCTGACTGAGTAGAGACGCGTGGGCAAGTACATCGTCAAGCGACTGGTCCTGATGATCCCGACGCTGCTCGGCGTCGCGGTGCTCATCTTCTTCCTGATGCGCGTGGTGCCGGGCGACCTCGTCGAGCTGCGCTTCGCCGGCGAGAGCGCGTTCGCGCAAAAAGAGAACCTCGACACGGAGCGCGCCCGGCTCGGCCTGGACCAGCCGCTCTGGAAGCAATTCCTGGTCTGGATCGCGGGTGTCGTCCGGCTCGACTTCGGCAAGTCCATGTGGACCGGCGCGCCCATCATCGAGGAGATCAAGCTGCGCTTCGCGCTCTCGCTCCAGCTCGCGATCATGGCGACGATCATCGCGGTGCTGCTGGCGATCCCGCTCGGCGTGCTCGCGGCGCTCAAGCAGGACACGTGGGTGGATTACACCGTCCGGATCGTCTCGATCGCCGGGCTGGCCACGCCCTCGTTCTGGCTCGGCATCGTCTTCATCCTCGGCCTGCTCATCGTCTTCAAGTGGCTCCCGCCCATGGTCTACACGCCGTTCTGGGTCAACCCGTGGCAGAACATGCTGCAGCTCATCTGGCCGGCGCTGGCCGTGGGCTACCGGTACTCGGCGGTGGCGACGCGCATGACGCGCTCCGCGATGCTCGAGGTGCTGCGCGAGGATTACATCCGCACGGCGCGCGCCAAGGGGCTCTGGGAGCAGCTCATCCTCTCGCGCCACGCGCTGAAGAACGCCATGCTGCCGGTGCTCACCGTGATCGCGCTGGAGTTCGCGTTCCTCATGGGCGGGCTCGTCGTCACCGAGCAGGTCTTCAACCTGAACGGGCTCGGGCTCCTCTTCGTCGAGGCCGTCGCCCACCGCGACTATACGCTCACCCAGGCGCTCGTGATGCTGGTCGCGTTCGTCTTCATCTTCGTCAACTTCCTGGTCGACCTGGCGTACGCCTGGATCGATCCCAGGATCAGGTTCAGGTAATGGCCGTCAAGCCCGCGGCGCTGGGCGAAATCCCGGAGGTCGCGGAACGCGGCGGCTGGCGCCGCGCGGTCCTGGAGTTCTGCCGCGCGCGGCCGCTCGGGGCCATCGGCGCGGTCGTCGTCCTCATCAACATTCTCGTCGGCCTCGGCGCCAACGTGATCGCCCCCTATGACCCGCTGGCGACAGACTACGGCGCCATGCTCGCGCGGCCGTCCGCGGGCCACTGGCTCGGCACCGACGCGTTCGGCCGCGACGTGCTCTCGCGCATCATCTACGGCTCGCGCACGGCCATGCTGGTCGGCTTTGCGTGCGCGTTCCTGGGCGCGACCCTGGGCGCGGTGATCGGGGTGACGAGCGCCTACTTCGCGGGCAAGGTGGACCTCCTGATCCAGCGGGTGATGGACATCTTCCTCGCGTTCCCGCTGATCATCCTGGCGCTCGCCGTCGTCTCGATCCTCGGCACGGGTATCGAGAACGTGATCATGGCGATCACGATCCCGATGATCCCGCGCGCGGCGCTCGTCGCGCGCTCGAGCGCGCTCGCGATCAGGGAGATGCCATACGTGGACGCCGCGCGCGCGGCGGGCTTCAGCCACCGGCGGATCATCCTCCGCCACATGCTCCCGAACGTGATGGCGCCCTATCTGATCATGCTCACCGCGTACCTCGGGCAGGCGATCCTGCTCGAGGCGTCGCTCTCGTTCCTCGGCCTCGGCGTGGCGGAGCCGACCCCCGCGTGGGGCCTCATGCTTCGCGGCGCCGCCGTTCAGTTCGCCGAGTCGGCGCCGTGGATGGCGATCTTCCCCGGGTTTGCGATCAGCCTCGCGGTCTTCGCGTTCAACCTCTTCGGCGACTCGCTGCGCGACGCTCTCGACCCGCGCCTCCGGACGCAATAGCGGCTTGGGACCCCGCAGCTCCGTGCGCCACTCTCAGGCCACCCACCGAGTTTCGCGACCTCGCGGCCCCCGCTACAATGCCGAACGCTTGACACGCTGAGGCGCTTCGGGTACAAAATCATGAGTTTCGTCCAGCCGCAAGGGCGTACGATAATCGGGAGGCCTCGATGCCGTATATAATCGCGGAGCCGTGCATCAATGTGAAGGACAAGTCGTGCGTCGAGGTCTGCCCGGTCGACTGCATCTACGAGGGTGAGACGATGCTCTACATCCACCCCGACGAGTGCATCGACTGCGGCGCCTGCGAGCCTGTGTGCCCGGTGAAGGCGATCTTCGCCGAGGACGAAACTCCTGAGCAGTGGAAGAACTTCATCGAGCTGAACAAGCAGTTCTTCAAGGACAACCCGGGAGTCAAGCCCGCAACGAAGAAGTAGCTGCACATCTCCCGCTGCACTCCGCCAGGCGTCCTGGGCATTCCGGGAATGCGGTGGGCCCAAGTCAAAGCGAAATCGAGCGTCGGCGGCTGGCACAACCGTTGCGTCACGCCGGGGCATGGCCACGCTGCCGGCGCCCTCGCCGCTCCCGCCACGCGAGTCGAGCCTCGGCTATCACGGCGCCGTCTCGGAGTTCAAGCGACGGCTGATCGAAGCGACGCTCCACCGGATGAGCGGCAACCGCACCCATGCCGCGCGCGTGCTCGGCCTCCAGCGCACCTACCTCCTCCGCCTGATTCGCGAGCTCGGAGTCGCCGCGCCGCCGCCCCCCGCGCGACGGCGGCCCCTCGCCTAGCCCGCTCGGCCCGCCCCGGATTGACCGCGGTTCGAGCGCGGGCTTCGCCCGCGCAACCCCTTTCTGGGGGGAGGTATCGGAAGGGGGGCGAAGCCCCCCTCCGAGTCACCTTGACGGGCCGCGATCCGGCCGGGCAAGCTGGAACTCCGATGCTTGACGTGTGGGTCGCCGGAGCGGGCATGACGCGCATCGGTCGTCGCAGCGAGTCGCTGCCCGACCTCATGGCCGAGGCCGCTCACGCCGCCCTTCGTGGTGCGGGGCTCGAGCGGCCTGACGCGATCGTCGTCGCGGCGATGAACCCCGAGGAGTTCGTCGGCGACGGCAACTTCGCCTCCTACGTCGCCACGCACATGGGCTTCGCGGAGACGCCGGCGATCCGGATCGAGACCGCCACGTCCTCGGGCGCCGCGGCGTTCTACGCGGGCTTCGCCCAGATCGCGGCGGGTCTGCGCCGCGCGGTGCTCGTCGTCGGCGGCGAGAAGATGACGCATCTCGAAACGCCGCGCGTCTCGGAGCTGATCGGCCGCTCGATCGATCCCTACGAGCGCTCATACGGCGCGACGATGCCGGCGCTCGCGGGGCTCGTCGCCCGCGCGCTGATGGCGCGCCGCGGCGTCGCGCCGCGCGAGCTGGCCCAGGTCGCTGTGAAGAACCACGCCAACGCACTCCGGAATCCGTACGCCCACTTCCGGCGCGCGGTCACGATCGAGGAGGTGCTGGACTCCCGGATGGTGGCCGATCCGCTCCGGCTGCTGCACTGCTGCCCGATCTCCGACGGGGCCGCTGCCGTCGTCCTGACGGCCGCGCGCGCGGCCGTGCGGGTCGCCGGCATCGGGCAGGGGACGGACACGCTCGCGATCCGCCACCGCGACGTGCTCACGAGCTTCCGGGCGACGCGGGCGGCAGCGCTCGCGGCATTCGCGATGGCGGGCTTCGGCCCCGAGCGCGTGGATGTGGCCGAGCTGCACGACGCCTTCACGCCGTTCGAGCTGATCTCGCTGGAGGACCTCGGCCTGGTGCCGGCGGGGAAGGCGGGCCGCGCGACGCTCGACGGCGAGACCGCGCTCGACGGCCGGCTGCCGGTGAACCCGTCGGGCGGTCTCAAGGCGCGCGGCCACCCGCTGGCGGCGACGGGGCTCGCGCAGATCGTCGAGTGCGTGTGGCAGCTCACGGGGCGCGCCGAGGGGTGGCAGGTGGGGGCGCGCATCGCGCTCGCGCAGTCGATCGGCGGGCTCGCGACGAACAACTGGGTGACCCTGCTGGAGGCGGCGTGATCGAGCCGATCCAGGGCTCGCGCTGCCCGGCGTGTGGGCTCACCGTGGCGCCGCCCACCCCCTTCTGCCCGCGCGATCCGGTCGAGATGACGCCGGTCGAGCTCGAGGGCGCGGGCGAGATCGTCTCGTTCACCACGCTACACTCGCCGCCCGCGGGGTTCCGCTCGTCCCTTCACATCGCGCTGGTCGCGCTGGACGGCGGCGCCCGGTTCATCTGCCACGGCGCGGAGACGCGCGGGCTTCGGATCGGCTCGCGCGTCGCGATCGAAGCGGTGGACGACGTCTACTACTTCTCCCACCTCGGCGCACTGGACCGCGCCCGCTTGTTCTGGCGGCGCGCCGGCCGCGCCGGCGACCGCATGCACGCGATCAGCCGGAGCCTCGCCAAACGAGTCTGGAAAGGAAAAGAACGTGTCTCGAGCTGACCAGCCACTCGCCGGTGTCCGCGTCCTGGATCTCACCCGCGTCCTCGCCGGGCCGTTCTGCTCGATGATGCTGGGCGACATGGGCGCTGAGGTCATCAAGATCGAAGAGCCGGGGAAGGGCGACGACACGCGGAGCTGGCCGCCCTTCGCGGGCGGCGAGTCGACGTACTTCATGTCCGTCAACCGCAACAAGAAGAGCGTCACCCTGAACCTCAAGGCCCCGGAGGGCCAGGCGATCCTCCGGACGCTCGTCGGGCAGAGCGACGTCCTTCTCGAAAACTTTCGGCCCGGAACGATGGAGAAGCTCGGATTCGGCTACCGGCCGCTCGCCCGACTCAACCCGCGGCTCGTCTACTGCTCGATCTCGGGCTTCGGTGCGTCGGGGCCGGAGGCGCACCGCGCTGGCTACGACCTCGTCGTGCAGGCCGAGTCGGGGATCATGGACATCACCGGGTTCCCCGACGGGCCGCCCGTCAAGGTCGGCACCTCGATCGCCGACCTGGTCGCGGGCATGTCGGCGGCCCACGGCGTGACGCTCGCGCTGCTCGCGCGGGCCCGGACGCGCCGCGGCCAGAGGGTCGAGATCTCGATGCTCGACGCCATGGCGGCGCTCCTCACCTACCAGGCCGGGATCTACTTCGGCACGGGCCAGCGCCCGGCGCGCCGCGGGAACGCCCATCCCTCGATCGTGCCCTACGAGGTCTTCAAGGCGGCCGACGCGTACCTGACGCTCGGCGTGGCCAACAACGCGCTGTGGACGAAGTGTTGCGCCGCTCTCGACCGCCCCGAGCTCGCGAAGGATCCGCGCTACGATACCGAGGCCAAGCGCGTCCAGAACCGCGACTCGCTCGTCCCACTGCTCAACGGGATCCTCGGCGCCCACACCGTGGAGGAGTGGCTCAAGCGCTTCGAGAGCACGGGCGTTCCCGCCGGGCGGATCAAGAGCGTCGCCGAGGTGTGCGAGAGTGAGCACCTCAAGACGCGCTCCATGATCGTGACGCTCCCGCATCCCCGCGCAGGCCGCGTGAGGGTCCTCGGCGTGCCGATCCGCCTCCACGCGACGCCGGGCGGGGTGCGGCTGGCGCCGCCCGTCCTCGGCCAGCACACCGACGCGGTGCTCCGGGCGCTCGCGGGCCTCCGGAAATCGGAGCTCGCGCGCCTGCGCGAGCTTGGCGTCATCTGACGAGCGGACCCGAGCGCGAGCGCCCGTCCGGATCCCGGCCGATTCTTGACACTCCCCCGCCACGGAGCGCATCATGACGGTTACCCCATGCGGCGGCTGATCAAGATCTACGACACGACTCTCCGGGACGGGACGCAGGGCGAGGGAGTGTCCTTCTCGATGGAGGACAAGGTCCGCCTGACGACCCGCCTCGACGCGCTCGGCGTCCACTACATCGAGGGCGGCTGGCCGGGTTCCAATCCCAAGGACTTGCGCTTCTTCCGCCGGATGCGGGACATGACGCTCAAGCACGCGAAGCTCGCCGCATTCAGCATGACCCGCCGCGCGGACGCCACCGCCGAGTCGGACGCCAACATGCAGGCGCTGCTCGACGCGGGCGCGCCCGTGGCGACGATCGTGGGCAAGTCGTGGGACTTCCACGTGACCCACGCGCTCTCCACCACGCTCGACGAAAATTTGAAGATGATCGCCGACACGATCGCCTTCCTCCGACCGCGGATGGAGGAGGTGATGTTCGACGCCGAGCACTTCTTCGACGGCTTTCGCCGGAACCGCGAGTACGCGCTCGCGACTCTCCAGTCCGCAGAAGCTGCCGGTGCCCACTGGCTTGTGCTGTGCGACACGAACGGCGGCACGCTCCCGCCCGACCTCGTCGCGGTCCTCCAGGTCGTGATGAAGCACGTGAAGACGCCGCTCGGCATCCACGTCCACAACGACGCCGAGTGCGCCGTCGCCAACTCGCTGGCCGCCGTCGCCGAGGGCGTGGGGCAGGTGCAGGGCACGATGAACGGCTACGGCGAGCGGTGCGGCAACGCCAACCTCGTCTCGATCATCCCGAACCTCGTCCTCAAGATGGGGCTCGACTGCATCCCGGAGCCGAACCTGCGCGAGCTGCGGGACGTCTCGCGTTTCGTCTCCGAGCTGGCCAACCGCACGCCGTGGGGCGCGCAGCCCTACGTCGGCGACTCCGCGTTCGCCCACAAGGGCGGCATGCACGTCTCCGCCGTGCTCAAGCACCCGGAGACGTACGAGCATATCGACCCCGAGGCGGTGGGGAATCACCGGCGCGTGCTCGTCTCCGAGCTGGCGGGCAAGGCGAACATTCTCTGGAAGGCGCGCGAGTACGGGATCGACCTCGACCGCGACACGCCGGACTCGCGGCGGATTCTCGCCGAGCTCAAGGCGCTCGAGGACCAGGGGTTCCAGTTCGAGGGTGCGGAGGCGTCGTTCGAGCTCTTGATGGAGCGTGCGCTCGGCCGGCACAAGCCGTACTTCGAGCTCGACGCGTACCGCGTGATCGTCGAGGAGCAGAACCGCGACGCGGAGCCGGTCGCCGAGGCGACGGTGCGCGTACGCGTCAAGGGCATCCTCGAGCACACGGCGGCGTCCGGCAACGGGCCCGTCAACGCGCTCGACCACGCGCTCCGCAAGGCGCTCGAGGAGTTCTACCCGAGCCTCCAGGCGATGCGGCTGCTCGACTACAAGGTGCGCATCCTCGACGAGTCCAAGGGCACCGCGGCAAAGACCCGCGTGCTGATCACCTCGGGCGACGGCGAGGAGACGTGGGGCACGGTGGGGGTCGCGGACAACATCATCGAGGCCGACGACGAGCTCGCGGTCGTCAAGATGTGCGAGAAAGTCCTCGGCGCGCAGGGCCACACGGTCCACGGCTTCACGACGACGCGCGAGGCGCTCGCGCATCTCGCCGACGGCGCCGCGGCCGCCGACCTGCTCGTCGTGGACTACCTGATGCCGGAGCTGAACGGCTTCGAGTTCATCCAGGAAGCGTGGTCGCTCAGGCCCACGCTGCGCGTCGTCATGATCACCGCCCACGGGACCCGTGAGCTCCTCGGCGAAGCCTCCCAGGCGGGCATCCACGGGATGGTGCTCAAGCCGTTTACGCCGAGCGACCTCACCCGGGGTGTGCAGGCGGCGATGGAGAGATCGTCCCCGGCCTGAGATCGGCGCCGGGGCCTCACTCGTCCGTCTCTCGCTGGTCCGGAAATTATCTGGCCGTCCAGAAACTGATCAGGCAGTTTCGAGCCCTTCGACGCGGAAATCACTGGAATCTAACACAAAGGAACTTCGGTATCGAATTTGCCATTCTCCTTTCCCCAGGAGGATTCAGCAATGGGGATCGGAGAAATGGCAACCTTCGGTGGAGTGGCGCAGGGCAACGGCGAAGCGCGCCTCCCGGTGCGCGGGGTGGGCCGGCCGTCGACCGTCGCCCAGTATGGGCCCCAGATCGGGCAGTGGCTCAGAGACGAGCCGGCCCTGTCGGGCGCCGAGATTCTTCGACGCGTCCGTCTGACGGGCTATTCCGGCGGTAAGAGCGCCCTGTACGAGCTCGTGCGGCGGCTCCGGCTCGCTTCGGGACACTAACCCAACTTCCGCAACTGCGGAAGTTGGGCTAACCCGCGTCCGTCGTCACCCCGCCCCGAAGCGACGGAACCCTCAGCGCCCCTTCGCGGCGCGCCACGCCCGTATCTGGTCACCGTGCTCCTTGTAGTGGTGGGCCGAGTTCAGGTCCACGATCTTCCACGCGGTCTTCCCCGGCTGGAACCGCTCTGCCGGGACGGCCGCCGCGGCGCGCATGAAGTCCGCGTGCGAGCGCTCGAGGTCGTCGAGCACCTGGCGGACCGGGGTCGCCTTCCGCGCCGCAGCGAACTTTGCGTTCCAGGCGTCCGCGTCGTCGTAGCTCACGCCCTCGGGTATCGGCCGCTCGCCGCGCGCCATGCGCTCGAGCGCGGGCCCGAGCTCCCGGTGCCACCCGGAGATGTGCGCCACGATCTCCTTGATCGACCAGACGCCGAGCCAGACCTGAGTAAGCTGCCGCTCGTCGAGGCCCTCGAGCGCCGCGCGCAACGCCTTGTACTGGTCCTCGGCAGCGCTCAGGAGGTCCGCTTTCGTCATCGGTGTGGTGTTCACAGGGTCTCCTCCGCCGTGCGCCTACGGGTGCAGGCGCTTGTAGAACAGGAGCTCGCGGTACCCTTGTGGGAGGTTGTCGATGTACCCGGAGGGGGCGAAGCCGAGCGCGCTGTGCATCTGGATCGAGACGGCGTTGGTCTCCTCGGTCGACGAGAAGAGCCGCGGGCCGGGCGACATCTCCTCGACCATCCGGAACAGCGCGCGCGCCGCCCCGCGCCGGCGAAGATCCTCGCGGACGCAGACCAGGGAGACGAGGGTGCACTGAAACCAGTCGGTCCGGTACGCGAGGACGCCGGCGACCTCGCCCGCCTCCTCGACGACGAGCAGGTGGTGGCGCTCGGCGTGAGAGCGGACGAACGCGCCCGCGCGCTCGGCGCCGATGACCTCCGTCGCCAGCGCCATGACGGGCGCCAGGTCAGCCGGCTCCGCGTGCCGAACCCTCACGCCGACAGGAACGCCCCGAGCGCGCGCTTCACCACGGGGTTCTCGCCGAGCACGACCGTGTAGTGGTTGGTGTTCGGAACGACGACCAGCCGGCAGTTCGGGATCGCGTGGGCCATCGCCTCCGCCTCCTCCTGGGTCATCAGGCAGTCGTCGGATCTCAAGAGCCCGTCGGGCGCCCGGAAGAGGAGGGTCGGCGCCTTGATCTGGTGGTGCCAGGCCCAGAGGCGGGCGCGCTGGAGGTTCGCCACCTCCTCCTCGATCGCGTGCTTGGCGACCTTGGACCGGACGCCCCCGCCCGGCCCCGGCTCGACGTCGTACGTGAAGTGGCGCGCCAGGTAGTCGTTCCACCGCCCCTCGAACATCGGCAGGCTCTTGAGCATCTCGAGGAACTTCTCGAGCGACGGAAACTCGACACCGAGGCGGCTGATGGCGGGCGCCAGCGAGTCCAGGATCTCGGCGCGCACGTCGAGCCCGCCGTCGAAGAGGACGAGCCTCGCGACGCGCTCGGGGTGGAGCGTGGCGAAGCGCACCCCGATGTGGGCGCCGAGCGAGTGCCCCATGATGATGGCGCGGTCGAGGCGGAGGTGGTCGAGCAGCGCGAGGAGGTCCGTGGCGTGGTGGGCGAGGCTGTAGCCGGTGGGCGGCTTGTCGCTGTCGCCGCGGCCGCGGAGGTCGTACGCAAGGAGGGGGTGGCTCCCGGCGAGCGCGTCGGCGATCGGGTACCAGACCGTGTGGTTCGACGTGAGCCCGTGGACCGCCACGATGGCGGGGCCGCGGCCCGGCCACTCGTGAGTGGCGAGCTGGATGCCGTTGACGCTGACCTTCATCAGTACGTCCCAGGCCGCACTTGCTTGTAGAGCTCCTTCAGCCCCTCGGCAGAGAACGTCGGCGACTGACAGTAGGAGATGATCTTCCGCTCGTCGGCCTCGATCGAGGCGACCGCCTCGGGGAGGCGGTCGGCGATCTCCGACGGGATCGCGAGCGCGCCGTGGTGGTCGGCGTGGATCAGGTCGCCGGGCTTCACCCAGAGCCCGCCGACCTTGACGGGCAGGCCGAAGTCCACCATGTGCACGTAGGCGTGCGACACCGAGACGTGGGCCGCCGCAAATTGGAAGCCCAACGCGCGGACTTCGTCGAGGTCGCGTACCGAGCCGTCCGTGAGGACGCCGGCGCAGCCCAGCGCCTTGTGGATGTTGGCCTGGACCTCACCCCACTGGGCCCCCTGGCCGCGCGGGTCGTCGAGGTCGTGGACGACGACGACGCGCGGCGCGGGGATCGACAGGACGTAATCCCACCACGCGAACGTGGACGCGCGGTGCCCCGGGACGGGCGCCGGCTCCGCGCGGATGAGCGCGGTGACCGCGTAGCCGACGAGCGGCCCGAGCTCGGGGAAGAGCGTGCGGATCTCGCCGGACACGAACCCCTGGTTCCGCGGGCGGACGTTGAACGTTTCGATCCCGTTCGCGACGCTCGGGCTCGAGATCTTCTTGAGGGCGTAGATCAGGTCCATCAGATCGTGTCCTTTCGCCGCCGGATCAGCAGGGCCTTCAGCCTGTCCGCGGCCTCTTGCACGGAAGACAGGTTCGGGTTCACGGCGAGCGCGCGCTCGAAGTACTCGAGCGCGCGCGTGGGCTGGTCGAGCTGGAGGTAGATCATCCCGTAGCCGGAGAGCGCGCCGAAGTGGTACGGGTTGCGCTTGAGCACCTCGTCGCAGTCGGCGAGCGACTTCGTGTACTCGCCCAAGAGGTAATAGACGGTGGCGCGCTTGTTCCACCCCTCGGCGAACTCCGGCCGCCGCGCGATCACCCCCGTGAACGTCTCGACCGCGGCCTCGGCTTGGCGCGCTTGCATCTGCTCGACGCCGACGGCAAAGAGGCGGTCGGCCTCCGCGTCGCCCGAGCGGCTCCACACCTGCCACATCGCGTTCTCGGCGAACGCGCGGACGCGCGAATCGACGTCGCGGAGCGCCTGGACCAACGCGGGAATGTCCTCCATCGCGCCCTTCTCCGCGAGCCAGCGGACCGCTCGCTGCCGGGCCTCGGCGTCGGCGGCGCCCGCGAGCGCCTGGAGCGCTTCCTCACGCGTGGGCTCAGCGGCGCGCGCCCAGGGCGCGGCCGGGGCCACGAGCAGGAGGACCAGCACGAGCGCGCGTGCGAGCGTCACGGCGTGTAGGCCTCGTTCGCGTCCGTGCGGGCGAGACCCGGCTCGGTCCCGCCGCCCACGACGTAGATCCGGTCGCCGACCGCGGCGGCGCCCGCGCCGTGGCGCGGGGTCCGCATCGGCTCCTTGCCGATCCAGCGGTTACCGGCGATCTCGTACATCTCGTTCGCGCTGAAGATCCGCAATGGCGCCTCGCCCCCCAAGGCGAAGACGCGGTCGGCGAGGGCCACGGCGGCGAGACCGCCGCGGGCGGTGGGGAGCGGCGTCCCGGTGGACCAGCCGTTCGTGGCGGGATCGTAGACCTCCACCGTCGCGTACTGCTTCCCCAGGAAGGACTCGCGCCCGCCGAGCGCCCAGAGGCGCCCCTGGAAGGCGACCGCGGCGAGATGATCGCGCGCCGTCGGCATCGCCGGCGCCTCCGTCCAGCGGTCGGTCTCCGGATCGTAGACCTCGTGGGCACCCGTGACCTGCCCGTTGCTGCCGCCGACAGCGTGGAGACGGCCGCCGAGCGCCACGACGGCGAGAGCGCCGCGCGGACTCCCGAGCGGCGCGCGCGTCGCCCAGGAGTTCCTCGCCTCGTCGTACTCGTACACCGTCGCGAGCGGCGTCCAGCGGAGAATGGCACGGCCCGAATAGCCGCCGGCGACGAAGAGGCGGCCGTTCACGACGGCCGCCCCGGGGTGGTGCGTCGGCGCGGGAATCGGGGCTCGCGTCTCCCACCGGTCGGTCGCGGGGTCGTACACCTCGACCGTCCCGACAGCCTCGCCGTTGGCGCCGAAGCCCCCGATGACGAAGACTCGGCCGCCGAGCGCCGCCGCGGCGACTTCCTGGCGCGCCGTCGGCATCGGCGCCAGCGCGGTCCACGTCCCGGGGCTCCTGATGTCGAGCGGCGCCGACGTGTCGGTGGTCCGACCGACGCAACCCATTGTAGCGAGCGCCGCGAGCATGGTGAGAAGCGTAGGTGGCCTGAGAAAGGTGCGGTTTGGCTGCGTACGTCTAATCACGATTACGGGGTTCGTCATTCTTGTTTCACCAGCGCGAGGAATTCGCTCTCGTCGAGCATCGTTACCCCCAGGCGTCGTGCGTGGTCGGCCTTCTTGCCCCCCGCCTCGCCCACCACGACGTAGTCGGTCTTTTTCGAAAGGGCGCCGGCCACGCGCCCGCCGAGTCGCTCGATCCGCTCGCGCGCGGCGTCGCGCGTGAGCGTCCTGAGCGTGCCCGTGAGGACGAAGGTCTTGCCGGCCAGGGGCTTCGGCCCGGCGGCCGCCTCCGGCTCGGCGGTGACGACGCCCACCTCCTTGAGCCTTTTGATCAGGGCGCTGTTGGTCGGATCGTCGAAGAAGGCCCGGACCGACCGCGCGATCGCCTCGCCGACGCCGTGCACCTCGGCCAGCTCGGCTTCCGGCGCCTGCGCGAGCCGCTCGAGACTGCCGAAGCGGGCGGCGAGGAGCTGCGCCACGCGCTCGCCCACGAGCCGGATACCGAGGGCGTTCAGCAAGCGCGCCAGCCCCCGCGTCCGCGACCCGTCGATGGCCCGTACCAGGTTCTCGGCGGACTTGTCGCCGAGGCGCTCGAGGTCGGCGAGTCGGTCGACGGTGAGAGTGTAAAGGTCGGAGAAGTCTTTCACCAGCCCCCGGTCGACGAGCTGCTCGATGACCTTCTCGCCGAGGTGCTCGATGTCCATCGCGCGGCGCGAGCCGAAATGACGCAGCCGCTCCTTGAGCTGGGCCGGGCAGCCGCTGTTCATGCACCGCCAGTACGCTTCGCCCTCGGGACGGAAGGCGACGCCGCCACACGCGGGGCAGCGCGTGGGAAATTTGAAGACCTCGGCGCCCGCGGGGCGCCTGGCGGTGACGACCTGGACGACGTAGGGGATCACGTCGCCGGCGCGCTCGATGAGGACCGTGTCGCCGACGCGGATGTCCTTCCGGCGGATCTCGTCCTCGTTGTGCAGGCTCACGTTGCGGATCACGACGCCGGCCAGCTCCACGGGCCGGAGCTTCGCGACGGGCGTGAGGATGCCGGTCTTGCCGACGCCGACCTCGATCGCCTCGATCACCGTGGTCGCCTGACGCGCGGCGAACTTGAACGCGATCGCCCAGCGCGGGTGGTGGGTGGTGGAGCCGAGGCGCCGCTGGTGCTCGAGCGCGTCGACCTTGACGACGACGCCGTCGGCGTCGTAGCCGAGGTCGTCGCGAAGGTGCTCGAGCCGCTCGCAGTAGGCGATCACGGCGTCGAGCGTCTCGCAGCGCTCGACCTTCGGGTTCGTCTTGAAGCCGGCCGCGCGGAGCGCCTCGAGCGTCTCCCAGTGGGTGGCGAAGGCGAGCGCGTCGGCGCGGCTCAGATGGTAGAGGAAGATGTCGAGCGGGTGCCGTGCCGTGACGGCCGGGTCTTTCTGGCGGACGGCGCCCGCCGCGAAGTTCCGCGGGTTGGCGAAGGTCGTCTCGCCCGCCTCCGCGAGGGTGCGGTTCAGCTTGGCGAACGCCGCGCGGGGCATGAACACCTCGCCGCGCACCTCGAGCTCGTCGACCGCGGCGAGGGGGCCGCGCAGCACCATCGGAATGGATCGGATGGTCTTGAGATTCGGCGTGATGTCCTCCCCGACGCGCCCGTCGCCGCGGGTGGCGCCGCGCGCGAGGCGGCCACGCCGGTAGAGGAGCGCGACGCCGAGGCCGTCGATCTTCGGCTCGCACACGTACGTGAAGCGGGTCCCGGCCAGCGCCCGGCTGATCCGCGCCTCGAACTCCCGCAGATCGTCTGCGGTGGTCGCGTTGTCGAGGGAGAGCATCGCAATCTGGTGCTCGACCGGCTTGAAGACGTCGGTGGGCGCGCCCGAGACGCGCTGGGTCGGACTGTCGCCGGCGATCAGGTCGGGGAAGCGCGCCTCGAGCTCGCGCAACTCCCGCGTGAGCCGGTCGTACTCGGCGTCGGCGATCTCGGGGCGCGCCTCGACGTAGTACAGGGAGTCGTGGTGGTGGATCTGCTCGCGCAGCGCGGCGATCCGCTTCGCCGCATCGGCCCGGGTCATGAAGGAGAGGATAGCAGAAGCCGCTTCGGCTCGTTCCTTGCCGCTCCCGGGCCCCGAATGCGATGAGGTCGTCCCCTCCCAAGACACGCTCGGCGCCGAAGGACGCGACCGCCTCCGTTCAGGACTACCTGGCCGCGATCTACGATCTCCAGTCGAGCGGGAAACCCGTCATCGGCGCGCGGCTCGCCAAGCACATGGCGATCTCGGCGCCGGCCGTGACCGAGGCGATCCAGCGGCTCTCCCGGGCCGGCTACGTCCGCGTCGGCCGCGGGAAGGAGCTCACGCTGACACCGAGGGGCCGCCAGATCGCCGAGGTGATGGCGCGCCGCCATCGGCTCCTCGAGCGCTGGCTTACCGACACGCTCGGCCTCAACTGGACAGACGCGCACGAGGAGGCGCACCGGCTCGAGCACGCGCTGTCGCCCCGGGTCGAGGACCGGCTGGCGGAGCTCCTCGGCATGCCGAGCACGTGCCCGCACGGCAACCCGATCCCCGGCATGGCGAAGCCGACTCGCGTCGAGCCGTTCCCGCTCGCCCAGGCCCGAGAGGGGGCGACCGTCGTCGTCGAGCGCATCACCGAGGAGGCGGAGGCGGACAAGAAGCTCCTCGAGCACCTCTGGAAGAACGACGTGCGCCCGGGCCGCCGGCTGAAGATCACCGAGGTGGCGCCGTGGGCGGGGACGATCACCGCCGCGAGCGATGGTCAGACGATCACGCTGGGGCTCCCGGCGGCTGCGAAGATCTGGGTCTATCTGCCGAAGCCGTGAAAGTCACCTTCTGGCTGCTGGTTGCGATCGGCGCCGTCTACGTGCTCTACACGGGGGGCGTCGCGGCCTACTCCTACTTCCAGGTGAAGGCGATCGTCGAGGAGACGCTCGTCGAGCGCGCGAAGGTGGACCGCTACGAACGCGCCAACCGCGTCCAACAGGACATCCTCAGGAAGGCGTCGCAGAGCGGTGTCCCCCTCCACGAGCGCGACGTGTCGGTCGCCGAGGAGAACCGGACGCTGCGAGTCCAGATCCGCTGGTCGTACCCGATGTTCTTCTACAAGGGCGAAGCGGTCCTGTCGATGCCACTCTCCTACGACAAATCCTTCGAGATGGCCGCCGCCCGCTATCAATGAAGAGACCCGAAGAGGATTGGCGAACGGTCTCCTAGCCGGGATTATTCATGAGCGGCCAGCGCGCGCGACGGCGGGTCCTGTCGTCGGGGTCGCCCCCGGCCGGCCAGGCTCCGTCACCCGCTCGCCCGAACGCAGTTCTTCGAACTGCGGACGGGACGAGGGGGTCCCACTCCGCCTGATCGGCCGGAGGCGACCCCGACGCCACCCGCCGATCTCGCGATCGTCGCTCATGAATAATCCCGGCTAGCGCTTGGTTCGGGCTTCCGCGATCATTTTCTCGACGCGGGCGCGGTCTTCGCCGGGCGGTACCACGGCGACGAACTTCTCCCAGGAGCGGATTGCTCCCGCCGTGTCCTTCTTCGACTCGTAGAGCACCTGGCCGCGGTAGAGCAGGGCGGGCGGGTACTTGGGGTCGATCGCCAGCGCGCGCTCGAACGTCTCGAGCGCCGTGTCCGCGTGGCCGCCGAGCGCGACGATGAGGCCCAGATGGGTCAGCGCGTCCACGTTCTTCGGGTCGCGCTTGAGGACCGCCTGGTACGCGGCGATCGCCTCACCGTAGCGTCCGTCGGAGAGGCTCGCGCGCGCGGCCTGCAGCATGCCCTGGAGGACGGCGGGCGTGACGACTCGCGGGGCGCCGGGTGTGCCGCTTCCGTCGGCCCTGGCACCGGGTGGGGGCGCGAGCGGCAGCGACCCCGGCATCGGCGCGCCTGCCGACCGGTCGGGCTCGGCGTAGCGCACCACGCCGGCGCCGATCGCGATCCCGAACGCGAGGAGCAGGGTGGCGCCGGCCGCGAGCGCGGCCGGGTGGCGCCAGGCGGAGCGCGATTCCACCACGCGCGCCGGTGAGGGCGGCGGCGCGGGCGCCGCGGGGCCGAGGCGGTCGAGTTCCGTGAGCGCGGCCGCGGCCTCGCTCTCGTAGCGGGCGCACAGCTCGGCATAGTCGTCGTCCCCGATGTGGCCGGCCTCGTGCTCGAAGCGGAGCTCGCGGAGCGCCCGCAGCGTCGCTTCCTTTCGCTCCTCGAGCTCGCCGCGTCGGTCCGGCGGGAATCTTAACAGTGCCTGCGACCGGCCCCGCGCGCCGAGGAGCGGCCACAGCGTGAACGCGAGGGCCGGGAGGCCGAGGACCAGGGCCGCGACGAGGATCCCCGTCACGGCTCCGCCTCCGTCTCGCGCCGAATGCGCTCGCGCATCGCGGGGTCCACGCGCCGCGCCGCTTCCGTCGACGCGGGTCGTCGCGTCCACTTCCAGACGAGCACGCCCACGATCGCGAGGCCGAGCGCGACGGCGACGAGCGGCGCCAGCCAGACGAGGAGGGTGAATCCGCTGCGTCTCGGCGAGAGGAGGATCCACTCGCCGTAGCGGTCCACGAAGTACTGGACGACCTCGGTCGGGCTCTCGCCCGCCTCGAGCCGCTCGCGTACGATCGCGCGCATCTGGCGCGCCATCTCCGAGGGTGAGTCGGCCACGGAAAGGTTCTGGCAGACGACGCACCGGAGCCCTCCGGCGATCTCGTGGACCTCGGCCTCGGACACGGTGCGCGCCGGCGCCGGGGCGCCGCGCGCGGCGCCAATGAGGAGCACCGCGAGGAACAGCGTGGCGACGGGGGCGAGCCGAACCCTCATCCCGCCGGCTCCCCGAGCAGCGGCTCGACGTGGGTCCGGAGGACCTCGTCCGTGAGCGCGCCGACGTGCTTGGCGCGGATCCGCCCGCGCCGGTCGATGAAGAAGGTCTCCGGCACGCCGTAGGTGCCGAAATCCACGGAGACCTTGCCGGTCGGGTCGGGCGCGTTCGGGAAGCTCAGGCCGAAGTCCCGGATGAACTTCTGCGCCGCCTCGGCCTTGTCCTGGATGTCCACGCCCACCACGACGACGCCGCGGTCGCGGTACGCCCGCCAGCTCCGCTCGAGGACCGGCGCCTCCTCGTAGCACGCGGGGTAGCACCAGGAGGCCCAGAAATTGACGACGACGACCTTGCCGCGCTGGGCCTCCAGGGTGAGCGGGGCGCCGTCGAAGGTCGTGAGCGCGAAGCCGGGCGCGGGCCGGCCGACGAGCGGCGAGGGGATCTCGCGAGGATTCACGCGGAAGCCGTAGGCGAGCAGCGCCAGCACCGGCAGCGCGGAGAGGGGAATGAGCCAGCGCCACGCCCGGCGGCTCACGCGGCCTTCTTCTTCTCCGGCAGGATCGCGAGCACGGCCCCCGCGGTCAGGACGAGCCCGCCGATCCAGATCCAGCTCACGAGGCGGTTCACCTGGAACTTGACCGTCGCCTGCGAGCCGTCGCGCGCGAAGTCGCCCAGGACCAGGTAGATGTCTTCGCGGAGCCCGAGCCGGTAATCCACGTAGGCGATCGGCGAGGTCTCTTGGGGATAGAACTTCTTCGCGGGGCGCAGCACGCCGAGCCCGCGGCCGTTCGAGACCGTGAACGCGCCCGCGACCTTGAAGTGGTTCGATTCCTCCGAGGCCGTGAGGTCTTCGAAGCGGACGCGGTAGCCGGCGAGCTCCGCGTACTCGCCGCGCCGGAGCGTCGTCTCCGTCTGCACCGACCAGGCCTGCGAGCCGGTGACCCCGACCGCGATGATCAGGATGCCGAGGTGGACGCCGAAGCCGCCGTAGCGCCGGTTGTGGCGGCGCAGGAGCCCGCCCATCGCCGGCAGGAGCGGTTCGCCCAGGCGCACGCGCGCTCGCGAGGCGCGCGCGAAGTCCACCGTGATCGTGGAGGCGACGAAGACCGTGAGCGCGAGCACCAGCACCGCAATGGCCGACCGCACGCCGAGCGAGAAGAAGAACGCCGCCGCCGCGACGCCCACCAGCACGGGCCAGAGGAAGTTCCGCCGGAGATTGTCGAACGAGGCCCGCCGCCAGGCGATGAGCGGCCCCACGCCCATGAGGAAGATGAGCGCGAGAAAGAGGGGCACATTGACCTGGTTGAAGAAGGGCGCGCCGACCGAGACCTTCACGCCGCGCGCCGCCTCGGAAAGGAGGGGGAAGACCGTGCCGAAGAAGACGGTGAAAGTCGCCGCCACGAACAGCACGTTGTTGAGGAGGAAGGCGGACTCGCGCGACACGATCGAGTCGAGCTCGCCCTGCGCGTGGAGCGCGTCCCAGCGCACCGCGAGGAGGCCGAGGGCCGTGAGCAGCACGAGCGCGAGGAAGCTCAGGAAGAACGCGCCGATCGTGCCCTGCGTGAAGGCGTGCACGGAGGCGATGACCCCCGAGCGCGTCAGGAACGTGCCGAAGAGGGTCAGGCTGAAGGTGAGGATCACGAGCGAGATGTTCCAGAGCTTGAGCATTCGCCGCCGCTCCTGGATCATCACCGAGTGGAGGAACGCCGTGGCGGTGAGCCACGGCATGAACGCCGCGTTCTCCACCGGATCCCACGCCCAGTAGCCGCCCCAGCCGAGGACGTGGTAGCTCCACCAGCCGCCGATCAGGAGCCCGAGCGAGAGGAAGTACCAGGCGACGATCGTCCAGCGGCGCGTCAGCGTGATCCACGCGTCGCCGACGCGCCCGGTGATCAGGGCCGCCATCGCGAAGGCAAAGGGGACGGTGAGCCCCGTGAAGCCGAGGTAGAGCGCGACGGGGTGCGTGATCATCCCCGTGTCCTCGAGCAGCGGGTTGAGCCCGCGGCCGTCCGCCGGCACGGGTGCCTGCCGCGCGAACGGCGGCGCCGCCACCGTGATCACCAGGAGGAAGAAGGCGAGCACCCCCAGCATCACCGTGAGGACCCACGGGTAGAGCTCGCGCGCGCCCTCACGGTGCCGAAGGATGACGATCAGCGTGTAGAGCCCGAGCATCCAGGTCCAGAGGATGATCGAGCCTTCGAGGGCTCCCCAGACTCCGGTGATCCGATAGTAGAACGGCGTGCCGAGGTTCGTGTTGGTCGCGACGTAGCGCACGGAGAAGTCGAACGTGAGGAAGGCGTAGGTGAGGAGCGCGAAGCACGCCGTGACGAGGACGAAGACGGCGAGCGCGGCGTGCTGGGCCGACAGGAGGAGCGCCGGCCGCCCCGTGCGCGCGCCGAGCGCGGCGGTCACGGCTCCCCACAGGGCGAGGACGAGCGCGACGATGGCCGCTCCGTACCCGAGCTCGGGGATCACCGGCCGTCCCCCTGGAGCGTCCGGATCAGCTCCTTGTAGCCGGCCTGGCTCGCGTCGTGAGGCGCCTTGTACTCCTCGGAGTGCTTGGCCAGGATGAGGCTGGCCCTGAAGTAGCCGTCGGCGCTCCAGGTGCCCTCGACGACGGCGCCGCGGCCCTCGCCGAAGAGGTCGGGCGGCGTCCCCTTGTGGCGGACCGGCACCGTCGCGGTGCCGTCACCGAGGGTGAAGTGGAGGGCGAGCGTGCGCGGCTCCCACGTCACCGAGCCGGGCAGGACCATTCCACCGAGCCGGTACGCCTTCCCCGCGACGGCGGAGGCGCGGAGCTCCGCGGGGGTGACGAAGTAGACGGCGGACTGCGTGACGCCCGCATAGATCATGTAGGCGAGCGCCGCGGCGATGACGGCGCCGCCGGTGATGAACTTGGCCCTCATGACGGGCGGGTCATCGTCGCGGGGTCGGCGCTCCCGGACTCGCCGCGGCGGGCCGGGGCTCGGCGCGCCCCCCCGCTTCCGCGCTCGCGCGTCGCGAGCTCTCGCTCCCGACGGGCCAGCCGGCGCCAGTACCCGCCGAGGACGAGCGCCGCCAGCCCGTAGGCGGCGAAGACGAAGGACCAGTTGTCGGGCATCAGGCGAGGACCTCCTGCTCCCGCTTCAGCAGGCGCACGCGCTTGGCCACGAAGTAGGCAGAGAGGAGCGTGAAGGCGATGAGGTTGATCGTCAGGGCCGCGACGAGCATCGCGTCCATCGGCGTGCTGCCGGGCCTGAGCAGCGTGGGTGGCTGGTGGAGCGTCCTCCACCAATACACCGAAAAGTGGACGAGCGGAATGTCGAGCGCGGCGATGATCCCGAGCACGGCGGCGAACCGGGCCGCCCGCTCGCGATCCTCGATCATCGCCCGCAGCAGCAGGTAGGCCAGGTAGATGACGAACATGATGGAGACGCTCGTGAGACGCGCGTCCCAGGTCCACCACGCGCCCCAAGTCGGCTTACCCCAGATCGCTCCGGTCGCGATGTTGATGGAGGTGAAGACGACGCCGACCTCGGCCGAGGCGTGCGCAAGCCGGTCCGCGCCGGCGGCGCGCCTCCAGAGATAGATCACGGAGGCGACGAGCACCACGCCGAACGCCAGGTAGGCGACGAGGATGGCGGGCACGTGCAGGTACATGATGCGCTGGACGTTGCCCTGCGTCGCCTCGCGCGGCGCCACGCCGAACGCCATCACGAGCCCGGCGGCCAGGCCGGCCACCGCCAACCATCCGAGCGCGCGCTGGAGGCGCTTCATGCTTCCAGGATGGCGTCGAAGGTCAGGACGCCGGTCGTCAGATAGATCGCGTCGGCAGCGGCGAGGAGCCCGAGCCAGTGCCCGACCGCGCCGAGTGGCTCGCCCAGCAGCACGGCCTCGGTCGCCTTCACCGCGCCGAGGAGCACGGGTACCTGCACCGGCAGCAGGAGGACGGGGAAGAGCAGCTCGCGGGCCCGCACGTGCGCCGTCATCGCGGCGAAGAGCGTGCCGACGGCGGCGAAACCAATCGTGCCCAACCCGATGACGACGGTGAGCCGGAGCGGATGGGCCGCGAGGTCGATGTTGAAGAAGACGGCGAAGAGAACGAGCAGGATCGCCTCGACGAGCAGCATCAGCAACAGATTGCCGGCGACCTTGCCGAGGTAGATCGCCGACTTGTCGCCTGGTGCGAGCAGCAGTCCTTCCCAGCAGTCGTGCTCGCGCTCGGCCAGGAACGCCCGGCCGAGCCCGACGAGCCCGCTCAGGATGAACCCGAGCCAGAGAAGACCCGGGAGGGCCGCGGTGAGGCGCTCGCGCTCGTCGCCGAGCGCGAACTGGAAGAGGAAGAGGAGGAGCAGCGCGAAGAAGAAGAGCGCGTTCAGCGCCTCCTTGGAGCGCCGTTCGCTGAGGAGATCCTTCCACAGCACGATCCAGGTGCGGCGCGCGTAGCTCACGCCCCGTCCTCCGCGTGGAGCTCGTAGAGCCGCCGAACGTCGTCGAGCGTGAGGGCGCCCAGGGGGGTGTCGTGCGCGACGCGCCCGGCTGCCAGGATGGCGATCCGGTCGGCCACGCCCAGCCCGCGCCCGAAGCTGTGCGTGGTCATGAGGATCGCGCTGCCGGCCGCCTTGAACGCGCCGAGGTGCCCGTCGAGCCACTTGCCCGCGCGCTGATCGATGCCCGCGAAGGGCTCGTCGAGCAACAAGACGGGCGGGCGAGCGAGGACGAAGCGCGCGAGCGCAAGCCGGCGCTTCATGCCGAGGGACAACGTCCGCACGCGCTCGTCGGCGACGCGGTCCAGCTCGACGGCCGCCAGCGCTCCGTTGAGCGCGTCCCGGCCGTGCGGGAGTCCGCCGAGCGTCGCCCAGAATTTCAGATTCTCGAACGGGGTGAGGTCTTCGTACACCCAGGCCCCGTGCGCGAGCAGCCCCATGTGCGCGCGGACACGCTCGGCCTGACGCAGGCAATCGTAGCCCGCCACCCGGGCCACGCCGCGGGACGGGCGCAGGAGCGTCGCCAGGATTCGAAGCAGGGTGGTCTTGCCGGCGCCGTTCGGGCCGAGGAGGGCGACGGCCTCGCCCGCACGGACCTCGAGGCTCACGTCGTCCAGCACGACGTGGCCGCCGAACGCCTTCCGGAGGCCGATCAACTGAATGAGCGGATGTGCAGTCATGCGTCGATCCGTTCATTCTCACGTAGCACCGCGGGCCGGTCAAGGAAGCGGCGCGGTGTCACGGCTCCGACCGTGTCGCTCGGTCGTTGTCGGCCCCAGGGCCTCACGATCGGCCGCCTGGAAGAACTGATGGAGCAGGAGAATTACCGCCAGCATGTCGACCGCGCCGCTGAACGCCCACATGACGACCCCGCCGAGCGCCTGGTCGTCCAGGGGACTCAACGTCCCCGGCTCGGGCGACGCCGCGTAGGAAGGATAGAGCACCCTCGGGCTGGCCGCGAGCAGGAGCCCGAGGGCCGCGTTCTGAAGAGCGCCCGTGACGAGATAGACGACCCGTAGGACGGGATGGACGGATCTGGCGAAATGGGGTGCGGGGCTGACGACGGGCCACCAGAACAGGATGGCGCTCGTGAAGAACGCGAGATGCTCGAGATCGTGGAGGAGGCGATCGCCGAGCGCCGACTCGTACGCCCACGGGAGATGCCAGAGCCACAGGACCCCGGCGTAGCTGAGCCACGCGACGGGCATTCGAGTCAGGGTCTGCCAGACCCGCCGCACGGGTGCGCCACGCACGAGGAGCCGTCCGGCCCTGACGCGAGCCCTCGCCGGCAGGGCCCAGAGGAGCGCCGCCAGGGGGTCGGCGAGGAGGAGGGCCGGCGCCGCGACGGCGACCAGGAGCATGTGCTGGACCATGTGGGCGGCGAAGCGGCGATGCGCGAGGGCGTCGAGGGGGGAGAGGAGCGCCAGGGCGACGCTCCCGAGGCCGGCGAGGGTCAGCAGAGGTCGCCACCACCCCACGAGTTGCGGAGCCCGTCGCGAGAGGCGCCACCAACCGGTGGCGTAGGCGCTCCCCAGGAGCAGGAGCAGAGCCAGGATTCCCGGCCGGTGCGTCCCAGTCAGCGGCGGAGGGCCAGGGTCGCAACCCACACGAAGAAGACGATGGTCCCCACCAGGAAGAGGCCGAACGCGAGCTTCTCGACAGCGCTCAACGGCTCACCGCTACAACAGCGAGACCAGGCCCGACAGCGCGTTGAAGAGGATCTCGAACGCCAGGATCGCCAGATTGAGAATCGCCAGGAGGATCAGGATGCGCTCGGCGCTCATGCTCCGATCCCTACTGGCCCACGGCGAGGCCAGGCCCGAGTCCGCCCCAGTACTTGAGGAGGTAGTAGATGCCCCAGAGGGCGAGTGCTAGGTAGACCACGAGCAGCCATGTGTTCACGATGCCGTGATACGCGCGGATCTCTCCACGGGCGTAGTCCTCGACGGCGCCGTACTTTGGGTGAGGCTCAGGAGCGTGCTCGCTCATCGGGGTCGTCCTCCACTTGTAGCACCTGGTGCTTGATCGCTTCAACGTCTCGGAACGCACCGCTCACCGCCCCCCACACGAAGGCGCTGAGGGCGGCCCCGCCCATGAGCAGCGCGACGACGAACTCGCCGAGGGTCAGATGCTCGAGCATGCAGAGGTCTCCTTACTCCGGGACTCCGGGGTAGTAGACGCGGGGTTTGCGGTCGTCGACCCGGGCCACGCCGGCCGACTCACGCTCGGGGTCGAGGGCCAGTCGCGGGTGGTCGGCGCGGACGTCGGGCGAGTTGAGCGACGCTTTGGTCTGTGGGGAGAGCTGGAGCTTCTGCCCGGTCAGCGGATCGGCCCAGGCCGAGAACGAGAGCACGAAGTACGAGATCGCCCAGCGCTCTTCGTCGTTCATCGAGTCGGCGAACGAGGGCATGGGCGTGCCGTCCAGCCCGAGCGTCATAGTGCGGTAGATGTCGGTCACATGGGAGCCGCCCTTGAACTGTCCCTTCGTGAAGTCCGCGGGGCGAATCGGAAACTTGAAGTCGTCCTTGAGCTGATCGGCCGACGGCCCGTCGCCACGCCCGGCGTCGCCGTGGCACTCCCAGCACTTGGCCTTCACGTAGAGCTGCTTGCCGCGGGCCAAGAGCTCCGGCGTGGCGGGCGGCGGGGGCGGGAGCACGAGCGGCGGCTCCGGCTTCTCCTCCTTCCACCGCGTGGAGAAGGTCTTGATGTATGTGATGACCGCGAGGCGTTCTTTGTCGGGGACCTCATGCCACGTCGGCATCGCGGTCCAGCGGACGCCGCGTGTGATCGTGCGGAAGAGGTCGCCGTCGGTCGGCAGCGACCCCGACGGCGTCGAGCGGAACTTGAAGACGCCGATGGTGAAGTCGCGCGGCCGGGGGAAGAGGAAGGTGGCGGCGAGCCCGTTGCCGTCGCCCTTCGCCCCGTGGCAGCCGATGCAGTGCTCTTCGTATTCCTCCTTGCCATGGGCGATGAGGTCCTGGGTCTGGGGGATGCCCATCACGGACAGGGCTACGTTCTGCGGCTCGAAGACCTCCCGCCACGCTCCGCGATTCGTGCCGAGCTTCTGGACATACCGCACGAGTCCGACTAGCTCCTTCGTCGGGACTACCAGGAGGACGGACGTGAGGGTGGGCGGCGTGTCGCCGAAAGGCGTCACGTCAAGGACCGGCGTGCCGTCGATCGGGAGCTCGCCGTTGGGGCGCGCGGGGACGAACACGAGCCCGCTCTCGTTGGGGAAGAGCAGCACCGGCTTGTCCTTCCGCATCGTGAAGTATCGCGACACGGCCTCCGTCGCCTCGAGCTCGAGCCCCGCGTTCCCCTTGCGGACGCGAATGGGCACCGCTTCGAAGAGCCACCGGAAGCTCGGCATGATGGAGCCGGGCACCACCAGTCGCGGGTCCCAGTGATGGGCGTAGTGCCAGTCGTCGGCGTACTTGAGCCCCACGCGCGTCAGGTCCGGTCCGATGCGCCGGGTGGAGAGGAGGTGCGGGAGGTCGAAGGCGTACTCGCCGGCCTCGGAGACCGGGCCCCACCTGAGCTCCTCGCCGGCGACCGGCCGCACGTACTGGCTGTGGCAGTACCAGCACCCCTCGCGGATGTACACGGCGCGCCCGAGCTTCTCGAGCGGCGTGTAGTCGCTCGACTCGTACCGCACCCACTTGACGTCCCCGAGATCCGTCCGCACCGCGCGGCTGACCTGCTTCGAGCGGGACTCGGGCAGGATGGCCGGGAGAAAGCCTTGAACGAACATCGCCAGCGTCACGAAGCAAAACCCCGCGCCGACCGCCAGGGACTTGATCGATCTCATCGCCTGCCGTCGCCCCTCACGCCGACCGACTGGCCAGCGAGCCCTTCAGCAGCGTGTACACCACCAGTGACATGCCGATGTCCATCGAGATCCCGGTGAACGTTCGGACCCACCAGTATGGGCGGATCGCGGTGACCGTCTCCAGAAACTCGCTCTGCGCCATCAGCATATAGCCCTGCTGCAGCCCCTGCGCGCTGAGGACGAGCCCCATCGCCGAGATGCCGAGCGTGACGAGCCAGAATCCCCAGTTGGCGAGCTTGAAGCTCCACAGCTCCGAACCCGTGATCCGCGGCCACACGTAGATGGCGCCGGCGATCGCCCACACGACGAACGTGCCGAAGACGGTCAGGTGCGAGTGGGAAATCACGAAGTCCGTGAAGTGAGTCGGCTGCTGGAGCGCGCGCAGTGCCTCCAGCGAGCCCTGAAGGCACCCAACGAGGTACATGATGGAGCCGACGATCAGAAACTTCGCGGGGAGGTTCCGACCGAACTCCTGCCACCGGCCGATCATGGTGCCGAAGAAGTTCTGGAGCACCGTCCACACCGGGATGATCAACATCATGGAAGAGACGATGGCGATCGTCTCGGCCCAGTCAGCGATCGGCGAGTAGAGGTAATGGTGAATCCCGACGAACGGATAGAAGAACGCGAGCGACCAGAATCCGATCAGTGACAGCTTGTGGCTGTAGATCGGGTTCCGAACGCTGGCCGGGAGAAAGAAATAGATGAGGACATAGCCCGCCGGCGTGATCCACAACCCCACCACATAATGGATGAACAGGCCGTGCCAGGCCGCGTTGTTGATTCCGGGGATGTGGTACGGACCCAGCATCAGGAGGACGAGGTTCACGTCCGTCCAGATGAAGGCCGCGATGAGATACCAGAGCGAGACGTAGAGCGGAGTCTCCCGGCGGTTCTTGATCGTGATCAGGAACTGCATGGTCAGGACGAGGATCGCCAGGAAGATAACGATGACGTTGACCAGGGGGAACTCCCCCGCCTCCCAGCCGCGGTTCCAGCCGGCAACGAGGAGGATGACGGCCAAGGCCAGGTTCGCGTTCCAGACCCACAAGAGCCCATGGCTCCAGTGCGCGTTCCACAGCCTCACCCCGCAGAGGCGCGGCACGATGTAGTGGCAGAGGCCGATGAAGAGCGTCGAGAACGCGCCCCAGATCACGCCGTTGACGTGGATCGGACGGATACGGCCGAAGGTGAGCCAGGGGTGATTGCCGAGGAACTCCGGGTACGTGAACTTGGTGGACAGAATGACGCCCACCGTCGGAAAGAAGAGCAGCCAGAAGAACCCCCAGGCGAGCCACCTCCGGATCAACTCCCGGTCGATGACGTCGTCGTTCAGGCGCCGAGCCTCCGAGAGCCGCGCCTCCTGAACCGGTCCGGTGCCGCCCATGCTCCCTCTCTCCTATCCGGGCGTCGCGACTGCCACTGTCGCTATATCACGAGAAGCGGATCGGATGCGCGGCCTCGAATCGCTGCCCTCGGTTGTTCGTGAGGACGACCCGAAGGAGGTCTTCAGCGTGGGCACGGAGCCTGAACGCGATGAAGGGATTATCGCTGAGCGCCGAGGTCAGCATGAACTGGCTGACCTGCGCGTCTCCGTAGAAGACGTTCATCCGGTCCAGGTAGAGGGGCTCGGAGGCCTGGACGAACTTCCCCTCCCGAACCTCCAGCCCCGTTCGGCTCGGATGCCTGGTCTTGATCTGGACGTCGATGGTCTGGCCGGGGCTGATGCGGCCGTCGGCGATCAGCTGCGGGATCCGGATCGCTGGCGGGCCAATCTCCTCGGGGCCCGTGCGACCGGGCGGCGGTGCGGTCCCGGCGCAGCCACCCGCGCCGTCGGGGATCGTGATGGGCCGCGTGGTATGCCAGCGGGCCTGGCGACTGCACTCGGCCGTCACCGCGACCTCGGAGGCGCCATGATCCAGCCGGATCTGGAAGGCGACGTAGACCTGACCGTTCAGCGGTGTGAAGCGGAACACGCCCTTCAGGGGGACGGGATCTCGCTCGTTCACGACGCTGATGCGGGTGACGTAGTGGCCGGGCTCCATCGGGTGGGACATCTCGACGGCCACCGGGACCTTGGCCCCGCTGCTGGTGAAGGCCGGCAGCCTGAGTCTTGGCGGATGGAGGCGCTCGGCCGGCGCGAGCGCATCGGGATCGTCGCCGCGCACGGGCACGGGTTCGGAGCGCCCGAAGACGCTGCGAATTCCCCCCGCCGCGACCAGCCCCACGGCCGCCGGCACCACGCCCAGGAAGCTGCGCCTGGACTGGAGCCGCGGCCGTGGGGCGATTTGCGGGCTCATCGCCGACCCGAATCCGTCCTAGTGGCGGCCCGGATCGAGCTTGGACCCTCGGTTCGACCAGTAGATGTACGTCTCCAGCGCCTTCATGGCGTCCCCGTCGGGATCGATCTTCACTCCTTCGTTTGGCTTCTCGATGCACCAGTTGATCATGTCCCGGAGCGTCGCGAACTTGTTGATCTGCTCCTGGAACTTGGGGAACTCGTAGGGATGGTTGTCCGATCCGAAGGGATGGCACATGGCGCAGGCCATCCCGGTCTTGGAAAGGGTGACACGGAGCTTCTTCTCGGTCGCTCCGTCCCCGTGGAAGAGCAGATCACCGATCTTGACCTGCTCCATGAAAACCTCGTCGAAGGCCTTGAGCTGCTCCAGCGTGTGCTTCTCCTTGTGGGCCAACGCCCGGTCCGTTCCCGAGGTGGCGAGCATGACCAGCAGGCCGAGGAAGACTCCCAGCGCCGTCCGCACGTATCGAGTCCCTTTCATCGCCCTCCTCCCTCCGTGGGCGTAAGCTCCGCCGGTGGTCATTTGTAGGAGCCGTAGTACGGCCACTCGCGATCGGCAATCCGTGGGCTCAGGACCTGGTTCATGTTATCCCCGCACCCGGAGTCCCACGGTGCCTCGGCGAGGATGTCTTTTTTCCGCCACATCACATACTCGTTCTCGATCTTCTCGGCCGCGGTCATGGTGAGCCGGGACCACCCCACTCCGTCGAAGTGGTCGCCGGGATCGACCCGCACCAGGCACTTGGTCAACGCGGGCACGCCTTCCGGCGCGTAGGGCCACGTCCACGAGGTGGCGAGCATGCCGATCGAGCGCATCTTTCCGATCTCGTTATAGAGCGCCTGGTGGGTATGACCGTGGACGTTGGTGACGTTGGTGTAGGGCTTGAGGACCTCGTGAACCTCCCGCCAGTCGCGTACCCAGAAGTTCCAGGGCGGGTAGTACTCGTAGAGCGGGTTGTGGCTGAAGATCACGATGGGATTGCCCTTGGGCCAGTTGGAGAGCGTGCGATTGAGCCATTCGAGCTGATCGCGGCCCACGCCGGCCCACGCCCCGGCCACGGAGCCGTCCAGCGTCGCCATGTGGCCCATCCGCTCCTTGGCCGTCATCTTCTTGGCGGTCCAGTAGTCAGGACCGCGGCTGACCGTGTCGAGCCCGACGAAGCGCACGCCCTTGTGGTCGAAGGTCCAGTTCGGCGGCCCGAAGAGCTGTTGCCACTTGGCGCCCATGTCCAGGTACCAGTCGTGCTCGCCCGGGATGTAGACTTTCCGGATCTTCGCCTCCTTGAGAATGTTGTTCCCGAGATCGAGCTCGACAGGATCGCCGAGCTGGGCGAGGTCACCCCCGTGGATCAGGAAATCCGCCGGGGGCGACATGGCCTGCACCTCCTTGACCGCGCGGGTGGCCTTGTCGACGAAGCGCGTGTTGACGTTCTTGGGATAGAGATGGTTGTCGGAGACCCAGGCGAACTTGAAGGTCTCGGCCCCGAACGCGAGATCCAGGGTGTTGACGAGGGGGAACCACCCGTACGTCGCCGCGCCCGCGGCCGCCCCCGCCAGAAGCGATTTGTGAAGGAAAATGCGACGGGTGATCGCGAGTGAGGAGTCGGGGCGCTCACCCGGTTTTCGTAACTCCTCGTCCATTTCCCGCCGCGTTCGCTTGACTTCTGAGCACGAGCGGGCCTTTCGCCACCAAGCCCTCATGGCCTTTTCTCTGGCGAGCTCGAGTCGATCGTGATCGTCCACTGCGGTCGCCTCCTTCCCACAACAGTCATGCTGGACGGAACCGAGTGACGCTCTACTTCTTCAGCTCCACCGTGACGGGCATCACCTCCTTGGCCTTCACGACCACGGGGATCTCGACCTCCCCGGCGTACTCCTGCCACGTCACGAGCGTGTAGGAGCCGGGGGGGACGTCTTTGATCGTGAACGTGCCGTCCTTTGCGGTCACCGCATAGTAAGGGTTGTCCGCGACGTAGACCCAGCCGAGCATCCAGCCGTGCGCGTCGCACTCCACTCGGACGAGCCCCGGCTTCTTGAGCTGCTTCTTGATCCGCTGGTCCTGGTTCGGCAGCGCCACGTTGAACGCGGTGAGCTTCCCGTAGAACCCGTGCGTGTTGTGCAGGACCGGATCCGAGTTCACGATCTCGAAGTCGCCGGCGGGGACGACCTGCACGTGCGGCTTGAAATCGCATTTGACGTTGTCGATGTGCGGGATGGCCGAGGGCTTCTCCCAGGCCTTCCCCTTTCCGACGCCCTTCAGATAGACCACCGCGTCCTGGACCGCCTTGTCGGGACCGACCAGGATCAGATCCACCTCGCGCACGCCGCTGCCGCACGTCTCCCGATCCTTGGTGGGGATGACCTTTCGCTTGTCCGGCGGGCTTCCCTGGAAGAGCACCTTGCCTTTGACGGCTCCGCCGTCGCTCACGGCGACGGCCTCGTACGGCTGCGCAGGGAGGGGCGCGCTCGCCACCATGGCGGTGACCGCGAGCACCGCCAGTGCCATTCGGGAAAGCTTCATCACCGTCCTCTCCTTTCCGACGCGCGCCGACCGATCAGAGATGAGCCGACGGCCGCGGTAACGGCTCGAGCTTCTCTTCCGGCGCGTGACACATCAGGCAGGCCCGGTCCCCGATCTCCGAGACGAGCGTGTAGCCGGCGCCCTGGGACCGCCAGATCACCACGTCGTAGCCGCGGTGGCTGACCACCTTGAAGCGGGGCTTGTCCTTCAAACGAAGCTGGCGGTAGGCGTCTTCCGGGATGATGAAGAGTGAAACGTTGTTCCCGTCGACTTGATACTCGAGCGCCGCCACTTCGACCTCCCTGAGGTGAGAGATCCGACCTCCGAGGAAGTGAAGGCGCTCGGTCCGGAGATCCGGCAGACTCACGTTGAAGGCGAGCCGCTTCTTGAACCACTCCTCGGCCACCTTCGGCGACACGTTCTTGATATCAGGCGGCAGGAGGTCCCGGACGAGCTTCTGGTGCTGCTCCACGGCCGCGATCGCCAGTTCGGCGAGTGTGGTTCTTGTTCCGACATAGGACTGGAGAGCAATCCCGGCGCTCAGTCCGACGGCGACAAGAAACGCGGCGCCCACGCAGACGACGAGTCGCTTGAGCTGTCGCTGCCGGCGACTGGCGCGCCGCCCCTGGCCGAGCTCTCGCAGGAGCGTGACGACCTGCTCGCGGACCGGCTCAGGGGCTGGGTCCGGCCGCAACCGGTCTACGTAAGTCTCCCGGAACGCGACCTCGAGGTCGACGAGCCGGCGGCATGTGCCACAGCGCGCAAGGTGCGCCTCGAGCTGGTCCCGAAGCTCGGGCGTGAGCTCCCCGTCGACGTAAGGGAACAACTTGGATTTCGCCGTGCTACAGTCCATCATTCCGTACGCCAATCCCCTTCTCGCCGGGCCGTTCCCGTGGCTCCACCAGATAGGTTCGGAGCAGGTTCCTGCCACGATAGAGTCGCGACATCACGGTGCCCACCGGACGGCTCACGATCGTCGCGATCTCGCGATAGGAGAGACCCTCGATGTCGCGGAGCTCGACGATTTCCCTGAGCAGAGGGGGCAGGTGGCGGATCGCTTCCCGGACCTGCTCGACCGTCTCGCGACGAAGGAGGATGTCCTCGGGGGCGAGCGGGATGGAGCAGAGGGGATTCTCCAGTGACACTACCGGCTCGGCTTCCTTCTGGTACCCCAGTGGCTCTTCCGAGGGCTGCAGCCGCCGTCGCCGTAGCCGGTCGATCTGGACGTTCCTCATGATCGTGAAGATCCACGGCTTGAAGCTCTGCGACCGGTCGAACCTGTGAAAGGCCTCCCAGGCACGGGCGATGCTCTCCTGAAGGAGGTCCTCCGCGTCCTGCCGTGCGAGGACGAGCGCGTAGTTGTACAGAGGATTGAGGTACTTATAGACCGCATCCTGGAACTCGGTCCCGCTGTCCACGACTCTCCCCCGCGCGGCTCACCCTCGCCCACTAGTACTACGTACGCGGCGGCAGCTTATTCCCTGAACGGCGGCGCCGCCAGGGCCGGGGGCTATCGGTGGGATTCTCGATCGGGCGGGCTCGGGCCTGCCTGCGCCCCTCCTACAAGCATGTCGGAGTGGCTGCGCTTCGAGCGGCGGCTTTGCCGCCGCAATCGAATTCCTGGGGTCTCGGAGGGGGCCGTCGAGGCCCCCTCCGACTCTACTAGATCCGCATCGCTCGGAGGCGCGCGACCCGCTCCTCGATGGGCGGGTGCGTCGAGAAGAGCCGCATCAGCACGTTCCTGCCGAGCGGGTTCACGATGAACAGGTGCGCGGTCGAGGGGTTGGCCGCCATCGGCGCGGCCTCGTTGGCGCGCTCGAGCTTCTCGAGGGTCGGCCTGGAACTCGCGGGCGCGCGAGACCGCGAGCTGGACGAGCATCGCCGCCAGCGGCGCGAGCACTGCCATCAGGATCAGCCCGAGCGGGTTGCCGCCACGCTCCTCGTCGTCGCTCGAGCGCCCGCCGAACATGGCCGCCCACTGCGCCATGTGGGCCAGGTAGGTGATGGCGCCGGCGAGCGTCGCCGCAATCGTGGAGATCAGCACGTCGCGGTTCTTCACGTGCGCGAGCTCGTGCGCGAGCACGCCCTCGAGCTCCTCGTCGTTCAGGATGCGCATGATTCCCTCGGTCACGGCCACCGCTGCGTGGTGCGGGTTCCGCCCCGTCGCGAACGCGTTGGGCGTGTCCGTCGGGATGAGGTAGACGCGCGGCATCGGGAGCCCGGCGCGCGTCGTGAGTCGTCGCACGATCGCGTAGAGGCCCGGCGCCTGCGCCTCGTCGATCGGCTGGGCGCCGTACATTGCGAGCACGATCTTGTCGGAGAACCAGTAGCTCCCGAGGTTCATCAGGAGTGCCAGCACGAAGGCCATCAGCATGCCCTGGCGACCCCCGAACGCGCCCCCGATCAGCACGAGCATCGCCGTGAGGACGGCCAGGAGCATCGCAGTCTTGAAGATGTTCGACATGCCGCACAGAGCGTAGCAAACGGCCCGGGACGGGTCAAATACTTGACTTTGTCCGATTGCGGCCGATATACTGACGCCGTTTACTGAAAAAATCTTTAGTTGGCACAGACTTACCCTCCATGATCATCAAGGTCAGCGAGATCCCCGACGAGGGGCTGGCGATCGACGCCGCGACCCTTGAGGGCTCCCCATTCTCGGACCCCGCCTGGCGCCTCGAGGGCCTGACCCTCAGGCTCGAGCGCGACGATCTGGATGTCCTCGTGCACGGCGAGATCCGCGCGACCGTGCCCCAGGTGTGCGGCCGCTGCCTCGAGCGCTTCGGGGCAAGTGTCGCCGCGGCCGTGGACGTGCGGGTGGTCCCGCGGCCGGCCACTGCGGACAACGTCGAGCTCGCCGCCGACGACCTCGACGTGGAGTTCTACGCAAAGGACGAGCTCGACCTCGGCGTTCTGATCGAGACGGAGACGACGCTGGCGCTTCCCATGAAGCCGCTCTGTCGCGACGATTGCCTGGGCCTGTGCCCCGTCTGTGGGGGCAACCGGAACGTGGTCGCCTGCAGGTGCCGGGATCGCGCCCCCGACCCGCGCCTGGCCGTGCTCCGAGACCTGGCCGCGCGACGCTCACGCTAAACGCTGACACCAACTCTCGAGCCGGGAGACGCGTCCATGCCGCTGCCGAAACGACGCCACTCGAAGACGCGCGGGCGCAAGCGCCGCACCCACTACAAGCTCGCGGCGCCGCCGCGCGCCCTCTGCCCGCAGTGCCGCGAGGTCAAGCTGCCGCACCGGGTCTGCCCCCATTGCGGCTACTACAAGGGCCGGGAGATCGTCGCCGTCGAAGGGGCCTAGCCTGAAGGTCGCCGTAGACGCCATGGGGGGCGACCACGGCCCCGCCGTCGTCGTCGAGGGCGCGGTGGCGGCGGTCCGGGAGTTCGGCGCCTCCGTCATTCTGGTGGGCGACCGGGCCGCCATCGAGCGCGAGGTGACGCGTCTCGGCGCGCAGAGCCTCGGGCTCGAGGTCCGCCACGCCTCCCAGGTGGTGGGCATGGGTGAGCGCCCGTCGCAGGCGCTCCGGCGCAAGCGGGATTCCTCGCTCAGGGTCGCCGCCGAGCTCGTCAAGGACGGCAAGGCGGCCGCCTTAATCTCGGCCGGGAACACGGGCGCGGCGATGGCGATCTCGATGTTCGTGATCGGCGTGCTTCCGGGCGTGGACCGGCCCGCGATCGCCGCCGTGCTCCCGAACCTCAGGAAGTTCACGATCCTCCTCGACGCGGGCGCCAACGTCGACCCCAAACCGTGGCATCTCCTGCAGTTCGCCGTCATGGGGCACGTCTACGCGCGCGATATTCTCGGGTTCGACAACCCGCGTGTCGGCCTCCTCTCGGTCGGCGAGGAGGAGGGCAAGGGCAACGAGCTCACCAAGGAGGCGTACGAGCAGCTCAAGGCCTCGTCGCTGAACTTCGTGGGCAACGTCGAGGGCCGCGACATCTACAACGGCGGCTGCGACGTGGTCGTGACCGACGGCTTCACGGGCAACGTCGCGCTCAAGATCTCCGAGAGCCTCGCCGAGGTGCTGACCGGGATGATCAAGCAGGAGCTGACACGCGACGCGCGGTCGAAGATCGGCGCCAAGCTCGCGATGCCTGCGTTCGAGCGCTTCCGCCGCCGCATCGACTATACGGAGGTGGGCGGCGCGCCGCTCCTCGGCATCGACGGTGCGGCCATCATCTGTCACGGGGCTTCACCGGTCAAGGCGATCAAGAACGCGGTTCGGGTGGCCCAGGAGTGGACCAGCGCCGGCCTCAACGAGCACATCAAGGCCGCGATCGAGGCCGAGGTGGCGCGGGCCGAGCAAGGGGGGCGCGAATGACGCGGGCGAGGATCATCGGAGTCGGGTCGTACGCGCCCAAGCGGATCCTGACCAACGCCGACCTCGAGAAGATGGTAGAGACCACCGATGCGTGGATCGTCCAGCGCAGCGGTGTCCGCGAGCGCCGGATCGCCGACGAGAGCGAGGCCACCTCGGACCTGGCCGTCAAGGCCGCCCAGCAAGCCCTCGAGCGCGCGAACCTCGTCCCCGAGGACATCGAGTTCATCGCGGTGGGGACGACGACGCCGGACATGCTCTTCCCGAGCGTCGGCAACATCGTCCAGCACCGGCTCGGCTGCGGCCGCGTCGGCTCCGTGGACCTCCTCGCGGCGTGCGCGGGCTCGATCTACAGCCTCTCGTTCGGCTCCCAGCTCATCGAGACGGGCAAGTACCGCCGGGTGCTCTGCATCGGTGCCGAGACGCTCTCGCGGATCACCGACTGGACCGACCGGGGCACGTGCGTGCTGCTCGCCGACGCCGCCGGCGCGGCGGTGCTCGAGGCGTACGACGGCGACCGTGGCATCATCGATTTCGATCTCTACTCCGACGGCCAGTACTGGGACCTGCTGTACATGCCGGGCGGCGGCTCGCGCCACCCTGCCACGCCCGAGACCGTCGCCGCCCGTATGCACTACGCGAAGATGAAGGGGAGCGAGGTCTTCAAGGTCGCCGTCCGGATGTTCGTCGACTGCGCGGAGCGGATCCTCAAGCGCAACGGGGTCACCGCCGACGACGTGAGCCTGTTCATCCCGCACCAGGCCAACCTCCGGATCATCGAGGCGGCCGCGAAGCGCGTGGGCCTGCCGATGGAGCGCGTGTTCGTCAACGTCGACCGCTACGGCAACACCGGTGCGGCATCCGTCTTCGTCGCGCTCGAGGAGGCCCTCGTGGCCGGGCGCGTGAAGCGGGGCGACCTCGTGCTCGTCGCCGCTTTCGGCGGTGGCTTCGCCTGGGGCGCGTGCCTGATCCGATGGTGATCGAGACCGCGCGGACCCCGCGACCAAAGTGACCTTGATCGCATTCGTCTTCCCCGGCCAGGGCTCGCAGGCGATCGGGATGGGCAAGGGCTTCTATGCGACGTCCGCCGGCGCGAAGGCGGTCTTCGAGGAGGCGAACGCGGCGCTCGGCTTCAACCTGGCCCGGCTCATGTTCGAGGGGCCGGAGGCCGATCTCGCGCTGACCGCGAACACCCAGCCCGCGGTCCTCACCGCGTCCGTTGCCGCAGCCGCCGCGTGCGCCGAGCGAGGTCTCAGACCCGCGCTCGTCGGGGGGCACAGCCTGGGCGAATACTCCGCGCTCGTGGTGGCCCGCGCCCTCCGGTTCGGCGACGCGGTGCGCATCGTGCGCAAGCGCGGCGAGTTCATGCAGGACGCCGTGTCGGTGCGGACGGGCGCGATGGCGGCGATCCTGGGGCTCGATCTGGCGCAGGTCGAGCGGGTGTGCGCGGAGGCGGCGAAGGGCGAGGTTGTCGGAGTCGCGAACGTCAACTCGGCCCAGCAGATCGTCGTCGCGGGCCACCGCGCCGCGGTGGAGCGCGCGGTCGCGCTCGCCAGCCACCGGGGCGGCACGAAGAGCGTCATGCTGCCGGTGAGCGCGCCCTTCCATTGCGCGCTCATGGCGCCGGCCGCGGACAAGCTCGCCCGCGAGCTCGGCGGGGTCTCGGTCGCCGATCCCGCCATCCCCGTGGTGCGCAACGTCGACGCAGGCGTCACCCGCACCGCGGCGGAGGTCATGCCCCTCCTCCTCAAGCAGGTCGCGAGCCCGGTCCGGTGGACCGACTGCGTGAGGCGGCTCGCCGCCGAGGGGGCTTCGACGTTCGTCGAGGTGGGGCCGGGGCGTGTGCTGACCGGGCTCCTCAGGCGCATCGTCGACGGCGCCCGGGGGCTCTCGGTCGAGGACCCGGAGGGGCTGGAGAAGACACTCGCCGCGCTCAAGGACGAGGCGCGCCGATGACGAAGGGCCCCCTCGACGGCCGTGTGGCGATCGTCACCGGTGGTAGCCGCGGAATCGGCGCCGCGATCGCGGCGTTGCTGGCCGAAGACGGCGCCGCCGTGGTAGTCTCGGGCCGCGATGCGGACCGGCTCCAGCGCACCACGAAGGAGCTGGAGGCGCAGGGCGGCGCGATCCTCGGCGTCGTCGCCGACGCCGCGATCCGCCAGGACGCCGAGCGCCTCGTCGACGCGGCCAAGCAGCGGTTCGGCCGCGTGGACATCCTCGTCAACAATGCCGGTATCGTCCGCGACGACCTCCTCGTCCGCATGAAGGACGAGGACTGGGACCGCGTCATGGAAGTCAACCTCCGCGGCACGTTCCTCATGACGCGCGCGACGACGAAGCTCATGATCCGGCGGAAGAGCGGCGGCCGGGTGATCAACATCGCGTCGACGTCGGGCGCCATGGGCAACGCGGGGCAGGCGAACTACTCCGCGGCCAAGGCAGGGCTCATCGGGTTCACGAAGGCGGCGGCACGCGAGCTGGCCCACTGGTCCATTCTGGTCAACGCGGTGGCGCCGGGGCTGATCGAGACGGACATGACCGCCGCGATCTCCCCGGAGGCGCGCGAGGGGCTGCTCGCGCAGGTGCCGCTCAGGCGCATCGGGACGCCCCGCGAGGTCGCCGAGGTGGTACGATTCCTCGCCGGAGACGCGGCGGCCTACATCACGGGCCAGGTGTTCCACGTCAACGGCGGGCTGTACATGTAGCGCATCCCTAGCGTGGAGGTGACGGGTTCATGGCGAAGTCGGTGGAGGAGAAGGTGAAGGAGATCATCGTCGAGCAGCTCGGGGTGGAGGAGGACGAGGTCACCCCGAACGCGAAGTTCATCGAGGACCTGGGCGCGGACTCGCTCGACACGGTGGAGCTCGTCATGGCTCTCGAGGAGCACTTCGACATCCAGATCCCCGACGAGGACGCCGAGAAGATCGTGACCGTCAGCGACGCGATCCAGTACATCAAGGACAACTCGTGAGAGCGCCCAGGCGACCACGCGGCAATCGATAGATGGACCCGCGGCGGGTCGTCGTCACCGGCCTCGGGGCGCTCACGCCGGTGGGGAACACGGCGGACGAGTTCTGGTCCGCGCTGACGCAGGCGCGCTCCGGCGTCGGGCCCATCACGAAGTTCGACGCGTCCGTCAAGAACGGCCAGGGCGAGTTCCTCTACCCGACCCGGATCGCGGCCGAGGTGCGGAACTTCGACCTGCTGAAGTACGTGGACAAGCGGGAGGCGCGGCGCCTCGACCCGTTCCTCCAGTACGCGATGGCCTGCAGCGTGATGGCCGTCGAGGACGCAGGGCTCGACACCGCGAAGGTGGACGGCGACCGCTTCGGCGTGCTGATCGGCTCGGGGATCGGCGGAATCCAGACCCTGCTCAGCACCCACGACACCCTGCGCGAGAAGGGGCCGGACCGCGTGTCGCCCTTCTTCATCCCGATGATGATCGTCAACATGGCGTCGGGGCTCGTGTCCATGCGCTTCGGCGCGAGGGGGCCGAACTCCGCGGTCATCACCGCCTGCGCGACGGGCAACCACGCGATCGGCGACGCCCTCAGGCTCATCCAGCGGGGCGACGCGGATGTCATGATCGCGGGCGGCTCCGAGGCGATTATCATCCCGCTGACGATCGCCGGGTTCTGCGCGATGAAGGCGATGTCCACGCGCAACGCTGAGCCGACGAAGGCCTCGCGGCCCTTCGACGCCGCCCGCGACGGCTTCGTCTGCGGCGAGGGCGGAGGGGTGCTCGTGCTCGAGGCGCTCGAGCACGCCGTCCGCCGCGACGCCCGGATCTACGCGGAGATCGTCGGCTACGGGATGACGGGCGACGCGCACCACATGACCGCGCCCGACCCCGAGGGGGACGGCGCCGCGCGCGCGATGGCGGCCGCCCTGCGCGACGCGCGGCTCGACGCCTCCGAGGTCGGGTACATCAACGCGCACGGAACGTCCACGCCCTACAACGACAAGTTCGAGACGCTCGCGATCAAGCGTGTCTTCGGCGAGCACGCCCGGCGTCTCGCCGTCTCGTCCACGAAGTCTATGACGGGCCACCTCCTCGGCGCCGCCGGCGGCGTGGAGGCGATCGCGACCGTGCTCGCACTGCACCACGGCGTCCTGCCGCCGACGATCAACTACGAAACGCCGGATCCGGACTGCGACCTCGACTACGTGCCGAACCAGGCGCGCAAGCAGGACGTCGAGATCGCGCTGTCGAACGCCTTCGGCTTCGGCGGCACGAACGCGACGCTCGTCTTTCGCAAGCACCTCGAGTAGTGGATCCCGTCGGGGTGGCGGAGCTCGAGCGGCGGCTCGGCCACCGCTTCCGCGACCCCGCCCTCCTCGAGCGGGCGCTCACCCACGCCTCGTACGCGAACGAAAACCCGCCCACGTCCGACCACGAGCCGCTCGCGCTGCTCGGCGACGCCGCGCTCGGGCTCGTCGTCGCGGAGCACCTGTTCGCCGCCGATCCCGGCGCGCCCGTCGGCGTGCTCACGCCCCGCCGCGCCGAGCTGGTGTCGGGCGAGCGCCTCGCGCGCTGGGCGGCCGAGCTCGACCTCGGCGCGCTCGTGCGCCTCGGTCGTGGCGAGGAGCAGACGGGCGGACGGAGACGCGAATCCATCCTCGCGACGACGCTCGAGGCGCTGCTCGGCGCGATCTACCTCGAGGCCGGCCTCGAGGGGGTGCGCCGCGTGGTCGGCCGTCTGACGCTGTGGTAGGCTGACCCATGCGCTTCTGGCCGTTCCGCGGCCATGCACCCGCCGAGCCGCCCCGAGTCGAAGACGTGCTCGTGAGCGAGGAGCTCCTGCGAAAGAACCTCGAGGACGTCCTCGTCGTGCGCGAGCGCCAGATCCGAGGCGGCATCATCGCCTTCCGCGGCGACCTGCTGCGATCGCCGTCACAGGCGGTGGACGTGCTGCGCGAGCGCTTCCGCGCCTTCGGCTACACGCCCTTCATCCGCGCCGACGGCGACGGCGTCGTCGTCCAGGCGTGGCCGCTCGCGGAGGTCGTCGCGCGCCCGCGGGTGGCGGTCAACGTCGTCCTCTTTCTCCTCACGTGCGCGTCGACGCTGATCGCGGGGACGTGGTACTCCGGCTCGCCGACCTTTGACGCCTTCCGCGCGGTGCCGGGGCCGGCGTCGCTCCTGAGCGGGGTCCCGTTCTCCTGCACGCTTCTGGCCATCCTCGTGGTGCACGAGTTCGGTCACTACTTCACGGCGCGCCACTACAAGGCCTCGGTGAGCCTGCCCTACTTCATCCCGTTACCGATCGGCTTCGGGACCCTCGGCGCCATCATCCGGATGCGGTCGCCGGCGCGCGACCGGAACTCGCTCTTCGACATCGCCGCCGCGGGCCCGCTCGCCGGCCTGGCCATCGCGGTGCCGGCGATGCTCCTCGGGCTCGCGTGGTCCGGAGTCGCGCCCGTGCCCCGCGGCGGGTATGCCGTCTTCGGCGATTCGCTGCTGACCCGCTTCCTCACCGAGCTGCGCTTTGGCCCGATACCTGAGGGGTCGATGCTCTTCACGCATCCGGTCGCCGATGCAGCGTGGGCGGGGTTCCTTGTCACGGCGCTCAATCTGTTCCCCGCGGGTCAGCTTGACGGCGGTCGCATCGCGTACGCCCTCTTCGGTCGCCACCATCGTGCGGTCGGGAAGGGAACGGTTCTCGCGCTGCTGCTGTTCGGCGTCGGGTCGGTCCTATGGAACATGTCGTCGGGGAGGGGTGACATCGGCTCATCGATCAACTGGTTCGTCTGGGCCGCGTTGATCTCCTTTGTCGTCGGCCTCCATCACAGCCCGCCTCTGGACGACGTCACGCCTTTGACGGGGGGCCGGCGTCGCGTGGGGCTCTTCTGTCTGTTCCTCATTGTGTTGCTGACGCCACCCTTCATCATCCGGGTCCAGTAACCCGCGCCGGGGCCCAACAACGTGAACGCCCCTTCTCCAGCGCAGTGAGCATTGCGCCAGAATCCTGCATGAGAAAGCGACCTCCGGCTGGCAGAGCGGTGCGGTAAACCTGAATCTACCCAACCAGAGGTCGCTCTTCTTTCGTCACACCCTCAGAATCCGCGCTCACTCATGTTCGCTGTCGGGCGTGCTGCAGCTTTCCCTACAGGGCCGGCGGCCGGACCTGAACGTTGCCCCTC
>WNEQ01000067.1_pt1 | contig 45444 bp, 49 predicted proteins | sample 5399971 | NCBI WGS metagenome assembly WNEQ01 (sample SAMN13153330, study PRJNA577476) | soil metagenome | isolation source: 20 cm grassland meadow soil 2 days after 1st rain plot 5 | place: USA:California | collected 2015-09-18
GCGTTCTCGTCCCTGTCTAGTATGGTTCCACATTGTGGACACCATAGTCTTCGTTGGGTGCTCTCTAGGGTCTTGTACCCGCAAATTGAGCACCGTTTGGACGTGTTCCTAGCACTAACGTAGATTACTCGGACGCCTTTCCATCCAGCCTTGTACTCTATCTGTCGCTGTAGCTCTCCATAGCTCCAACTGTTCATCCTCGCCCGATAGTTTCTGCTTTGGGAATTGCCTTTGCGATAGAGTCGTCTCATCCCAGTCAGGTTTTCCATGATTATTCCACATCGTCCGGTCTTGGCCTCTTCAACTATTCTCTTGGACACGCCGTGAAGTAGTGGTTGTACACGGTTCTGCTGCTTCTCTCCATACTTGGAGAAGATTTGCGTTCTTGTTCGGGAGTCGTTTCTCTTGAATCTGCTCTTGACATATCGATAATCAGCGTTGATCACGGTCGCTTTTGACATGTCGAATGTTTTGACCGTCCCGTCTGTTGATGCAATTGTGATGTTGTCTAGGTTACGGTCTATCCCCACGTATCCTTCCGGCTCGATCTCGACCGTCTCTTTGGAGCAGCTCATGGTTAGCGAGTCTGGGTCAGCGTGACGGAGTGGACGCTGAGCCCTGAGACGACTTGGAGCGTGTGATTGTTCAGCCTGACATAGCTATACTGTCGCGGTCTGACCGGCAGTCTGAGGAGACCATTCTGGATTTTGAACCCGTAACAGGTGGTCAGCATCAGCTTCCTAGCATACGGAAACCTTGTCCGAGGATTCTTCTTCTTGGTCTTTCGATAGTTGCGAAGTATTCCGGTAGCTGTGCTGATCGCGCAGAGCCGGTAGTAGCCGAGGATGCTACAGCTTAGACGATGGTACGATTTCAACGAGAGAGTCTTGAGACTGGAAACGTTCTCTTCTATTCCAACAGCGATGCAGACGTTCACCATACGCCTGAACTCGTTCAGGAGCTGTAGTAGATCGGCTGAGGCCTCATGTTTCTGTCTGACCGACTTCACCACCCGCACCCTGGACACAACCCAGACTAGTGAACGCGTTTTCTAGCCAAATATTGCAAAGAGGACCGCGAACATAACCAACACCATAGCTAATCGTAATCTATGAAGAGTTAGCAACAGTTCAATCCGACGAAGAGTTAGAAGAGCCTGCTCGGACAATGGAAAAACCCATCTTCTAACCATTCAATTGTTCTTCCGTGCGGGAGCATCCTCTGAGGGCAATCCTTTCGAGGATTATACGCGGTGGAGGTGATCCTTCAGAGTTCGAGCTGGCCTACGTTCATCGGGGCGCAGCGGACGATCAAATGATCATCAAAGTCTCAGACATAATTAGGCTGGGAAAGGGGTCGTTCCTCTTGCGGGACGGTGAGACTCAGATTCCCTTTCACAGGGTCCTGTATGTGCTAGACGGGAAGAAGACTTTGTTGTGGAGGAAGAGGATACGGGAGAAAGGCTGAATGCGCCTTCATGAATTGCTTTAGTTTTGGTGTCTCTTCCGATCCGGAGTGGTCTGCGTCGCGGGACCGAAACCGTTCTCCTGGTCATTGTTTCTTGGACCCGCTTTCTGTCTGAGCCTGATTATGGGCTTGTTTCACTGCAGTTGGAGTGTTATCGGCTTGTCTGGGCTTTTTCGATCCCCGTGGATTCCCCTTGGGATCAACGTGGAAAACCGGGGTTCTAGAAATCAAAGACTTGGATTCGCGATCAGGGCTGATAATGGGCGATTTTGCTGGGATTTTAGGCCACGAAGGAAGAGGGATTGCGCTATCAGGGGCCGAACGTGGAATTCCTTGGGTTTCACGAAGGGCGGGGCACGGGAAAAACAGGGGCCCTGGAGGGTCATGATTTAGCTAACAGGAAAAAATAGTTATGGAAAGGGAGACTGACGGAAAGCCATTTATGGACTGTAGAAAAATTTGCGGTGAGACAGGATGGGGGAATAAGATATCAGAAAAATTGTCGTGTTGTCGTTTGTATCGCTTGATGGGGTAATGCAGGCCCCCGGTGGGCCTGAGGAGGACACGAGTGGCAATTTCAAGCATGGGGGATGGGTTGCCGGCTATTGGGACGGTGTTATGGAGAAGGTGATGGGTGACCAAACGCGTGGCTCACTCGATCTCCTGCTTGGCCGGAAAACCTATGAAATATTCGCCGCCTACTGGCCGAAAGCAAAAGAGGACCCGTTCGCAGACATGCTAAACAAAGCACGGAAATATGTCGCCTCCACAACGCTCAGACGGCTCGACTGGAACAACTCCACACTCGTGAAAGGAGACATCCCAGAAGAGATCAGGAAACTCAAGAGACAGGATGGGCCTGAATTACAGGTTCATGGTAGTTCCAATCTTATCCAGACTCTTCTAAAACACGATCTCATCGACGAGTTCTGGTTGAAAATATTCCCCGTTACCATTGGACACGGCAAGCGACTCTTCGGCAACGACACCATACCCGCCTCGTTCAAGCTCCTTGAAACCAAGACCTCCACCACAAGCGTTATCACAGCCAACTACAGGCGCGACGGAGAGATCAGAACGGCCACTTTCGATCTAGACAACCAAAAGCGAGATCTTAAGACTTCAAAGGCATGAAACAGGTAGAAAGCCTCCTGGAAGAAACCAGTGTCTAACCTTTTTTAGTAGAATACCGATAGCAACCTTTCCAAGCTTGCCGCGGAAAGAAACCCTCGATCTTTCCATGATAGCAGACCGCGTCACGCCTCAGATCTGGTCTCTATTCCAGGCACTTAGAACCCGTATGCGCCAGCTGAAAGGCGTCTCTATGAAAGTGCTATACGAGAAACACAGCAGTGAATCTCTTCCCGCCTTCTTCTATGAGGGCCGCCAACTCTTCCATCTTCATCTGCGAGGAGGGGAGATGAGCGCAACATTTCACACGGACTTCAAGTCTAGGGTCCGTCTCACTGAAAACCAGTCTATCGACTGGCGCCTCCGAGATGAGATCAGAAAGCGGACTTGGGCCGGGTTTGCCTTCCAGTCCTCAAAGGATCTCGGGCCCTTCATGGAGCTCGTCAAGGCAAAATACCAGATTGTTGGTGAAGAGGCCGGTGGCAAACTGCGAGAGGAACGACCGATCGCCTTCTAGATCTCCCAGGGACCCAAGCCCATGCCGAACTCTCTTCACCGTCAATGAACGAAGCAGCATCCACTGGGTGCTAAGCCTATGCCCAATCCAACCCTGAGTTCAAACCTTCTCCACCTCGGAGACAAATTCGCGGCAATCAATCCGTCAAACGACGGTGACCAAGTTGAGGCAGTAGTTGCGATTCTTCTCTGGGACGAGCCTGGAAGAGGGCTGCAGACTCTTTTGGTACAGAGAGCGGAACGGGAAGGCGACCCTTGGTCGGGACAGATTGGACTTCCCGGTGGTCAAGTCAAACAAGGCGACGAAACGCCTCGTGCCGCGCTTCATCGGGAAGTCGAGGAAGAAGTTGGAATCAAGCTCGAAGAGGTCGGCATAGAACTTGGGAAACTCGCCGTTGGCCATCCAATGCGAAGGACGGGAATGAGAGTTCAGCCCTGGGTCTATGGTTTGAGAATCAAACCCGCGGTGAATATTGGACCTACAGAAATCGCAGACTCCTTCTGGGTGAACCTAGCCGAGCTGCCCTCCAAGAAGAAAATGAGCGAAATTACGATCAGAAGCGAACTATGGCGCGTGGAATCGTTTGTTGTCGAAGGAAAGATCGTTTGGGGCTTCACTTATCGTGTCTTGACCGAGCTGCTTCCGATTCTAGAAATCTCGCTCTAGGCCGGAATTTCGGGGATAACCGAGTCAATGCCCTGCATCTTGCACGCCTCACATATCTCGAATGGCGTTGGTTCTCCGCAAGACTTGCAAGGTTGCAGATGAGACGGTGCGAGACTTGGTTCGGCGAGTGTTCGAAGTCGGAGCATTGCTCGATAGGCAGAGAAGGTCACGCCTGGATGAGCCAGTTCCAGCTTGTTCAGAACACTTCGAAGCTCATTCCTCAAGGCCTCGGTCATATAGGGGCATGAAGCGGTTTGGAACTGCAAGTCTTCAGCGTATCCATACATGACAATCTCTCTCTCAGGAATCTCGCACAACGGCTTTACCCGGGTTAGGAAGAGTCCGCGGGGATCTTTGAGAACCGGGCTGAATCTGACGAACCGCTCGGCATCGCCCTGGAACAAGTTCAACATGTAAGTCTGCACAATATCATCGAGATTGTGGCCTGTTGCTATCTTGGTGGCTCCAATCTTCTTTGCGGCTAGGTTGATTGCCTTTCTGCGAAAAACACCGCAGTAGGAACAAGCGGTCATCCGCTTCTGCTTGTTCTTCAAAAAATCGTCTAGACCGGACCCAAAAAGATCCTCGAACGAAAGAACCTCATGCTCGATCCCGAGATCTCTACAATACTTTGTCGCTAAGTCAATGGCCTCCTCCCGGTAGCCGGCAATACCTTCGTCCACGGTGACAGCGGTGATTCGGGTGCGGGGAAAGCGCCTTGCGAGCTTGTGGAGGATCATGAGCAGGGTCAAGCTATCCTTCCCTCCCGACACTGCCACCGCGACATGGTCTTCAGGGCTGAACATGTCCCAGTGACTAATGGTCCGACGAACCTTGCGTTCCAACGAATCTCTAAAGCAGCTCTTGCAAAGAACAGACCCCTCATACTCTCTTCGGAAATAACCGGGATTGCGCTTACACACTGTGCAAAAACTAGGATCCATCGGACTATCTCGGAAATATCGTTCCGAACAGGATGTAGGACAGAATAATGTTTGAGCCCAACAGACCGAGAGAAATGACACTGGCCACTGTCCGTATGTTCTTGGTATTCTTGAGTCCCAGAACGCCCAAGAGGGTGTCTAGGTAGCGATCCCCGTCGAATGGGAAGAGAGGCAGCATGTTGACCAAGGCGACTCCGAGGAGAATCAACTGCATCCAGCCGAATGCAGTGAGAAGTTGATATGATGAAACAACTGGGAGAAATTGGTATCTAAGAGGAACGTAGTTCGCCGTTTGTACCCCAAGTATTGCCCTGCTGGAGTTGGTATCAGACTTCCCTGTAGTCACCTTCAGAGTCTGTGATGGATTACTGAAGTGAACTGTAACGTTCGTGCCAGGGCTGAGACTGCCCAAGTAAGATCCAAGGTGCTGGACATCGGGTGTCGCATTGTTGTTGACTTGAGTGATGATGGACCACTGGGGGAGGCCCGCGGTCTGTGCTGGGCTTCCATTTGTGAATCCGGTCACAAGGACCCCGGTGGGTGCAGGCTGATAGAGGGCGACTAGAAGAACTAGGACGAGCGCCCAGGTGGCTACGTTGGTGAATGATCCTGCGGCGAAAACCCTCAACTTTGTCCTCGCTTTACGTTTCGCTAGATTCTCTTCATCGATTTCAACGAACCCGCCCGGCAGGAAAACCGCCATGAACACTCCTGAGGACTTCAGAGGAACTTTGTCAAGTACACTGGCTATTCCGTGCGCTACTTCGTGAGGAATCAGGAGAACGGCTATCGCTAGCAAGATGTATGGGAAGATGTCCCATCCGATGGTCAAACCAGGGAGTGGAATAATCAGAAGGGTCGGTCCCGCGCTTGAGCTATGTCTGAACAATCCTACGGCATTATTGATGAAGCTATAGATGACGAATATTAGAAGCCCAATTCCCATGGCTGCGCCAATGTCGAAGAAGGCGAGCCAACCTCTCCGAAATCGGCCCCCTATCCTCTCTATCCAGCTGTTGAAAACTACTGTTTTCAGCATGAGATAGTACGGCCTAGCTATGATGCCGTGCTTGTCAGCCTTCAACAGTACGGCAAGAGCGTAGATGACAACCCAAACGGCGAGGTAGAAGAGTAAAGGAATGTAGGGGTCGAGTAGACTCAAGAAGCTCTTCTCTTAGTATCGGGGAATTAGGCTCGGCTCAAGCGGGTTTCATATTACCTTTTTCAGCTTCTTCCTCTAAGTGTTCTTCTGAGAGCTGGGTCGGAGTCCACACGCGCCTGAAGTACCTCTTCGAAGGATTGTCCATCTCGGACTGGGATCCTGAGATACATTCCCGTTCTCCCAATAGTGTCCCTTCGAGTCAGGACTCTTACCCGTTCTGTGACAATGGCAACACTGACCCCGAGTAGTCTCGCGACTTCATTTTCTCTGCCAACGACGGGAGACTCGAAGTGCCCCTCTGCGGTGGGTTCGATCAGAATCAGCTTCTTAGTACAGCCCGGAGTTCGAATGCTGTTTTTCAATTCGGGAAGTGTGATCTTTCCCCCGAATGCGTAGAATTCCAGTTCTAGTGAGCGGAAGGGTGTTAGTGGAACAGTAACTGAAGTGGTCTGTTCGGCGTCTAATTGGAGATGTGCTTTGGGGGAATGAGATGGTGTTGCTTGGGCGATTTCTTTTGAGAAGATGGTGAAGCCACCGCTTTCTAGGGCCGCCTCTACCAGTTGCGTGTTTACAATGGATGGAATCAAAACGTCAACATCGCTCTTGTCATCGACGTCCCCTCTGGCGACGCTGCCATGGGTCAGAGCGATTTGGCTCCACGCGGCCAAGGCGTTGATGACGCGGACGGCTCTATCCCTCAGCGACTCCAGTTTTGCCCAGTGGGACACGGGATAGGTGACTTGGACCCCGTCAGAGGTTCTGCTCGGCTTTGAACCCGAGCCGCGTCTTTTCACAATGTCCCCTTGAACAGGTCGTCTCGGGCGGGTCCTGTTAGGTCAGAACTTCTCGCTTTGTCGTGGAATCGAACTCTCTTCAATCCTCTCACAATGGCTGCTGGAATAGCCTCTCTGCCTTGACCCATAACGAGCTCAGCTGCGCCAGCTACTTCGTCTGCCAATGCCACGTTCTTGAAACGCAATTGATACCCAAACAGATCTCTTTGGCCTCTATAGTCAACATGAGGCTTGAGCCCCGCGATTCCAATCGTCTCCTCGACCTGCCCCAGTCTGAACGGCCGACTGTGAGTATCTGTTACAATGACGCCAATTTCTTTGCCCGTGAGACGTCTTATTCTGTTTCTGATCTTTCTCGCGGAAGCATCTGGGTTTGTGGGAAGTAGCGCATAGTTCTGGTCCCCTTTTACATTTGACTTATCAACGCCAGCGTTGAGACAGGTCCACCCGTGTTTTGTTGTGACTATCAAGGCCATTTTGTCCGCTCTAACAACTTTCTTTGAGTCGTTGAGGACTATCTGAACGAATTCGGGTTTTCGACCGGTCTTCCGTGCAATGCCCAACGCCCTCTTCGACGGGCGAACAGAGCCAAGGTTGACGAGTCTGCCTTCGGCCTTGGAAACGGCCTTCTGTCCCACAACTATCACGTCTTTCTCTCGGATTCCCCATCCAGCTTTGCCTGCGGTTTCAACTATCAACCGGGGCAAGTCGTCTCCTGGCTTGATTAGTGGAAGCCCACTTAGGGGAAGTATCTGCACCGCGCCATGCATGAGGAGCTGGACTGCTGCATGGGTATACAAACTAAGTTTAGGAGAGAATTACGTTTCTTCCCCCTAGACAGCGAAAGCACGTTTATATTCTGAAGTGTCCACTTTTCTGTTGTCAGGTTGACTGGCCGGAGAACGCCCGGTAGCCGTTACGAAACGACGACTGCTGATTTCTCCCGTAGCAACCGAACGGAAGAAACGAAGAACGGAGGTGGAAAATGCTATGGGTTATGAAAGGAGAGGCTATGGCGGTGGTGGCGGTGCGAACAGATTCGGACCGAAACCGGTTGAGGAAGGCAAAGAATACGATGTCGACATCAAGGAGATCAGTCGCCGCGGTGAAGGAATCGCGCGCGTTGAAGGACTTGTTGTCTTCGTACCAAACACGAAACCCGGAGATCACATCAAGATAAAGATCACACGGGTCTCGAACCGCTTCGCCTCAGGCGAAGTCGTCCAGTAGGACGCCCTGGAATTAGGGAGAGACACGATTTCTCCCAAATCCCCCATTTCTTATTTCTACGAAAGCCTAAAGGCTGCATAGACTGTCAAGGGAACTAGTTTCCTATGACCGAGGGGAAGCCGGGTCGCCTGGGCTGGACTGAAATCCGAGTCTTCATCGAAAGACGACCCTGGTCCGTCTTATCATGGTCAGCCGGCCTATCCGCATTGGCTTTCATCGTGTTCTACGGGCTGCAAGCCACGACGAACCCGCAAGTAGGGATACAATTCGTCCAGTCGGAGTGGCCTGATCCGTCGATCTTTCCCTATTTCTACGCAAAACCGATAACCTGGTTCGCTTACTTCAGCTTCGTATACTGGGCCGCGGGCCTCGAATCAAACAAAGATCATTTGCTCAAACTTTCCCCGAGAGCTCGAAACATCCTCTTCCTCGCCACAGCCCTCGTCGCTTTCGCCTCATTCTACGAGATTTTCTATAACTTCATGGTCTGGTTAGCTCTGGAAGTTCTAACGACGAATTGCAAACCCTTCCCCTGCAACCCAGACCAGGTGGCAAGTATTTTCGATCTCCGAAGCCCACTCAACCTAGTTTTCGCAACAAAGATCGTGACCACAGCTTTCGGTTTGTCTATGTACTCGCTATGGTTCCTTCACCGCGTGGACGTGGAGACGGAAAGGCGAAATCAGACAACAGCGACTCTCCCTGGGGATGTGAAGGCCCCTTTGCCCAGCCCATCAAGGAAACGTATAGAAATCGAAGCCGGCCTCGCTGCCCAGAAACCGATAGATCCAACTGTAGACCAAACCTGAATCAATATCCCAGGAAAACAGATCTTTGGAAACCTATGATGTAGCCGTAATCGGAGCTGGTCCCGCAGGAGTGATGGCCGCGTGGAAATCAGCCGAATCACACGCGAGAACCTTGTTGATAGAACGAGAAGGTTCTCCCGGAAAGAAAGTTTGCGCTGAGGGAGTATTGGCAGACGCTCTTACTGACGCGGAGGTTAAGCCGTTACCTGAGTTTGTAGCCAACGAAATTTCCGGGGCGTTCCTCTACGCTCCAGATGAAGCGAAGAGAGTGAATGTTGGCGGCGAAGGCTACATTCTTGACAAGCCAGCATTTCTCAGAGTCCTTGCCGACCGGGCCGAAAAGGCTGGCGCAGTAGCAAGATACTCAACCTCTGTAGAGGATATCGAGCGACAAGATGGATTGATTGAGATCCGGAGCAAGACGGATGGAGAGCCCAGCTCGGCAAAAGCGAGAGTTGTCATAGGATGCGATGGAACGGGGTCTATACTGGCTAGGCGGTTCTTTCCGCGGAAGAACTACCAAGCGATTACAGCTTTGCAATACTCGATGACCAATTGCGAGGTCGAGGACGAGTCAAAACTGGAGATCTACGTCGGACACGAAAAAGCACCCGCTGGTTACATCTGGGTGTTTCCTAAGGGAAAAGGCGATGCGAACGTGGGCATCGGCGTGAAGGGAGCTGGGGCGAAGATGCTTCTCGACAAGTTCATCGACAAACACCCCAAGGCGTTCGGCTCTGCTCAGGTAGAACGGACCCTTGCCGCGCCCGTTCCCGTCGGAGGGGAGGTCGAGAGTTATGTTGCTGACAACATGATGCTTTGCGGTGACGCGGCAGGACAAGTTATACCGCTGACTGGAGCGGGAATTCACACTGGGCTGGTGGCTGGAAGGATTGCTGGCGAAGAAGCAGCCATCTGTGCCCTAAGCGGGAACACGTCGGCAGAGAATCTGAACCACTACCGAGATAGATTCGACAAGCTGTGGGGACAGCGTATATCCAACAGTCTGAGAGCACTTGACTCCTTCGAAAGATTCTCGGATCCAGAGCTCAACATCATAACGGGCCTATTGGAGGGGCAAGATCTGGTTGAGATGGCAAACGGCTTCAGCCCCACTCGAGCGGTTGGACTACTTGCACGACACCCTCTCCTAGCGATGAAGGTCGCCTACCAACTATTGACAGGATAGAAGGAAAGGCAAATGGGACCTGTAGAGTCTTCCTTGCGTTCCGCGATCAAGGAACAAGGTTGCATTCACTTGTCGCTCATTGACCCTGAGAAGTTCACAGGACGTCTGTCAAAATCGCTAGAAGACCTCCAGAGTTGGGGGACAGCGGCCATAATGGTGGGCGGCTCTACCGTCAGCTCAGTAGATCAGCTCAACGGAACAGTGAAGAAAATCAAGGAGCTAACCAACCTCCCAGTCATCCTCTTTCCAAACGGTCCCAGCGGCGTGAGTCGTTTCGCGGATGCAATATTCTTCATGTCCCTTCTCAACTCATCCACTCCTCGATTTCTGATCCGTGCCCAAGCGAAAGGTGCTCCGTCAGTGAAGCGATTCAAGCTCGAACCAATTCCCTTGGGATACCTGGTAGTCGGAGACTCGAACACTGCTGTGAGCTCTGTGGGAAGAGCGAACAGAATTCCGTATTCTAAGTCTGAATTGGCAGCCGCCTACGCCCTTGCCGCCCAATACTTGGGGATGCGATTTGTCTACCTCGAAGCAGGGAGTGGAGCCGAACACCCGGTGGAAACGAGCATGGTTCACCAGGTCTCTTCCGACTTGGACATTCCGGTAATCGTAGGAGGAGGTATTCGAACACCCGAGCAAGCGCGCGCGTTGGCAAAGGCGGGAGCATCAGCTATTGTGACCGGGACCCTTCTTGAACAACAAGGACCCGGTCCAGTGAAGAATATGGTATCAGCCATGAGACGCGCCTAGTGGATACGTCGTGGCTCAAGAGGCTACTGAGGGCGTAGGTGGCACCGTTGGCGCATTCAATTTCATCCGACGAGTAGGATTTCCATCGACGCCTGAAGTTCTCTCAGCCTTCCTAACACTCGCAGTGCTTGCATCGATTCTTGCACTTCCCCTGGCGGGTGTCGATCTTCAAGCGGCGCTGCTCTTCCCTTTGACTGTCGTCTTGATTCCGACCATTATCGGGGAAGCCCTGAACTCAGCGACGATTCTTCATGGGGACAAGGTTCTGAACTTTCGTCGGCTGATCGGACTGGAGATCCTATCGTGGTTCCCGCTGGTCGCGGCACTGCCCCTCGGAGCGATCGCAGGGGCCATCGCTTCGAACACAACGTTTTGGGCGGATGGATTTTTCATGGTACTGGTATTTTCTTTGCCAATCAGGTTCCTCACAGTTGCCTCGATCTCATCAATGCCATCGTGGAAGAAACTCTCGGCGTCAGCATTGCCACCAATTCTTTCGATCGTCTCCTTCCTGATCATCGGTCCCACGGTCGGTATTGCAGACGTTGCGAGTGCTCTCTTCATGCGTGGAACAGCGGCATCGGTGGTAGGCATCGTTCTCTCCGCAGCCGGCGTGTCGAGGATCATACGTGACGTAGAAAAATCAGGCACTCCAGAAGTTAGGGATTCTCCGTTGACGCTCTTCAGGGTATTCCTTCAACACTGGCTAAGGTCCGACCCAGAGCCACTGGAGAGCCGACTCGGTGCGCTGGGGACCCAAGGAGTGATTGAAGGCTCGATTCTCAGCTTCTCTGACACGAAAGGAGCTGTTGGATCCATTGTGGTATCGAACTTCCATCCAGGGCCTTATCGCGACCTTGGCAGTGCAGGTCTCCCTTCCCGGCTGAAAGCGTCCCTTGAGAGATCGAAAGGAGGAGTTGTCCAGGTCCCACATGGAATCTCAAACCATCAGTTGAACATCGTTTCGCAAAAGGACGTGCAGAGGGTCATAGAGAAGGTTGTGGAAGAGTATCCTGTTGGAACTCCAGTTCACGACTCCAGCGCCATGATTAGGTCCGCGGTAGATGAGGCCAAAATATCTGGCCAGATTTTCGGTAATGTCGCATTTCTCACCTTGACTCTCTCACCTACAGACATGGAAGACTTGCCCGATGAGGTTGCCCGTGAAATCGAGCGGGAATCGCAAGCACGGGGCCTGACGGCTATCGTCGCAGATGCCCACAACAGCCTTTCAAATCAAACCTCAATAACCCCCGAACAGGCACGAAAGCTCGTTGAGGCGTCAGTCAAAGTGCTGGACCAGCTGACTCTCGCCCGAAGATCGCCGTTCAGAGCAGGGTCAGCATCAGATCCTTTGGAAGAGTTTCACCTTGAAGACGGGATCGGTCCAGGCGGACTTTCCTCGCTCGTAGTACGGAACGGAAACCAGATTGTTGCCTATCTGACCATCGACGGGAACAATATGAAAACAGGAGTAAGAGAGACCATTCTGCGAGACCTCGAAACGATAGGAATTTCCGACGGCGAAATAATGACGACTGACACACATCTGGTGACAGGGCTCGTCAGATCAAATCTCGGATACTACCCAGTCGGAGCTCATGCTGATCTCGGACTGTTGACCCAGAAGGTGAGAGAAACGGTTCAGCGCGCGATGGCGACGATGGAAGAATCCACCGCAGGTTTCTCCAAATTCTCGATTGAAGTGCGAGTCCTCGGGTCGGAAACTTTTCAGACTATTACAGGTTTCGTGGGCCGCATTGCAAGACGTATTGCGCGCCAATTCTATATGCTTGAAGTGCTAACCCTCGCGGTCACACTAGTCATCCTGTTCTTCCCGTGACGACCATGGAAGCAGACGATTCCCTACACTACATGCAGCTTCCACGAGAAGTCATAGTAGGCAAGAATGTCCTAGGCCGGATCGGGGAGGTTTGCGCACGGCTTGGCTATACTGGTATGGCCCTCGTGGTGTCTGGTCCAGTGACCTACCCGCTTGCCGGCGAGCCTGTTGCGAAATCAGTTGTAAAGGCCGGTTTGAAAGTGGACCATGTTATCGCCAAAGAATCGACTGAGGTGGTCGTAACTCACGTCATAGGATCGATTAAGCGTACAAAGGCTTCGATTGTCCTGGGTGTTGGTGGCGGCAAGGATATCGACGTGGCAAAACTCGCGTCAGCCAAAGCTTCTGTTCCCTTCATGAGCATTCCCACAGCAGGAAGCCACGACGGAATCGCAAGTCCATACGCTTCGATCAAGGGCGGCTCAAGGCCCTACTCGATTAGGGCACAAGCACCGGTCGCAATCCTCACCGATATCGATGTCATAGCCGATTCACCCTACAACTTGCTGGCGGCAGGCTGTGCGGACATCGTTGCCAAGTTTACAGCTGTTAAGGACTGGCAGCTCGCCCACAAACTGAAGAACGAGTACTACGGCGACTACGCAGCCGAACTCGCACTCATGAGTGCTGAGCTTGTTACCAAGAACGCTAAGGAGATCCTCAAGCGAAACATCGAAGGCGTCAGAACAGTTGTAGAGGCGCTGATAAGTTGCGGCGTGGCAATGAGCATAGCGGGGAGCTCCAGACCTTGCAGTGGGTCGGAACACTTGTTCAGTCATGCCCTTGACATTGTGGCCGGTGAGACGAGTCTGCATGGGGAGAGAACCGGTGTTGGCGCAATCTTGTGCGCTTATCTCCAAGGGTCTAACTGGGAAGCAATTCGAGCATTTCTGAAGGAGATTGGAGCGCCTTCAACTGCTAAGGAGCTTAACGTCTCCTCTGAACAATTGGTCAGGGCCCTGATGATGGCTCATAGTCTGCGTCCCGAACGATATACTATTCTTGGTGAGACGGGAGTGGCTGAGGCTGCGGCGGAGAAGGTCGCTCGGACTACAGGCGTCATTGGGTAGGGCATTGAAGAGTTCCGCTCGCGCTTATGCGATTCAAGGGCTCGTGAAATACCATGGTCTCCGGAACGAGAGACTGCGGCTGCCATTTCACGACAGCATATCTGTATGCATGAAAGCGCTTCCCACGATCACGACAGTAGCGTTCAGCCGAGAGTTCGTTGATGATCGTATCAGGATAAACGGCAAGTCACCTTCACGGAAGGAACAGGATAGAGTGCTGGCGGTCGTTAACCATCTCCGACACTCGTCTCCTCTGGGGTCCGTGAAAGCAAGAGTAGAATCCAGGAACCCTGACGTCAAGGGCAAGGGACTGGGATTCTCAGCCTCTGGATTCGCTGCGTTGGGACTCGCAACGGCAAGAGCGTTGGAGCTGGATATCAAGACGTCTGAGCTTTCTGAAGTTGTTAGATTGGGCGCTGGTTCTGCTTCACGCAGTTTAGCGGGGGGCTTCTCCATTTGGTACGCGAACAGAAACGGTCGTTCCTATGCGGAAGAGCTTGCATCTGCTAGCTCAATCAAACTAAGAACGATAATTGTTCCGATAGAGTCAGAAATCAAAACGGATAGAGCTCACGCTGACGCTGTCAAGTCCCCATTTTTCAAACCACGACTAGTTTACCTTAGAAGTATTCTTCCACGGATGAAACGTGCGATTTCACACAAGGACGTGGAATCCATTGGAAAGCTAGCTGAAGAAGACACGTTGAACCTGCATGCAGTTACCATGACAGGTAAGGACGGATTGATTCTGCTCAGTCCACTATCTATCGAAATCATCCGAGAGGTGAGAAGACTTCGAAAGGAAGACGAGTTCCCGGTTTGGTTCTCGCTAGACACTGGCCCATCGGTGTTCGTCAACACTACACCAGATGCTACCCAGTCAGTCCGAAGAAATCTCAGCAAGATTACAAACAACATATTCGTCTCGGAGCCAGGTGGATCCGCTGAGATCATCGACAAGCACCTTTTCTAACCACTCAATCCGTTTGAGTTGTGAGAATAGGAAGCTCGGATGTCATCGCAGAAAGGACCCGCTGTTGGATCGACCGATGCCAAGACTCTGGCTCCTCTCCCAAACGCGGACAAGTATTCCAAGATCGTAACCCGGTTTGCTCCGAATCCTGACTTCGTACTCCACATAGGGTCTCTACGCGCTGTGTTTCTCTCACATGATTATGCGAGGATGTACAAAGGCAAATTCATACTTCGTTTCGAAGATACGGATCCGAGACTGAAGAGGTCGGTTCTCGAGTACTATGGACAGATCGAGAAAGATGTGAAGTGGCTGGGTTGCCAGTGGGACGAGGAATACATCATGAGCGATAGGGTCCCGATTTACTACGAGTATGCAGAGAAGGCGCTCGGACAAGGATTCGCGTTTGTCTGTACCTGTGAGCCTGACCAGTTCAAGGCGATAATCGAGTCAGGCCGTGCCTGTCCACATAGATCGAAGAGTCCAACCGAGAATCTTGACCAGTGGCACAAGATGCTGAGTGGAGGGCTAAGGGAAGGAGAAGCGGTGGTTCGTGTCAAGACGGAGACAACTCACCCGAATCCGGCGGTTCGAGATTGGCCAGCGTTTCGAATCATAGATCCGGAGAAATATCCTCATCCTCGAGTCGGGTCGAAGTATCGGGTCTGGCCGCTTTACAATTTCTCAGCTGCGGTAGACGATCATCTGATGGGGGTTACTCATATCATTCGGGGTAAGGAGCATTTGACCAATGCGGTTCGACAGACGTTCCTCTACAAGCACATGGGTTGGTCGTATCCTGAAGCGATCGAGTATGGACGCTTGAAGATGATAGGCTTCAAACTTAGCAAGTCAGAGATGGTGAAAGACCTAGACGATGGACTGGTCGATGGATTCGATGATCCGAGAATTCCAACTGTAGCATCTCTCAGGAGGAGGGGATACTCGCCTGAGGCGCTGAGAAAGATCGTTCATGAGATGGGCGCTCGCCCAGTGGACGCAACGTTGAGTTGGGACAATATCAACGCTGCCAATCGCAAGGAAATTGACAAGCTAGCTCACAGGTACAATTTCATTCCTAATCCTGTCCCTATGGATGTGGACGGTGTATCGCAAGCCTTCGAAGCGTATCTGCCTCTTCATCCAGAACTTCCATCGCTTGGAAACCGTACATTGAAAGTTGTACCCCACGACGGTGTGGCACGCATCTGGCTGTCTGGAACCGATCTTCAGGTGTTCGAGAAGTCGAAGGTTGTGCGGCTGATGGAACTGTTCAATGTGGAGATTCACTCAACTAATCCAGATTTGGTCAAGGCAACTTTTCACAGCCAGGAGTACGCGAAGGCTCGGGAGCTCAAAGCACCTTTGATCCAGTGGGTTCCTGACGACCAACATGTCTCGTGTGAGGTGGTTATGCCAGATGCTACAAGGACCAGGGGGTTTGGCGAGACGAACTTGCTTGGGGAACACGTAGGGAGTATCATTCAGATGGTTAGATTTGGCTTTGGAAGAATCGACTCGAAGGAAGAACCGCTAACTATCTTCTTTGCCCACAAGTAAGCCCAGGAAAATAACAGTCTGGCGGCGGATTTGTCGATGAAGCGATCTGAGTTGAAACCAGTCATGTTTTCTTATGGAGACAGTAGAGCTTAAGCCTCGTATAGAGATAGATCCAGTAACATCGGGCGACCAAGGAAATACACATCCTTCCAGCGTGATCCGTCCTGGGCGCATGGATGTCTGAGGCTGTTGAAACTGAAACCAATACTCGCTGGCCGTCTTAGAGTCGGTGCGGTCGCTCTGTGCCTCCTATTGCTTCTGGGGTGGCTGGGGCCAGCTAGGACTTCCGGGGTCTTGGAGAACAGGCTTGGCCCGACTTCGGTTGCTTCTTGGAACCAGAGCGTATCTTGCTCTGCAACCATTGTTGCAATCTCTACAGTTCTCGGTTCTGCTTATCCGTCTCAGTCCCTCCAAGGTAGCCGGTACCAAATCAACGGTTCGGCTGGGGGGGTTCCCTACAAGAGGGCACTCTCGCCTCCCTGCAGCCTTGCAAATGTTAATGGCCAAACTGTTTCCACCTTCGTAGAAGTCGACAACTTGACTCTCCAGAACTATTTCTACGAAACTCGGGATTGTTCCGCCGACTACTGGCCGATCAATGGGGGCGGCCCGTTTGGCGAGACCATGTGCGACAGCACGGGGGATGTTTACGAGTCAGCATCTTCCAGCGGTTTTATTCATGTGGAGATTGACCAGGACTGGATGGTCAAGGGATATTGTGGGCCAGCCAGCAACAATTGTAACAATAATACTATTGCGCAGGTTCCGATGCCGTGCACTATTCCTATTCCTTGCGCGTCAAATGTTCGCATTAACATCCAGGGGTTTGTCTACTGGGATCCTGAAGGTCAGTGGGAGATTCATCCCTTCACGGCCTGGGAGCTTGCAACGGGAGGCTCTAATGGAGGTTCGAACGGGGGCTCGGGAGGGTCGAACAATGGTTCCGGTGGGTCGAACGGGGCCTGTTCCTTCTGCCTAGGTCTTCCGCCACTCTCATTCTCTTTCTGGCTGTTAATTTTGGGCGGATCGGTAGGGTTGCTGGGTTCACTAGGCTTGGTCACCGCTAGGGCCCGGGCAAGGCTTAGGCATGCCAAGGAGAGGCTGAGGAAGAACGAGACTCCTCGGCTAAACGGTTAGCTGTTGGGACGAACACAGGAAACGTTTGGGCAACCCCCTGGCGCGTCGCAGAAGGGTTGTTTTAGCATCCTTGCGGAATTTGTCGTTCGCTATTCGGGATAAATGTTAATGTATATCGATCCGGAAAGGGCTATCCGGTTATTCGGTTGTGGTCTTGGGCCTCGAATCTCAGGATAGGCATAATCGGGGCAGGCATTTCCCTACTCGTGCTCGGCGGAGCATATTTCTACGCGACCAGTTCGGATTCTCCGCAAATCCTAGTGTCACGCTTCCTAGTCGCGGGGGATAATGGTTCATTGTACCTCTTCAGCGGTAGGGCGCTCTCACAGATTCCTACTCCAACCCGCGCTGACCTAACCCACGTTGGATGGAGGCATGATGGATCGTATGCTCTGATCACTATGACCAAGAATGTGCTTCTGAAATACGACGGAACTTCCCTGTCCGAAGTGGAAACAGGTCTTCCCCCGAATGTTTGGCTCTACAGTGTTACTTGGAAGCCTGACGATTCCGAGGCTCTAATCTCTGGATCCAACGGCACCATTCTCTCATTCAATGGACACGATTTTACCCGAGTCCCAGTAGCCTTCAACGGCACGATTCGTGCCGCTGAGTGGAACCCGGCGGGGCAAAGGGCGCTATTAGTGGGTGACGATGGCTTCGTCGCAGACTATAATGGAACCGGTTTGAAAATCATTCCTTCTCCTACCAATAATACCCTATTCACCGTGGACTGGAACCCAACGGGGGCTTACGCCCTCATAGGGGGAGCTTGGGCGACCCTGCTCAGGTTTCAGGACGACAGGGTGTTCTCTATCTTCACCCTGTTCCTCTTCGGGTATAACGCTCATGACGCTCACTGGATCAGCGATATCTCCTTCAACAATCAAACAGGATACGCGTTGATCGTAGGCCATAAGGGCCTCACGATCCTATACTTGGATGGTAGTCTCCAGAGAACGAGAGACTACATCAATATGACAGGTCAAGATGATGATTTACATCATATCGGCCACTTTTACGGGGTCAGCTGGATACCTCGGACCAGCTTTGCTTACGCGGTGGGCGAGGATGGAAGCGTGGCTTTGATCCGGCTAGTGTCTAATACGCGGGGTCTGGTTCCTCACACTTACTATTCGGTCACCGTCCGAGAGATATTCAGAGGTAACCCTGAGACCTCGTTCAAAAGCATCGCAAGTTTCTAGATCGACCATTAACTAGTTTCCTAGCTCGATACCTGTTCTTCGAGGTGGGCTGACCAACTACTTCCTTGGCTAGGCAGGGTGGGACAGCTCAAAGTCTCTTCAGTAATTTTGCGGGATAGTCACTGAAGTGAGATCGGGCGGATAACTATCGCCTCACGTTGGTTGGCTACCGAGTCCGCTCCTGCGACGCGAGATTCGCTCGCTAGGACCCCCTTATTTCTAGAACACCTGCTGATTGGCGGAGATAAGGGGGTCAGACTGGCGATTCAAGGCGCAATCCGAGCTTAGGGGCTCGGCGAAAAACGTGATTGCCTAGCGAATCTAGCGGTGATCTTGGGGTCGCATCCCAGATTCGGGATCAGGGCTGATAATGCGCTTGTCTTTCCCTAGCATCCAAACCTAAGGTGATTGGCCATGGGTCGAGGTTGAATGCGTGAGGGTGACCGCCGCAAGAAACTTAGGAAAGATATCTTTACCTAATATACCTATCAAGTAAAATTATATATACTTTTACGCTTGATGGAGTACAGAGATGTTTACTTGACAAGCGAAAAGGACGAGATACGTGACGAACTCCGGGAGGAAATAAGGTCCCTCAAGGACGAGATACGCCACCAGGTATCCCAAGCACTCAATAGCTCTGGAACCGGTTCGATCAGGGTCGACCTCAACAAGGACGATGTGGCCCAATCCGAGCCATCCTTTGTCGTCGTCAAGGACCTTGTTAGACAGATCCGCGAGAACGTAAAGTCAAGCCTAGCGACAAGAGGAGAGATTGCCGTAGACGAACTTGTCGACAGCATGCCAGAAACAACGGCAGCCGACCTACTGAAGTCGCTGGCAAATACTGACAGACTCAGGATGGTCAAGATGCTCTATTCTACCAAGAAGACTTTCTCGGACTTTAAGACCGCCACTGGTCTTGAGGCTGCGTCAGTCAATAATCACTTGAAGAGCCTGCTGAACATGGGCCTCGTCTCCCATAGTGACGAGGGAGGCTACGAGCTCACGAAGAGGGGGAGAATACTCACTAGGACTTTAGCATTGATGAGCGAAGCGCTCGGGGGAGAACAAATTGATTGAGATAGGACGCGATTCTAGGATCGCGCTGGCGACCCGGCGAACCGCAACCACCTTGGGCGGGATATCAGCGATTCTCGCCTTGGTCTGGCTGATCAGAGGACCCCTCGGACTACAACAATACTCCGCTTCCATACTCCTCGCCGGCATGGGGCTGTTCTTCCTAGGCCGGGGCTTCCGCACAGAGACTAACTCGGGACCGGGAAGAGCAGTCGCCAGCCTCCTCTGGAACCTCACCGCGGCATTCGTCGGCATCATATTGTCGATCTGGATCCTGGGCTGGGTTGCATCCTTGCAATCCGACGTTTATCCGACCGTCATTTCAAGCCGGGTCCCCATTCTTGCCGTTGGAGCCATCACGGCAGGTCTTGGAGCGTACGCCGTGCAAAGGCTCGGACTGACCCGCAGATGGACAGCAACCCCCTTCGTCGTTCTCGAAGGTAAAGGGCCAACGATGGAAGGAACCAAACTAACCGTGAAACAAGACACAGTGGGGATGCCAATCAGGCGCGAGAGACGAACGATCGGTTGCGTACTATTGGGTGAAGTTTCAGGCTCATTCAAGACCCCGATGGGGATGGTGAGCGCATCTCTCCCGCCTCCAGTTACCACAGTGGGAGTCCCTTTCCAAGGAAGAACCATATCTAGCGAAGATGTCGTGAAGATGACTGGGAAGTCACCAAGTCAGCTTGCTGGAGATGTAAGTTCGCGGGCAGACGACTTGGATGTTGGTCGGATCAGGCTCCGCGACGGCTGCATGGGTGACCGATGGAAGATTGGTCCACTCATATTCGACTGGGACGCGGACGGCGAGCACCATCCAAAAGAGAGATGGTTGGCGAAGGGAGTTGGGACCGCCTACGTCACTACGAACGGTCAGCGTGCTACGGCGAAATGGAACGGAAGCGTCCTCTCGCTCGGGGATGGATCGATGGAGCTCTCGGCTGGCTCCGACAGTTTCTCTTACACTCCCACAGAGGTGAAGACGGCATCTCCTCTCCACTCGCTCCAGGTCACGCAGGACAAGATTACACTTGATGTTCGAAAGTTCACGTTGAAAGTCTCAGGGGACGCTGTCGTACTGAGAACTGAGAGCAAGACCAGCAGAACCGAATCAAAGGTACTGGCAAATGATCTACGCTCTCTACTTACTGAGACGGCGAAGAAACAGGTGAAAGATGTGATGGAAGGATCCCCGATCGACATTGGCGAGATGCTCAACACCACAGAGGAGGTTCTCGCGAAATATGATTGAGGAACCTGCAATGATAGCCGAGTCAAAAGAAATTGAGAGTGGACGAATGAAAGCGATTATCCGCGAACGATACGGATCGCCAGACGTTCTAGAGATGAAGGAGTTAGAGAAACCTGCTCCCGACGATGTTCGCGGAGTATTGGTAGAGATCTACGCGTCCTCCGTAAATGCCGCAGACAAGTATGAGATAAGAGGACCACCCTCCTTCATCTTACGACTTGCCCTTTTCCGATCTGGCGTGCGTCGACCGAAAGAACACGGAGTAGGCAGCGACATTGCCGGCAGGGTGGAAGCAGTCAGCAATAATGTAACTCAGTTCAAGCCAGGAGATGAAGTGTACGGCGTATGCAATGGCGCTTACGCAGAGTATGCAACTGCAAAAGAAAGCAGAATCTCCGTGAAACCCACAAATCGCTCTTTTGAAGAAACTGCCGCCGTCCCCATCGCAGGATTAACCGCACTGCAAGCTCTCCGAGACCACGGACACATCAAGCCCGGACAGAAGGTGCTGGTTAACGGTGCCGGTGGTGGAGTGGGAACATTTGCGGTGCAGATTGCCAAGTCCTTCGGAGCTGAAGTCACCGCCGTCACCAACACGGGGAATCTGGATCTGGTCCGCTCTCTCGGCGCAGACCGTGTCATTGACTATACGAAGGAGGATTTCACCAAGAACGGGCAAAGGTATGACTTGATCGTTGACACTGCCTCGAGTCATTCAATCTCTGCCTACAAGCGCATATTGAATCCGAACGGGACATTTGTCCTCGTTGGTATGAGAGACAAGATCATCAGGCGCCTGCTCAGTTTCATTATCCGAGCACGATTGTCAAGGGGAGACAAGAAATTCTTGTTCTTCGTGGCAAAGGGAAACCAGGAAGACTTGGTTACATTGAAGGAACTCATGGAGTCGGGAAAGATCGTGCCTGTTATCGATAGGCGCTTCTCGTTAGGCGAGACTGCTCAGGCGGTCCGGTACTTTGAAGAGGGACGTACGCGAGGAAAGATAGTCATCACCGTGGGCCATACTAACTCGAAGCCGACTTCGGCTGACTCGTACCTATCCTCTAGGAGGATGGCATAGCGATGATTCTTGTCGTTGGCGGCCTGAACGGGTTCATAGGCTCGAACACGACAGAAGCCCTGGTGGACCTGGGTAAGGACTGCGTGGTCACCAGGCACGAGAACATTGAGATTCCCGGTTTCCTAAAGAAGCATATTGATCATCGCCACGTGTTCATCGAACCTGCCGACTCGACCTCAATTACGGACTTACGAAAGATCGGCGAGAAGCACAAGATCGATGGCATCGTCAATGTCGCTGGAGGTTTCTCCTCAGGGGAGGGCCCGCTGCGCGGCCTTCAGGGATACTTCGACATGCTCGACGCCACCTTCCAAGTGGCACAGGAATGGAAAGTCAAGAGGGTGACATTCTCAAGCACAGGTGGAATGTATCTCGGGATTTCGGGAACAGCAGATGAAGAGCACCCTATTGGTCTTCAAAGTATGTTCCCTATTCTCGCGTATCAGAAGATTGTCGAGGTGGCCGCCGAGCAGTTCGCAAAGAAAACCGGCATCAGCACCATCTGCGCACGGTTAATGGGAATGTACGGCCCCTTTGACGGCAATCAGCTCGGCCTCCCGTCACGATTGATACTTGCGGCTGTAAGAGGAAAACCGGCGAACCTCGAGAACGTGTTTTTCGGTAACGCGGACGATATGGGAGATATGTTGTACATCAAGGACATGGCCCGGCCATCGCACTGCTTCAAACCGCTGAAAAGCTCCTGTACGACGTCTACAACATAGCTTCAGGCAAACTCACTCCGAATAGCGAACTCGTGGAAGCGGTCAAGAGAGTGTTTCCGAACTTCAAAGTAGACCTTGCACCAGGACAATTTCCATTTCCACCACTACCTAACATCGAAACCAAGCGATTACAACAGGACACTGGCTTCACGCCAAAATTCGACACTCGATCAGGTGTTCAACACTATGCCGACTGGCTCAAAGCAGGCAACCCAAAATAAGCAGAATGCCGGTAAATTCCTAGTCTAGGGACATTTGGTCTCAAGGCTGAATTTTGGGGTCGCTAGCCCTCCCAAGGCGGGAGTTCCAATGCATGCTCGTAGGCCGCGCGGTTATGCACCGGTTCACGGTCACAGTGTGAAATGATGACTTTCTCAAACGGGAGCTTCAGCAACTCTCGCAGCGCTGGCAACGCTCGCTTCTCATGCCACGGCGAACCCCAGACCCGGAGCTCGCCACTACGCTCCGTCAGTGCGTCTCCAAAAACTATCACTCGTTGCTCAGGCAACCAGAGGGGCGTCTCAAGGCGTCCTCTTCCATCGTAAAGCGCGACAAGGCCTCCGGGAAGAACCCGGTCCGGTTCGATTATCTCCAACGCGGTCTTGGGGACGTCGTCGGGCCAGAAGAGTCTCGGACCGAATGGACGGACTTTGTAACGGCGGACAAAGTCTTCGATGTCCCGCACGTGGTCAGGGATAACGACGGCGGCCACTGTCGGCGGCCGGTTGTCTAGACGGTTCCACAATTCTGTTGCGCCAGTTTTGGGGATCAGTGGGTCAAGCACGAGCCTCTCGCCTCCCGATTCGACAAAGGTTGATGTGACAATCGGTTGCCAGTCGTCGCCGGGTTTCCAGTGATGATGTTCTGAACGCCAGATCCACAACCCGGTTGTTATGTCGCGAATCTCGACCTTACTGGTCACGGATTGCATGATATGTTCCTCCATAGTCCATGATCGAGTTAAGAATTGCTGAAAGAATTGACTTCCCTGGCTAGCTACTGTAGTTTGTTGAGAAACTCTAGGGTTCGATTCCAAGCCAGGCCTGCTGCTTCCCGGTCATAAACGTCGGTCCGGTCCTCTTCGAAGAACCAGTGTTTCGTTCCAGGGTAGAAATGAAAGGTAGCCTCTCTCCCGGCCCCGCGAATCTTCTGCTCCAGAGCCTTCACGGTTGCTGTAGGTTCCCACTCGTCTTCAGACGCGAAGTTGCCCAGAAACGATGCTCTTGCCTCGGAAAAGTCCAGTAGGTAAGTTCCATAGAATACGACTACCGCCCCCACATCTTCCGGCCTCTTTGTGCTCAACCACAACGCCCAGGCAGCACCCATAGAGAAACCAACAACACCCATCTTGTGCCCTGATTGCGAAGGCTGAGACCGCAAATAATCTATGGCGCCCAAAGCAGCTGGTGGCGCCTTCGAATTTTCATCAAAGCTCGACGCTAACTCTTTCGCTTTGCTAACGGTCTTTGCAACAGGCCCTCCGTAAAGATCCGGTGCTAAGGCTAGAAAGCCGTGGGAGGCGAGCCGGTCGCAGAAGCTCTTGAAGAAGTCGTTCAGTCCCCACCAAGCGTGCAATACAAGCACTCCGCCTCGAGGCTTCTCCGGCAACGCCAGGTACCCGACTGCCTTGCCTGGCTCAGTCTTGAACTCAACCATCCGAACCGTATGCTTCATAGTAAGAGAACCGCGAAGCTCTTCGCGTCGAGACTTCTTATTGTTTGTTGAGCAGCAGGAGCTGGATGAAAAACCTCGACAGTCGTAATTTCCAATCTTCCGTAAAAGAAACCCGTGACTAACGCGAATTAATCAATCTCCATTATCGAACTGGTGTGGGCTTGATAGACGGTTAGCCTGATTTTGGTCTCATCGCCCAGTTTGATGACGACGCTTACCCGGAAAATTCACCGCAACTATGTCGAACAATATGCGTCTGTAGTTTATCGTCAGAGCTCTTGCAAAGAACGGTCCTTCGATGCTCATTTCCTTGAATTCATGGCCTTTTCTTTCGTGTGGGCCGAATCTTTCGAACGACAAGCAGCTCTCGAGATATGGCCTGAGCTTGGCAACGTCAGTGTCTACCATGACCTCCTTGGGTATGAGCCTCTTCTTTGACGAGTGGAGCAGGTCATTCAGCGCTTCTCTGGCTGCTTCATGGTTCTTCCATGCTTCCTCAACGAATCCGGGGAAGAGTCCTTTCGCGACCAGTTTTGACACGAACGACCCGTCGTTGTCCTCCGCATATCCTTTGAGAAGGTGCGCTTTGATGTTGAGCTCATTTGTTCTGTCGAAGCTGTACAGGAACCGGCGAGCCTCGCGTTCCATATCTGATTTGTAAGCATGGTTGAGAGAGTCGCCGAACGAGCCGCTAGCAAGGAGCCACCTTGCCATATCATAATCTCCCGAGATCAGAGCGCTGGAGATCATGTGTGCAAAGTCAGGCTCGTATGGGATTTCGCTCATCAAGAGTCCCTTCCAGGTGGCTCTGCCTGAGGGGCGGTCGATTGCTCCAATTTCGATAAGCCAGTTCTCTGCAAAGGCGACCTCGCGGTGGTCTACCTTTGACATGAATTCGAGCTTTGAGAGTTTGAGGCCGTACTTGGACATGAGGAGCACTAGGTCAAACGGGGTCTCGGTTTCGAGAGCCTTGCGCACAGGTATCGGATTGATCTTCTTTGGGAGGGGCGTATCAGTAAGGATGACGGCGCGGCCGGGCTTGAAGCGGCCGACTCTGCCCATCATCTGTAATAGAGAGTTGTCGTCGACACTCATGTAATGTAGTGTCTTTTGACCTAGCTTGTCCTTGCTATCAATCACGTCATCAAATATCAACACGTTATCCACGTAGATGTTCACTGAGGATGCGATTACGTTTGTAGCAAAGATTCTCAGATTCTTGTCATGCTCGGCTCGTTTCTGGATCCTATTTACTTCCGAGCCTGCAAGGCCTCCGTGAATATAGACGCCCCGATAGCCGCTGGCATACTTTTCGACCAGCCGCCTCGTGGGCAGAAAGACTAGCCAGGATTCGTCGCGGGGCTGCGAGTATAGATAGTAGTCTAGAGTCTTGAACATTCCATTTAGGTCGTCTGCAAGCTCCACCTCGAGCGTGACGGGATATCTGCGACCGCTCATTCGGTAAAGATTCGAGATGCCTAGGAAGGATAAGAACTCCTTCGGGTCGATTGTGGCGCTCATGACCCGGAACAGGTTCTTTGCGCTGGCTTCTTCCTTCTTTGCGAGTGACATGCAGAGTTCCAGCTGGGAAGACATCTGGTGGCTTTCGTCAAAGTAGATTGAAGAATCATAAATCGAGTTCTCAGCCAGCATTCTTAGCAAGACCCCGTCTGTGACTATCTTGATCTTGCCGCTGACATTGATCTTAGTGTCCTTTGTAACTACTGCCAGTGAATCTCCCAGTTCTGGATGAAGCGCGTTGAGCGAATAGAAGAGAGCGTTACAGGCGGCCCTTGAGGGCTCGCGGATGACGATTTGCCTGCTCCCCTTGGAAAGATCGTATTCGTGAATGGGGGTTATGGTGCTCTTCCCCGTTCCAACATCGCCGATGATTACGAAATGTTCCGAGAAGTCTATCGAGTCAAGGATTGAGAAGATTGGCAGTTTTGGTTCTGGCCGTTTGTCCATCGTTTTCTGTGCATGGCCCTGCACTCTACTCTCTGGGAGAGCTGGAAGACGATGATCATAATCAACGCCGAGTTCTTTGCCGGCCAAAAGTAGACTCGAGCCCTCCACGGATGTAGTTTCCTAAAAGGGCAGAAATAAACCAGCGCAAGTGAGAAATTAGCTAGCCATGCGACGGCGAGCCTGAAGTACGCTCGAGAATTACTTGGACGAACTGGTTTCTTCCTTTGTGTGCCTTTTAGGATGGTGATTCTTGATTTTGGGATTTGAAGTGTTCGGCCAGAATCGCGCGCCATCCCGGCGGCTTCGGGGATGGCGGTTCAATAGAGATTAGAAGACTCTTACGGATGATTTAAGGGGCTAAATATTTGCAACAAGTCGATCCGGAGAAAACAGAGAAGACAAAATATGATAGACCACGTTATTCTAACAGTCAGTGATTTCGCGCGTTCAGTCGCCTTTTACGCCAAGGCCCTGAAGCCACTTGGGATCACAAACTTTACAGATTACGACGGCCAAGACGGACACCCCGATTTGAAGGGTTTCGGTGATGGCAAAAGAGCTTTTTTCTGGCTCAAAGAAGGAAAGCCCGATCCCCAAGCCGTGCATGTTGGATTTGTAGCGAAAAACCATGCTGAGGTAGATGCATTCTACAAAGCTGCTTTGGACGCCGGAGGCAAGAGCAAGAAAGCACCCCAAGCTCGGCCCGAATACTATCCTGGCTATTATGCGACATGGGTGTTCGATCCTGACGGCCACGATATCGAGGTCGTTCACAAAAGCTAGATTATTAGTGAAACAACCCTGCCGCGTTCAGGGATCTTTTCTGAGACAACATTGCTTGGGAGCGAGCGCTCAAGCCATGCCCCGTGGGGCGCGACAAGCTTGGGTGCTCGCTCGAGAGCCGCCCATTCTTCCTTGTACGAAACCCAGAGTTTTCTCGCGGTGTTCGCGTACGGTGACATCCAGTCGCGGAACGATGCTGTCTGGCAGAATATCCCGCTCAGCGGTTCGGTTCAGCTGACTACTTTCTCGAAATAACCAGGTCTCCAGTTGCGGTAAGGGCTCTGAAACAGTTCAGGGTAACCCATTTGCTTGGCTTCCAGAGCTCTTCAACATCCACCAGCGCCTTCCTCTTGTTCTCTTGCGCCTCCGGCTCGCGAGACCAGTCTCCCTCCAACAACCACTTCCCGTCTGGAGAACGCTTGGATAGGATCAGGTGGACCGCGTCCCTAACCCGTTCATCGTCTCCGTATCCCAATTTTGCAAGGACCCTCAGACCGTGCAGGGCATCGTAATAGTAGTACATTGGAAAGTGGAACGTTGTGGCGAATGGTAGGCTGTGTTTCCAGTGATGATGGTCACTCTTGTAGACGCGGTGCATCAGCAAGAATTCCGCTCCCTTTTCGGCGGACCGTTTCATCTTACGCGTCCACTTTGTACGTGGAATCTCAGCGTAGGCCCAGAGTGGTTCGATTGTTGACATGAAGCTGCTGTGCTTCACTTTCTTCTCTGGATAGTTGCAGTTCCAGCCTCCATCGTCAAGCTGATGCTCGGGCATCCAATCGATCGCCTTCTTCACCCTCCTGTCTTCTCCGTACCCGAAAATGAGCAGGGTCCGGATCATGTTGCCAGTGAGGCAAGGCTCCTCCCAGCGTTTGCCCTTTTTCCCCGGGTGGCGGCTAACCCAGCGCTTCACGTCCAGAGGGCTGGGACATGTGAAGGCGCCGTTGTCCAGCTGGTGGAGGTCTAGAAATGTCTCGCAGGCACGCTTGACGTCTTCGTCCGGGGTGAACCCCATTTCACCTAGCAGCATTAAGGGCCAAACCGTGGATGTCCACTTGGGAGAGTAGCAGGTCTCCTTCGGTGGCCAGTATCCATCCCTCGTCCGAGCCCCCAGTACCTTTCGTACAGGAGAATATTTTCTGATCTGATCTCTTGCTTCTAGCACTTCCTTGCTTTTGGGAGAGCGTCCGAGGATGTCAGTAAGAGCAAATAGTCGAATGGGAGGATCTTCTCGCTCCAGGAGCCAATCTAGGCCTGCTGGTTTCATCGTGCGCGAGCAGGCGCAGTATCCCTATCAAGATTTCGCCCAAAAGCTGATTTTGTTCTGCATGTGACAACCTCACCATGCGAAGGGTAATTGTCTCCAACGTCATGTCTCTCGACGGTTTCGTGTCCGGGCCGAACGGAGAGCTGGACTGGTTCGTGTACGCCGGGTTCGTTAAGGGAACAGAATTCGGGGAATACGCACGCGCTCTCATAAGTAGCGTCGACGGCATTCTGCTGGGGCGTCTGACCTACGAAGAATTCTCCAGCTACTGGCCCACGGCCAAGAATGACGACCCGGTCATCACTGAAAGAATGAACCACCTGCCCAAGGTCGTGTTCTCGCGGTCTCTGAAACAGGTCGCCTGGGGTGACTGGGGAACGGCGAGGCTGGTGAAGGAGGGCGCAGCCGTGGAGGTTAGCAAGATGAAACAGGAACTGGGGAGGGACATGGTAGTCTACGGGAGCGCTACACTCGTGTCCGGGTTGATGAAAGCAGGACTCATAGACGAGTATCAGCTCGTTGTCTATCCGGTCGTCTTGGGGAAAGGGAGGCCCGAGTTCAAGGACCTGAACCAAAGGTACTCGCTAAGCCTGATAGAAGTTAAGCAGTTCAAATCGGGAGCAGTGAAACTCGTCTACCAACCTCTCAACCAAGCGAAGCCGTGAGTGTGTAGTCGAGAAGGCATATTTTTCCTGGTCATTCAAAGGTAAGGAGTGTCTCCGCCTTGTTTCCAAAGCTTCGAAAGACCACTCACGAAGAAAGGTTGAGGATCGCACATCTCATTTCAGACCGTATCGTCAAGAAATATCGCAGCAATGTTCTAGCGGTCTATATCTGTGGCTCAACCTCGAAGAAACTTGACCGTCCCTTCTCCGACCTAGAGCTGAACGCCGTTGTTCGTGATCTTGCTGAGATCCCGATGAAATATTATCTCCACCGAGGCCTCATCATACACATTCAATATCTCAAATCCTCAAGCATTCTCGATGACGCAGAGCGGTTCACTGATAATTGGCATTGGGCAGCGGACGAATACAGAAACAGAATTGTTCTCTACGAGTGGGATGGATGGTTCAGAAAGCTCGATGCCGCGGTGGCGAAGAGTGACAAAGCGGATTCTGTTGAAGCGATTCGAAAGTCGTTCATGATGATGACCGAGTCCATGGCTGTCATGAGGAACGCGATGCTGACAAAAGACAGGGTCCGAGTATTGATGAGCGGGCGCGTGCTCGCGGAGCAGGCTGCGGGAATATTGCTTCTCTTGAACCGAAGATACGTGACTACAACCAGCTGGTTCTGGAAGATCGCCTTCGACCTAGACAAGAAACCGAAGGACTTCAAGGAGCTTGTCGAGAAGATGTGCGGGTTCGTCCCAACGACGGGAGAGGGAGTTGTCGCTTCCTCTGAGAGGATGTACAAAGAGATCTATGAGATCGTCAGAGATCACGGGGTCAAAATCGAACGCGATCATTTATGGGTCTGAGCGCTAGCCATAGCGGCTGTCGCATCGAAACGGCCTCTTGGCTGCTAAGTTGCTCAGTCTCGCTTGATTCCAGAGCTTTATCTTTGGTTTTCAGAACCCATCTTGGGCCGCTTACGAGAAGTAGTTGTGGAACGTTTCCTTGTTGACGCTTCCTTTTTCTTTCCGGGAGCTTTCGGCTTCTTGGGGGCCGACGCGGGTTCTGACTCCGCCTTCTCCTCTTTCTCTTGAGGAACTTCCGCGGGTTTCGCAGTGGCGGCGGGCAATTCTGGTTTTGGTTCGGATCTCTTGAAGACTTCTTGGAAGGCGACAGTATCTATGTCCGGGAAGAATTTCTGCAGGTCCGATGTGACAGCTTTCTTAGCCACTTGCAGTCCGCTGAGATAGAAGGCCTCCTCGGGCACTTCTATTGTGAGATCGCTTTGATGTTTCTTCAAGGCGAACTTTTCTTTGGGCACTTCAGGGATTCTCAGGGCGATTAAGTTGAGTATCTTTTCGTTCTCGTTTTCCAGGACCTTGTCGATTGACACATCGTAGACTAGGGTTCTTCCAGCAAGTGGATGATTGAAGTCCATCTGGACTCGACCAGCACCGACCGCGCGCACCACCGCAGGTCGTCCTTCGAACTCAACTTGCCTGCCAGGAATCGGATATTCTCTGTCTTTGAATCGTCTCAGCGGGACAAGTCGCATTTTCTGAGGGTCGCGAGTGCCAAAGCCCTTCTCGGGGGTCAACTCCACTGTCTTGCTTGTCCCGGGGTCTAGGCCGACTAGAGACTCTTCCAGTCCCTTCGGCAGCCATCCCTCACCTAGGATGATGAATTTCGGGGCAAAAGTCGAATCTTCTCGGTGAATATGCGCATCTTTCGCTACAGAGTCGAACGTGGTGTCGACTGTTTCTCCGCTCTCTTTTACTTTCAGTGTATAGTTGACTAGGAGAAAGTCTCCTGGTTTGACCGCCATTGCTCTCAGTTCACCCTTCCGGGGAGTCTTGATAGGGTTTCCCTTGCTGCTTCCAATCCTTCGTCAATCTTCGCCTTGAAACCCAGTTCCGATGTCGCGGACCCTATCGCACCAACAGTGGTCATGATGTCGGAGGATCCGACGTTGCCCATTATTCCGACTCTGAACATTTTTCCTTTCGCTTTCCCGAGGCTTCCGCCGAAATCTATTCCATACTTTGTTCTTATGAGTTCCCTCACTTTTCCCTCATCCATTCCCAGAGGGCTGTTCACAGCAGCAACCGTGTGAGATCGAGATTCCTTTTCTGCGTACAGTCCGAGTCCCATAGCTTCCATTCCGTTGTAGACCGCCTCCGCACAAATCCTGTGCCGTTCATAACGAGCGGGAAGTCCTTCTTCGAGTATCATGTCGCAAGCCTCGTTCAAGGCGTAAAGAAGACTGACAGCTGGAGTGAAGGGGGTGTAGCCGTCCTCAATGTATTTCTTGTACATCACAAGGTCAAGGTAGTAAGACCGATCGATCTTCTTCGACTTTATTTTCGTCCAGGCCTTGTCGCTGACAGAGACGAAGGCCAATCCTGGAGGCGTCATCAAGCATTTCTGGCTGGCGGTCACGCAAATATCGACGTTCCAATCGTCGACAGGCAAGTTATCGCCCCCCAGAATCGAGATCGCGTCCACAATCAAGAGCATGTCTTGATCAGCACACATCTCTCCAAGCTGTTCAAGAGCCCTCACGGTCACACCAGTAGAAGTCTCATTGTAGACGACTGCAAGAGCCTTGGCGTCAGGGTTGGCCTTCAGAATCTTCTTGAAATCCTCAACTCGAGGAGCCGCGCCCCACTCCGAACCCAGAACAATAGGCTTTCCCCCGTATGCCTTGATGGCCTCGCCTAGCCGTTCGCTGAAGAACCCGTTCACGTTGACAATTATCTTGTCCCCGTCATCGGTTATGTTCTGAAGAGCGGCCTCTGTCGCTCCAGTACCCGAGGAAGTAAGAATGAACATGTCCCCTTTGGTCTCGAAGACTTTCTTGGTCTTGCCGAGAAGCTTGCTGAATAGTTCCTTGAATTCCGGGCCTCTGTGTCCGATAAGGGGCTTCAACATTGCCCTCATCACCCGAGGCGGGACGTTGGTGGGACCTGGCAACATCAGAAGTTTCTGGGTCTCACTCACAAAGTAACCCTGCTGGTAATATTTCGCGAAACGAAGTCGTGGTTCTTTTAAGTCTTAGTCTCCGGGGCTCTGTTAATTCTTCGTTGGATCCTACTTTCATCGGCCTCAAACTATTATATTCCAGAGGGAATATGATAGTGCGTCGTCGTGTATGAGCGCCTGTGCAAGAAGCCTCTGATGGTCTATTGACCTAGAAGAAGGCTTACGGGTGTGAGATAGGCTTACAATACATGACAGGCCTAATGCCTGTTCTGGGGCGGTTGAGGTTCGACCGTTCCAGGCCAAAATAGACCCTTGAGTGGGCTTGAGGCGGAAGGGCTCCCAGTTGAAGCGATGAAACGGAACCCGACGACGACGGTAATCCCTAGAGTCGATGAGAGCAAGTTAACCTATCCAATGATTGGTTAACAGAACCGTCTCCGGGCGATGTAGCTCTCTTCGTTGGTTCCGCGAGAAAGTGCACGCCCTCGTGCCCTTGAGCAGAAGAGAACTTGGATTGATGCTCTAATATTCCCCATTTCGGGCCGGTCAAGCTTTTTCTAAAGCGGACCTCGATTTTTCCGATTGCAAGCATCGTGAAGCCAGCACTGCGAGCTCGTTTTGTTACTTTGTCCGCTGCAGCAGGGATTATCGGGCCGATCCTCTTCGCAATAATCGTGATAGCTCTCGGCTATCTATGGACGGGGTATGACCCTCTGACCCAGACGATCAGCGAGCTGGGAGCAACAAATGCTCCGTACATGGGCATTCAAGCTCTGAACTTCGCCATCCTTGGCATTCTCACAATAATTTTCGCCATTGGACTGGCTATTCACAGTGGACTCTTCAGGTCAACTGCCATCGTCGTCGGAATGTATGGGCTCGGAACCTTGCTAGTGGCGTTTCTTCCGTGTGATCCTGGTTGCTCGTTTCGTGGCAGCTCGGTCGTGCAGGTTGCACATGGTCTAGATGCACTGATTTCCTTCATAGGACTCGCCATTGCGCCTTTACTCTTCTGGCGGTCCAGTAGGACAGCTTCATCTTGGACCAAGACTTCGGTATGGTCGCTGCGCGTAGCGATCGGGTCGATACCATTACTCTGTGCCTACCTGGCAATCACAATACTCGCCTCGTTGCCGTACACAGGGTTGCTTCAGAGAATCTTCTTCGGATTGCTTTTTGCCTGGATGATAGTGATAGCCTTGCGTTTGTTCAGTCTGCGCGGTATTCGCTTTCCTGGTTCTTCTGGTGAGGATGCTCACACGACAACAGTGGGGAGCGTCCATCCTTCCAGTAGTGACAATCTGGGGCGGTCTGAGACCTCTCCGAAAGAGCCCGCTTAGCTGGGCATGTACGTCTCAGTCCTCACTTTAGGCGTGCTGCGGCAGCTTTGGCGGCGAGAGCTGCGAACTCTTCGCGGCCGAAGGCTGTGCCCGAAAGCCCCCAACCACCTTCAGCGGCCTCAGTGAGTAGCACCCAAGTGCGACTAGCTTGGCTTGGGTCGCCCGAGATCTTGGTGACGATCTCGGTGATCTCTTTGACTAGTTGCTTCTGACCTTCCCGTGCCAACGCCGCTGGAGGAGTGATGACTTGGACGCGTACGGTGCGAGCGGAGGGGGTGGCTGCGGTGTGAACCGTCTTCGGGTCCATTCGGTGGATGTATGCGGCGGTGTTGTTCAGGTGGAAGGGACCAGGGGTTTTCACGCCTTCGGCGCGGAGAACGGCCATTGTTAGCTCGTGGCCAAGCTGAGCATCAGTTCCTGTTGGAAAGAGGTCTGCTGGTGCGTAAACATCGATCATTGGCATGGACGAAACGATTGGCAGATGGCAAAATGATAGCTAATATAGGTTGCTGGCTCCGAGGTCACCAGAGGGCATAATGCAAGCTAAACGAAGAAAACGCGCAATGGCTGATTATGCGAAGACCACTACGAACGGTTACACGATTTGTGCCGCGGTCGAGTCAGCCCGAAGGATAGGAAACCAGTGGCGGTTGATAGTAATCAGGTACCTCCTGGAACATCCCATGAGGTTCAACGAGCTCCTCAAAGTTGCCTGTGACATTGACCCCAAGACGCTCTCTCGAGTCCTGAAATATCTAACGAAGGAACAAATCGTTCGAAGAGAGGTCCTCGACACGCAACCCTTCACTGTCCGGTACGAGCTGACAGACAAGGGAGAGCAAGTAAGACCGATAATGCAATCTCTGAAGGCATGGGGAGACGCCTGGGTGTTGCCTGAGATGTCTGCGGCGTGAAGCTAGTCAGAGGAGCTGCATCTTGCTAATTTTACAATCGGTTACAGTCGCCTTTTTTTTACCGGGACCTGCGAGCAAGCTCAAATCAGGCTTCTCCCCTTGCTAGGAACTCTCGCTGCCTTTTCTTTTGTCTCCCGGTCCTGTGTCTCATGTAGAGCGCGTAGCCTCCAAGCATAATGCAGACGTCTCCTAGCACGAATGCCAAATCATTCAGAGGTATGATCATGGTGCGTCGGGACAATTATCCTAGACCATCACATCTCTGTAACAGTCGATATGTGAGTCAGGTGACGCGTTTAAGTCTCACTTCTCATGCCTCGACTCTTCGATGAGAGTCGTCACTTTACTTTCTGACTTCGGGTCAAGAGACGGCTACGTTGCACAGATGAAAGGAACGATTCTGAACTTGTGCCCAAGTGCCCTCATCACGGACATTTCCCATGAAGTCGAGCGACACAATATTCCGATGGGATCGTTCGTTCTCGAAACGACCGCTCCATACTTTCCGAACGGCACCATACATGTGGCGATAGTGGATCCAGGAGTTGGAAGCCCTAGAAAGGGAATTGTCGTCGAATGCGAAAGGGGAATTTTTGTTGGACCTGATAATGGGCTAATGGCTCGAGCAAGCGAAAAGCTAGGTTTGAAGTCGGTTTATGAGATCCGAGAAAGAGGGTTTCAGAGGATGCCGGTTTCATCTACGTTTCATGGGAGAGATGTATTTGCACACGTCGCGGGCCTAATAGCTTTCGGCAGGAGACCTCATGAATCAGGTCCCAGAGTCTCCAAAATGGAAAAGCTCGATCTATCTCGGGCGAAGCTCTCCGGGAACAACCTTGTCTGTCAGGTGTTACATGTAGATGTTTTTGGAAACGTTATCACCGACGTTGACGAAAACCTAGTCCGAGACCTGCCGAAAGGTGTTGGAAAAACCATCGAAATCAAGTCGGGAACCAGAGTGCTCCAAGCCGAATACGTCAGATCCTACTACGAAGTCGACGATGGAGCCATGGCAGTTTTGCTCGGTAGTCAAGGGTACCTGGAAATTGCGGTTAGGGAAGGAAGCGCGAGAGACAAACTCAACACAAAGCCGTTAGAAAAGCTGGAACTCCGCTTCTAGTTCTTGTCGGTCTGGGCTATCTCTCTCATTCGTTCCTCTCCCTTGATTTTCTTAATGTAAGCGGCGACAGATTTTGGTAGGAGTTCTTCCCAGTTTTTCCCCTCTACGATCCTCTTCCTCACTTCTGTTGCAGTAAACGAGGTTCGGTTGAACATCGGTATCTTCTCAACGCGCATCCCTGCCTCTTTCAGCAGCCTACCTGTTAGCGGTTCATTGGTGAAAACTAGATCAAAACTAGGTGTCTGGGAGAGAAGGTGGGAGACCCATACTTTGTGGAACTCGGCATCGGGAAGAGGCAACACCGTGAATCTGTTCGCGTCTATCTTCGCCTCCTTGAGAGCCAGCCGAATCATCGTAATTCTTTCCCCCGCGGTAAACGGGTTCTCGAGAGTATGGCTGTCATGTGCGCTTCCCACGACTATGACTAGTTCGTCTACCTTGCTCAGGATGTGTTTTACCGCCTCAAGATGTCCGAGGTGGAATGGTTGGAACCGGCCTATGTAGAGGCCAGTTGTCAAGTCTCAGGCTCCAGTCGGAACCCAAAGGGCCTTTGAGGAAATCCTGTCTGCTTCTATCGATACGCCTTCTCGCTCTAGAAGGTCCCGCTTGACCTCGCAGCCGTAGTCAGAAAGCGCCCCTCCAATTGAGTAATTGCCAACCTCCAGGTCAGCCGGTACTACTCGGTGACATGGGACGAACAGTGGCCATGGATTTCTCGCGACAGCTGTTCCAACTGCCCTTGGACCGGAGTTGATTCGTTGGGCTATCAACCCGTAGCTCGTCACACGGCCCTTCGGAATCTCTCTCATGCGTTCGCAGACGTTCTTCTGGAATTCAGATACACTTCCCCAGTCAAGGCGAATTGTACTGGTCGACTTCTTACCCTCGTAGAGGTTGACCATTTGGTCCAATGCGTTGTCCGACTCGCGCGTAGGGTCACGACTGATAGTTCCGCTAGTGTCGGTCCGAAGGTGACGCTCCAGAGCCACTTTTGATTTTGAGAATGACGAGGCGATTAGTCCACTTCGACCACTTATCAGTACGCCAAACCATGTTCCATCGTGCTCTCTGGTCGCCAGAGTGAGTTTCTCCATTGGTCGCTTCGCCTCTTTCTCCGAAAGCTGCTCTCCTTAAAGAATAGTCCTTGAACGCTGGGCCCAAGATGATCGAGGTAGACGGGAGCTTCGGCGAAGGAGGAGGACAAGTTCTCCGAACCGCAGTGGCTATCGCGGCCGTACTATCGAAGGAGATCCACGTCTTCAATATCAGAGCCGGAAGAGCTGAACCCGGAATCAGACCTCAACACATGACTGGAGTCAAAGCCGCAAATGAGCTCTGCTCTGGTAATTTGGAAGGGTTGAAGGTCGGTTCTAGAGAGTTCACCTTCAAACCAGGAAAGCTGAGGGTTGGACGTCACCGATTTGATGTGGGCACGGCAGGAAGCGTGACCCTCGTCCTCCAGACGTTAATGCCCATCCTTGCGTTTGCGCCTGGTGCTATCCAATTGGAGATCACAGGTGGAACCGACGTCAAGTGGAGTCCACCAATTGACTACCTTCGCCTCGTAACATTGCCTATCCTCAAGAAAATCGGCTATCAGGGTGACTTGGAAACGGTGCAAAGGGGACACTACCCGAAGGGAGGAGGACTAGTCAGATTCTCAACCAAAGGTCCTTCCACGCTGCAACCGCTAATCGACGAGAAGCCCGGCTCTATCTCGAAGGTCTATGGCATCAGCCATGCTGTTGCCCTACCTAGACTTGTGGCGGAGCGACAGGCAACCGCCGCCAAGAAGATTCTCGAAGAAGCAAAACTGCCGTCTCCCTCCCTAGAGATTGAGATCACAGAAGATAGGAGACAGTTGGGACCTGGCAGTGGAATAGTGTTGTCCGCAGAAACTCAGAACAAGAGCATTCTGGGATCAGACGCTCTCGGTGAGAGAGGAAGACCCGCAGAAGAAGTAGGCTCAACCGCAGGAAAGATCCTCGTAGAAGAGGTCGAGTCAAGGGCGATGCTGGATCGCCACATGGGAGACATCATCGTTCCATATCTGGCACTTGCAAATGGGACGTCTGAAGTCTCTGTCTCACGAGTTACTCAGCACACACAGACTAATGTCAAGGTTGCGGAGTGGTTTACTGGAACTAGATTCGATCTTGAGGGCGAGATTGATCACCCGGGCAAGGTTCGGGTCAGGGGAATTGGATCGACGTTCTAACCCGAACTGGATTACTCGTGTTCGCGTATCTGGCTATCTAACTCTCGCATTTGACGGCACGTCTGCTCTAACAATCGCTCCTGGGCCAATCCAGGCGTCTGCTCCGATCTTGACTCCAGGGAAGATGGAGACGTTGATGCCTGTTTTCACCCCCTCGCCGAAAATTGCACCCAACTTTCGTTGTCCACTGTCTACCATTTCCCTTTTCACTTTCGACTCCACATCGGAATCATTGAACTTCAGATTGGCAGTGATCGTCCCTGCCCCGAGCGAAGTTCCCTCACCAAGAACGCTGTCTCCAACGTAGCATAGATGGGGAATCCTGGCGTCATCCATGACGAGACTATTCTTGACTTCGCAGCCCGCCCCGACCTTCACTCCCTTCCCGAGCGAGGTTCCTGGTCGGAGGTACGCATTCGGGCCCACTACCGCACCCTCACCGACGTAAACAGGACCCTCAATGTAGGAACCAGACTTCACAAGCGATCCGCTCGACAAAGTGACACTGCCCTTCAGATGCACGCCTACCTCCGTCTCTCCATCACGAACCTCTTCGTCAGAATCCAGTGCCGACCGGTTCGCCTCTAACAGATCCCAAGGATAGCTAATGCCCACCCAATCTTCCTTGCCAAAGGGAATTGCACGGATCCGTCTCCCTTCTGCCATCAGCAAGCTTAGCGAATCGGTTAGCTCGAACTCTCCCCTTCGAGACTTGCGGGTCCTCCTTATGGCAGGGAAGATGGAATTGTCGAGAACATAGATGCCTGCGTTAACGACTCCAACGTTGCCGCTAGCCACCTTCTCATGGATCGCGACAATATTTCCCCTCTTGACTATGAGGCTACCGAAGCGCGACGGGTCCTTTACTTCCGCCGCACCCATCAACAGATCCTTAGAATCCGAAGACTTGACGAACTTGTCAAGAGCATCCTGATCATAGTAGTTATCCCCATAGACGATTAGAAAACGATCTTCGCCCCGGAATTCGTTCTCAACCGTCTTCACCGCGTCCGCCGTTCCTCCCAGCCTCTTCTGTTTCAGGCACCTTATCTCGCAGCCAAGCTGTCGCCCATCTTTGAAGAAGCTCTTGATCTTCTCGGCTTCGAACTGGACTACCATTACGATCTCCCGGACCCCTGCCTGAACAAGCGCCCTGACTGTTCTCCTTAGGAGGGGTTCTCCACCGACGGGAAGGAGATGCTTAGGGTTCTTCTCGGCAAGCGGCCAGAGCCGTTCTCCTCTACCCGCTGCGAGAATAGCAGCCTTCATTCTCTTCAGCGTCCCTTCAAGACGCGTCTCAAGAGTCCGAGCGTTTCTTTCATGACTCTGGTTGCTTCGGGTTTATCTTTCGATTCTCCAGTCACGCGTATCACAGGCTCAGTGCCACTGTCCCGGACGAGAACCCAGGCGTTCTCGGTGCTCACTCTCAGCCCGAACCTTGTCTCGACGGAAGAGTCTTTCCCGAGAATCTTCTTCAAGCCGGTGCCGACCGTAGAGATCATCCCTTTAGAGAGCTTGCCAACATGATTGATGCCTTCTCTGATCATATGATATTCGGGAACATCGCTGACCATTTCTGAAACACGCAGACCGAGGGTTTCAGAAGCCTTGAGAAACAGTAGTCCAGAAAGCGGTCCGTCTGGACAAGAATTGTAATCTCGGTGAATCCATGCCCCAGACGGTTCGCCGGCGAAGTTCGCTCCCAATCGTTTCATCTCGCGCAAGAGCTTAGCATCCCCCACCGGCCCTCGAACCAGCTTCGCGCCATGCGTCTCAGCTATCTCATCCACGACCATTGAGGCATCGAGCGGGACGACGAAGGGACCCTTGGAGCTTTTTGCGAGAAAGGCGATGTAGGATGCGAGTATTCTATCTTGCAATGGGCAAACCCCGTTCTCGTCGACGATGTACATTCTGTCTGCGTCGCCATCAAACGCGATGCCCGCATCAAAATTAGTCTCAACTACCATACTACCAAGGGTCCCAACGCTTTTCCTCGTGGGCTCCGAGCCCCGACCGGGAAATTCTCCATCAGGATACCCGTTGATTGTCGTAACTTTGTCGAGTCTCTCTCTGTAAATTGCCGGAGCGAGTTCTGAGGCTGCACCGTTACCGAGATCGAGTACAATCTTCCATTTCTTCTTGAAGGCCACGCGTGCTAGCAATTCCTTGTACTCTCTCGGTTCTGCGGGCTCAACGCCTGATGCTCTTCCGTTGTAGGGAAGCTGTTTCCAGTTCTTCAAGCTCAGACGCGTCTCGTCATCGAGAGCCTCCCCAAGCTTGTTGAACACTTTGAACCCGTTATACTCCGGCGGGTTATGACTGGCAGTGATCATTACTCCGGCCGATCGTCCCAGAGATTTCGTCTCATAAGCGAGTGCCGGTGTCGGAATCAAGCCAAAGTCGAGAACTTTCGATCCGTTCTCGAGTGCGGCTGCAAGAAAAGATGCTTTGAGTACCGGGCCTGAGTATCGTGGATCGTTTCCAAGCGCCAGCTCCTCTCCCAAGTTCCTTGGGATGAGCTTGCCTAGCTCGAATGCGACTGATGAATTTACAGTTTCAGGATATTTGCCCCGGATTCCGGAGCTGCCGAATTGCAGGTTCAAAACTGGCAGCGCTACGCTGCTGGCTCAGTAGGCACGGCGATTTCAGGAGCGGGCGCAATCATTTCAGGAGCAGCCTTGGTCTTGGGCTCAGCGCCCTCAAGAGTCAGAGGCATCGAGAGCAGTTTTGACTTGCGCACACCGATATGGCGTAGAGGGCAGACTTTCTTCGCTTCGTTGTAGACGTCCGATCCCATCTTTCCGAGAACCATCTCGTGGCAGAGCTGTGAGTATGTGAGCTTGGATGCTTTTTCTGCAACGATCTTGCCCATGACTTGTCGTATCCCGTGTTCCTGAGACCCATTTATTCTGCCATGGCTGAATCCCACAATGTAAACTCGCGTAAGATAGTTGTCAACTGTTCGACCGGTGAAAATGCCGTCGATGCGAGTGCTTCCCCGCCTGACAAGGCTTCTCAGATAGTCGGTTGAGTATTCATGGCTCTTGAGGATCGTATCAATCCGCTCGCCTGTGTTGGAAACGGCGAGGAAGTATAATTTGATCGACTGGTGCGAAAAGTCACCAGTAATATCGTAAAGAGTAGTTTCAACGACTCGACCAATAAGCTTCTTCGGATCCTCGCAGGGAATGCCTGCAACGTTTTGTTCTCCGAAGTAGGCGGGTGTGTATACGGAGTACCACTCCTTGAGTCTCCACTTGTCCCGCACTTTTTTGGTTGTCTTTGACACAGTCTCTATTCCATTTTCTTAGTTTGATACTTTTTCTAGCGTCTCCTTTGCTGCTTGAAGACAGCGAAGGAGGTCGTCCAAGGTGAATATGAATGTTTCAATCTTTCCACCAAATTCCAGAGTAAAAGATGCTGAGCGGTCCAATGCTTTTCCCTTCACTTTGAGACCTTTCATGTTCAGATTATCGGGCTGGACCGATGATACGAGCGCGCTGGATGTTGCCTTGTTCCGTGTCGAGATTCTTACCTCCGCTCTTATCACTTGATCGTCGACTCGATCGTCTTCTCAAACTGTGTCAAGAAGGATTCCAAGCTCTGACGCTCGACGGTTGCGCCTGCCGCGATCGCATGGCCCCCTCCATACCCTCCAAACTTAGGCGACAAATCTTGAAGGATCTTCCCCAGATTCAGACCCTTCTCAATTAGCTGATCGGTTCCGCGGGCGGAGACTTTTGACTCGCCTTCTTTCGTCGCGGTTACCACCAAGGTTACTTTTGAGCCGCCGAAGAGGTTCGAGGAGGAGAGTATTGAAGAGACGGCTCCGGTCATATTTTCATCAATCACTCCCTCTCCCCTCACTATCACCAAGTGTCCCTTCTGAACCAATGACTTGGGATCAGAGGTTATCCAGTTCATGTATTTTGAAAGGAATTTTCGGTATTCCGAGTAGACTTGTTGCGCCTCGTCAAACGATGCCCCACGGTCTCCAAGGCCCAATGCAATCCCAAGACCGGGTTTGCCCATACGGCCGCAAGCATTCAGCAACGATGCATACTCCCTGCCATCGCGGAGAGGGGTCGAAGGTTCTTCGTTCCTAAGCGTGTACACGGACCCTATCAGCTCAAGCGCCACCTCTCCACTCAACTTCAGCGAGATCATGTGCTGAATGATCCTGTCGACAAGCCTCTTTTTCTCTTCGAGCGAGAGATCCGAGATAGTCCTCCAACGGTCGTCTACCTTCGTGGGAATGTTTACGGAATCGAGGAGAGCTAGGCACCGATCCTCTTCCCCACTTAGTCCCGGAAGGAATGGCGTTGTAGTTGATGCGATAGCTCGGTGGATTGGCCTGGTCTGTCGTCCGAACAGGACTAGGTCTTGCGTGACCTCGACCAGTTTCGCTTTGACCGCGTCTTCAAGAATCTCAGTGTTGAGGCCAATTAGAGATCTCTTGGGACCCTTGTCCTGTTGGTCCCCGAGACATCCAACTATGGCTAGAGAAGAGAGGTCTACGTTCTGTGGGTCTATCGCCTTTGCGAGGAGGTAGGCCGTTCCGGCCCCGCTGATCTCTTCTGAGCCGTTGAAGCCCATCAGATGAGTGTTGAAGTGGTGGAGATTAGCCTGGGGTTCGCCCAATGCTTGATGATGATCGGCGATGACGATTTCTCGGTTTTTGAGACCCTTGGATATTATGTCTAGATAACCGCTGCCGATGTCTGAGAACACGATGAAGTCCGAGTCAATGGCGCCGATTTCTTCGATGGTTCTCTCGCTGAGATTTTCCACTATTCGCAGATGGACAATAGTATTGAGGCGTTTCACCGCCTCGAAAGCGATAGATCCTGCCGTTAGACCGTCGGCGTCGAAATGGGTCACTGTTAGAATCGTTGATTCTTTGGAGGCTGCCTCTCTAATTATCGCCGCCGTTTCGTCGGCGGTTCGCTGAAGCTCTAGTCGACGATCGCTGAGACTAGTCGAGTGAGGCTGCAACAGGCTTGTACGTCCAATCCTTAGGAATTCTTCCAATCTTTCGATAATAGCTTACAAGCCGATGAATCTTCGACTCAATCAACGCCAAGTCTCTCTTGTTCGGGTAATCCTTCCGATTCTTCTCAAGGTGTCTCGTCGCGCTCGTAGCTTTCTTTAGCAGATTATCAAGGTCCTCAGGAATCTTTGTGCGGCTTTCTTCTGGGAGAATGTGTTCAAGGCGACGGCCGGCAATTTGGGAGACCAAGGGAATGCCGTATTTGTCTCGGAGGATCTGCCCGACGAGGCTCGGTGAGTTTCCCTCCTTGGACAGTTTCAGAACAAGGGCTTCTACCTCTTCAGGCTCATACTTGAACCAGGCAGGAGGACGCCTGCTTACGGGTCTTGTCGACCCTGAACTTCCCCTCTTACCCGAGTAAAGCCTTGCCAATTCTATGATCCCTTGTTTACACCGCGGCCCCGGGTTGGGCGTTATTTAAGTCGAACTGGGAGCAACACTCTTTGACATCAACAGACCTCGGTGACGCTTCGGGTAGACCGTGGCTATTCCTAGCCTGGATAGAGCAGCTCGCAATTTGCGATCGACAGTTGCTACTGCCAGTAGTTCGTTTGTGGCTAGCGAGAAAGAAAGTATTGCGGCGTCTGTATCCGACGTTTCTATTCCAGCGGAGAAGATCTGATATCTTCTCAGTTTCAAGAGTTCAAGAGCTGCGTTCGCCATTGCGCCGATCTTCGAAGCTCTAGTTCTTCCAATACGTTGGAGTTCTCGTTCCGCTAGGTCTAGAGTAGCAATCCGGACCGGACCAGCGATTAGATCTCGCAGTTCTTCGTCGATGTCTCTTCTCTGCTCAAGCATCATTAAAAGGAAACTGGTGTCCAGAAGAACTGTTAGAGGATGGCCTGTTTTCGCCGAGTTCCTCTTGACGCTACCAGATTTCTCAAAGGGTTCAGACTTGATGATTGTTCATCCACCCACGTTTGAAACCTCGAACCTTCCTCCAATAATGCACCGGCCAGGAGAATCCAAAGATCACCCAAGCAAGAACAGTCAGTCCTGCAAAGTAGGAGTAGACTCCGCCATACTCTAGCCATAGGTACTCGGATGATGCGAGAATCACAATTGAGGGCACGGCAACCAGAAAAAAGTTGTTGGTCGACCCCTTGAGCCAAACATAATAATCGTGATGAACCAATTCGTAATGAGGATTCTTCCAGATTGGGAAAGCTCGTCCGGTAATAACTAACTGGCAGATTGTGCAACGCCGCTCTGTCCTCTTGCTAAGACCGGAAAGGATTGTAACGAAATTTCCGAGCATCAAGACAATGAGTCCTCCGACGAGTATTACTGAAAGCACGATCATCGGAAGCCATGGGATCAGGATTGCAAACACCAACGCGGCAACGAGCATGTTCACGCCTGCAATAATCATCGAAACGCCGAGAGTCGAAATCCTCACGGTAACCGAGCACGCTCCTTGCTCCGGTTGTCGATCGAAGCGTGTGATTTATCTTATCGAATCGTTCCGAACCCTATCAAGCGCCAACTCTCACCGATTCTCCGGCTTAGGGCGACTTTTGAGCCTGGGTCAGCGCAGATTGGTTTCTTCAGCTGTACATCTGCAATGTCTTCTCTTGCTGATACGACCAATCCAGAGGTAACAGCAGTGCCCGCATTGAGCACGAGTGGTTCGTTCATCTTGATCTTCTGGACCGGGACTAGTTGTTCTGTCCCGACAGCCTTCTCGAAGAGATCCACATCGAGGCTGACCTTCTCTAGAATATCAGGCAGCGTCCCCGACCTCCCTAGGACATTTCCTACCAGTCCGTCAGACTTTGTTATGGAGGGATCCAAGTCGGTTCCAACAGCAACTAGGCCTCCTGGCGTAGCCTGTCTGACTTCTCCATCGCCGGCTTGCAAGGTCTCCACGTTCGCGACAAGTCTTTCGTAGGTGACCCGGTTCGACTCGCCTACCTTTATTCCGGGTTTGATCTCGATCTCGTCGCCTCTCTTGAAAATCCCCTGAACAACAGAACCTCCAACAACGCCTCCCAGAAGTCCTTCCACTTCGGTACCTGGTTTGTTTACGTCAAATGATCGGAGAATGGACATCCTTGCCGCGACTGCGGAATCTCGTTTCGGAGTGGGAATCCTCTCCTGTATCGCAGCGATCAAAACGTCCATGTTCAACTTGTGCTGGGCTGAAACAGGTATCACTGGAGCTGCTTCTGCAACAGTGTTCTTGGTGAACTCGCGAATTTCCTGATAGTTCGTCTTAGCCCTTGCCCGGTCCACTACGTCTATCTTGTTCTGCACCACTACCATCTTGCGCAGGCCGACCATCTGCGCCGCCAGCATGTGCTCCCGGTCTTGCGCTTGCGGACATTTGACATTTGCCGAGACCACGAACATCGCTCCGTCCATGATTGCCGCACCCGAGAGCATCGTGACCATGAGGCTGTGGTGACCGGGACAATCGACGAAACTCACCGATCTCAGGAACTTAGTCTCGCTCTTACAGTTCGGACAGATCTTACTGGTCGAATAGTTGAACGGAGGGTCACAGGATGGGCATTCGTAGAATGAGGCGTCAGCATAACCGATACGAATCGTAATTCCTCTTCGAAGCTCTTCAGAATGTCTAGCAGTCCAAACCCCTGTTAGCGCTTGGACAATGGTGCTCTTTCCATTGTCGACATGGCCAAGCGTACCTATGTTAATTTCGGGTTGCAGCCTAATGTCACCTATTAATAGAACGTCCTCCGCGGGAATAGAGAGGCTTGCTTTATGGAGACAGTCACGGCTGAACAGGTTGATACCGAGGGACTGGATATTAACGCTCTCCTAGACCCGAAGACGGAGCGGGGACGCGGAGAACACGGCTGGTTCCCCAAGGGCCCGCGCAGCTTCGACTGGCTCTTGAAGTACCGTAGCGTCAGGGACTACATAGACAACTACACTGCGAAGTCGACGAGGA
>WNEQ01000068.1_pt1 | contig 45252 bp, 45 predicted proteins | sample 5399971 | NCBI WGS metagenome assembly WNEQ01 (sample SAMN13153330, study PRJNA577476) | soil metagenome | isolation source: 20 cm grassland meadow soil 2 days after 1st rain plot 5 | place: USA:California | collected 2015-09-18
ACTTCCGGAGAATCTTGGGAAGATTGCCTGTCAAGAAACTGGAGGCTGCGCAGAGAGCAATGGTCTCACAATTCAAGGACCAAGCAATCCTGGCTATCGGCAACAAGAAACAGGACATGTTCTACATCCTCATCGCAGCGCCGAAGGACAAGTCTTCCCAGGCGCTTCAAACGCTCCTCCTATACGACTTCGCCCCTATAGAGATTCCAGAATACAAATCGCCGGATATCAAATCAGAAATTCAGAGAGAAGAAGATAGAGCTAGGGCGCTCGCCAAGGCGCTCGGCGAGTTGGAACCGCAGGTAGATGATTTGCGCAGGAAGGCTGGACAGACGCTGAACAGGAGGCTCGACGAAGTCGTTGATACTCTGATGCTGCTCCGCGGAATCCTCAAACTAGGCGAAGGAACTCAGGCCTCCCGTGTCTACGCTAGACTGGAAAGAGTCCTTCCAGCGGAGACCATGACAAACCTGTCCAAGAGAGGCATCATCGAACTGGAGTCTTCCTCGTAGAAGCGCGAACATTTGTGAGCAGTCCAGACCTAGAGGCACAAACAACACCACGAATCAAGGATGCGCTAAACGCCGCGATCCAGCGAACCGGAGAGGAAGAATTCGCTAGCCTATCGGGAATTGAGACTTCCGTTCTAGAGAGAATCCTGCAAGACGAGGGAGAGTATGTCCCCGTAGCTATCGTAACGTTAGCATGCCAGGTCAATAGAAGCCACAACGATCCGGAACCTGCACGTTCTAGCATTAGCGAGTGCTTGAAGGGGGCAATCTTGAGATTGCCTGAGCAGAGGAACTATGGAAAGACGACAGAACCAGACGAATCTTCGATCATAAAACGCCAACGAGCTCGATCCTTCAAAGTTCAGAATCGTGCCGGACGAATTTACGACCCCGCGGCACTTAGAATAGTGGGATTCAGTGTCAACCTGTTCACCTTTCTCGTCCTTGGCTACTTCCTAGGCGGAATAGTCTTAGGACCATTATTCGGGGTTGGTTCATGCGTGGGGGTAGTGGCTGCACCGCCATGGATTACCCCATGTGCGGGGTCTGGGATAGGACTCGTGTTCGGATCAGTTATCGGACTTGCATACACGTACTACTATTTCGTCAAGAAACTCTAGTCAACAACCAAAATTGGAGAACATAAGGAATCAGTCTGGAATTGCGACCAACGATCTGATCTGGTCAGGTTTCATTCCGGCCCCCACTCCAGCTACGATCGCTGCAAGGTTTCTAGCCTCGTTCTCCTTCATCACCAAGAAAGCAAGAACAATTCCAAGTGTGTATGGGAATCCAAGAAATATCCTCTTGCTCATGTGAATAGAGTGTTTTCTTGACGCGACCTCTAGGAAGGAGAGTGACTTTGTCTCTTCATGCTTCTGCCTCGCGCCGGAGAGAATCCTATGGTAATATGGATGCGATGATGCTAGATCTAACGCTTGAGTGACGTCCTGAGCGACTAAAAGCTGGTCTATCGTTCGATCGTCAAGTTTCCACGAGGAGGATATGAGATGCTCGCGGACGCTCGGGATTCCTATCAATTTACTTCTCAGAATGATAATCAGATTTGCCAAATCGACGGTTCCTCCTACTATCGGAAGACAGCTCTCTCGGTCGAACCCTCCAAGCTTGTCGTTCACATAATTGTAGAATCGCTCCTCCCCCCAAGCAGTAATGATGTCTCGAACTAGGGAGGCTTTTTCGCCCACTAGGTCCTCCATTGAGAAGCCTTTCACTCTGTTTACTAGGGCTCTGTCGCCCACAATTCCGACAATTGTGCGAAGATCATCCATCGAATATAGGCGGTGAAGCTCAGCCTCCTTGAGGAGGGCTAGAGGCTGACGTGTCGAGACGAATTCCTCCCAGGTTTTTCCCTGAGCCTTGAAGACCACAATTGCGGCTAGGTCATAGGCGTCGAAACGGCGGCTAAATTCGAGGAGAAAGTCTCGCGCCGGTCCTTGGGAAGAGGAGATGAGGGTTTTGACTCCTCGAGCGAAACCTAACCGGACAGCCCGCTCGGTCTCTATTGGGGAAGAACCCTCTTTCAGCTCCGAGAGTTCCTTGCCATATGGCCCTTCTGCAAGGACGCCCAAGATCTCGCTTTGAGTCCGGAACTCTGCCAGGGAATGAATCTGCTGCCGTTCCAGGAGCTTGCCTTTCTCTCCTCGAATCCTTGCTATTATGTAGTTGTCTCCCACGATATGCGATAGGGTTTCAGTTTCCACGACAGGTCGCTGTTAACTCGCTTGTAGAACGAGCAGTAGCGCTGTGACTAGGGCGTAGATAGCCAGAGCTTCCGCCAATATCAGGGTGATAACCGCCCTCGAGAATATTTCTGGCTTTTCGGCCGTGGCGGCGGCTAATGCGCTTCCGGACGTGCCGATACCGAATCCGGCGCCCAAGGCGGCGGCTCCCATTGTTAATCCGCCGGCAAAGATTCTGACAGAGCCAGCGAGCGTGAGAGCATCGGTGATATGGAAGACGGAGAGGAGGCCCACCACGAGTCCATAGATGGCGAGAGCTTCGGCGAGAATCGTTGCGATGAAGGTCTTGAACATGACCTCAGGCCTTTCAACTCCCGCGCCAGCAATGGCCGGCCCGGAGATTCCGATGCCTATTCCCGCGCCAATTGCGGACAGGAGGACGCTAAGTCCGCCGCCGAGGCCAGCCCAAAATGTGGGGCATAGAGTGACAGACGTTAGGGTAGCGCAGTCAACCACTTAGTTACACAGTCCAACTTGTCGGTTCTCGGTAGGGCGCGAATGACGATCCTGATCCTTCATAAAACTTGCTAAACCATTCAACCCAGTGAAGCCTCAGGGTTTGCACGAAAACGATCAAACCTTCCAAGATCATTACGAGCAGGTTGCCAATTATGGCACCGACTAGCCCGCCAAAACTGAAGAAAGCGAATTTTATTGCAAAGTCTGCAAGGTTGAGAGCCCATATTCGAAGGTAGGATAACGTGTTGCTCCCAGCGCTGATGAATACCTCAAACAGGTGGAGTGGTCCCTCTTTCCATCCCATTATTCCCATTGGTATGAACAACAAGACGAGAAGTAGCGGATTCTGAAGAAGCACTCCGAACTTGTAGCCAGCGATTACGACTCGGGCTGCGAGATAGACGAATACTATGTAGAACCACGCCCAAGAGATTGGTCCGTAAAGAGCGTGTTTGATCTCGTGATTCCGCACCTTGTTGTAAGCGCTCAGAACGAGGCCGGAGAAATAGTGTCCAACTCCGAAGAGAAGAATCACTGCCATGTAGGTGAGAAGGTGGGAAATGTCGGGAGTGGACGCGAAAGCTCCCTCATTTGGGTTGAAGAACGGCCGAAAACCGAAGACCGCCTGGGACTCGAAACCGAAGAAGTCGCCGAAAACAAACCCAAAAATCGTGATCCCTACACCAAGCATGACTATGAGTTCTGCCCCGTTGACGAACAATTGGCCAATCTCGAAAATCTTGACCTTTTTTCTCTTCAGGTAGAGAAGAAAGAGGCCTAGAGCTAGGAATATTGGGCCCTCTCCGAAGTCTCCGAACATCAAACCATAGATGAGGGGGAATGTGAGAATCATGAATACCAAGGGGTTTGTTTCATGATAAGACGGGATGCCGAAATTGTCGATGACGGACTGGAGAGGCTTGGTCCATCCTGGAACCCTGACCAGGGTCGGTGGAGTCTGGCGGTCGTTGGCCTCAAGGCCGTTTTCTAGGGACTCGCCATGAGAGATCTCCTGCCCTTGCCCCTCTTCTACGTGAACGGAAACGAGTCCTTTGCAAGCCTGAGAAGCTCCTTCGGTCAGCTGTTGGATCCTATCCTTCGCGACCCACCCCCTCAGCATGAAGGTAGACTCTGTAGTGGAAGAGTTTGAAACTGCTCTGGATCGCGCCTCCAAGATCTCGGTCAGACGTTCAAGAGTCTTGAGCCTTGGTCCGTACTCCTCCGTGAGGAGTTCACGCTGGTGATCAAGTTTTTTCCCCGCATCCTCTATCTCCGCGAGTCTGACATCAGTGAAATCCTTGGCTTGCTTGGGGTCTGGAGGAAGATCCGGCCAAGGCTCTTCCACCTTTGCACCTAATGCTGCGGCCGCTTGTTTGGCATCATCTTCGAAGGCACGGGGGAAAATCGCCAAGAAGGTCTGAGTCTTCTCTATGCTATGCGTAATGACGAAGATCAGATTACCGTACGTCAGCTCATCCAGGTCCCTTTGGATGGAAACGGTCGACTCTCTCGCGCATTCTCCGGCAAGAGTGACCAAGAATCCGCTACCGCCAATCGCGCCGAGTGGCATTCCAACGGCTTCTAATCCTGAAAGAAACCGTGAAAGTTCCGAAGTTCTCTCCTTGTCGGCAAGCAATTTGCCTTGCGATTCTTCCAGTTCGTGAACGGACCCTTCGAGTTTCGAGGTTTCCTGGTCGAGGAAAAGGGCGAGTTCATCGACGTCATGAATTGGAGCTTCAATTTTCTCTGGTTCACCTTCAATCGGTTGAAGGGCAGCGGCTAGTGCTGAGATGCGATTCCTGATGGTCGCGGATTTTGACAGAAGACTGGTAGCTTCGAATGGAGCGGCACCAGGTGGAAGTTTTTCATCCTCGACAGTAATGAGATGGATCACTTGCTCTTTCCCGGCGTATGAGAGGAGGTTGGGCAGCTGATCCTTTGCGACTATGACGCTAACCTGATGCATCGTCTCTGGTCTAAGCAAGAAATTCGGACCTACTCGCCAAATATTGTAGAGGAAATCGTTGTCAGCAACTGATTGTCCAGTCTCTCAATGCGAGCCCTAAAAGAATTATTGAAAATCATCTTTCCACCGACGTCGCCTGCAACCACTCCACCTAAGTCGTCGATCGGTTTGTCCTCAACTACGAATCTAGTCCCCGTTGGGAGAGTTCGTCCCAAAGAGTCGAGACTCTTTCTCTCCGCATTCTGAAAGCCAACCCTCACAACTGTATCATCCGCTCCCACCGCATCAACGGCCTCCGCGACAAACCGTTTCAGGGCCGGCTGGAACTGGTCTGTGCTGGCAATGTCGGAAAGCCTCTGTTCCACAGACTTGAGGACGCTCTGAACGATCTTGTTTTTTTCGTCGAGAACTCGGAGGCGGTTCGCTCTAATTCTCGAGCTGAGAATGCCTCTTCTGATACTCTCAGCTTCTAAGTTGGCGTTCGAGAGGATCTCGTCCGCATCTTTTTGTGCTTGAACCCTGGACTCATCCCCAATCCGCCTTGCTTTTTCCTCTGCGTCTCGGATGATATCGGCGGCTTTCAGTTTTGCGTCGGACAGTATCCGATTGTGAAGCTTCTCCAAAGACTCCGCCAATTCTTTCAGCCTCCCAAGATCAATTCAACGGCCTTCTTCACGGCGACTTCTTTCCTATTCTCGAAGAGCTTCTTGTAATTCGCCAGTAAAGCGTTGGTCTCTTCGTCTGAACTTCTAGCGTCAGCCTCGGCCTTCTCTCGTGCCTCTTTCAATATCCGAGCCTTCTCCTGCTCTGCACGAGATAGCGCGGTCTGACGAACCCTCTGTGCCTCTGCAGAGGCACTCTCGAGAACTTCCTGAGCCCTTGACTTCGCATCCTCGATTATTCGCTTAGCTTGTGCCTCAGTTTCCACAATCTTCCTTACAGCCTCCATTCCGGACAAACAATCTCTGCTCCAAGACACCATTAAACTGAGGTTTCAAATGCTTGCGTTGAACGATCGCTATAAAACTGTTCGAGAAAGAGTTTTGATACAGTTTCCAACCCTTATTCTACATACGAGTCCCTAGGAAATGCCTGTCAAGATCATTCGCCCTGATCACGTAGAAATCATCGGTCTAGGACATGTTCTCCTAACTGCTCCCCATACCGCGAGTCCTGACGCAGACCTTCACACGGGATCAATCGTTGAGGAAGCAGCCCTAACCTCGAGATCCTATGCTGTCATCGGCAGAGTCAGCCGAGAACTCCTGGATCCGAATAGGATTCAGTTTGCACAATCAGAGTTCAGAAAGGGCGTTGAGACCTTCATAGCGGAAGATGGAATCAGGTATATTCTAAACATCCGCGGAAAGATAGAACCGGGCGTCGACATTCGGACAACTGTCGGGCAGATGTCTTCGACCTCGGCGACGGAGCTAGTAAGAGCAAGATTGATCAAAGATTTCACAGTAAGGGTGACCAACGAATCCAAGGAGCTGAAGACCGTAGACGTAGTCCCGAGTTACAACTCCAATGATGCAAAGGGGGACCTCATCGTTGAGACCGTCGAAATTGAATTCGGCGAGGACGAGAGAAAGTTTCAGCGGGAGAAGGTGATCAGCGACCTTTCCGAGATAGCGGACCTTCTCAACGCGCGACTAGCGACCTCATGAGGCAACTAGTGCCGCGGCAGCGCTTTGAACCAACCGAATCCAGGGGTCAGGATAGAGCCCTATCGCAAAGATCAGAATCGTGGCGGCCCAAAGAACAGCCATGTAGATTCGCGGTTCAGGAATCCTAGACTGATCTGCTGGTTCGTCAAAATACATCCTCTTGATCAGCCAACCATAGTAGCTCATACTGAAACCGCTGTTGACCAGCGCCGCTAATGCTAGATAGCCGCCCCAGCTATACGGCGAATAGATCGACCCTGTGAAGAGCATGACTTTGCTGAAAAACCCGTTAAGAGGAGGCACTCCTGCGAGGCCGAGAAAAATTACAGCAATGCTCAAAGACGTTTGTGGCATTCTACGAGATAGTCCATTGAAAGATTGAATATCCCTGACTGAAAGCTTGGTGGCAACTGCCGCAGCAGCAACAAAGGCAGCCGTCTTCAGAATGGCATAGTTTAGAACGTGGAAGAGTCCACCCTCCAGACCCAACGGCACCTTGGTCGTCGTGAAAGGAGTGGCGAGCGCCATTAGGATGTAGCCGGCCTGGGCAATGCTGGAATAAGCGAGGAGTCGTGTAAAGCTCTTCTGCATCAGAGCCGCAACGTTTCCCACGGTCATTGTTACCACAGCCACAATCGCAAAGGTCGAATAGAAATCCACATTGAAGGCGGCGATTCCTACGATGAATACTCGAAAGGCTGCCGCGAAAGCTGCCATCTTCGCGCCTGAGGCCAAAAAGGCGCCAATTGTCACGGGGGCTCCTTCGAACGCATCCGGTATCCACATGTGGAAAGGAACGACTGCCATCTTCACCCCGAAACCGACGATGAACAGGACGATGGCGAGGACGCCGAACGGACGGACATCAGGTCCCGCGGCCGATAGAGAGCTTGCGATGGCGGTTAGCCCAGTAGAGCCTGTTACGCCGAAAACCAGGGAAATGGCATAGACTATGAGCGCGGAGGAGAGCGCTGACAGGACGAAGAATTTCATAGCGGCTTCGTTTGAATTCGGATCGTTCTTTCTGAACGCTGTCAGAGCATAGGTTGGAATGCTCATCAGCTCCCAGCCTACGTAGAGAAGAACCAGATCCATTGAAGCGGCTAGGACAATCATGCCGAGGGTTGAGAGAAGCAGGAGTCCGAAAAACGGTCCCTTGTTAGGGTCCTCTCGCATATATTGCAGCGAGGCGACGGTTACGAAGATTGCTACGATCAGTAGGACTCCTGAGAAGAAAAGGGTAAACAAGTCAACTCGGAGTCCCCCGAAAGACACTGGTGAAGAGCTGGTGAATCCCAGCCATACCGTGGATACTAGGGCCACGGCCAGACCTAGGATGCAGACGAAGGGCGCGAGACCAAGCTTCGAATTTCTGAATCGAAGAAAGCCAGCGGGAGTGGCGAGCAGTCCGAATACCGCTAGGCTGAGAAACGGAGTCAGCGATAGTAATGCCAATTAGGTTTACCTTGCTCCCAGAGCAGCGATTATTCCAACCCACTTCTCCACCGTCGGCGTAATCACACTCCCTAGTATGGGAGGAGGATACACTCCGAAGATCAGCAACGGAACGAGAAATGCGACTAGAACCAGGATCGAGTGAAGGTGCAGCTCGTTCTTGGGACCAGCTCCGGGGGTCATGGCTACCCGTCTTAGCATCCAGAGGAAGTATCCGACAGTGAGAGCTGGAGCGACGATGGCGATGGCGAAGAGATAGCTTACGCTAAGAGCTCCCTGGATCACAAGATATTCACTGATGAAGTTGGCGAAACCAGGAACCGCCATTGCAGCCATTGAGGCCAAGAAGAGGAGTGTGACTGTCTGAGGCATCTTTCCTCTCAGCCCCTTCAGCTCGTCGATATTTCTGGTTCCTGTGTGTTCGTGGATGTACCCGGACATGAGGAAGAGCATTCCAACTGCAAGCCCGTGGCTGAACATTTGAAAGACCGCTCCTGAAACCCCTGCAACGGTCGCGGTGAACGCCCCGAGTAGAACGTACCCCATGTGATTGACACTCGTAAGGGCAATCATTCTCTTGATGTCCTTGGCGACGAGTGCGACTGATGCACCGTAGATCATAGTGATGAGACCGATGGTTGTGAGGTAGGGCCAAAGAACAGTGACTGCCTTCGGGAAGAGTAGCAGGTTGTATCGAATCAATCCGTAGCCTCCCATCTTCAAGAGCAAGCCAGCTAGGAGAACGCTGACCGGTGCCGGCGCCTCTACGTGGGCATCAGGAAGCCATGTGTGAAGCGGGAATATAGGAAGTTTTACGGCGAATCCAACGAAAGTTGTGATTGCTACGACGAGCTGAAGCGGGAGGGCAAGGCTAGGAATCCTGGCGGCGAGAACATCATAATCGAACGAGGGACCGCCGGGGTAAGCAGAGGTTCCGGTCCAGGCGTAAAGGGCAAGAAAACCAAAGAGCATCACTGCGCTACCAGAGTAGGTGAAAATGAGAAATTTGATGGAGGCATATCTCCGTCGGGGTCCGCCCCAGATTCCGATGAAAAAGAACATTGGAATGAGAACGATCTCCCAGAAGAGATAGAACAGGATCAGGTTGAGAGAGGTGAAGACGCCGATTATTCCTGTTTCGAAAATGAGAAAGAGGGCGTAGTACTCCGCGTGTTTGAAAGTAATTTGATCCCATGATCCCGCGGCGGACAAGAGGCTCAGAAACGTGGCGATCATGAGGAGTGGAAGGCTGATTCCGTCAACTCCGACTTTGTAGTTGAGACCAAAGGACGCCGCCCAGGGAGCACTCTCTGAGAGCTGGAACCCGGGCTGACCATATTGGAAAACTACGAGAATCAGGATCGAGATCGCAAAGACGACGGCAGTGGTCCCTACCCCCATGACCTTAGCAACTTTGGCGTTCTTCCTGCCGAGCAGATACGTCGGCGCGGCGAGCACTGCTGGGAGAAAGATTGCGATTGAAAGTAGTCCGATCATTTAGGTAGCTCCGACGACGAATAGCATGTAGGCGAGGAGGAGAATTATTCCGATAGCGAAGGCTATGACATACTGCTCTGTTACCCCCGACTGTAGCCTTCGCAAGAGATTGCTGAGCCGGGACCCGTAAGACGCAACTTCGTTTGCGGCCCGGTCTACAACTTGCGTATCAAGTTGATCACTCGCTCGTGAATAGTCCATAATGTCCTTAGCAACTACGTTGTTCAACCTGTTCCAGATTCCCTGTTCAACGTACGCGTATAGACCGCGACTTGCCGCAAGCAGGCCCGAGACGAAGACTTTGTAGTAGATCGCGTCCAGATACCAGCGTTTCCAGAAGAACCGCTGGATCGGGTTCATCGCGGTCTCGAATTCATAGCTTTTCCGGAAGTAGAGGAAGTAGGCAATTGCGCCACCAACAATGGCCACAGCAGTACTCACAGACAACAAAAGAAGGTCGGTAAGACTGGAAGCCGAGCTAGTTGCAGATGGAAGAGCGTAGATTGTAGAGCTGAAGGTACTCGCAACATACCTGGTCAATGGACCGCTGTAAATGGGGTAGCTTAGTCCAAGCGCCAAGCTGCCAACAGCAAGAAGCAGGTAGGGAATGAGCATCGTGGGGCTGGCTTCGTGGGGATGCTTTCCACTCTCCATGAGCTCCTCAAGGTGTTTGCTTGGCTTTCCTGCCAGTGTGATACCTAACATTCGGACGGTATAGAAACCTGTAATGAATGCTGTAGCGAGTGCTAATCCGTAGAGGATGTACTGTCCGCCGAGGAAGCTCAGGGACAGTATCGCGTCCTTCGTCCAGAATCCGCTAAAGAGTGGAATGCCCATCAGGGAGAGTCCTGCCAAGAGCATCGACGCGGAGGTAAGCCTCATCGCCTTTGCCAACCCTCCCATTTCATCCATGAAACGGGATTCTGTGACGTGTAATACCCATCCGGCGGCTAGGAATAATGAAGCCTTGAAAACGGCGTGGCTGAGGAGGTGAAAGAGCCCGGCCGTATAGCCTGCTAGGAAGTTAGCGCTGAGCCCTGCTAATCCGAGGGCCAGCATCATGTAGCCAATCTGCGAGACTGTGGAATAAGCCAGAACTTTCTTTATCTCGCGAGCGACAGCGGCCTGAGTTGCAGCAAGAAGGGCGGTTAGCGCGCCTATCCAGGCGATAAAGCCGAAGAATTGCGGCACTTGGTTGAACTGGGACAGGGCGATGAAGAATACGGGTCCCATCCTTCCTGTCAGGAAGACTCCGGCTTTGACCATTGTTGCAGCATGTATCAGAGCGGAGACTGAGGCGGGACCGGTCATCGCATCCGGAAGCCATTCCTGCAATGGAAACTGTGCTGATTTCCCAATCGGTCCGCCGAAAAACAACAAGGCAGTAGGGAGCAGGAGACCCAGCCGAGCCAGATTCGCAGCCCAGCTCCCCGAACCGCCGAGCTGTGTTACTAACTGATTGTAGTTGAAGGTCCGGGCGAAAGCGTAGATTAGAAAGATTGCGATCAGCAGTGCGATGTCTCCAATTCTTGTCATGATGAATGCTTTCATCCCCGATTTTGTCGGCGAGTATTCTTCGGAAACACCTAGGGCTTTGTCGCCAGGTGTACCGACCCAGTATTGGGGTTCGTCTCGGTAGAAGTGGCCTATCAATGCATAGGAGCAGAGGCCAACTCCTTCCCAACCGAAGAACATCATCAGCAGATTGTCAGCGAGCACGAGAAGTAGCATGTTTCCGATGAAGAGGTTCATGAAGAACCAGTATCGCGTCATGCCGAATTCGCCCTTCATGTAGCCGACGCTATAGATCATGATGAGGAGGCTGATCCATGCAACAATGTTGGCCATGAAGAGGCTGAGAGGATCGACTAGAACTCCGGCGGTGATGCTGAGAGAGGGAATCCACGCGACAGTGTAGTCTCCGGCCGAGACCGTTAGTGCCGTTATGGTCGACAATACGGCCGCAACAAGAGTGAAACCGACTGCTGCAACATCACGAATTCTAGAGTGAATCTTCGCGAATAACGGGGTGAGAAGCGCGCCTATTAGTGGCGTGACCCAGATGAGCCATGCGAGAAGAGAAGTGGCCAATTGTCTATGACCCCACTATGGCCCTTGCTGCTGAAAGTAGTCGACCGAGTATAGGCTCGGGATAGATGCCCAAGACTAAGGTTACGATGCTCAGTGTGATGAGAGGAAGGGTAATCGTCCACGGAGCTTCCTTGACATCGGAGGTATCCGAGTTCGGAGCTCCAAAGAAGATCTTCTTCATTGCCATTAGCGAATAGCCTGCTGTAAGAGCTGTGGCGATAATTCCAAGGACAGCAATTACAAGGCGATATTCCGAGGCTGTATCGGTAGCTCGCACGAATCCGCCTTGGAATAGGAAGAATTCGGACAGGAACCCATTGGTGGAGGGGAGACCGGCGAGGGTTAGTGACCCAATGAAGGCAGCGGTCGCAGTGATGGGCATTTTGCTGGCGAGTCCTCCGAGCTTGCTCAGGCTTCTCTCGCCGCGGACCTGAAGCATAACCGCCCCGACCACGATGAAGAGTATTCCTTTGGCGGTCCCATTGCTCACGTATTGAAACATAGAGCCGGAAACGCCGAACGAGTTGAATGCTGCGAGCCCGAACAGAATGTAGCCCATCTGGCTGATACTAGAATATGCAAGCAGCCTCTTGATGTCATCCTGCACTAGCGCCATCGCGCTACCGTAGATCATTGTGATAAGGGCCCAGCCTGCGAAGAAGGCGGAAAAGGTAAGGAAGGATTGCGGGAATATTGTGATGACTATTCTGACGGTGGCGTATCCACCTATTCCTGTCATTGCAGCGGCTAGAATCGCGCTGATTGGCGTGGGTGCCTCGGCGTAGGCGGATGGAAGCCAGACGTGTAGTCCGAATTGGCCTATCTTTACGAAGAATCCAAAGCACATTGCTGCGACTATCCCAAGTCGGAGGGTTGTTGAGATGAGTCCTGGGGTTGCAGTGAGGTTGCCGATTACAACGTCCATATCCGTAGCGCCAGTCAGAAACGCGGTGACTAGGATCCCTACGAGGAGCACTAACGCTCCGACATGGGTCCAAATGAAGTATGTTAGCGAGATTCTTTCTTTCTCGCCGTAGCCCCATTCGGCGATGATGAAGAAGGATGGAACGAGCATGATCTCAAAGAAGAGATAGAACTCGATCAGGTTCGTCGCTAGAACTGTCCCGATCATTCCGAGAGAGTAGAGAGCATAGAGGCTGTAGTACAGCCCGTAGCGTCCTGGGTCGTCGCCTATTCGTTGCCGCATATATGGGACAGAGAAGAGAGAAACTAGGGCTGTGAGCAGGCTGATGATGAAGAGTATTGGGAGGCTTAGGTTGTCGACTCGGAAGCCGAAGTTTCCGATTGGAGACCACGAATATAGTTCCTGGTAAGCTCCTTGATTGGACCCTGATCCTTGAAGTGCGGCGTATAGTATCGTGATGAGCGGGATGAGAAGAAGGGCGAAAGAGACGAATCCGGTTTTGTCCTTTAGCCGCCTCGCGAGTGAGTAAAGAATTGGAATGGCCAACAGCGGTACGATTATCGCGCCGACTAGGAGGAGAGTCATTTCAGGTCTAACCTTTCAGCTTCGACAGTTTTGAGAGATCTATCTCGGCATTCAGTCTTGAGACTAGGATGATTATCGAGAGCCCGACAGCGGCTTCCATCGCGGCGAGCGCAATGGTGAACAATACCAGTACCTGCCCGGTAACTATTGGAGGATTACGGAGCCGTGCGAAAGCTATGATATTGAGATTGGCCGCGTTGTAGATCAGTTCTACAGAGAACAGAATCCGGATAGCGTTCCGTTTTGTCGTCAGACCGTAGATTCCGATGCCAAGGAGAATTACCGAGACTGCGAAGAAGCTTGATAGGGGCTCCATTTGTCACTGCCCTCGATCTGTCTTCGATAATGCCAACGCGCCAATTACTGCAGCCGCCATCACAAGAGACATGAACTCTAGTTGAACTCCATAGTTCTTCAGAAGAGAAGTGCTGAGCAGATAGAGGTCGCAGCCCGATCCGCAGGAGTCTTTCCCTGGAAAGGCCGTCGCGTTCGCCAGCGCGCCAGTCATTCCAAGTAACAAGGATACCAGAATAGCCGCGAGGAGCGATACTCGTTTGAGCCCGAGGGGGGCTTCTCCCATTTTTGGCCCGACGAGCATAACTGTGAACAAGATCAGAACAACTACCGCGCCGATGTAGACCGCGATCTGGAACCAGCCTACATAGGCTGCATCAAGAAGAAAGAATAGTCCTGCTACTCCTAAGAACGCGATTCCTAGAGCTGCGGCACCGTAAACTAGATCTCTTGCTTCGATCGCAAGGATTGCGGCGCCGATTGTCACTGCGGCGAAGGCTAGAAACAAGAGGTCTGTCATTTTTCGGATTAGAATGTCGGGAGTCCTACGACCAAGAGGTAGGTTATGCCTATGTTGACTATCGCGAGCGTGAGAAGAGTGGTCCAACCCGCCCGGAGAAGTTGGTCAAGACGCACTCTGGGAAATGTCGATCTTAGCAGCATTATCAGGATGATTACCACGAGAGTCTTGGAAAGCATCCAGAAGAGCGGGGGAAGAAGGCTTGGTCCAAGGAAGCCTCCAAGGTATATTGTGGTGAAGAGGGCTGAGAAAGCGTAGAGTTTCACGAAGCCTGGGCCTTGGGCTGCGAGGAAGAGGACCCCAGGATATTCTGCCTGCCAACCCATCATGATCTCAGACTCCGCCTCGGGCAGGTCGAACGGGAGTCTCTCCATCTCCGCCACGCTAGTGACCAAGAAGATGAAAGCGCCAAGAGCCTGGGGAATGATGAACCATCCAGTGGATTGGGCAGCTACAATCTGAGCCAGGTTCAGGGTTCCTGCCATCATTATCACGCCAAGAGCCGAGAGCCATAGCGGAATCTCGTACGCTGTTTGTTGGAAGAGCGCTCGCAGTCCACCGATAAACGGGAATTTGCTATTCGCGCTCCATCCCGCCAGAAGGACCAGGCTCGGGGAGAGGGTGATGATTGCAAGGAAGGCAGGAAGCCCAACCTCGATGTTCGCAATTTGAAGCCCCGGTGCGAATGGGATAAGCCCAACGAGAGCCGCTCCGATGACAAGCCCAGTAGTCGGAGCCATTATGAAGAAGAAGGCGTCGGAATTCTCAGGAACGAACAATTCCTTGAACGAGAGTTTGATCAGATCCGCAAACATCTGAAGAATCCCGCCAGCTGGACTCGCATATAGCGGGCCGATGCGAAGTTGCACTCGGGCAGTCACCTTGCGCTCTAACCATCCGAGGAGCGCGCCTATGATCGCGATCGAAGTAAGGCCTGGAAAGAGCACAATCATGAGGAAAAGCGGGCTTGTGACCATCTCAATCAGAGGTTGCAGCGGCCCAAGCATTGGCGCCAAATCTGGTGTAGGCTCCTACCAGTTCTCCCGATGATTGGCCAGGTGGAGCGCATAACCCAAGGGGATCAGGAGAACGACGATGAAGACGAGAACTGGAAGGGACCCTGCTTCACCAAGACTCCTTAGATTCAGTCCCCAAGCGAAAAGGAACATGGCGATGACATCGTAGACGACGAACATCAGGAGGTATGGATAGTACTGGATGATGAACCGGGTCCTACCGGGTCCCACCGCGATCTGGCCTGATTCGAATGGTTTCTTCTTTTCCGGGGTCGGTCGAGGATCTCGCGGTGTAATCAAGAGCTTTAGGACGATGATGAGAGCGACCGTCGAGACGAAGAGGAAACCGATGTAGGCTCCGATCTCCGGGATTCCCTGCGCGACCATTTTTTTGGACCCGTAGCTCGATCTTCGAGCCACCCGGAGTTTAGCCATTATAAACGTTTGAGATAGAGAGCACTGTTGACTTATCGTCGGTTTGCTCTCTGAAATAAGAGCTGGGCTGGCTTCCGTTCTCTCGTGCTGGCTGTAAAGTCGGTCTGGCAGAATTATGCTCCGTCACGCGAGGTTCTGGCGTTGTTGGAATCGTTCAGGAGGATGGTTAACGATTCCATCCGGATCGGTCTGCTCAACGATGCGTCTTCGCTGAGAAGGCTTTCACTCCTCTCCTATAACCAGCTTGCAAGTTATGATATTCCCAGCTATTACAAGCTCTGCGCCATATCCCGAGCGGCGGGAATACTAGCGGCTAGGAAGAAGACCATTCGGAGAGGCTTTCCTACCAGAGAGCCTTATACCGATAGACCGCAACTCGTATCCTGTTATGGTTTCAAGGTCAAGAATGGAGGTTTGGAGATTCCTATCTCAAGAGGAAAACGCCTCAGCCTACCTCTGACCAATCATACCATAGCGGTCATTTCTCAACTAGGAGTCCAGGTGCGTTCTTTCACCCTCACAAGAAGCAGGCTAAGCCTCTCCATCGCCTGGAATGCTGCCATGATAGAATGCGCATCCACGGTTGGAGTGGACCGTAATCTTCGTAATCTCGTGGTTGGAAACGACAAGCATATTCATCAATACGATCTCTCAGACACTGTGAGAATAGCCAAGACAACAGTCCGTATTGTCGCTTCCTTCAGACGAGACGATGCGAGGATTAAGAGGATCATAGCGTCAAAATATGGACGGCGGAGAAAAGCTAGGATCGGATCTCTCCTTCACGCCGCTACAAAGACGATTGTTGCAATGGCGGCCCAGCGGAGAGAAGCAGTCGTTATGGAAAACATTCAGGGTATACGCTGTCTCTACCGTAAGGGGAACGGTCAAGGTAGAAAATATCGAGGTAGAATGAACGAGTGGAGTTTCGGGGAAACTCAGCGACAGATAGAGTACAAGGCTAGATGGATAGGCCTACCTGTGGTTCATCTGTCTAGGCGTGAGACCAGAGGTTCCAGTGTGACTTGTCCGAGATGCGGGGAGAGACTCCAATCAGACAAGAGACTGAAACGCAAGCTCTGGTGCGAATCGTGTCGGCTAGTAATGGACCGGGACCAAGTAGCGGCAATAAATCTGGCCCGGCGGGGACGGGTGAGGTTCGCACGTTCCCGGCCTCCCATCATCGAGGCGCAAGGCGGAGCAGTTGAAGCTGTGAAAGGGAACCCGACGCCTACGGCAATCCCCGGAGTCGATGCCCCGAAGATAACTCGTCTGACGAGTTAACGGAACCAGTTAGAGAGTAATTTTGCCCTTATTCCTTCCTCTTCCATAGATAATCGGCGTATTCTTCGAGAATCTTCCGGTTTCTCAACCGTTTTACCTTCCGCAACGATGTCTTTGCTTCGATTGCGTAGTCTCTCGCGCGTTTCCGTGCGAACTCTAGGGAGCCGGTTCTTTTCAACAGCTGAAGCACCTCCTTGTTGCTATGACCGTTGTTCGAGTTCAATACGTCTGAGTTATTGTTAGGACGCGGCGCTTCATGAAGACAGTGGGAAGTCACAATGTTCGGTCCTTTCAACAGTTGTTCCCCGGAGCCGTTGTGGAAGTCCAGTACGTCATCTTGAATCTGAAACGCCATTCCACCTGACCGCCCAAATTTCTGCATGCTGACAAGATCCTTTCCCTCTACTCCCGCAATTGCAGCTCCGATACCAGCTGCGCTTCCGAACAGAGAGGCTGTTTTCAGATCAGCTATCGCGATACACTCGCTTACGCTTGCATTCAAGTCTGAAATAATGTCTAGAAGTTCTCCTCGGCTTACATCTACCAGGCTCGAGCCGATCATCCTCATGACCTCTGCATTCTTATAGTTAGACAACAGCTGAACGCCTTTGGACGCCAGAAACAATCCCGAGGTCAAGGCCTTCTCGTTACTGAACGCCATGTGAACCGTGGGAGCTCCCCTACGGACTTGATCCTTATCGATGAGATCATCGAAGACAAGCGTAGCGGCGTGAATTATCTCCAGTGCTGCGGCAGCATCCAGAGCCTCATTAGGGTCTCCCCCGAAAGCCTTCGTTGAAAGAACCACCAACAGAGGCCTGCAGCGTTTGCCTCCAGTCTTGAACATGTACTTGATAATCTGATTTGCCTCTTCTCGATCGAAGTTCGTCTCAAGAGTATTGTCAATTTTTTCCTGAATGGGACCCCGCCAACTCTTGAAGACCGGAGGAAAGACACTCATTCAGTCACCTTCTCGTCGAGGATCAACTAGCAGGTGTCCACACCCATATTTAATCGGTTGCAATCGGACGCCTTCTCTGATTATCGGTATGTAGATGCTTGAAACAACCTTTATACCAATAAATAGCGAGAAATGTTGTCAATCTTCGCGGACAGCAGTGACCTTCGATCTGTCATTTTACAGAACGAAAAGTACACAGGAACCGAAGGTCGAGGATCTTCGAGAGTTCTTCCGGGCATTGCCGAACTTTCGGATGCGAGATATCGATGTTGAGCAGCTTCAGAAATCGCTAGCGGAAAAAGGCGCTTCCCGTCTTGAGGTCAAAGAAGCATATGACATAGACTACGAGAACCAGTCTACAGGGGTCTACTTCCAAATGTTTTACACACCCACAAATTCATCAAATGAAGAGCCTTCCTTCCCGAACTTGGACCCAACAGGTCTCGGAGCGCATGTCAATCTCGTCAGACCAACCTACTTTGCCCTAGAATCGTTTCCCCTAATAACACAAATTGCCGACAAGTTTGGTTTATTGACCTTCGACAACCAAATTACTTCAAGACACAAGGAACCCTTTAAGGCGGACTCCGCTACCCTAACCGAATCTTGGATTGCAACCAACAGCTGGGCTATCGGCAACTTCAGGAAAGAAGGTCATAGCATAAAATATCTCCCAAGAGAACGCCTTGATTACAACTGGAACTTCCTTAGACAATGCGTTGGCATGCAGCAGAGACTAGGCGATCACGTGTTTGTTCCGACAAGGATATTCTTGGCAGAGAAGAATTCTTTCCTAGGGACCTTCGTCACATGGACAGATTACATTCCAATGGTCCTTCCTAGTGTCGATTGGATAGTCATGGGTCAATCGAAAGGCGGCAAGGATTTCTCGACTAGAGGTTTTGCTCGATTTGGTGATCTCCTTCCGATTCTCGCCAACGATCTGAGAAACTTGTCAGAACCTGTCCCGCACTATTTGCTCTCCAATGATTTGACAAAGGACACTAGAAAGAAGCTCGAAAAGCTTCAACTCATTGATAAGAAAGAGTTTAAGGCCCTTCCTCCCAGCGTGAACGTCGTCGATGTTCCGCCCAATTAGCGGAGATGTGTACCTGTCTTTCCCGCCTTTTCGACAAGAAAGCTCGATTGCTAAGGCACAACTTCCAAGAGGATTAGCTCCGAAAACACCTCAAACCGATCATGCTCGTCCAATTCCGGGCGAGAAACGATTTTTGAGCATTCCAAGTTTTTTCTTGTAGCTGAAGCTTGGTATGGACGTTTCGAAAGATAGGGTATTTTCATAATCCTTATACCAAAAGAAAACGAGCGCACATAAATCAAGGGAAAAAAATGGAAACATCACCAAAACCATCCGAAGCACCTAACTCCAAAAGCAGTCCAACGAAGCTCATTGCGATAGTCGTAGTAATATTAATCGTAGTGGGCGTCGCAGCTTACATCCTGACCCTACCGCCAGCCTCCACTGCCGCAAACGTACTCATGAAGGACGACGGCGCTTGTGCGGCCTCGGCCGCCGCTTGTCTGTTCAGTCCTACCTCTTACAACGCAACGGTAAACGGGCCCGCCGTTGTCTGGAAAAATGTTGGAGGAGTTCCCCACACGGCAACTTCGAATTCCACGGCAAACGGTAGTCTGCCGTCGTTCAACAGCAATACTATCGGGCAAAATGGTGGAACTTTCTCTTTCACCTTCACCGCAAAGGGCACCTACCACTATTACTGCAACATCCATCTCTGGATGAAAGGCATAATCTACGCAAACTAACTCATCTCCCTGACATCAACGCTTGCAGTATTCCCACCTTTTTTTCTGCCCCCGAGATTGATCGCATCCTAGGCGAGCAAGTGGAATATTCCTTATCACTAGGATATCCTACAATTTCTGCCGTTGTGGTTTTGCAGCGATCTTGCGGATAATAGCGGGGACGCGACGAGAATTGGTATGCTTATGACAACGAATATGGTCTGGAGAGAGCCTAGAAAGAACGAGGTGGACAAGGTGCCGGCTCCACCGAGCACTGAAATGAGGGCTAGCCCTGCGCAAGTCGGACATGATGTGAAGAGGCCGACGAAAGCTCCTATCCATCCAAGCCAGCCGATTCCAGCGTTTTTTGTTCGTAGCGAGAGAGCAAAACTTGCAAAGCTTACGTTGAGACCTACTAACCATGAAATTGAAAAGAGGAGAAGCAGGTTGATCGGAACGAAAAGAACCCCGATATGCTGAGAGACGTAGGCAACAACTATTGGGGTTTCTCCGATGGGCCCACAACAAGTAGCGATGGCCAACGAAGGTATCCCGACGTGATAGGCCTCTGAGAAACTAAGCGAAGGTTGAACGACCACAATTCCGGAAGCAAACGCATAGAATATGCCGTACACTAAGGCAGACGTCGTAAGCAGCCGCGAGTATAGACTCTTGCCAAAGGCAACGGCGATTGATCGGGAGACCGACAGCGGGTCCCCGGAGGCTTCGGCTGAGGACCAGTTAATCAGAACATTCGTTGCGCCAGAGAAGAGCAAACATGATCCCAATATGTCAACGGCCAGGGCGAAATACGCATAGCCCACCACAAGGATCTCGCTTCGGACACCGCCGTTGAGATTCAAAGCGGCCACTATAGGATAAGTTGTGAATCCGAAAATCACGAGAAGAGCGCCAACAAGCGCGATCCGCAAGGATCGACCGCGGCCGGACAAAAGTCGGCTACTCATTAGTACGAGTCTTCCAGCTTGTGCCATGATTGTGCATGTTCCATGAGGTCACAGATTGTGAAGTCTTTCATTTCGAATCGCTATGCACCGGTATTACCAGAGGTGAAAGGGCGACTCAATGAACATGCAATTGTATGAAGACGAGTGACATCAGCAACGAAGCTATAACGAGACCTATCAGGACCCAGGACGAGAGCGACCTCGGCTCGTATTTGAGGTGCTGGTAAAACAAAGCGATTAGGAGAGCCTTCATCCCCGCCAAACCCAGGAGAGTGCCCACTATCAATCCATAGGAAAGCGCAATTGTTCCGAAAAGCATCGCCACGCCAGTCGACGCCGACGGATACAACGCGACAATGTTAACCTCTATGTCGGTACTTCCCACGAGAATCGCGAAGACGAGAAGGTACAGGTATGTAGTGTTCATTGAATCACCTAGATGAGATAGAACAATGGGAAGAGAAACACCCAGACAATGTCGACGAAGTGCCAGTAGAGACCGAAGTGCTCAATTGCTTGATGATCGCCCTTGAGATAGCGTCCTTTTAGACTGTTGACTAGCAGATACAGTGTCATGAGCATGCCCGCGAAAACGTGAACCCCGTGGGTTCCCGTGGTGATGAAATAGCTTGTCGCGGGGAGGCCGCTTGCAACGGAGAACACCCCGTGCGTTCCGAGATAGACCCACTCGGTTGACTTTATGTAAAGAAACGCAACCCCAAGTCCAAAGGTTGCCAACAAACTTGAGATCAACCCGTTGCGTGATCCTATTTTTGCCGAGACAAGAGCCATTATCGCGGTGAGACTACTCGTCAACAGAACTAGCGTCATTGCAAACCCGTTCCGGATATCGAATAGTGACCCGATTTCAGGCCATGTAGGGGAGTTGGTTCGAACGAAAAAGTATGCGCCGATGAGTACCCCGAAAAAGATCACTTCGGCACCCAAGAACGTCCAGATTCCAAGTTTGACGTTTGGAACCTCCCGGAACGGCCAGCTCTCTGTGCGAGTCTCTTCATGCACCGAGAACCTTTCTCTGCTGTAACCATAAAGCGCGATGACGCCAAGGATAGCGCCATCCGCTATCAACGGCCAGAAGGGCTGAAAGGTAACTGGAGTCGTCGGGTTGTTAGGTTGTCCTATCGTTAACCCGAGGAAGAAGATGAACGCAGCGAAAGCCACGACAATCGGCCAAGCGCTTAAACCTTCAAGGTGAGAGTGTGAATAACCGTTTCCTATCTTGGAGCCGTTCGGATACCCAGCCCCATTTGGCAGTCCGGGGCTGTCCCCGAAATGGTAAGTGCCGTCTTCAGCAATAGTCGGTATAGTATCAAAGTCATGGGCCGGAGGCGGGGAAGGAAGGGACCACTCCAGCGTCCAGCCATCCCAGGGATTCGGCCCAGAGGGCAATCCCTTCCGCTGGCTCAGGAAGAGGTTTAGGAAGAGCAGTACCTGCGCCCCACCGAAGATGAAGCCCCCGAGGGTTGCAAGCGAGTTCAGGGATCCCCATCCCGTGTCCGGGGCGTATGTCTGTATTCTCCGTGGCATATCCAACAAGAGAAACATCGGAAAATAGAGAATGTTGAACCCAATGAAGGAAACTACAAAATGGATCTTGGCGACTGTTTCATTGTACATTCTTCCAGTGAATTTTGGAAACCAGTAGTACAATCCGGCGATCAGTCCCATGATACTTCCACCGACCATGATGTAATGGAAGTGAGCAACGACGAAATACGTACCTCTTAATGCGTGATCAAGAGCCACAGACGCGAGATACACGCCGGTGATCCCGCCAATCACGAAGAGGGCGATAGCTCCTAGCGCAAAAAGTGCGGCTGCCTTGAGCTTGATCCGCGCTTTGATCAGAGTCTCGATCATTGCGATTACCATCACATCAAAGGGCAGGGAAACCGCGATTGTTGTGACAGTGTACAACTTGGTTGAGGTCAATCCGATTCCTGTCACGAACATGTGATGACCCCAAACGATGAAGCTGATGATCGCAGCAGCTATCATAGAACCAATGACATACTTGGCGCCATAGAGGGGTCGGCGAGTGAATGTCGGAATGACATCGGCGATAAGGCCTATTGCAGGAAACAGGACGATGTAGACTTCAGGATGCCCGAAGAACCAGAAGACATTGTCCCAGAGCAGTGCTCCACCTTGAATTGAAGAGAAATAGAAAGTTCCGAATGCCCGGTCAACATACAGCAAGAGAACGGCGGCTAGAAAAGATGGAAACGCGTAGAGCATCATGAAGATAGTGACCAGAATCGCCCATGGAAAGACCGGCATATGCCTCAGCTTCATACCCGGGGCTCGCATCTTGAACATGGTCACAAGAAAGTTCACTGAGCTCATTGTTATTGAGACGGTAATCAGGATGAGAGCGGCAGCTCCTACGTTGAGTCCGATGGACGGGGAGAATTGGATTGCGGTCTGAGGAGAATAGAGCGTCCAGCCGAGGTCCGGGGCCCCGAAGATAAAACTCATGATGATGGCCACGCCGCTGAACAGGTAGAACCAGTAACTCATCGCGTTGAGCCTCGGGAATGCAAGGTCCCGAGCTCCAATTTGTAGTGGAATGATGTAGTTCGCGAAGCCAAAGGCGAATGGGGACAGAACCCAAAATATCATCAGGAGGCCGTGCACTGTTACGAATTGATTGTACAGGGTCTCGGTCAGCACATGATTGTCCGGAACGGACAGCTGTGTCCTCATGGTGAGAGCCAATAATCCAGCTGCGACGAAGAAGAAGAGGGCCGTAACGAGGTAGAGGATTCCAACTTCCTTATGGTTGGTTGTGAACAGCCACCTCCTGATTCTAGGTGGGAGGATATCCTGGCTCATATGGTCACTTTGCACTGCCGTACCAGCTCTGGAAAGCTGTGACGTTCATAACGGCCAGAGTTGCGATCATTCCGACGTGTCCAGTCCCGCACAACTCAAAACACTGGATTGTGTAAGTCCCGGTCTGGTAGGGGATGAACCAGATGGTGTTGGTTCGTCCCTTAATCGCGTCTGTTTTGATCTTGAACTGTATAATCCCGAAATCGTGGAAAACATCCGCGCTGGTAACGTCAAGGACGACCGTCGTGTTAACAGGCACCCTGAAAAAATTGGTGTACGATCGAGCGCCCGGATATGTGAAAACCCAATAGAACTGGTGACCTGTGACGTCCAGGCGTGGGCAACTTTGTCCCGCGGTTTGGGTCTGATTGTAGGCGGCAATGCTGTAGCACCACGTGGCATTTGGGGGGTTATTGGGGAAAAGCGTATCCACAGCGGCAAACGACGTGATTATCAAGACGGCCAAAAGGAACGTCGAAAGCGTTACGGTGACTAACACGTTTCGACCATGACCGCGTGAGGTTGGAATGCGGCCGAGCCGGGGTGTATCTTCGGGATCGCTTGAAGATTTTTTCGCGCGGTACCTGATTATCAGGTATGCCATCAGCGCGAAAACGATTATTCCAACAAGGAAGGCGAGATAGGTGAAGATGCCGTAGAGATTGTCGAAAATTACTTGAGTGTTGGAGATCGCCATCTTCTATGTCTCTTGATTTTTCTTCGTCTCGGCCTCCTCGTTTTTAAAGCGTTATGCACTGACTATAACGAACGGGAATAGCCATTATCTAGAAAGCAAATGGGACGAAGATGTGATCCTTCTTACAGTAATCGCGTTTAGTATGACGGCGGAAAACAACGCGGAGGCCACAGCGAGGTGAGCCGTACTCACTAGGGGATCCAGGTCAGTTTTCACAGTTACCATCCCGAGCAAGATCTGGCCTAAGAGAGTAAGAAAACTGACAGTCGATAATTGAAGGACCCTCTTTTCCTCTCTGTATCGTGTCCAAGCGACTATCATTGTTCCAAGCACGAAGAGTCCAACGACCACTGTGAACAGCCTGTGGGTCCATTCTACGAGAACTGGTCCCGAGAGAGTGGGGATGACCTGTCCGTTGCACAGTGGCCAAGAATCTGGGCCGGAACTACCGCAGGCCAATCCAGAGCCGCTAAAGACAACGTAGCCTCCGATAACGATCAGCACATAGGTTGAGAGAGCAGACCCGTAAGCTAGGATTCGAAGGGCTGCGGTTCCCTTGAATGATGCCATAGATTCACGACCGACCTTGAACGTTTTCGCTGCTATTTAGCCACTGACAATGAAGAACTCTTACTTTGACCTGAGAACCTCGTCGGTCATGTTCTCCAATAGCTGAGTCGGATTCGTCCCCTTCACGACGCTGCTAGAAACCAGCACGCCATGGGTTCCGAGCTCAAGTGCTTTGCCGACGTCCTCTGGAGTGCTTACTCCCGCACCGCACAGTATGTCAACAGAGCTGTTGACTGATCGGATCCGTTTGATCGCATTTGTGATTAGCTCTGGTCGAGCTTTCGAGACGGAAACCCCGGTCCCTATGAGGTCTGGAGGTTCTATGGCGATCATGTCAGGGCTTAGGGACGCGACGGCTGCGCTAACCCCGGGAGTGTCGGTGCACACCAGCGTCACAAGATCGGAGGCATTTGCGAAGGAGAGAATCTCTTCGATCTCTGAAATCTTGACTCGTTTCTCAGAGTGGTTCAGAATCGTTCCTGAGGCGCCTGCGGCCTTAACTGCTTCGGCCAGTATGTGGCCTGTATAGGGTCCAGGTTTGATTGGGTCGATGTGTTGGCTAAAAACGGGTATCTCGACAGACTCGGTCACGGTCTTCAGGTCAGTGAACTGTGGTGCAACAGCGATGGTTACTCCACTATCTCTCGAGACCTGGTCAGCGATTTTGGCGAGTTCAACGCCCCTCTTGCCTGTGGCTTCAACGTAGGTCTTGAAGTTCACAAGTATGAGAGGGGTTCGGATCCGTCTTATTCGACTCAACCCCAGAAGGTTCTAGGAAAGACCGGCACTTGTACCTGAGAGTTCTTCAAATTCGGAAACCAGATCCTTGTTCCCCAAATAAGTGGGAACACGTTGCGAGATACTGACAGGTTCAACATCTAGAATTCTCTCTTTTCCAGTACTAGCCTTTCCCCCAGCCCTCTCAGTTATGTACCCTATCGGGTTCGATTCGAACTGCAATCGGTACTTTCCATTCGGTGCATCGAGTAACTCCGGATAGGCGAAGAACCCGCCGGTCCCTAATACTTGATTATAGTCACCAACGAAAGAACCGCCATATCGGAACTTCAGTTTCCGCTTCTCAAGCCTATCAGCAAACTCGCGAACCTTCACCGTCCATTTGTCCCGTGAGCCTCCGATCCCGTAGACCGAGCCTTTCGAGGGCAATCGGTGTGGCTCTCCGGTTGAGATGAACTTGGAAGCCCCCGTGCCCCGCCCCGCCGGCGATGCAAGATAGACGCCCGTCTTCGTTCCCACGACCGCTTCAACATAGGGTCCATAGAGGAAGTAGAGCGCGGACAAGAGGTCGTGGCCAGCAGCAGGCAGAGGCTTGTCATGATAGATTCCGATAATTGTGCCCATAAGATTGTTCGTCTTGATATTCGAGGACCCGTCCAATGGATCCAGAGCAACAGTATACTCACCGTGATCGGCGCTCATGACCGTCTCCATCTCCTCGGAAGCCACCTGTCGAACCAGCCCACTTCTAAGCAGCCTCTTGGTCAGAAGCCCATTAGACCAGACATCAAGCTCCGTCTGTTGATCCCCGTAAATATTCACTCCCTCTGTCATTCCCAAGGCTCTTGGAATCTCCCGCACAATCCTGAGGGATAGTTCAGCAAGAAGCTCGACGAGCTTGGCCAGACTCCGGTCCTCGGTCTCGAGAAGCTCGCGCAGTTTCCGTGCCGCCATCGAGAACCTACTTCTTCACTGGGCTACGACGAGCTGTAATGCCTTGTCGACTGCACGGCCGTTGAAAATGATCTCTTTGAGAGCCGACGCCATCTTGAGCGGTTCTTGGTGCTGCCAGACGTTTCGGCCGACTGCTAGACCGGCGGCCCCGCCGTCCATCGCTCCTTTAACCTGGCTGAGGAATGTCTCGTCGGTTGGCGCTTTAGGTCCACCCGACATGAATACTTTGATCAACCCAGCCGCCTTAATCGCCCAGCTGAACGTCTCAGGCGACCCAGAGTACTTGATCTTGACAGCATCAGCACCGACCTCAAGGCCGGCCCGCGCAGCGTACGACACTATTTCCGGGCTGGTATCGTTCTTCACAGCCTCACCCCTCGGATAGATCCAGGCGATGGCTGGAATCCCGTCGTCGTGAGCCTCCTCTTGAATCTCGCCAAACTCTTGTAGCATGAGGCTCTCATGAGCGCTCCCCAGATAGATGGTGTATCCCACGCCCTTCGCTCCCAAGCTGACGGCCTCTTCCACACTACAAACTTGGGTTGAGACCGGTTCGCCCTTGGGCAGGCTGGTCTTTCCGTTTAGCTTTACGATGAGCGGGATTTTTCCTGTGTAGTATTTTTCGGCAATACCCTTGTGCAGCACTAATCCAGTAAAATCTCCCTTTGCCGCGATGTCGAGGATATAGTTTGGATCGATGTTCTTATCGTTAAAGTCTGCTGAGGGTCCGTGTTCGAAACCCTGATCATATGCGAGTAGCATCCCTTTTCCGTCTCTCAGAAAATTGCTCATGTTAGCCTTCAAAGATTCTCTAAGCTCAAAATTCGCTCTTCCCCACTTTAAACTAATCCTTGCCCCCAAGCCGGGCTCCCCTGCGCTAAGGAAACCGTTATCGGACGAAGGAAATCATGAAGCGCCATGCCCCGGCGTATTGTGATCATCGGTTGCGGAGTCTCTGGCACAACTGCCGCGTTTCACGCACGGAAAACTGACCGAACTGCACAGATCGTTCTTCTAGGCGATGAGGAATTGCCCGAATACTCCAGGTGCGGCCTCCCTTATGCCTTCAGTCATGTCGTGCCAAACCTTGAAGCGTTGATAGGACATGACGAAGCCTTCTATGAGCAGATGAACCGGATAGACCTCCGCCTCGGCTGGAAAGCCACAAGCATCAACACGGAGAAGCGAAGCGTAGAAGCGATCAGGACTAAGGACGACTCAACCGAGACTATCGAGTACGATGCGCTAATTCTCACGACAGGGGCACGGCCCAGCACAGTACCAGTCTCCGGATCCGACCTCAAGGGAGTATTCACCGTCCGGACGATGAATGACATTGAGAGGCTGACAAATCATCTCGCTGAGAACAACGCTAGGCGAGTAGCAATCGTGGGAGCAGGACTTACCGGTTCTGAAATGGCCGAAGCACTGCTTCAACAAGGCATAGCTGTTCTCGAGGCAGAAATTGTCCCAGAAATTCTCCCTGTAGTACTCGACCCCGACATGGCTTCGATCGTCAGAACACGCGCTGAGGAACACGGCGTTGAGTACCATCTTCAATCGACCCTAGAGGCAATAATAGGCGTGAACGGTCGGGTTTCGGGAGTTCGCATATCCGGAAAAGAGCATCCCGTCGATGCTGTCATCGTAGCAGTGAGAGTGAAGCCAAACACCGAGTTGGCCAAGCAAGCAGGCATTATTCTCGGAGAATCCGGAGGAATCAAGACCGACCAGCGAATGGCGACCTCTGCCCCGAACGTGTATGCTGCGGGCGACTGCATAGAAACCTACGATCTAATAACCCGTCGACATGTCTTCTTTCAGCTATCCACAACAGCGGTCCGACAAGCCTCGGTCGCAGGGATCAATGCGGCGGGAGGTAACGCAAAGTATCCCGGGTCGACCGGCGTAACGACTGTCAAATTGTTTGGTCTAGAGATAGCTTCCTTCGGACCCACGACGGCACTTTCGGAGAAATTGGGAATACATCCAGCATCTGTAAGGGTGACCGGGTCCACCAGGCTTCCATACTACCCTGGAGGTAAGGATCTCACGGTGAAGCTTCTGGCAGACCCTAAAGACGGCCGGTTGTTAGGAGCTCAGCTTGTAGGCGAAGAAGGAGCCACACTGAGAGCCAACTTCGCATCAATGGCCGGACACCTAGGGTTGACTGTAGAGGAATTCGAACAGCTAGAGACTTGCTACTCACCGCCACTAGCTCCAGTCTGGGATCCAGTGACGATCGCGGCACAGGCCTTATTGCGGAAGCTCCAAACTTCCCAAGCAAAGTCACGTCCACTTACGACGGTGGAGAACTAGGGACATGCGAGTTCTCGTTTGCGACCCTATTCACGTTGATGGTTTGACGATTCTCCGAGCAGCAGGATTCCAAGTCGACGATCAAGCGGGCATCGACAAGGCGAGAGTGGTAGAAGTTATCCCGAATTACGAGATCGCAATTGTTCGCGGCCGAACAAAGCTCGATGCCAATACGATCAAGGCAGCAAGAAATCTCAAGATCATCGGAAGAGCCGGAGTAGGACTCGACAACATAGATGTCGAGGCAGCGAAGGCCGCGAGAATACAGGTATGGAACACTCCAGCCGCACCCTCGACCAGCGTTGCCGAGCTAACAGTTGGTTTGATCTTGTCGTTGATGAGAAGGATTCCCCTAGCAGATCGAGAGATGAAGGCCGGTCGCTGGATCAAGAACCAGCTGATGGGAGAGGAACTGCAAGGGAAAAAAGTCGGGGTCATCGGACGCGCGGGCCGCATAGGAAATGAGGTGTCAAGGATTCTTTCAGTGGGCTTCCAGGCGGAGGTCCTTGGCTACGATGTCGTCAAGCCCCGCGGCGTTCCGGGACTCAGCTACGACTTCACAGAATCCATCGAAGAACTCCTGCAAAAGTCCGAGATTGTCACGATTCACGTTCCGTACACTCCTCAGACTCACCATCTTCTAGATGGTAAACGGCTAGCGATGATGAGGCGAGGTTCCTACTTGATCAACACTTCGAGAGGGGACATTGTTGATGGTCCCAGCCTTCTGGAACTGCTTCGGCAAGGCCTGCTAGCCGGTGCCGGGCTAGATGTCTTCCACCTTGAACCTCCAGTCGACGAATGGGAAAAGGCCATGATATCGTTCCCAAACGGGGTTACTGTGGCAACCTGCCACATAGGTGCTCAGACGCTTCAAGCACAGCGCCGAGAGAGCGTGGAACTTGCGCAGAAGATAGTCTCCGAAGCACCGAAAACAGCTGCCCAAATAGCAAGACCGCACCTCCTCGACAGCACTGGATCCAAGAATCGCCCATAATCAGCCCTGATCCCGAATCTGGGAGGTCGCCCCGATGCTACTCGGCAAAACGTTCCCAAAAGGGCGGTAGACCCCCTAGTTTCGCTATCTCACCGAAGCCCAGACCGTGCCCTGAATCACCTGTCTCGCCCAATATCACTATCAGACAGGAAATGGTTTCTGGAAATAGGGGATATTAGCGACTGACCCTCGGGGGTCGCATGAGTTCTTACCTCGGACCCCTTCGAAAGTAATCAGGTCACGACAGGATAGCATTTCGGCGGACCTTCATCTATGGACGATTTGAGCCCTTGCAGGTCGTAGGCTGTGGTGAGACACGCGACTCGGGCGAGACGCTCTTGTCTTTATGGGTAGATTCGGTTGATAAGCCGAGGAAACGCTATTGCGTCTCGTATGTGGTCGAGTTTGCAGACCCAAGAGACAACCCGTTCCAGACCAAGTCCAAAACCTGAATGGGTAACGCTGCCGAACTTCCGCAGGTCCAAGTACCATTCGTAGCTTTTCGGGTCTAGTCCTTCTTCGCGGATCCTCGCCAGCAATGCATCATACTCCTCAATTCTCTGTCCACCACCTGTAATCTCCCCGTAGCCTTCAGGAGCCAAACAGTCTACAGACAAGGTCACCTCTGGATTAGAGGGATCAGGCATGTGATAGAACGCCTTCGCCTTTTTGGGATAATGAGTGACGAAGAAAGGCCGATCAAACTTCGCGGTCAAGATTTTCTCCTGCTCGTATCCGAGATCGTCGCCCCATCTTATTCCCGATTTTTCTTCTCCGATCATCTTGAACGCCTGGTCGTATGTTACTCTCTCAAAAGGCGGTTTCACTTTTTCCAATTCCTCTGGGTTCCTCTCGAAGAGTGCTAGTTCGGTCTTGCACTTTTCCACGAGCTCGGCCACGATGTGGCTCAACAATCGCTCCTCTACTTCGATTATACAATTCAGGTCACACCAGGGCGCCTCAGCCTCAACGTGCCAGTACTCTGTCAAGTGCCTCCTGGTCCGAGATTTCTCCGCTCTGAAGGATGGAGCAACAGTGTAGATGCTGCCTATGCTCGCGATCAAAGCCTCAGCATACAACTGCCAGCTCTGTGTCAAGTACGCTTTTTGATCGAAATATTTCACCTCGAACAGGGTCGCGCCGCCTTCCACAGCGGCAGAAGTGAGAGTTGGAACCTGAACCTCTGTGAAACTGTGCTTGTCAAACCATTCCCGGACTGCTGAGAGAACGACCCCGCGAACTCTGAGGATCGAGCGCATCTTGTCGCTCCGGACGAATAGGTGCCTGTTGTCCAAGAGGAACTCGGGACCGTGGAACTGCTTCGCGATTGGAAACTCTTCAAGGGCAGGATGCACGACGAGCCCGTCAACCACCTGAATCTCTCTCCCACTAGGCGCTCGGGGATCAGGCCTGACTTCGCCCTTCAGCTCAACGCTCGATTCTATCCGAGCGGACTGGAACTCTTCGAAAATCTTCTCATCAACCTTCCCCTTTCGCAATGTACATTGAACGACCCCTGAGCCATCGCGCAACAGGAGGAAAATTATTCCACCGCCAGTGCGCTTGTTCTGTAACCATCCACGGACGTGAACCTGCTGTGAGTCGAGGGTTCCCTGCAAAACCTCTCTTACCGTGGCGATTTGCTTCATTCCTACACCCCCGCAAAACTCGACGCTTGACTGCCCCTCGGATTATTTAAGAATCCCAATACGACCAACCATGTGACGATTATGTCAGAGCTGAGAGAACGGTCGACAAAGAAGCTTGCCGAGCTGAAGGCTTACCTCGAGAAGAAAGTTCTAGAAGATGAGGAAGAGATCAGAACCCTGAGATCATTCCTCGAAGTAATTGATCTCCTACTCACTGAACGAAGCTATCGAAGAGTTGAGGTTCCGAAAACTCTCGCGGAGGACACGAAGAAACAGGAGGTTCCTCCGCAGAGCATCAGAACGATCAGCGGAGTGGTTTTAGCGGACATGCACGTTGACGGCCCGAACCTCCGCGTCGTGCCAGGTGAAGGAATGAAATTCGACACCAACACTCCACCGTTCCGGCCGTTCCTCTTGGGAAAGGTGCTTGAGCCGATGCAGAAGAAAGACGAGGAAGCCGTCCGAAAGGGCGGATTATCCCCCGATCGAGTATTGTCTTTTGACCTTGATCAGCAGGGCAATCTTCTGAAACAGTTGCGCGTCAAAAATTATGGAGACGAGACTCGTCTTAGCGAGATAAAGAACGCTGTCCGATGGACCTTCCGGAAAATGTACGAGAAAACCGTTGGCACGTAGATATGCTAAGGGCCCTAGTGCCTTACTGCGCGACTCTGAAGATCGCTTCTGACTGCGCCTGCATAGTCGATCGCGTATGTAGCTTGAAGATAGTCTCTCAGCTCCATGGCAGACCGAGCCTCTGAGATGAATCCTTCCTTGGGAAACTGAAAAGCCTGCGCCTCGCCGCAGGACTTGCACTTGGCTATGACGCTATCGTAGATGGTTCCTCCTGACTTACCGAAGTCATGGTCCACCGGCTCCAATTGGCCCCCGCAATGACACTGCGTCTTCAAAATGGTCGCATACGTAGCTTGTATCTCCCGGAAATGGCCCTCGGCATCTCGGAGCAGTTGCTCCTTCAGCTCCTGATACCTTGAGTCATTCACGAGCTCAGGCCTCTCGCTTTCGACTCTCCGAAGGCCGTTTTCGAGCAAGTACGCCATCGGGTTCTGCGATGAAGCCATAAGGTAGCTTCAAGCTGGCCCCTTGAAAGAAGAAAGTGGTACTCGTCTTGAACCTTTCAAGTCCTAGAGAATAGGCACTGCCCTGGAAAGGGCTCTCTTTCGCAGCAAACTTTGGAACAATGAGCTCCTTTCCGATAGCCTATGTATCGATTCCGAGTCGGACAATCCTCGGCTTCGATCACAAAGCGGGTAAACCTTAAGAAATCCCGCTCTCCTTTGCTTTCGAATTCCAATTCAGTAAGGTATGAAAGAATGTCTGCTCAAGGAACCCAAGGAGTGCCTGTACTTATCCTAAAGGAAGGTACTGGACGATCAACTGGTAAGGAAGCTCAGAGGAATAACATTACTGCTGCGAAGGTCGTAGCGGAAACGGTGCGCTCCACCCTCGGTCCTCGAGGAATGGACAAGATGCTAGTAAGCAGTATCGGCGACGTGACGATTACGAACGATGGCGCCACTATAATGAAAGAGCTTGACGTTCAGCATCCAGCCGCGAAAATGCTTGTTGAAGTGTCCAAGACCCAGGATAACGAGGTTGGCGACGGTACTACAACTGCTGTATTGTTGTCTGGTGAACTCCTTGAGAAGGCTGAGAAGCTGTTGGACAAGGATGTCCATCCGACTGTGATTGTTGATGGTTACAAGATGGCTGCGGAGAAGGCGATTGAGATCCTTGACAAGTTATCGATTCCTATATCCGAGAAGGATGATGTGATTCTGCGACAGGTTGCGACAACGTCGATGTATAGCAAGGGCATCGCTGTCGCGAAGGAGCACTTTGCAGATATCTCGGTGAAGGCTGTCAAGCAGATTGCTGAGAAGGTTAACGGTGAGATCAAGGCAGATATTGATCTGATAAAGATCTTGAAAAAACACGGGAAGAGTTTGGAAGAGACAGAACTCGTCAAGGGCATTGTCATTGACAAGGAGCTTGCTCATGCTCAAATGCCGAAGACGATAACAGGCGCAAGGATCGCTCTCCTCAACGCCAAGATCGAGGTAGAGAAGACAGAGTTCGACGCGAAGATCAACATCAACAATCCTGACCAGATGCACCTGTTCATCGAGGAGGAAGAGAAGATGTTGGTCGACATGGTCTCTCAGATCGAGAAGACTGGTGCGAATATCGTGTTCAGCGAGAAAGGGATAGACGACGTTGCGCTACACTATCTGGCCAAGAAAGGAATTGGCGCCGTCAAGAACGTAAGCAGCGGTGATCTTGAGAAGCTGTCGAAGGCAACCGGCGCCAGAGTCGTTGCTAGCGTCAAGGACCTCGCGAAAGACGCGTTGGGCGAGGCAAAGTCGATAGAGGAGGTAAAGATAGGCGATGACAAGCTCATCTACGTTCGAGACGCCAAAAACCCAAAGGCCGTAACGATAGTCATTCGCGGTGGAACGGAACATGTTGTCGACGAAGCTGACAGGTCCCTGCATGACGCGCTGTGCGTCGTAAGAAACGCATTAGAAGATGGCAAGATTGTTGCCGGAGGCGGCGCGCCTGAGGCGGAACTCGCCAAGAGACTCCGGGAATACGCCGTGAAGGTGGGCGGGAGAGAACAGCTGGCGATCGAAGCATTCGCGGAATCACTCGAAGCCGTGCCAACGACCCTGGCTGAGAATGCTGGATTCGACCCCATCGATGTTCTCGTAGCGCTACGCTCAAAGCATGAACGTGCAGGAAGTCCATGGTTCGGAATCGATGTGTTCACGGGCGATGTGAAGGATATGCGAAAGCTGAACGTTCTCGAACCACTACGGGTTAAGCAACAAGTGATCAAATCAGCCTCCGAAGCCGCGTCGATGATTCTAAGAATCGATGACGTCATCGCGTCCAAAGGAGTCGACAAGGGTGCCGGCGGCGGAAAGGACTTCAAACCGCCCGGCGGCGATGAAGAGTTCTAGAACAACCCTTCTGTCCTCGTTCGATTTCCGATCCGAACATCCCCGCGTAAGCACTAATGCGGCGCGAGGGTCGGTCGCTAAGACCCCCTATTTTCCCTGGACCATTTCCCGTTTGGCAGTGAGAATGGGCGAAACACAGCGATTAAAGCACAATCCGGGCTTATGTCGATCGGGAATTATCCCGGTTTACAGCACGAAATAGCACATGTACTAGACGTGACTGTTCAAATCACGAATCAGGGCTGATAATGGGCGATATTGCGGGCTACGAAATCACGGTGCCCGTTAGATCTCGGTGAGTTTCTTTCTCATGTTATGCAGGATATTCGGGGGAGTCCATACGGAGAAGACTCTAACGTATCGGGGAGAGGCAGCAGCTCTAACCGTGCTCGGGCTTCCTTGCTCCTTGTAGCCTTTGATGAAGGAATCAACGTATGCCTCCAGGGTCTTGTTGAACGAGAACCAGTAATGACCTGAATAGAATAGGAACTCTGCCAGGTCCCAAGCATAATCCCCTCGATGGCGGGCTTGTTCGAGATCAACGAGTGTCACCTCGCCCTTCTTCTCTACGAGAAAGTTCTCCGGCTTCGTATCGCCTAGCGCAGCTTCTAGCTGGTGCGCGCCCGCCATCAGTTTTCCAGCTTGGTAAGCTGCCTCGCGCTCCCTCTGTCCCATTTGAGCAACCCCCACCAATCTGGGAAGTAGACTCGATAATTGGTCGCCTGAAACGAATGAGAACAGTATTGTTCTGGATTTCTGGTCAGCTCCCAGAATGGAGGGCACTGGTATACCGCGATGTGACAATAGGTCGTTGAAAGCATACTCGGCCTCCATCCGTCTCTTCCCGGATATCGAGAAGTGAACCGAACCTAGGCCGAAGAGACTCAACGTCACCCATTTGAGAGACACCCAGTTCGTGTACCTTTTGGCCACAAGTTTCTCGTTGTCCACTTTAACGAGGAATACATCATTGACGAAGCTGCCTATCCGTCGGATCGACACACGGCCGGTCGGACGATACGTCCTAACGATCTTCAGAATGAGATCCATTTCTTCAGGCAAGGGAATCTCTCCATTAACTAGCCAGATGGGACTAGAGAACCAGCCTTCCTAAATATTGTCCAATAACCGGATTCTCAACTCGGGCAACATTGTCAAGCGGCACTGGAAGCTCACACAACCGACGAAACTTACTCGTCTGCTTTGTTGCCACTTTCGTTCTCTTTTTCATCGGATCATCTACAGTTCTTCCCATCCTCGCGTCAGCGAATAGAATACTGCCAAGAAATGCGCAGGTAGGACTCCTCACATTAGCGTTGAGCGCGACGTTGACTCTCGTAATCCCTCTCATTGGCATCCCAATAGGGTTCACGTACATGTACTTCTTCGGGGGTGTCATATCAACGAAGACGATTAAGCTCTATCTCTTCATCACGAAGGGAATTCACGTAATCGGTTCCAAGACCTCAGAACTCTCGGCGGTCCAAGCTTCTCGAGGTTTGAAACTGAAACTTCGGAGACAGGTCATGTACTTCGGGTTCATTCTCGCGGTTGTAGTGCCTTTCGCAACCTACGAAGCAAATCACAAGGACATCCCGTTGATCTCGCCTCTAGCCCGGACAACCGACATAGTGAGCCTGATTACGCAGGATTTTGTGACACTCACAATGACCGCATCGCTAATGCTCCCCTTGGTTGCTCTTTCCCTTCCATACTTCGGAGGATTGAGGCTTCGGAGCATCGATGTTGGCCCATTTCATACGACGCTTCTATCTACGGTGATTGGTGCATCGGGCGGCTTCTCGCTGCTCTACACTGCCCTTACTCGGCCAATCTTCAGTACCCTGGCTTACATCTTCCTCCTCCTGATCGGCGTGTGCTGGTGCTTCGCGCTCGGCTGCAACCTCGCAGCTGACCCTGCAAATCGACACATAGCACGCATAGTGCTAACCGAGAAGGTGAGTTCTAGAGTCGTTTCCTCGAAGATATGGCTCGAAAATCCACCTGGAAAATTCCGAGAAGTCTAGGGCTAATCTCGAAATACTATTTTTATACGCTGATAACCAGTCTAATTGACGATTGTGTTGGATAGAGTTCCCACAGGGATCAAAGGCCTCGACGAGCTTCTCGGGGGAGGCTTCCCTGAGGGAAAATGCATTCTAGTAGTTGGGAGCCCTGGTTCTGGAAAGACGACTTTCGCCATCCAGTATCTCTACAGCGGGGCGCTCCAGGGCGAAACCGGACTCTACGTTACCCTCGATGAGTATCCGGATGTGATAAAACAAAACTTCCAATCGTACAATTGGGACCTTGATAGCGTCGAGAAAAAGGGCCGACTCTTGTTCTTAGACGCCAGCGGTTTGCGTAGGACTAGGATCAAGAACAATGGACCTCACGCGCTATTTTCCTCCGACTCCTCTGAAGGGGTTGGCTTCACCGAGGTCTTGAAAACTCTCACAAAACTGGTTGAAGGCGAGAATGTCGAGCGGATCGCTCTCGACCCTATCACATCAGTTATGTTGAGGTACGGGGAGGAGGTGAAGAGACGAAGGGCAACTGTAGAATTCTTTGACGCACTATCGGACACCGGTTGCACTTCTCTGGTAACAAGCGAGTTGAAGACATCGCTCTTGGACCGAAGATTTCAAATTGAAGAGTTTCTTTCACATGGAGTAGTTGTTCTTCATACACTCATGCATCAAGGAAACTTTGTCCGAGCAGTACAAGTCGAAAAAATGCGCGGAATTGCTCATGACACGCAGATTCGTCCCTATCAGTTTGGAGCCGCGGGAATCGAGGTTTTCCCACGCGACAAAGTATTCTAAGTCTTAGGCTTCTTAGAATAGAAGATGATTCCCTTTCCATCCTCTATAGCGAAGACATTCCAACCTTCCTGATGCCTCCTCGCTCTGAACTTAGCAATTCTGAGACGTCGACGACGAACTCCACGCTCTTCAAAAGCTTCCATCTGAACAACACAGTCGGCCAAGTCTTCAAGTTGTCGCTGAACCATTCCGTCCACGCTGGGCCCCAAGGTGAAAACTGCTCTGCCGCCCATTCCACGCATTCTAGCCCCGACAGATTGCACGAAAGATATGATACTCTCAGCCTTCGCCTTGGACGCAAGAGGAACCAGGGAATCCAGGTAGAGGCTAGCTCCCTTGGCCTTGTCCAAGGGTAGCGACGACGTGATCTTCATCCCAAGGGTAGTCAAGTCCCCCAAAGAAGGGGTGGAGAATTTCTCTCTTGACTCCTGCCCGGCTTCCGATGAGTATGCATCCACAAAGCTCAACAATCCACTCTGCTCGTAACCCGTGACATCAAGTCCCATGGCTTTCATATTTGATCGGATGTTGGTTGGAAAGTCGCTAGTAGCTACAAAGATGCAAGGTCTTCCTCTCCTAAGGTCCTCGTACATCAGTTGTTCGGACAACAGAGTCTTACCTGATCCGGTATTACCCTCAACCGTAATCGTGCCGCCGTTAAACTCGCCCCCGGTGAGGCTGTTGAAGTGTTCGAACGGTGCGAGATACCTCTTCGTCCTCCTCTTAGTTCCATAATACAAGGCCCCACCGACGACGGCCACTCCGCCTATCGCGGCATATGGTAGGAAATTGAAAGGCGGAGTGCCTCCTTTGAATAGACCAAAAGATGAAGAGCCTCCGAACCTGGAGGCTAAATGGCCTTGAGAGTCGATCAGATCAATGTTAACCTGATAAACCCCTTCGGTAGCGTTCGACGGATAGGCCCACTGAAAGTTATAACTGAAAGGCGGGAATTGAGTGAGGGGAAACGCTTCATTCCCGTTTCTCGATTGGTTGTAGACCGGCACCCGGTTTGGCCCAACTATTGTCAGGTTTACCCTTTGTATATCGGCTGAACCGAAAGCTGCTACCACTGATGCTTGAATCAATACTACGTTATTTCCTGTTGAAGCCTGAAGATCAAAGTTCGGAGCGGGTCGTAGCAGTTTGTCGAGGATTGCAACATTGTTCACGAAGGCGTATCCTGAGAGTGGAATGAGAACTGACGAGTGTCTCGTTTGCGAACCCCAGTGAAGAGTCACTTTAGTGCCTTTTGGGGGATTTGCCCAAATCGAGAATTTGACTTGAGACCCGAAAAGCAATGTGGTGACGGACGGTGTATATGTGATGGTGTGATTAGAAGCGATCATAGTAACATCCTCCTGAATCTCTCCCGTGGTGACATTGAAACCTCCGGCCAAAGTTAGACCAAGGGTTACCATCGTTGTCGTTGTCGTGTTAGAAGAGAGCCATAGAGAGAACACAATCGGGCCTGCGACGGTTATTGAATCAAAGAGCTGGTTTTGCATCGTGAAAACTGAAGAGGAATTTGTGAGGTCCTTTGTCACGGTGTTACTCCCCGACGGAAACTGGAAGGAGAGGCCAGCGGTACTTGTCGCGTTGCTTCCTATGAGATAGGAGTATCGAGGTACCGCTGCGGGGGTACCGTCGGCCCACGATAGGGGGAACCAATAGGTAACCGCGACCGATAAAATAAGGAAAATAATAGTCGCGCTCTTTGCCTTCAATACCTGCCTAAATAAAGAGGTTGGGGGTTAAAAGGTTCGCAGGGTTAGCCTGCAACCGGGCGAAGGTTGATGGGTTTACTGGAAGGAGGCGCTCTACCCTTTTCCGATTCGGAAGACGGAGGTTCCGCAGTTTGGGCAAGTGCCCTTGACCGCAGCCTTTCCGTTCTTGAGCGTGACGTTCTGGGGGTTCTTTATCTCGATGTTTGCTTTACATTTGACGCAGTATGCTTGTGGCATTTCTATTCAGCTGAGCGTGCACTGGAGCGTGGTAGTATTTGAAACTCACGCAGAACGCGGAGATACCCACGAGGGAAGGCAGCGGAAAGAAGCGAGAATATGGATTCTTTCAGCTGAAAGCGCCTGGAAGAGAGCTTGTTCAACTACTCTGTTCGTTTCTGGGACGAGAACATGCGTTAGAGTCCGAAACCTCCTCGATAGTTTCCATGACCCTTGAGAGGAATCTTAGAGAACGGTTGCCTCGTCGGGCGCTCACAAACCATAGGTAGTCGAGCGTGCTCCTAATATCTCCGAACCAAGGTCTCATGGGCCTCTCTCAGAAGTCTCTGCGTTGAGTAGTTGAGAAGCTTCTGAGCCCAGGTGCGCTCGAAGAGGTCTCTCATGCTCAGGTTCTTCAATCTGTCGAGGTCGACCTGTCTGTTTGCATCCATGAGGCCTTTTGCCATTGTCGAGAACGTCTCGTAGCTGGGAGGCTTCGCCGCCTCGCCTCGAGCAACCGCTTGCTTTCTAAGCTCGTTGTAGAACCTGAGCGTACCCTTCACAGACTTGCTTATCGCCAAGTCTACCTTTTGGTCAAACTGAAATTGCGTTGTCAGATTCGCCTCGAATGAAGCGTGGAGAAACTAGCAGGTCAGACTTCTCCTTTGACACGACGGGACACGTCCTCAAAGACCGCGCTTTCACCTCATCAAGTGTCAATTTTGGGTAACTCCACGAATCCGGCTACGCTTGGGACATTATGATCGTCTTGATAGCGGTTCTCGAGGTTCGAGCGTGCTCAAGCACCTTGGGAGCATCTCGTAACGCAAACCTGTCGGTAACCATGGACCGAAGGTCCAGGTCTCCTCGCGCCAGAAATCCGAGAGCACGATGAATATCCGATTCTACACAGGAATAGCTCGTAACGATCGAGATCTGCCGGCTGAACAAAGCACTGACATCGAGATCAATTGTTGAGCCTTGAGCGGGGGCGCCAAATAATAGGAGTTTTCCTCCCTTTCTGACCGAAGCAAGCGCTGGCTGTATTGCTTTCTGATTCCCCGTGGATACGATTGCAAGATCAACACCAACTCCAATCGACTTCGTAACTTGTTCAGGTACATTTTTCGAGGAAGAATCAATTGTCTCGTGGGCCCCTAGCTTCTGGGCCATTTCGAGTCGACGGGGGAGAATATCGACGCCGATTATCGTTGTAGCGCCCATTTTCCTGAGTAATTGTGTTTGTGTCAGGCCAGCTGGGCCAAGGCCTACGACGAGAACTTTGTCTCCAGGGTTCACTCTAGCCTTGTCGAGGGCTCTCACGCAACACGCTGTCGGTTCTATCATAGATCCTTCCTCGAAGCTTGTCTCGGGAGTCAAATTCACAACGGCTCCTCGAGTGACATTGGCCTCGGGGACTCGGAAGTACTCTGCAAGTCCGCAAGGATCGAAGTTTGTCTTCTTGAAGAGATCACACATAGTGTAGTCTGCATGTCGGCAGTATTCGCAATTGTAGCAAGGCACGTGATGGTGTGCGATGACCCTGTCCGATTTTCTCAGATCGGTCACTCCATCACCTACGCTCGCAATCGTCCCGCTGACCTCGTGGCCCAGGATTCCGCCGGGTCCATATGCGCCGTGGGCCTTTTCGATGTCAGTTCCGCATATTCCGGCTGCCGCGAGTTTGATCAAGACTTCGCCATGCCGGAGTCTCGGAATCGGAACTTCTGTAATCTCGACGTGTCCGGGTCCGTTGATTAGACAGGCAAGCATGAACAGCTCCTATCTTTGTCGTCCAATTTAACGGATTTCCGGGGACCAAGTTTGAAACGTGTTTTCGTTTAGAGTTTATTCTATAAGAAGAGTAGATGAGCCATGAATAGTAGTGGACTCCCTTTGTTTTCATGCCAGTATCGAGAACTCGGGGCACCAAAGACTCTGTCAAGTTCATGCAGGTCCTCGACCGAGCCGTCTACCTAAGGCTCAAGCAGCTCGCGATTCAGAGGGGAGTAACTGTACAGGAACTGATCCGGGTTCTTCTTATCCCTGACTGGTTGCACGGAGCGGAGGAAAGACGGTTGAAGAGTGAGCTGGAGAGTCGTCATCGCAGGTCTACCCAGAAAAGACTCTTTCGCACGTCCCTTCAGAAGCCTCTAGTTGCCGCCAGAAAGAACTAGTTCTTCCAACAGTCTATCGAACTGTTCGTCGCAACTGACCGCTCCCAATCATAATATACCGTTCTCGCCTCCTGTTACCAAGGCATCTTCTTGATCAAAGATCTCGACGTGGAGATGGAAAAGGGAAATGTCGATTCAATAATAGTCTTCGGAGACTCAACGGTGGGAAACCCGGATCTTCGATACGTTGCGGGAACGTCTCTTCCAAGAGGCGGAATATTTCTGAAACGAAGATCACATGACCCGACGCTCATAGTGAGCAATATCGACGTGGGCAGCGCGCGCCAGGGGACGGTTCGCAACATCAAGACTTACTCGGACTATGGGTACGAGCGCATCGCGAGTAAATACGACCGGGATGAGGCCCGGATCCGATTCTACCGGAAGATCATGAAGGAAGAGGGACTTCACGGTCCTACGATTCTCGCGGGTAGGAATGATGTGTCCAATACACTCCACATGATAGACGCCCTCCGACGTAAGGGCGTGAAGATCACTGGGGAAAAGTCGCCTACGATCATCGAAACTGCCCGTGAAACAAAGGATCGTTGGGAGATCGAACGGCTGAGAGTTCTCGGGAAGAAAACGATACGAGTGGTGGAAGACACACTCCGGTTTCTAAGAGGAGCAAGTATCAACGGGAGGAGAGTGTCTTACAAGTCAAAACCGTTGAGTGTCGGAACGGTCAAGAAGGTTATTGGAAGGTCGCTTTCTGAGCAGAACTTGGTCGCGCCGGAGGATACGATATTCGCGCCGGGAAGGAAGTCCAGCGACCCTCACTACAGGGGCGAAGACGAGGATATTGTCCGATCCGGTGAGCCTATTGTCTTTGACATATTTCCTTCTGAACCAGATGGTTACTGGCATGATTTGACTCGGACCTATTTGTTCGGTTCCGCGCCTAGGAAGGTCAAGGAAATGTATGATGCCGTTCTGGAAGTTCAAACTTCGGCGCTGGATATGGTGAAGGAGCAGGTCCCCTGCAAAGAAATGATGGCGAACGCGTGCGAGATCTTCGAGAGGAAAGGGTACCCAACTGCACGGCAGCTGTTAAAGGGGAGCAAGGAAGCGCGGACTCGTGGGTTCGTGCACGGGCTCGGTCACGGGGTCGGATTGACTATTGGAGAGAGACCCTACCTTTCACTATACGGCAAGGATCACCTTAGAAAAGGGTCCGTGGCAACGATTGAACCAGGCCTCTACGAGCCTAAGTGGGGCGGTGTCAGGATAGAAGATATTGTGGTTGTTGGTTCTCCCTCGGAAAACATCACGCCTTTGTCGAAAGATATCGAATTATAGTCGCAGAGCGTAGAGTATAGTCATGTACGGGGGCGGGATGCAGCCCAGACAGAGGATCCGGGTTATATCAGCTGGTGGAGTTGTCTATCGCTGGGAGAAGGATAACCCGCTTTTTCTGCTGCTGGCCAGTAATAAGAGAGGGGTCTGGTGTTTGCCGAAGGGGTTGATCGAAGAGGGCGAAGACGAGGTCACGACGGCTATGAGGGAGGTGCGTGAAGAGACCGGTGTAAGCAGGGTGAAGCTGCATGGGAAGCTTGGCGCGATCAAGTACCAGTTCGGGTTCCGTGCGAAGACCTACGACAAGACTGTTCACTTCTTCCTGTTCGAGACTGATCAGGCTGATGCGAAGGTGGGGACCGAGCACGATGCGATGGAGTGGATGCCGTACGAGAAGGCTCTCCATACCTTGTCGTATCCTAATGAGAAAGAGATGCTCTCGAAAGCCTGGAGCAATATCCAGTCCGAGAAGGGTCATTCCTCGGAGGCAAAGCCGGGTCAGAGCAAGCTTCCAACCGGTTAGAGTCAGTTATAGAGGTCGATGCGGTGACCGAGGTGACCGTGGGGACTCTGCGCTGATAGATCCGACTTCCTCTGAGCTTCGAGTCCACAATACGCTGACGCGGAAGCTCGACAAGTTCGAGCCCATCCGGCCAAAACGGGTGAACATGTTCGTCTGCGGTCCGACGGTCTGGGATGTCTCTCACATTGGCCACGGAAAGACCTACGTCGCCTATGATATCATCGCACGCTATTTGCGGAGGAAGGGTTTCAGTGTCTTCTTCCTCCTCAACATTACTGATATCGACGATAAGATCATCAACAAGGCTCACGATCTAGGGGAACAGCCGCTGGTTCTAGCGGATCGCTTGGCGAAAGCTTTCTTCAAGGACATGAAAGAACTCCACGTGGACAGTGTTAATCTTTACGCGAAGGCTTCGGATCATATTCCCGAGATCATCGATCAGGTCACTGGACTTCTAAAGAAGGGAATCGCTTACAGGGTTGATGATGACGTCTATTTCGACATTTCCAAGTTTCCAGGCTACGGAAAACTGTCTCATCAAAAGCTGGAGGATCTTACGGTTCACCGGGTTGATCCCGATCCCCGGAAGAAACATCCTGGAGACTTCGCCTTGTGGAAGAGCCAGAAGCCTGGCGAGATATTCTGGGAGAGTCCGTGGGGCAAAGGACGACCTGGCTGGCATATCGAGGACACCGCGATTACTCTAACGTACTTTGGGCCAAGGTATGATGTGCATGGCGGTGGTTCGGATCTCATCTTCCCGCATCATGAAGCAGAGATTGCGCAAACGGAGGGTTTGACTGGGAAGAAGCCATTGGCGCGTTACTGGCTTCACACCGGATTGATGAGCATCAAGGGACAGGAGATGCACAAATCGCTGGGCAATTTTATCCCGATCCGAGACATGGTCAGGAAAGTTGGTGCTCCAGGTCTGCGGGTGTTCTACGCTGGGACACATTACAGGAGTCCGTTGGACTTTACCGAGGAGGCGTTGCAGCAAGCAGTCAGCCTTGCCAGAAGGTTCAGGCGAGCGCACGACCAGCTTGCGCTGGCTCGAGACAGGATGACCGGTAAGAAGGGGGAGGCGAACTCGGTTCTCAACCAGCTTGACGAGGCGCGGGACGAGTTCTTCAAGGCTATGGACGATGATTTCAACACTCCGGGAGCGCTGGCTGCTTACATCAGAATGGTCGGGTTGGCAGAGGAAGAGGCGAGGAATCCAAAAACCGAGTCGGTAAACGCGATAATTAGCGCTTTGGAAGATCTTGGCTCTGTTTTAGGTGTCCTAGAGACTGAGACTGTCGCGCAGGACCGGGTTTCGGAGCTGGTGAACTTTGTCCTGGAGCTGAGGAACGAGCTGCGGAGCAAGCGAGACTATGACTCGGCTGATCGCATCCGTGATCGGATGGCTAAACTTGGCTTTGTGGTAGAGGACTCGGCTGAGCAGACGCACTGGATGACCTAGTCTTGCTTGGACGAGTTCTTCGTCTGGCTCTTGGCTTGGGTCTTTAGGATCTTCTTTACCTCGTCTAATTGCTTGAATGATCCAATGTCGTGGTGTGGTTCTGGGGTGAGGTAGCCGTAGACTCGTTCGCCTTTGGCGACGAGTGTGGGTATGACGTTTGCCGCGATGTCGGATCCGCTTGAGCAATATTTGAGGACAGCGGGTTCGCAGAGGCAGACGCCTATCGAGACAGGATATTCTTTGATGACGGGTTTTTCCTCGAAGTATTCTATTCTGCCGTCTTTGTCGACTCGTCCTACGCCGTAGTCGATTCGGACGCCAGTGCTGAGGGCGACTGTGCAGGTTGCTTTCTTTTCTCTATGGAACCGGATCATGTCTGTAAGGTCGAGGGTTGTGAGGACGTCGCCGTAATAGACGAGGAAGGTCGAGTCGATGAGACTGCTCGCATCTTTCAGCGCGTTTGCCGTGCCGGTTCGTGGGCTGATGCTATAGCCGATGTTGACACCGTACTTTGATCCATCGTCCAAGTGGTTGCGGTATACTTCGCTGTCTTCATCCGATAACAGCATGATGATGTTTCTTATTCCATGGCCTGCGAGATAGATGATGACGTAGTCGATGAACGGTTTGCCGGCTATCGGTATCATTCCTTTAGGAACATAGCTCGTTAGAGGCGAGAGCCTCGTGCCCGCGCCACCGGCAAGAACAAACGCCTTCATTGGTACCTTGCGGTTTCGCGGCGGGTCTCCGACCGGTATAAGGACTTCAATTGCCTGCAAGCCAAAAATCCTGGGAAGGGCCACCCCTAGCACGAGGCGGTTACCTTCACGAGGTCCGGAGGAACCACTCCAGCGACGCAAAACCGCTGTGCAATACCCCCCTCCCCAGGGAACGATTCCGTGTCCGGCAGTGATTCTGGGCGAGACAGCTGATTCAGGGCACAATCAGGCTTAGATGGGAATGCAAATCTAGGGGTCTTATCCGCGTCTCCTCGAACGATTCTAGGGAATAACAAGGAGACCCTACCATTTCCAAGATCAGGGCTGATAATGGGTGATTTCTGACAACGAACGCGTATCTCCATCCTAAGT